>Ga0255345_1000221_pt1 | contig 99766 bp, 96 predicted proteins | sample wastewater_treat_6_FD_192415 | JGI IMG/M metagenome (GOLD analysis project Ga0255345, IMG submission 192415) | Wastewater microbial communities from Lulu Island WWTP, Vancouver, Canada - plant20 | ecosystem: Engineered > WWTP > Wastewater > Unclassified | place: Canada: Vancouver, British...
CTATTTCAGGAAGAGGGGGACTATTCTGTCTCCGTTTACGTCTATGATGCCGCGGTCCGTGATTCTGATCTTCGGTATCACCGAGAGCGACAGAAAGGACATGGTCAGGAATGCGTCATCGACAGCGGAACCAAGCTTTTTCAGCGTTTTTTCTATCCTGGTGTAAGCGGAGGCTACATCTGCCGCTGGCATGTTGGACATGAGCCCTGCGACTGGAAGCGGCAGAGAGTCCACTACCTTTTCACCGCATGTGGCTACGAATCCCCCTTTGCATCTTACGAGTTCTATGACGGCGCAGAGCATATCGCGATCATTTGTTCCAACCACCACTATGTTGTGCGCATCATGGCATACGGTGGAGGCTATCGCGCCTTTTTTCAGGCCGAATCCCCTGACGAAGCCGGTGCAAAATCTTCCGCTGGCGTGATGACGCTCCAAAACTGTAACCTTCAGGAGATCCCTAGAAATATCCGATTCAACAAGGCCATCGGATACTGATGGCCTTGCTGTTTCGAGCTCCGTGGTTATCTGGCCGGGGATGATCCTCATGACCCTCATTTTTCCAGCTTGGGCTTTTACCCTGAAAACTTCGAGTTCTGTGCGAGCGAGGTTTACGCTATTTTCTACCTTCGGGGCGAAATTGGCCTTGCAGGGAATTAAGATCTCACCATCTTTGGCGGCAAGCTTTCCTTCTTTGAATACCATTCTGGCGTTGAATTTTTTCAGGCTGTCAAAAACCACCAGGTCTGCAGCATACCCTACGGCCACCGCCCCTTTTCTCCGCTTGATACGGAAATAATAGGGGGCGTTGTTCGTGGCCATCTGCAGGGCGGTGATCGGAGGTATTCCCGCACGCACCGCCATGCGAAGTATTTCATCTATGTGGCCCTTGTTAACCAGGTCGTGGGCGCTCCTGTCGTCCGAGCAGAAAAAGCAACGGTGTGAATTTGCGGGGGTGATGATTTTGGCTATCTCGTTGAGATTCTTTTCCGAACTTCCTTCTCGTACCATTATGTGCAGACCCGCAAGGAGCTTTTCCTTTGCCTCGGATGCCTTTGTGCTTTCATGGTCGGAGTGTATTCCAGCCGCTATGTACGCGTTTAGATCTTTGCCGGTGAGCCCCGGTGCATGTCCGTCGACGCGCATTCCTGGGATCAGGCGGATCTTCCTGAGGAATTCGGGATCTCCTGCAATGACTTTCGGATAATTCATGACTTCGCCGATTCCGATCACCCTCGGAAGCGAGGCCAGTTTTTTCAGATCGCTGCTGCCAAAGGTGCCCCACGGGCTTTCAAATCTGGAGGCGGGAACGCACGATGGAAGCACTATGTTGATGTCGAGAGGGAGCCCCTCGCTGGCCTTGATCATCCAGCGTATTCCGGCGGCGCCCATGACATTCGCGATTTCATGGGGGTCGGCTATTACCGCGGTCGTACCGTGGATGAGTGCCGTCTTTGCGAATTCCTGAGGTACGAGCAAAGTGCTTTCGATATGTATATGGCTGTCAATGAGGCCGGCGGAGAGATATCCTCCGCCCAGGTCGATCTCTTTTTTGGCGCTGTAATTGCCAAAACCAACTATGACGCCGTCGGCTATCGCCACGCTGGTATTGACCACTTCATCGGCGAGAACGGAGACGACCCTGCAGTTTTTCAGCAGGAGGTCTGCAGGTTTTCTTCCAGCTGCGACATCTATCCTGTGTTTGATCTGATATTTTTTCATCAGAACTGGTATCTAAATGCCGGTCCGGCGAAAAAGGCCACCGCCGTCGAACTTCTGGCAAGTATGTGCAATGAAAGGTCGAGACCAATGGAAAGTTTTTCGTTGTACTGCCACCATATTCCTCCGCCGGGTATGGCGATATCTGCGGCAACAGAGCTGCCGTCTAGGAGGGCTATCCCTGCCCCGGCCTGTACATAGGCCGTCCACCTCGGATGGCTGTCAAAATCGAAGAGGTATCTTGCCTGCGGGATGAAGCTTAGAATCGAATTGAGCTCGTTGTTGCTGGCGAAGTCCGTGGCCACCTGAATTTTCATTCCGGCTGACAACCTTTCAAAGATGAAATACTCGCCCTCTGCTCCTATCCCCATCATCGTGTCTATTCCCTTGTTCCCCACGTAGATGCCGGGGCCGACAAGCCCTACCCTGAAGGTCCCCTCTCTCGGCTCGGCCGTGAAAGCCGGAGCTATCTTGACACGTTTGTCTATGCTTACCTCGACTTCACCTACTTGCTGGCTGCTTCGGCTGGCCGGTCTTTCATATGATGTGGCCTTTTTGGGATTTCTTTTTGTAGGAGAGCTCGCGGGTGCCGGTTCCAGATTTATCTCTTCGATATTTCCAGTGATCTCATATTCTTCCAAAAGAATCTCCTCGGCCAAAAGCGCCGCAGGAAGTGATAAAAACAGAACAGCTGCCAGTGTTAAAATTTTTTTCATATCAAAACCTCCATATTTAATTTGCGCATTTTATGCAAAGCGCTTGAAAAAGTATAGTGCCGTTTTGGCGACGCGGACCCTTTCGTAGTCCATAGTGAGCACGTGTTTGCAACCATTCAATATGACGCTTTCGACTATTTTTGATGATACTGAATTCCTCAATATATCCGCGTTGAATAAGGGTGCGACTTTGTCTTCCCTGCCGTGCATCACCAGCAGGGGATGGGAAATTTTTTGCAGCCCTTTCGCTACCTCGCACTGGAGCTTCGTCAACTCATGGACCGCGTGAACGGGGAGGCGCGGCAGGCTCATGAGCTCATAGCGCTTTCTTCCTTCCGGATCTGCGACACTTTTCGTGAGATCCTTGGGAATCGATTTTATCATGAATCTCAACGGCGAATATCTGACTATTGTTAGCGCGACGCTCTCAAGCCTGGAAAGCCTGAGCGGCGTGCCTATAACCGATATCGCCCTGACCCCCCAGCCTTCGTCTATCGCGAGCTTCAAGGAGAGGAGCGCGCCAAGGGAGGTCCCTGCGCAGAAAATTCTGTGTGAGTCTCTTTTCAGCGTTGAATAGGCTATCCTTACGCTGTTATACCAGTCCTGCCACTTTACCTTGGAAAGTTCTTCGATGCTTTCGCCGTGTCCGGCCAGGCATGGCGCCGATATGTTGAACCCTGCGTCAAGAAATACGCGCCTGAAAGATGATACTGTATCGGGGGTACCGGTCAGGCCGTGTAAAATGAGACATCCGTCTTTCACGAAGGGCAGGCTAGCACATGCGGTCGGTATTTACAAGAAAGGGCCCGCGGCCGACCCAAGCCGCGAGCCCCGACTTGTTGACGAAAAACGCCGATTACCTGACGACCTTTTCCGCCATGCCAGATGTTTTCTTCTGCCCATTGGATATGGTTATGTGTTCGCTTATCTTTGCCAGCAACGCCTGACCTATTCCTTTTACGTTCAGAAGGTCTTCCTTCACAGCGATGCCGTTCTGTGCGCGATATTCGACTATCGCCTGGGCTTTGGCCTGTCCTATCCCTGGGAGCGCCACCAGCTGTTCGACGGTGGCCGTTGAGAGATCCACCGGCGACTGCGGAGGCGGCTTTGCGGCGAAGGAGTTTCCGGCTATGCACAGAAGCCCCAGCAGTCCGGCGATTAACGCTATTGATTTCATTCCATTACTTCTTTTCATGTAAGTCTCCTTTTCTCATTCAGAAGTTTTGACTTCAGTTTTCCTTTTTTCACGTATCTGAACCTTGCCGTCACAAGGGAGGGCGTCGAGTATGACATTTATCGAGCCGTCCTTGTTTCCGTAGGCGGATCCTATTTTGACCCACCTGGATTTTCCCTCCTTTCCCTCTATTATGGTGAAGACATCCTTCGCTTGAATCGAACTCATATTCCTCCCTGATTTTGAAACCGCTTGGCGATCGATCGCTTCTTGCTGCTTTCATCAAAGCAATCGCCGTGCCATATGATGAAATGTCGAGATACCGATGCAAATCGTTGATTGTTAAGGAAACTCTTTCAGCTGGGGTTTTTATGCGTTTCGTGAAACTGCATGAAAACCGGCTAAGTGAAGCGTATTCATACATCCGCAGGATCATTTTCCGGTTTAATGTGTTGCAGATTTCGTTCTTACAAGAAAAGGTTGGCTCATCGCCATCTATTTGCTACTCTGCCCTCATGAGCATACAAAAGAAGGGGATGGATATATCGCTTGCGCCCATTGAAAATGAGGTCAGGAATCTTCTCGACCTCTTCGAGTTTTTTCTTACGGAGAGACATCTGGGGAAATCGATAGAGGCCCTTGGCGAGATAGTGCGAGATATGAGAATAGTCATCGGCAGGATTATGTCAGACTATTTCATCCGCTTACGTCCCGAGGATGAAGTAAAATTTTGCACCTCTCTCGCGGTGATGCTGGCTGAGAGGGGACAGCTCATACCTTTTGAAGATGATGGTGAATACGTCGATTATTGCATAGGTGAGATCCTTACTGCTTTCGAGTACGCACAGGAGATAAAAGAGAGCTATCCGGAGGATAAAATCCTTCAGAAGATACTGGCTCTGGATATACCGGTGCTGCGCCCCTTCGACTACGGCCTTCGCGGCAAGCTAAAGCTGATAGAGAAAAACAAGAAGAGAAGGCTGCATAATTGATTCAAAAACATCATTTCCGAGCAACTGTAAACAGTAACGCGTAACTGGTGAGCCGTCGGCAGACGGGGACACGTGAATAAACGGGCGGGCATTTCGGTCAATAACGAAATGCACTGTCCCCGATGAATTCCCTCAGTATCGATGTGTGTGGCACTTCCCTCGACAGGATGGGTATGAAGAAGGAGAAGAATTTTGTGAGTCTGTAGGCTTCCATATACGAAGGATGTTCGCGAGGGACCTCGGCCAGGAATTTTTCCGCATATGGCTTTAGCAGTGAGTGCTCATACGGCAGAGCCGAGTTGAACATCACGTCCGCGTTTTCCTGGTACGGAAAAATGTATTTCTTTTCCCCGTGGCGCACGCTCTGCCATCCCTCTATAGTGTCGGCTGCGGTGGTTCCTCTGAAGAGCCTGTCGCGTATTATTCTCCTGCAGAGCCTTGTATCCGTGGTGAATATCCTATTGTGATCGTCGAGACAAAGTTGGGTCAGCGCCGAAACATATATCTTGAACTTATTTTGATGGGGCACCGACTTCGTGAGTTCCTCGTTCAGGCCGTGTATCCCTTCAACGATTATAATCTGACCGCGCCCAAGCTTCATTCTAGTGAGTTTGGATGGATCCCTTTTACCTATAGAGAATGAGTATGCGGGCATCTCGATTTCCTTGCCCTTTAAAAGTTTTGTCAGGTGGTCGTTGAAAAGCTCCAGGTCAAGGGCATTGATAGTTTCAAAATCATAAGTTCCATCCGGATGCCTTGGTGAGTCGTCGCGGTCGAGATAGTAGTTGTCCAGTGATATGGTGACCGGTTCCAGTCCGAAAATCTTCAGATGTATTCGCAGCCGTTTTGAAAAAGTGGTTTTCCCCGACGAGGTCGGTCCGGATATGAGAATGAGCCTCAGGTTTTCGTTCGAGGATATCGTATCCGCTATGGCTGATATCTTTTTTTCATGGATCGCCTCAGCGACCTTGACCATCTCGTCGGACTTTCTGCCCATACATCGTTCATTCAGGTCTGCGACATTTTCTATGTGCATGAGTTCGTTCCAGCGTTTGGCTTCGAGATAGGTGGCAAAGAGCTTTGGCTGGGCTGAAAAGTTGGTTTCGAGGTTTCCTTCGGAATCGGGGAAGATGAGCACCATTCCGTGCTCGTATGGCACAAGGTTCCAGGAGTCTATCAATGACGACTTGTATGCGATAGGTCCGTGGGCATATCCCCTGTAATCTCCCATAGAGATCATCGGTATTTCGGAACGCTTGAGCTGGCTTACGAGTTTGACCCTGTCGCTGGCATTGTGAGAAGAGAATATCTCTATCGCTTCTTCTATCGGTATCCATTTCCGGCTTATAGGGATGTCGGCCGCGACGATATTCTTCATCGTGCGGTCCACATCCTGTATGAATTTTTCATCGACGACGTGGTTGTGGATTTCAAAGAAGTAGCCGCTGCCTATCGACTGCCCCACCACTATTCTGGCATCAGGTGCGACCTTGGCAACTGCGGCGTAGAGAACGGTGCTGGCCGTTCTCCTGTAGATGTCCATTCCCTCCCTGTCTGAGATGTCGATCGTCACGATTTCTGCAGAGCACTTTAGTGAGTATCTCAACCCTACGACTCGGTTGTTGAGCTTTGCGCCCACAGCTGTGCGTTTTCCCCTGTGCGGGGCTTTTTCCAGGAGATCGCATATCTTGGTGTCTATATCGACAACAAGTCTTTTGCCGTTCATCGTTATGTTGAATTTCTTTAACATGACAGCCTCCGGAGTGAACTCTAATAGCAGATGAGAGGAACAAGTACAAGGCGGCAAAGACGCCGAGCAATTGCTATGGAGGTGTTCCGAATCATGATAGTGGACAGGTATGATTGTGTCCTGATTTGTTCACTTGAATCTTCAGCTTCATCGTCATCTTAATCATAACCATGCTCTACACGCCTAGGAACCGGTTTTTTTCTTAGTGGTTTTCTTGGTTGTCACGGCTGTTTTTGTGGTCACTGTGAGCGATGATATCTTTTTGGTGGTACTGGCAAGAAGTTTATCCAATTTGGCCACCTGTTGGGATATCTCCTTCATCCTCTTGCTAATCTGAACCGGCTTGCCGTCCAAAATGGCGGCATGAAAAAGCTCGCCTAATTCATGGAGAAGCCTGTATTTTTCTATGCGGCCCTGTTTCGACTTTATATGAAGTTTTGCAGCAGTGGCTGTCTTGCCGGCGATGAATTCGGCGTCGCTCATTCCCGATTTTAAAAGGGCCAGGGCCTCCTCGATGAGAGTCTTGGCCTTCACCTGCATATCTTCGAATTTCGGCATAGTTCTTTCTCCTATTGAGGCGCAGGATGCTAACACAAAAAAACTTTTTAATGAACCTTCTTCCAGCAGCAGCGTTTGTATGGCCTGCCGCTTCCGCAGGGACAGGGACCGTTTAGATCCATAATAACGCTTCTTCCCCCCAGGGTGCGCCATTTTTGCTGCCCATGCTTATCGGGGATATCGCCAAAAAGCTGCGTTTCCCCGCGGTCGCTTTTTTCCCAGAGTTCTTTGCGTTTGTGTATCTGCTCCGGCGAGTAAAACTCCATCCAATCACGTGTGTACATCTCAAGCCCGGATCTCGCGGCGCTTAGATCCTTTTCCAAATCCCTTATGGTGAATGTTCTTTTGTAATTCGGGTCGGCCTTTGCATAATTTTCCTCGGCCTGCGAAAAGCCTATGAGCGCTCTTTTGTAATCCGACCTTCTGAAATCCACCAGAACGAACGCAGCGCTTCTGCGCGCACCGAACTCCTCCCGCGGGTCATCGACTATTCGGGCCAGAATTTTCATACACTCCTCTTCGCATGTGGGATTCAGCAGGGCGTGTGACCCGAGGGCGTCCATCGCTATGGATCTGGCCGACCATCCGGCGCTTTTGTCTGCCACAACGGACTTTACAGGTGTAAATGAGATCTCCCCAAGCGATCCCAGTATTGACGGCAGATCCTCGGTCACCCATTCGTTGTCGTAGGCATCCGACCATCGAAGGGCTGCCATCAGCGGAATCACAGAGCTCTTCCCGCCGATCGATGCGAGTATATAGGTAGCATGGACAGGGGCCCACCATTCCGGGAGATCGACTGTCCAGAAGGCCCTGTCCATGATGATCTCCCCCAATAGCGGTATGAGCTCTTCGCCGCGGCGGATCATCTCGTCGGCCTCCTCGCGGGTCAGGCGATCCTCACATGTGAATAGGAGTTCTATCATCTCCTCGTTATGTCTGTTTTTTAGCTTCATGGCGTTTCTTGATTCAGCTGTCGGCTCATAGTGAGGCAGGGGTGCGATGGCAAGCAAAATGTAAACGTCGGCATATTATCGCAGTTGGTCAATGGTCCATTGTCAATCGTCATCGGTTACGTTGGCACTCTGGATCTTTCCGACGATCTTCGGTATTTGGATCGGAGCATCACCATATCTAACCCGACAGATGAGCAGATCGAACAGGGCTGCAGATTCTAATCTAGGCGGTCTGATGCGTTAAATGTACGCAATACCCTCTTCTCATGAGGGTGGCCCTTTTGTATCTCGCTGTTATTTAAGCTTTTTATGGTAAATTTGATATGCAGGTTAAACTTGCACATCGCTTTTGACAAGTTTAGATGCTCGTGTTAGTAGCCTCCGCCTTGGTCCGGAGGGGGTCTCTCTCTGAACCTCGAAAATTTGATATTCCGAAGTAGCTCAGCCGGTCAGAGCAGCTGACTGTTAATCAGCGGGTCGCCAGTTCGAATCTGGCCTTCGGAGCAAAGGAACGGGAGGGTCTTTTGGTCCTCCCGTTTCTTTTATTGTGATGCCACGATGAGAACTTCCGCCGAAAGGCGGAGCGTTCGACGACCTTCATACCATTTTTGTGTAATGATGAAGTGTCGGCGAGTGGGTAGCGCGAGCCGACGCCTGGCCTTCGGAGCCAAGTAGAAAAAGGGGATGCGAATACATCCCCTTTTTTCTGTCAGACGGAGGAACTTTGCTCCGTCTGACGGTTTTTTGGTTTATGACGGTTTTTTATAGGGCTCCCATAATCGAGTTGAAAGTCTCACTTGGCTGCATGGCCTTGGATGCAAGATCCTTGTTCGGCCTGTAATATCCTCCGATATCGACAGGTTTGCCCTGTGCGGAATTAAGTTCGATCAGTATCTTCCCCTCATTTTCATGCAGCGCATCTGCGAGCTCCTTAAATTTGCTTCGTAAATCGACATCCCTGTGCTGCTCTGCAAGCGCCTCCGCCCAGTACATGGTGAGATAGAAATGGCTTCCTCTGTTGTCGAGCTCGTGAACCTTTCGGCCAGGAGATTTGTTGTTTTCGAGGAATTTTCCGGTCGCCTTCTCCAGCGCTTCAGCGAGTACGCTTGCTTTTATGCTATTTGTTTTCTGCCCCATGAATTCGAGCGAAGCGGCAAGCGCAAGAAATTCTCCGAGGGAATCCCATCGCAGATGTCCCTCTTCAAGAAATTGCTGAACGTGCTTCGGCGCCGAGCCGCCGGCCCCGGTCTCGAAAAGTTTTCCACCCTCCATGAGCGGAACTATTGAAAGCATTTTTGCACTTGTGCCCAATTCCAGAATTGGGAAGAGGTCTGTAAGATAATCGCGAAGAACGTTACCCGTAACCGATATAGTGTCCTTGCCCTCCTTCAGCCTCTGGCATGAAAAAATGGTTGCATCGACAGGGGACATTATGTGGATTTCGAGTCCGTTCGTGTCATGGTCTTTCAGATATGAGTTCACCTTCTTTATTAGCTCGACATCGTGTGGCCTTTCCTTATCGAGCCAGAATACAGCGGGGCTTCCGCTTTCTCTGGCGCGGGTCACGGCGAGCTTGACCCAATCTCTTATCGGCAGGTCTTTTGCCTGGCACATTCTAAAAAGGTCGCCCCCTTCGACATTTTGTTCGAGCAGCGTCTTTCCCGATTTTGATACCACCCTTACCGTGCCCGCCTCACGGCATAAAAACGTCTTGTCGTGGGAGCCGTATTCCTCGGCCTTCTGCGCCATGAGACCTACGTTTGAAACGCTTCCCATCGTCCTAGGATCGAATGCGCCATTGGCTTTGCAGAACTCAACGACGGCTTTGTAGACCACCGCGTAACTGCTATCCGGTATTACCATCTTGGCTTCGTGAAGCTTGCCGTCTGCGTCCCACATTTTTCCGGATTCCCTTATGGCCGCAGGCATGGATGCATCTACTATGACATCGCTGGGGACGTGCAGGTTGGTGATTCCCTTCTTGGAGTTCACCATCGCCAGCCTTGGGCGATTTTGATAAGTGGAAACTATATCTGCTTCTATGATCGATCGGGTTTCTTTCGGGAGCTTTTCAAGTTTTGCATACAAGTCACCAAGGCCATTGTCGGGATTGACGCCCAGCGTGGCGAATGTTGACGCGTGTTTTTCAAAGACGTCCTTGAAGAAAACCGATATCGCGTGTCCGAAGATGATAGGATCGGATACCTTCATCATCGTCGCCTTCAGGTGCAGGGAAAATAAAACGTCAGACTTCTTGGCGTCGTCGAGCTGCTCCTCGAAAAATTTTCTAAGAGCGATCTTGCTCATGAAGGTCGCGTCTATAACCTCTCCTTCGAGAAGTGGAAGCTTGGGCTTTAGAACTTTAATGGCGCCATCCGCGCCTACGAATTCTATTCTTGCATCTCCTGCGTCTTCCTTGGTCAGCGTCATGGATTTTTCATTGGAACGAAAATCTCCGCTTGTCATGTGCGCGACATGAGCTTTTGAATCCCTGCGCCACTCGCCCATCGAATGAGGGTGCTTCTTGGCATAGTTTTTCACGGAGAGAGGAGCCCTCCTGCTGGAATTTCCCTCTCTGAGGACCGGGTTGACAGCGCTTCCCTTGATCTTGTCGTATCTTTCTTTGATATCCTTGTCTTTGTCATCATTAGGTATTTCAGGGTAGTCTGGAAGATTGTATCCCTGTTTTTGAAGTTCTTTGATCGCGGCTTTTAGCTGAGGAATCGAGGCGCTGATGTTTGGAAGTTTTATAACGTTAGCTTCAGGTTTTTTTACCAGATCTCCGAGTTCGCTCAGATCATCTGAAACGCGTTGAGCTTCGTTTAAGTATTCCGGAAATTTTGCGAGAATTCTTCCTGCGAGCGATATGTCTCTCGTTTCAACGGGAATCCCAGCTGTTTTTGCAAATGATTTTACAATAGGCAGAAACGAATATGTTGCGAGAGCGGGGGCTTCATCCACTATGGTGTAGATGATCTTATGTTGTACTGCCATTATTCCTCCTTTTCAGTTTGGATTTTAATTTGGTTCAAAAAAATGTCGAGCAGCGCAGAAAAAATCACCCCCCTCCGGCGTGAAGCCAAACAGAACGCAGAGTCCTCCACCTGCCCATTATGATGGAGCAATTGAAAAGTCCATATAAAAAGGTTTTAAAACGGGTGGTTAGACGCGATATGATATGGTCTTGTATTTTCTCGCAGGTAAGGTGCGGATATTTTCTTTCCATCTCGTGATTTTTAGCGATCCTGTCCTTTTGGGTATAAAAAAGGGCGCGATTTTTTTTCGCGCCCTCCTGGAATCGAGCAATCTAAAGTTCAACTATTTGTATCTCAAGACCCTTATTTCAGTTATCTCGAGTTCCGGATTTATAACTTGATAGCCGATCAGGACCCTGCCAAGGGAGTCTATGTCGAGCCACATAGGGAATGATGATGGCGGGCCGTAGTGGAAGCCATCCTCGAACATCGATCTCTCGAGATCCCCGTCCTCATTGAATATGCACATGAATCCCATTAAGTTGGCGAAGCTGCTTTCAAAGTCATTCGCGCCCCCTCCTATACCTATAAACTTTCCGCCGTACTCCGCCAAGGCTCCCAGATACGCCACTGACGGTCTGAAATTAGTAGCGCAGGCACTATCCATCTCTATCATGCCTTTTCCGCCTCCGAAACTCTTGTCCAGGAGGCCCCTCTCACTGTATCTTAGAATTCTAGCCTCTCCGAACAGCGGCATTTTAGCCGTATTTACGTTGGTGGTGATCCTGTTTTCTGAATCCACCTTCATCAGCATTCCGGTCATGTAGCCTTCCGGATCAAGGCGGCCATTCTTGCTAAAACTTTTTATCAACTTTCCTCTCGCATCCATTTTCCACACTATGAATTGTCGATTATCTTCGTCGCCGTCCAGCGCTACTCCGTTGTCATAGGCTACTATGATATTTCCATCCTCATCGATGAGTATCGATTGCCCCTTGGTTTCTGCTTGCGATTCCTGATCGTCAGAGACCCAAAGCTCTTTCCCGGCATCGGAGTACTTTGCTACGGATAGCTTTCGTCCGGGGGTGATCCGTCCAGCCAGGATCATATCGTCATTTTCATCGAACTTTATCTGTTCCGGCTTATGCCCGGGAGTCCCATCTGCTATTCCATCCTCCCCGAAGGAGCTGTCTATTTTTCCTGATGGCAGATATCTGTACATCCTAGAGAATACACTATCACCCTCACAGTCTGGATTTTGACATCCGCATGCGGCGACGATTACGAGCTCCTGTCTGGAATTGACCTCCATGTAACGCAGCAGGCATCCATCCTCATCCGGGCCGTGCGAAACCTTGCCATTCTCGCCGAAGCCACGTTCCAGTTTTCCATCGGAGTTGTATTTATACACCTCAAAAAGTCCCTCTTCATTTTTCTGTACCATCAGGTATATGAACCCATTGCTGTCCGCCAGAATCCTCAGCTCTATATCCCCCCAAGGGGGGGTGCTCTTCATCGGTATTATTATCTCAAAGTCTTCTTCTCCCGAGAAAACAGGGGTTCCGTATGCCAGATCGGACGGCGCGCTTTCCTTTGTGTCGCTTATGCCTGTGACCACGTAGTAGTACCTCGTCCCGTTTCGGAGCCCTGTGTGGAGATACGATGTATCCTCTATCCCCTCTATCTTGTTTGGACTCATTTCGGAAATATCAGGCGAGGTCCCCCAGTAGATGTTGTAGGACGATGCCCCATCTACTCCCCTCCAGGAAAGGAGAAGCTCTGTAGAGGCCGGCTCGACCGTCAGTTCGCTGGGGATATCCGAAAACTCGACGCCACTGCCGCACCCACTTGAGTAAATCACTCCGACGGCAACAGCCGCTAATAAAAGTGACAATATTTTAAGGTTTTTCATATTCCCTCCCGCTTTTACAGTCGAAGATTCAGAGCAATAAAAATGCCAATTTTTGTTCTAACTGTTTTGAGCTAATGTGTTGATTTAATTAAGAATTATAGGCTACATTCGGAATTTTGGCGGTATTTACGACCCCCTTGCGTCAAAAAAATGTTATTTCTGGTCAGTTGGGATATGATGTCGTCGAAATGGCTCTGGCTGAGCAAGAGGGTTGGGACAAATTTTTGATTTTATGGACGTGAATGTACCGGCTTCGGCGAGCGAAAATATCATGATGCATGCCGGTGCAACGGCGTAAGCGATAGCGGGAGAAGCGCCGCATTGCGAAGCATCTCGCCAGTGTTGGGATAATTCCTGCCTCTACGAAAAGAGCATTTTATAGATATCCAGATAGCTCTTGACCGTTTCCTCCAAACTACAGCGAACCCTCATAGCTCCCACTACAGCCCCGGAAAATCTGTAGTTTCCATTTATGTACTCGAATGCCTCCCTGTACATGCAGCCTTTTGCATCGGACATGGCCTTGGGCGAGTCATCCTCTGCCGGGAAGGCGATGCCTTCGTATGGAGTTCCGGGCAAGCGGTTTTTGTGAGGCCGTACGATACCCTGCCTTTGAAAGGCGGGGGCAACTGCAAGCATAACGCCGTAACGCATGGCCTCGAACGCTCGTTGTACGTAGGGGACGCTTGCGAACCCAAACTCTCCTAGTTCTGGGGGGAATATCCCCATGTATGTTCCGGCAAGCATTCTGCGATATTCGGATTCGTCGTCCAAGTGGACGTAGACGACCGTATTTTTTTTTCTGTACTGCACGACTCTTTCCTTCAAGCCGTCCAGGTACGGTGGGGGTATTGGATCTGATCCCACAAAAAAGGTGTTAATTCCTCCTTTCGGCGTGTTTTCTCCGAAATAGTCGGAGGATATGAGCTGAGAAAGGTTTCCCGGTATTGAAATGTCAGGCCCGTAGAGCATCGAGAAACTGTCTCGCGTATGTAACAGGTCGTATTTACGGGAAAAAGTGCTTAATAGAAACTTCTTGACTGCGGGGCTGTGGAAATTGAATCTGCCTTTGATGTCATAGGGTGAGCTGTCACTGTAATAATTGTCGTCTAGGGCCCTATCCTCGTAGGGATTGAACTTCTTGGTGTCTATACCCGGCCTAACTTCGAAAAGTCGGCCCGACTTTTCGACATCGCGTATTAGCTCGGCTAACGTAGTCATTCTGCCGGCTGTGAATGCGTCCACTATGCTTGCGTGTGGAACTGTTATTGCGTCGGCGCCCAGAAGCGCGCTGTGAAGGGCGAGTTGATCAGTTTGTACGCTATCGATTCCAACCAAAAATTTAGCGCCTTCGAACCTGCGGACCAGGTGTTCGACGTGTGACATGGTATCGAGTTCCGGCATCTGCCTGCCGAAGAAGGCGTGGATTATGCTCGGATTAATGTCGCTAAGTTTATTGGGGCCTAAAAGGCGTTGTGAAACTGTGTCAAACTTAGAGGCGAACAAATCAGATTGTACTTCTCCAAAACGCGTCAGCACAAATGGCTCTATGCCGTTTGCCGCAATCGAAGTTAGAAACGCCGGCGTTAGCGTGCCGTAGGCGGCTAGGTTGCCCGCAAACAATACCTGACTCATGAGATCCCTCTCCGTAAAAATGATTGAACGGATTTCATTCTATGTCTTTATTGACATCCGCACCCGCAGGCAGCTTTTCGTCTGACGCGTAAATTAGTTGCTAGAAATTTTGATAGAAATTTTGATGTATTAGCGCTCTCAGATCGGCTCTCCATTGGCATTAGCGTCGTCTGACTATGACAAGTATAGCAAGGGATGTCTCTAACGTAAGCGTCTGATCATTAACGGGATTCGAGGATTATCATTTTTCCATCCAGAAATAAGAAAGCTGTGCGAAAGCGTAGTTTTTTCGCTTAGATTTGATAGGGCGTTGTATTCCGGCCTTCATTGGTGTATGCCGCCTCGAAACACGCATGGCGGTCTTTGTGCGTAATTTTTTTAATCAAAAAGGGTGGTGTAGAAAATGCTAAAAAGGGCAGCTCGAAAAAAAAAGGCCTCGATAAAGCGGCTTTTTTTAATTTTCTGCGCTATCACGATAGTGATCATAGGTTTTGTCGTTGGCAAAACGGCGGGTCCCAAAACTTGGCACGCGATCCTCGAGATGAAGAGCTCTTACATGCTGCTAGCCTTCGTTCTCAGCTCTGGAATGATCGTTATGAACGCTGTGATCATGAGACTGCTTGTCAAAGCGGCTGCGGGAATCAAAATCGGATTTTTGTATTCCATAGAGACGATCATCTCCTATTACTTTCTTTCCTCGATATCTCCTACGGCAACCGGCGGCGAACCCCTCATGATCTACATGCTAACCAGCAAGGGGGTTCCGTTCGGCAAGGCTCTCAGCGTAGCATTGATGCGCGGTTTTCTCGTTCTTCTGTTGATAGTCATGGGTGCGCCAGCTGTGATTTTTTTTCGCGGTGAGCTTGTTCAAAACGAGCATCTGAGATGGTTCTTCTACCTGATTGCAACTGTAATAGTCATGCTTGTAATGGCGTTGATATATGCCTTTTATAGACCGAGAAAGGTGGGGAAATTCATACGCAAGATTCGCATGCGAATATCGAAGTGTAAATTTCTTTCGCGGTACGCGGGAAGCTTTGAGAAAAAAATCGATGTCTGGATAGAGGACTTCGTGAAGTGCATGAAGAATTTCATGCGCTACCAGAAGAAGACTGTACTGGTTGTAGTTGTGCTTACGGTTTTGGCGCTAGCGATGAACTATCTGATAGCCTATGCGATAATCGTCGGACTTGGATTCTACATAGCTCCGCTGGATGTCATAATGATCCAGTTCGTCCTTTATTTTTTCCTGTATTTCACGCCTACCCCTGGTGGATCCGGCGTGGCGGAGGGTGGATCATACCTGATGTTCTCTGCCTATCTGCCGACGCACATACTAGGAGTATTCGTTGTCCTGTGGAGATTTTTTACAGCCTACCTCTGGCTTATACTGGGGGGGATCTTCATTACGAAATCGATAGGACTTAACATTTTAGAGAAGATCCCTTCAAATATAATGGACGGTCCTGCGCAGGATCGAATCTAATAAGGTAACCTCCGAAAAGCTAGCTGTAACAATAACTTCGACCATGGACGATTGACCATCGACCAAAACATCAAGAAGCTAGAATCTAGAAGTGAGAAGCGATATTTCTCCAGGCGAGATTTTTCTAGCTTCTAGCCTCTCGCTTCTGGCTTCTGTTTTTCCCGGTCACGGTCGTTGCTGGATCCCCGATTAAAGCACTCGGGGATGACAACCTTCTCGTCATTCGGGGATGACAAGAGCATAGTTTTTCGGAGGTTGCTAAAATTTCTCCTTCCTGAGCGATATATTTCTTGGTCCGGCTTCGACTTTTTGGCGTTCAAAAAATCTTGTGGAAAGGTTTTGAAGCATATCACAGCATTCACCGGATCCCCTATTTTGCTTAGTCCCTCTCCATTTCGTGAAATGTCCAAAAATTGACTCTGGGGATTCAAAACCCCGTAATTTCCTCATTTTGGGGTATTTTTGCGACTTCCAGCGCTCCTCATCTATTTTTATTTAGTAATTTCACTTAGTTATACTGTTAAAATATGGCAAGCCTCTTGCATGGTAAGCGCCCGAGAGAGAGGGAGGTAGGTTATGATGTCAGCGGGCGATCCAAAGGTTACGGGCGACAGACGGGCAGCGAATGCATTAGGCCATGAGTCGGCAAAGCTCTGGACTAAGGAACAGCTTGCAGAGGCTGCTGAAAAGAAAGCTGTGGAACTTGCACGAGTTGATGCGGAAAAGGCTTTGGCGGCTCTTTCGGCTCCGGATGCCACTAAGGTCGATATCGCCAAGGCAAAGGCGCTGCTCAACCATTCTTCTAAGGGGGGGATTAAAGCAGGCCTTTTTGCTCCAAGCGCTAGAGCCGTTTCCGCGAGCAAAGTTTCTGTAGAAGAAAAAATAGCTAGCGCCCTGCTTGGAGATGCTACGGACCAAAAGGGCCAATTGGCGAAGAGGCTGGTTGAAGAGTACATGAGGCTTTCATAAGGGAGGGGTTATGGCGAAGGCGAAACTTACAAAAGAGCAGATAACGAGGATATTTGAGATTCTTATTGAGAAGAATGCCCCTATCCTTACGCACCAGAAATTTCGCGGGCTTCTCGACAGGGATCAGAATTTGGCGACGAATCAGATCATTCGCCAGGCCAATGGAAATATCGCCTACAGGACAGTGGATTTCGACGTAATAGACATAAATGATGAGGAGTTCTGGGCGCGCATAGAAGATACCCCCTATAATGATCTCATAGAGGAAAATGCCGCGGCCGCTCTGGTTAAGATGGCCGAAAAGCTCGGTGTGGTCTGAAAGGTAAAAATGATGCCTGGGGATTTTATTCCGGGGATACGTATCGTTCGTATCCCCGGAAAAATATTTTCAGCAACAAATCGCATTTTCAACCGATAACAGTAGTGGAAGTTTTTACGGGTTAGGGATTCAAGGTTGAATCCCTAAACAACTTAACTCTTTGATATCACGGCGTTTATACGTTTATGCTGAGTTCAAAGAAGGGGCGAGATCCTTCCCGGTTTTGCCTGTGGGCAAGGAGGGAATCGAACCCCCGACACGGAGATTTTCAGTCTCCTGCTCTACCGACTGAGCTACCTGCCCGGTACCGCTAAGTCATTGAAAAGATAGTACTTTCTTAAGTGGAGGGGGACGATAGTTGAAAGCGTATAAGCTGTCAAGCAACATGATGAAAAAATGAAATACTCATAGAATTCAAGGTCGCAAGAGGTTTAGTTCAACTTTAGGATAGGAGATGCGATTGAACCGCACGGGAAGAAAAAAGATTTTAAAAAACACTATGTTACGAGTTGACGGTATGCCGAATCGTGTGCTATATATGCCCTCGATTTTCATGGGGGAAATACTTCAACTAGATGTTTTTAAAGGGGATTTTAAGGCTCGTCCCTGACGGGTTGGTCTTGTCTATACTATCGGGAGGGTTACATGACGGAGAGACGTTCAGCATTGAACAGGGAATTTAAGGTGGGCGATGTAGCGGTTTATCCAGCGCATGGGGTTGGAAAGATCGATTCCATAGAAGAGCGTGAGATAGCTGGCAATAGGCATAAGTTTTATATCATGAAGATTATCGACACCGGAATGACGATCATGGTTCCCACCGGAAATGTGAGAAGCGTCGGTCTGCGCGAGGTGATCAATCCTAGCGAAGTGGACATTGTCTATGAGATTATGCGCGAGCGCGATATTTCGATAAACGAACAGACCTGGAACCGCCGCTATCGCGAGTATATGGACAAGATCAAGACCGGCTCTATATACGAGATAGCCGAGGTTCTTCGCGACCTGATGCTTCTGCGCTACGAGAAAGAACTCTCCTTCGGCGAGCGCAAGATGCTCGATACTGCAAACACGCTGATCGTGAAGGAGCTTGCGATAGCTCAGGATATGTCTGAAGAGGATGTAGCTCAGGAAATAGAGGAAATTTTTGCTGACTGATTAAATTGGAATGCGATTCCAAAGGCTCCGAGCTCTACTCGGGGCCTTTTATTTTGATGTTTCTCATGGGATCTGCGATAAAATTATTCGGGGATGACCATCAACTGCCGGGTTATTCCAGCGAGCTGTAAACCGCCGTTTGCGGCGGGGCAGGAGGGAAATCCAGTTTCGACCTTTTTATTTTTCTTGCGACATCATTGCGCAAGATTTATTCAGGTATGCGATGAAAAGAGCGGTTATAATAGCGGCAGCCGGCGTAGGGCGCAGGATGGGCGGGAATGTTCCGAAACAGTATCTGAACCTTCTCGGCAAACCTGTAATTTGCCACACCCTCGACCGTTTCATTTCGCCCGGAATTGACGAAATAATAGTCGTCGTCGAAACCGATCGGGTCGAATCCTTCAGGGCCGAGATAGTCGAATTTTTCGGATATCCATCCAATGTGCGTGTGGTAGCTGGAGGAGATGTTAGGCAAAGATCCGTTTACAACGGTCTCATGGCAACTTCTTCCGATGTGAATGTAGTGCTCGTTCATGATGGAGTGAGGCCATTCGTCTCGCGTGAACAGATCGATAAGATTTCTGACATGGCTTTTCACAAGGGGGCATGTATCTTGGCCCACCCCATAAAAGAGACGATCAAACGCATTTGCTCCGATGGAACCATTGCCGAGACAGTCGATCGCGAAGGGCTTTTTGGAGCGCAGACTCCGCAGGCCTTTCGAAGGGATGTCATCGTGGGTGCGATGGAGCGCGCCTTTGCCGACGGTTTTGTCGGCACCGATGAGGCGAGCCTGTTTGAAAGATGTGGCGGCAAGGTGCATATAGTCTCCGGCGACAGCAGAAATATAAAAATAACTACGCCGTCGGATCTTGCCGTAGCCGAGGCGATCGCAAGGGAGTGGAAATGAATTTTAGAGTCGGGATAGGCTACGATATTCACAGGTTAAAGCCTGGCATAAAACTGGTCCTCGGTGGGGTTGAGATTCCATTCGAGATGGGGCTCGATGCCCATTCCGACGGCGACGCACTTCTGCACGCAATCTGCGATGCTATTCTCGGAGCTGCATCGATGGGCGATATCGGGTTGCACTTTCCAGATACCGACAAGAAATTCAAGGGGGCCGATAGCGCAAAGCTCGCGATGGATGTTGTCCGAATGGTGAAAGATGCAGGATGGAGGATCGTCAACATAGATTCGAATATCATAGCGCAGCGACCGAAGATGCGTCCTGCTATAGAAGATGTCAGAAAGAGTATCTCAAAAATTTTTGGAATCGAGTTAGACTCGGTGAGCGTAAAGGCCAGAACCAATGAAGGTCTGGACGCGGTGGGACGTGAAGAGGGGATAGCAGTTCAGGCGGTCGTTATGCTGACTAAATAAAAAACGATTTTTCGAAAGGAAGGATTTATGCCGCTGTTTGTGTACAACACTCTGACTCAGAAAAAAGAAGAATTTATCCCGATAAATCCTCCGAAGGTTGGGATGTACGTCTGCGGAATCACGGCGTATGATAGCTGTCATCTGGGGCACGCTCGTGCCGCCGTGGTATTCGACGTAGTTTACAGATATCTCAAGTTTCTTGGATATGATGTGACCTTCGTAAGAAATTACACCGATGTAGATGACAAGATCATCAATCGCGCGAATTTCAAGGGCGTGCCATGCCAGGAGATATCCGAAAAATATATAGCGGAATATGAAAAGGATATGGAATCTCTGGGTCTTAAAAAGCCGGATATGAGCCCAAAGGCTACCGAACATATTGGCTGCATGATTGATACGATCAAAGGGTTGATTGAAAGAGGCATGGCATATGAAGTAGACGGAAACGTATTTTTCTCGGTTAGAAATTTCAAGGGGTACGGAAAACTTTCCAAAAAGAATATTGAGGAACTCGAAAGCGGAGCGCGCGTGGATGTTGATGAATCGAAACGCGACCCTCTCGACTTTGCTCTTTGGAAAAAGGCCAAACCAGGCGAGCCAACATGGCCATCTCCATGGGGCGAAGGGCGTCCGGGTTGGCATATCGAGTGCTCGGCCATGAGCGCGAAGTACTTAGGGCAACCATTCGATATTCACGGCGGTGGGCGCGATCTCATCTTTCCACATCATGAAAATGAAATAGCGCAGGCGGAGGGTGCGACCGGCAAGCATTTTGTGAAGTATTGGTTGCATAACGGTTTCATCAACATCAATGCCGAGAAGATGAGCAAGTCGCTGGGTAATATCACGACGATAAGCAAGGTATTGGAACAGTACGACGCGGAGGCCGTGAAGTTGTTCCTTCTTTCGAATCAATATCGTTCTCCGATAGATTACACCAAGACTGCAATGGAAGAGGCCCAAAGTTCCCTCGATCGTTTTTATGAGACAGCTGCGAGGTTGGGCGCGGTACATCCAGGTAAAACTGTAAATGAAAAACCGGATGATTTTGACGAGGCTAGGGATTTTAAAAAAGCTCTCGAATCTTTTGAGTCTTCTTTTCGTGAAGACATGAACGACGATTTCAATACTGCAAGAGCTGTCGCTCTGGCATTCGACATCGTCAGATTGGCAAATAGATATCTCGATAAAATAGACGGGAAGAATACTCCATTTACGGGCTGGTCGGTTTTACAGTTTATGTCCATTCAGGAGCTGCTTGGAGAGACCCTTGGTATTTTCGGATCTTCCCCGGATGAATACAGGAGAAGATCCATAACAAGACAGAGCCTGGCCCGTGGAATCAACGTAACTGAAGTAAAGCGTTTGATAGAGGAGAGAAGAGAGGCGCGTCTTTCCAAGAATTTTGCTGAGAGCGATCGTATCAGGAAGGAGCTTTCCGAAATGGGTGTGGAAATAAAGGATCTCCCCGACGGAAAGACCGACTGGAAGATAAAATAAATCGGAATGCCCCATTCACAATTTAAACTTGTGACGGAATTCTCACCTGCCGGAGATCAGCCCCAGGCTATAGATTCTCTCGTCCGCGGCATACAGGATGGGAAAAAAGATCAAGTTCTTCTCGGTGTCACAGGGTCCGGAAAGACTTTCACGATCGCCAACGTAATTGCGAAAACCGGGCGTCCGACATTAGTGATGGCCCCTAACAAAACGCTTGCCGCCCAGCTTTACTCGGAATTCAAGGAGCTATTTCCTGAAAATGCGGTGGAATATTTTGTAAGCTACTACGACTATTACCAGCCCGAGGCATATCTTCCGGCGCAGGATCTCTACATCGAGAAGGATTCCAGCATCAACGAGCAGATTGATATGCTTAGGCATTCCGCTACCAGGTCGCTTCTCACGCGGAGAGATGTCATTATAGTCGCGAGCGTTTCATGCATTTATGGCATTGGCAGTCCCGAGGCATACAAGAACATGCTAATCCGCACCGAGAGGGGCGCACGGATCGATCGTCAGGAACTTCTGTTGAGGCTTGTCGAAATCCAATACCAGCGCAACGATTACGATTTTCACAGGGGGACATTTCGCGTTCGCGGTGATGTTGTGGAAATTATTCCGTCATACGAAGATGCCAAGGCGGTTCGCCTTGAATTTTTCGGCGACGAGTTATCTAAGATAACCGAGATCGATTCTATAACGGGCGCGGCCGTAGGGGAACTTCAGGAAGTTGTAATTTTCCCCGGTAGTCACTATGTGACCCCGGAAGAAAAGATGAAAGAGGCGGTAGCCGGCATCCGAGTCGAACTTGCAGAGAGGATGAAGCAGTTTCATGAAACCAACAAACCGCTCGAGCGCGCAAGGATAGAGCAGCGTACGAAATTCGACCTTGAGATGATGGAGGAGATGGGTTTTTGCAAGGGGATTGAAAATTATTCCAGATATCTCACAGGCAGAAAGCCCGGCGAACCTCCTCCGACCCTAATGGAATATTTCCCGAAGGATTTTCTGCTCGTCATAGACGAGAGTCATGTCACAGTTCCGCAGATCGGCGGTATGTATAGCGGCGACAGGTCTCGCAAGATGACTCTTGTGGAATATGGATTCAGGCTTCCTTCGGCGCTCGATAACCGGCCCCTCAAATTCGATGAGTTTGAGGCGTTGAGAGGGCAGGCGATCTATGTCTCTGCAACTCCAGCCGAATATGAACTTCAAAAATCTCATGGTGAGATAATTCAGCAAATAGTAAGGCCGACAGGTTTGATAGATCCGGCTCCGGAAGTTAGAAAGACTGAGGGGCAGATAGAAGATCTACTTGCCGAGATAAAGAAACGGGTCGATCTTTCCGAACGCGTGCTTGTCACGACCTTGACAAAGCGGATGGCAGAGCAGCTCGCTGACTTCATGCGTGAGAAGGGGGTGCGCGTCAAATACATGCATTCCGATGTCGAGTCACTCGAACGTGTGGAAATTCTGCGCGGCCTTCGGAAAGGGGAATTCGATGTCCTCATCGGAATAAATCTTCTGCGAGAGGGGCTCGACCTACCGGAGGTTTCGCTTGTAGCAATTCTCGATGCAGATAGAGAGGGCTTTCTGCGTTCTACGAGATCCTTGATTCAGACCTTCGGTAGGGCAGCTAGGAATGTCGGAGGCTCAGTCATCATGTACGCCGATTTTATAACCTGCTCCATGCGCCGCGCAATTGACGAGACGATGAGACGCAGGGAGGCCCAGATGGAATATAACAGGGTCAACGGCATAACCCCCTCCACCATCAAGAAAAACATAAGCGATGCGCTTCATTCGATATATGAACAGGATTATCCTGCAATACCGGATCCTGACGACGAGCCTATCGATCCTTCCAAATTTCAGAAGACGATATCAAAACTCAGAAAGCAGATGCTAGCTGCTGCGAAGAGGCTGGACTTTGAAACGGCCGCTGAACTGCGCGATAGAATATCTGCCCTTGAGCAGCGAGATCTTGGATTTAGATGATCCAAAATTCTATGCTTTTCCTCTTTTTTCTGCTACCGTGCGGCAAAATAATTTCTGTCTCCGGGGCGGATCAGGGGCTTGCAGGTATTGCATCTTCAGGTTCTTACGATGTGGGTGCGGATCTGCTTCTTGTGGATGGTCAAAAAGAGATATTCGGATGGAGTCATGTTAACGCTTCGCGGTGCGGAGGATAGATGGCATGAAATGTCCTCAGCCGTATTCGGATGGGGTGAAGGTTGTTGCATCCAAACGGGGTGTGGCTGTTGATGATTTCAAGTCGGGGCTCGTGGAGTTTGACGAAGGTGCAGGGTTGGTTAAATTCAAATAGCCGAAAAATAGTTGCTTCGGATAATTAATCGCTTGATATGGCTGATCAATTACTTTATAACTCGTTCAACTGTCAGATATAGCTCTTAAATTGTTGTTTTTAAAAGAAATTTATCCGACATTTCATCTCCCCGCTCGGGGGGATTTTGAAAGGAGCTTCCGATGAAAAAGAGAGTTATTGCAGCCGCCGTCCTGCTTCTCTTGCTGGCGCCAACCCTTTCATTTGCCGGTTCCGGCTACGAGGGTGGGTTCTATACCAACAACGAGGATGACACATTCAGGCTGACGACAAGCGGAAGGGTTCAGCCCCAACTCTTCTACGAGAAAGAAAAACAGGGTCCGGCGATTTTTTCCTTTGCCATGAGGCGTGCCGAGGTCAGTTTTAATGCGACAGTTCATGAGAAGGGACACCTTGGTCTTACCTTGAAGCACAGTCAGTTCAGCCCGGGTGGCACGGGTACCTTTGCCACGGTCAACGTGACCGGCGCTTACGCAAGCATCGATGTTATTCCGGAGCTTACGATAACCGCAGGGATGGTTGGATTGCCACTTTCTTTCATAAATGAGGTGAGCTCCAAGTGGCTGCTTGTGACAGAGTCTCCCATCGTGGTGTCAGAAGACGACGTCAGCTTTCCTCTTACGCCATTGCGTTCCAGCTTTGGTACTCCCGATGGCCTCGGTATAAACCTGTCGGGTGGATACTGGAAGTGGTTCTATTCCCTATCCGTCGTAGGAGCCAATGAGAGCAACTACGAGATAAATAAGGATTCAAAGAGAATGAGTGTAGGCTTTTGGACGGGGTTCAATATCCTTGATCCCGTGCCGGGTAAGCTAACCGATTTCGACTGCTCTGATACGCCGAAATTTATGGTAAGCGTCGGTTCCGATTATCAGCCAAAGAGATATCAGTACGATCCTAGCAACCCTAACGCGAATCCGGTTGAAATCGGTTACATATGGACATCGTCCCTTGGCACTGCGGTTCGCTGGGCGGGTCTATCCTTTACTGCAGAGGGTTTTTATAAGAGGACGAAGATCAACAATCCGGGATATCTTGCCGGTAGCGGAGCGGCTTGGATCAGGCCGATGCTGACGGAGATGGGTTACTACGCGGCGGCTGGATACTACATAATTCCTAAGAAGTTTGAGATCGCTGCGCAGGCATCACAGGCATTTCGTCAGGGTCCTGGAAACGATTCCTGGGAGCTTGGAGGTGGTCTTAACTACTATATTTTTGAAAACAATATGAAGCTGCAGCTCAATTACAGGATGTACAGATTTTTTGCCGAGGATTCTGATCCCAACGATCCTAACTTCGGTACCTATACCAGAAACAACGCACAGCACGATGTCGTGTTGATGTTGTCGGCTACATTCTAACGGGACTTTCCTGATTGCTCAATCCGCGGTTCCTCACAGGGGGGCCGCGGATTTTTGTTGTCAAAGCCGATGGTGGGATTAATCTCGTCGCATGGATATCAAGGAGCGCACCAAAAATTTTCCGCAGCGTCCGGGCGTGTATCTTTTCAAGGGTTTGCGCGGTGAGATCTTATACGTAGGCAAAGCAAAAAATCTTCGAAAAAGGGTAGGCAGTTATTTCCGCTCCTCTGGCGACGACCGACCTCAGATATATTTTCTGATCGCAAAGACTCGATCTGTAGATTTTATAGTCACGGATTCCGAAAAAGAGGCGCTGCTGCTCGAAAGTACGCTGATCAAAAAGCATAAGCCACGCTACAATATTGAACTCAAGGATGACAAGAGCCACCTCTACATCAGAATAGGGATGGAACATCCTTTCCCTGGAATTTCTGTTACCAGGCGTCCAAAAAAGGAGGGGGCTAAATATTTCGGTCCATACGACTCTGCAGCTGCGGCGCGTGAGGCCGTGGAGCAGATAACGAGGTTTTTCCAGATCAGGTCTTGCACCGACAGGGAGTTTGCAAACAGGGTCAGGGCCTGCCTCAAACACGATATAGGAAGGTGCAGTGCTCCCTGCGTGAAAAAAATTTCACAGGATGAATATGCTCTTCATCTATCCGATGTCGCATCATTTCTTTCCGGCAAGAAAAAGTATTTGGTTGGTATGCTGAAAAAACGCATGTCCGATGCCTCCGCGAAGATGGATTACGAGGAGGCGGCACGCTGTCGCGATGCAATAGGGATGATCTCAGATGCGCTTGAAAGACAAAATGTCATCCGCCACGGTTCTAGCGATAACGATGCCATCGCTATGGAGTCGGAGGGCTCAGACTGCATCATATCCGTAATGGAGGTGCGTTCTGGAGCTATCTCCGGCCAGAGAAATTACCACTTAAAGTGCGGCGTTCAGGACGCTCCGGAGGTGCTGAGGGATTTTCTTCTTCAGCGATATGTGGAAGGCAGCTTTATTCCTGTCAAGGCCATTATGGAGTCGGCTCCAGCGGACCGCAGTCTGGTGGAAAAGATCGTATCTGATAGAAGTGGCAAAAAATTTTCTATTTCAATCCCTAAAAAGGGGGCGGCACACAGAATTCTGATGCTCGCTCTTGAAAACGCCAGGGAGTTTTTACGATTCAAGCTCATGAGAAAAGAGGATGACGCCGTTTTTGAAAAGCTTTCAAAAAAACTCGCGCTCATTTCGCCGATTCAGAAAATCGAATGCGTCGATATATCCAATACCGGTGGTCGCGAAGCGGTTGGTGCGATAGTGTCATTTCTTCATGGTGAGCCGGATAAGAAAAATTATAGAATTTTTAACATTCGAACTCTCACGACGCCGGATGACTACGCGATGATGTACGAGGTTATTAAAAGGAGATATGCAGAGAATGTCGAACGAGAAATGCCGGATATTTTGCTCGTTGACGGAGGGCGGGGTCAGCTTGCGACCGCGATGCGTGCAGTTGAGGAGCTCGGATTATCTCTGCCATTGGCAGCTATCGCAAAAGGGAAAAAAGATGATGAACCCGACCAGATATTCATCCCGGGCAGGATGAACCCGGTCAACATAAAGGCCAAGTCGAAGGAGCTGCTCCTTCTCATGAAGGTGCGCGATGAGGCGCATCGTTTTGCCATTTCCGCGCATTGCCGCCGCCGCGACAAGAAGTCTTTCGGGAAATAAAAATGCCGGCGGTGAGCCGGCATTTTCAAGGAAAAGGAGAGCATTATGCTCTTCCTAGAGCGTCAGTTTAGATTCTCCTTCATAAGAACTTCGAAAAGGGCGTTTCGCGGTTTGCTCTGAGATACGAGTTTTACCGGTTCATCTTTTCTGGCGGTGGTGAGTATGCTCATCAACCTTACCTTGGGGTCACCGCGATGAGGGATGTATATTCCGCCGCATGAGAGAACCGCCGAATTTCTGTGATCGAACTCCTCAGAGGAGCTCGCTAGCACCCTCTTGAAGACCATTTCCTGGAATGCCTCTCTGTGTGCCATATCGCCTTCTCCTAACGTGATTATAAGCAAGAGGCGTGCCAGCCATGGTCCGATAAAATTTAAGGGTAATTAGGTGTTATTCAAAGAAAAGCTAATTCTAGAGAGGAACGCTAAAGTTGTGCGCGAGTATCGCTTTGGGAGAAGATGTCAAAAAGTCGCCAAAAGAGGCTCGTTGTAGGAGTCGTGACCGGTAACTCGTGAATGCTGACTGGCAAGGCTGTGCTCTGGCAGATCAAATCGCAGCTAGTTTAGATTGAAGTTAGTTTATATTGAAGATATTTTTGAATGTGATTTCGTTGTTTTCAAGACAATTACGAGAATATCTTTTCAAGTGAACTTTCAAAGGGAGCCTTTATTATTCCCCTTTCTGTGATGATAGCGCTTACCAGATCTGCAGGAGTTACGTCGAATGCAGGATTGCATATCTCGACATAATCAGGCGTTATCTGCGTAGAATTTATATGTGTTACTTCATGCGGGTCGCGCTCTTCTATTGGGATGTCGTAGCCATTTTTTATCGTCATGTCGATGGTTGAAAGCGGTGCGGCGACGTAAAAAGGAATTTTATGGTGCTTGGCCAAAACGGCTACCTGATAGGTACCGATCTTATTGGCGACATCCCCGTTTCTAGCGATCCTGTCAGCCCCTACGATGCACGCGTTGATTTTTCCTGCGCGCATCAGGCTGCCCATCATCGTATCGCATATTACGGTGACTTCTATCCCGTGTTTTTGAAGCTCCCACGCGGTGAGCATCGCACCCTGAAGCCTTGGGCGCGTCTCATCGGCATAGACGTGGATGCGTTTTCCGGCGTCGGTGGCGGTGTAGATAACGCCAAGCGCCGTTCCAAAACCTGCTGTGGCTAGAGCTCCGGCGTTGCAATGGGTCAAAATGCTCATCCCATCCGACAGCAATTTTTCCCCGTTTCTGCCTATCATGTGATTGGCTTCGATATCTTCGGAATAAATTTTAAGCGCCTCCAGCTTTAGTGCCTCAACGATCTCAGGTATTTCTCTTTCCCTGTTCGCCAGCGCCGCATTTTTCATTCGTTCTATCGCCCAGAAGAGGTTGACAGCAGTAGGGCGCGTGGAGGCGAGCTTGTCACCTATCGTGGAGAGTTTCTTGAAAAAGTCGTCGAAGTTGTCGATTCCTATTCCCATCGATCCCAGAGCCATGCCCATCGCTGCTGCGACGCCTATGGCCGGCGCGCCGCGAATAACCATGCTCTTGATTGCGTGCGCCACCTCCAGATAGTCCTCATAGGTATTGTAGACTTCCTCTCTTGGAAGGCGCCTTTGGTCTAGCATTACAACTCTGTCTCCCTGCCACTCTATTGTCTTTATGATATCCATCTTTTAACCACCTCACAGTTTCTTTTTCAGAAGTTCGTTCACGACTGCGGGATTGGCTTTTCCCTTTGACGCTTTCATTACCTGACCGACGAAGAATCCAAAAATGGTTTCTTTGCCAGCCTTATATTGTGCGTGTTGCGCTTGGTTGGCTGCTATAACATCGTCGACGATCTTTTCGATCTCCGACGAGTCGCTCATCTGTGTAAGCCCTTTAGTTTTTACAATTGTTTCGGCACTTTCTCCGCTTCGGTACATTTCGGCAAATACCTCTTTTGCCATGGTGCCGGATATAACCCCTTTTTCTATCAGCGATATGAGCTGTGCGAGGCCTGCGGGTGAAATTTTGCATGCGGATATTTCAGATCCATCCTCATTGAGCTGCCGGAGAATTTCGCCCATGACCCAATTGGATGCCTTCTTGGGCGGAGCTCCGGATTTAACCACATCTTCGAAATAATCGGCTATCGACTTTTCATCGGTAAGAACATCGGCATCGTAGCGTGGTATAGAATACTGGCTGACGAAGCGAGCGGATCTTTCCAGTGCGAGTTCCGGGATCGACTTTCTTACCTTCTCTATCCATTCATTAGAAACCTTGAGAGGAAGAAGGTCGGGGTCCGGAAAATATCTGTAGTCGTGAGCCTCCTCCTTGCTTCGAAGGCTTTCGGTTTTTCCGGCAGCGTCGTTCCAAAGACGCGTTTCCTGAACGATCTTTCCTTCTGAATCCAGAAGTTTGACCTGGCGCTCTATTTCATAGGCGATCGCACGCTCAACCGCTTTGAAGGAGTTGAGATTTTTTATCTCACTGCGCGTGCCAAATTTCTCCTGCCCCATCGGTCTTATCGATACGTTAGCATCGCATCGAAAGTTCCCTTCCTGCAGGTTGCCTTCGCAGACATCGAGATAGACGAGTACGTTTCTAAGCGTTCTTAAATATTCGCCAGCTTCTTTGGGATTGCGCACGTCGGGTTCGGAGACTATTTCTATGAGAGGAACTCCGCAGCGGTTGAAGTCCACATGGCTTTCATTTGGATTCCCCATGTCGTGCATCAATTTGCCCGTATCCTCTTCGAGATGAATTCTCGTAATCCCTATTCTTTTCGTTGATTTTTCATACGTGATATCCATATACCCCATGGTGCAAAGCGGGAATTCGTGCTGCGATATTTGATATCCTTTTGGGAGGTCTGGGTAGAAATAATTCTTTCTGGCGAAGATGCTCTTTGTGTTGATAGTGCATCCTACAGCCAGTCCCGTTTTGATTGCCATTTCGATCGCGTTTTTATTCACCACTGGGAGCGTGCCTGGCTGGCCCGTGCAAACTGGGCAGATGTTGCTGTTTGGCCTGTCGCCGAAAGATGTTGAACAGGAACAGAACATCTTTGTTCTGGTTTTGAGCTGAGCGTGTACCTCGAGGCCTATTACCGCTTCGTATTTCATATTGGCGGCCTCCTCGTTTTCCACTCCGTAGCCTGTTCATATGCGTAGGCAACGTTTAACATACGGCCTTCATCGAGCGGCCTTCCTATAATTTGAAGTCCGATCGGCAGCCCTTCACGCGAGAACCCGCATGGTATTGACATCCCTGGAAGGCCGGAGAGATTTACAGGACTTGTGAAGATGTCGTTTAGGTACATCTGCACAGGGTCGTCCGATCTTTCACCGAGCTTGAAGGCGCACGAGGTCGATGTCGGCGACATGATCAGGTCGCATTTTTTGAAGGCATCAAAAAAATCTTCTTTGATGAGCGTGCGAACTTTTTGGGCCTTCAGATAATACGCGTCATAATATCCAGATGAAAGTACGTAGGTCCCGACGATAATACGAAGGCTGACCTCGGGGCCGAAACCTGCGGTTCTGCTAGCCTTCATCAGATCGTCGAGGCTTAAGTTCCTCTTAGCGCTAAATCCGTAGCGTATTCCGTCGTAGCGGGCGAGGTTCGATGAGGCTTCGGCAGTGGCAATGATATAATAACAGGGGACTGCATACTTGGCATGGGGCAATGATATCGAAACCGTTTTTGCTCCGAGCTTTTCGCAGGTCTTTATTGCGTTTTCAATGGAAGATCTGACTTCATCGTCTATTCCACCGGAAAAGAATTCAGATGGAATCCCTATCCTGAGGCCGTCTATTTTTCCGCTTAGCAGAGAATGATAATTCGGGAGATCTCCGGGGATAGAGGTTGAATCCTTCGGATCGTATCCGGCTATCGCCGAGAGCATCGCTGCACAGTCCGATACGTTCCTGGTCATCGGCCCCACCTGATCGAGGGAGCTCGCGAACGCAACTACTCCATATCGGCTGATCCTGCCGTATGTTGGTTTTAGCCCCACTATGCCGCAGTAGGCAGCCGGAAGGCGCACTGACCCGCCGGTGTCCGTTCCCAGAGAGACTGGGGTGAGCCCGGCCGCTATCGCTGCCGCAGAGCCTCCACTCGATCCTCCGGGCGTTCTTGCTAGATCCCAGGGGTTCTTTACCGGTCCAAATGCGGAATGTTCATTCGATGTCCCCATTGCAAACTCATCCATCGAGAGCTTGCCGAAGATGATAAAACCCATATTTTTCAATTTTTCGACCACCGTTCCATCGTAGGGCGGAATGTAATTTTCAAGCATTTTAGATGAGCATGTGGTGCGCATTCCTTTGGTGACGAATACATCCTTGAGGGCTATTGGGATTCCATCGAAGTGCGATAGTGGCGCCCCTCTTGATCTCCTTTTGTCAGATTCCCTGGCGGAGGCGATCGCCTGCTCCGGCGCTATCGTAAGAAAGGCCCCTATGTTTTCATTCTCCTTCTCCGCCAGATTGAGAAATGCCTTCGTTATCTCTTCAGATGATGCCTTTTCGCCCGAAAGCATTTCGGAGAGATCGGAGAGGGAGGAAAATCTTATTTCAGAACTATTCAGCATCGATCACCTTTGGGACCTGCACGAAGTGCCCGCTTTTTTCCGGGGCGATCTCGATTATTTTATCATGTTCTTCAAAGCTCTCTACAGAGTCTTCTCGCAGGCGTGCCTCGATCTGTACTGCGTGTGAGGTCGGTTCAATTCCTTCAGTGTCGAGTTCGTTTAGCTGCTCTATGTAGCCGAGCATGCTCCTGGCCTTTTCGATTAGAATTGAGAGGTTCTTCTCGTCAAATCCGAGGCGCGACAGGGATGCCACCCTTTTCAGGTCCTCTATGATGTTTTTTTCTTTCAAATCCGCTCCGATCTTTAAAGCAGCCAAGGCGCTCCGCTTAACATACGGGGATATGTTAAGCAAGATTCTAAGGTTGCTTGTGAATTGTCCGTCGGCTGTGATACAAGTCCGGAATGTTACATATATTTCCGGGGTGGGTACTCTATCTTCTGGCAGGAACCATGGGCGCAATACTCGGCAGCTTCGCGAACGTCTGTATAGTGAGGATTCCCGAGGGGAAATCGGTTGTCCGACCGGGTTCGCGCTGTCCTTCATGCGGTCACGCCATACGGCCATGGGAAAATATCCCTTTGATAAGCTATATTTTCCTGCGCGGAGTATGTTCATCCTGCAGAAATAGAATTTCAATTACATATCCTATGGTCGAGCTGCTCTCTATCGTGATGGCGGTATCGCTCTGGCATCACTTCAGGGAGCCGGTTCAGTTTTTTATCTATCTGATTCTATTCGTAATTCCGCTCATAATAGCTGCCCTTATAGATATCAGGCACATGATCATTCCCGACTCTATATCGCTGACAGGGATCGTTACGGGATTTTTAGCGACTCTATATTTAAATAAAAGGGGCTCATATGCAGCCTCAGCGTTGGACTCGATACTAGGAATTCTGATCGGTGGTGGTTTGTTGTTTTTGGTGGCCTATTCATATGAGAAAATAAAAAAGCGCGAGGGCTTGGGTGGCGGAGACATCAAGCTTGCGGCGATGTTCGGTGCCTTTTTCGGATGGCGTGGTGCATTGGTGACGCTTTTTCTCTCTTCAATTGCAGGATCGGCGATAGGGCTCGGTCTCATGCTCTTCTATAGGAAGGATTCAAAGCACCCAATTCCGTATGGGCCTTTCCTCGTTATGGCCGCGATATTCTATCTTTTCTTTGGTGAAATGGTGGTCGACTGGTATTTTGGTCTTTTTTTGAGATAACGCATATAAAACGCATAGTTAGCTCAATTATCTTAATATAATTTATAGATAATTATACATATAATTTATTTAATTTGTTTAAAAAGTCTTGACGATTATAGGTGTCACGACGATAATTCCTCTATTAATGATGTGGAACAGATGCCGATGGCATCTGTTTTTACGATGGGTGGGCTTGATGAATCAGAAAAATAACAATGTACCGAATAACGTGATGAAATTACGCGAGGAACTTCTTATGAGCAAGGCTGAGCTGGCCAGGAAGGCCGGTCTTTCGGCCCTTACGATAGATAGAGTCGAGCGTGGCATGCCGTGCCGGATGGATACGAAGAGAAAGATTATCCTCGCCCTTGGGATGAAGCTATCAGACAAGAACCGTGTTTTCCCGGAATGATTTTCAGATAACTTTAAATGAACAATGGCCGCGCGAGATTATCGTGCGGTTTTTTCGTTTTATGTGAGCCTGTCATCCACGAGTACTTTAATTCCACTTCCCCGTGGTGGGTAGAGGAGGAGTCAACAACTGTCGTGACTTGCAAATCCAAACTTGTGACTGGTTAACTGGGGGGATGGAGTTCCGCTTGAGGCTGCGGGAATAATTGCGCCTCGCAATTTTATTATTTGCCGAGCCATCCGACCTAATTCCCTTGATTATGCGTCATCTTTGTTGTATTTCCGCAGGAGCCTATGCATCCGGAACTCCTCAATAATTCGCTTTTTTTGAAGTATTACAGCCAGTGGCAATCGAATCCCGCCTCTGTTGTATTCGTTCCAATCGCAGAGTACTTTATGAAGTACGGTATGCTCGATGAAGCCGTCAAAATTTGTGAATCTGGCATAAGCCATCATCCCTCTCTTGTCACTGGGCACATGATGATGGCCAAGATAAGAATTCGTAGGTCGGAATACACCGAGGCGCTTGATTCGGTGAAAAGAATCCTGGAGGTGATCCCCGATCATTCCGAAGCGAAGTCGCTTGAGGCTGAAATAACATCATTCGGTCAGGGCTCTGTTCCCGTAAAAGTTGAAGATCCTCGCCAGGATTTATCAGTTGATCAGAGCCAACAGTACGTTCCTAGAAGGGTGCCATCGTGGGAGACCGTCACGATGGCCAATATTTATTCAGCGCAGGGGCATCGCGACAGGGCTCGCGAGATATACGAAGCTATACTCAAGAGGGATCCACACAATGACGCCGCCAGGCGCGGACTCGAGTTCGTGACCAGCGCCGGTTGATTTTTGGAATCCAGCTGCCGATGAATATCCTCAATAAGGAAAAGATACTCGAGCAGGCCAGAATCTTCATAGAAGAGGGGAGGCTCGACAGGGCGATTCGCGAGTATGAAAAGATCGTTGCGGCCGATCCCTCCGATCTCCGTGTCAAGCTGCGCATAGCGGAGTTGTTTGCAAAGCGCAAACAGGTCAATGACGCCATCAGAATTTATCGCGAGGTTTCCAAATCCTACGAAGATGAAGGCTTTTTTCTCAAGGCGGTGACTGTAAGCAAGAATATTCTCAGGCTCAACCCGTCGCTGATAGAGGTCAACGAACAGCTTGCATCGCTGTATGAAAGGATGGGGCTCATAGCCGATGCAGTCAGGCAGTATGGCATCTTGGCGAGCGCTTTTGAGTCGAGGGGGATGGGAGATCGGGCCGTTGAAATACGGGCGAGGATAGTAAGTCTGGTCCCAAATGATGGCGCGGCAAGGACCCGCCTTGCCGAAACCTATCAGAAAGAGGGGAGGATAGATGAGGCCATAGATCAATACGAGGAGTATGCTCGCCAGCTTGAACATGACGGGAAGGATCCTCAGAAGCTTGCCGACCTCCTTGAGAAGATTTTGTCACACAGGCCCGCGCGTTATGACATGCTCAAGAAGCTGATATCGATCTACCGCAGCCTTAAAAACTCCAAAAAGGCCCTTAAATGGCTGGAGATGGTTGGAGAACTCGTCGACTCCGATCCAGAACTTTTGAAATACATGGCCTCTCTGTATGTGGCTCAAAATCAGAATGAAACTGCCAGAAAGAAGCTGTTAATCCTTGCCGATCTCTGTAAAAAGCGCGGGGACATCGAGGGGATGCTGCATGCCATCACCGAAATCCTCGTAATTTTTCCTGACGAGGAGGAGAGATTTTCCGACCTCGTCGATGCGGTCAGCCCGGGCGGCATGCCAATCATAGTTGCAAGGGCGCTTGCCAGACGCAAAGAAATTGAGGATGAGGAGATAGGCAGGCAGATCAGGGAACAGCATCAAAAAGATGGTTTGTCCGAAGCAGTTTCAAATTCCGCACCTCCTGACTCAGAAAAAGGCGTCAATAGATCATCTACTAAATCAGAGAAAAAGGTGGAGGCGGCCGGCTCCCTTTCTACGCAGTTTGATAGTTATTCCGGTTCTCAGGGAATAGGCGGCTTGAAAGATAAATCCGATGAAAATGCTGAAACGGATAAGATATATGTCGCTGAGGTCGATGCGAAGCCTCCGGATTTGGTTAAAAAAAGCAAAATCAGCATAGTTGATAACCTTCAACAGGCTGAAGCGGCCTTTGATCTCGGCAGCGCATATAAAAAGATGGGGCTTATCGACGAGTCAAACAGCGAGTTTAAAAAGGCATCAGATATAGTTAAATCCATTTTTGCGGCTGGCATTATCGAAGGCAATCTTATGGAGCGGGTAAATAAATTGGTCGGCGCACTAGGAATCAAGATGCCGAGCACCTCCAAAAAGGCTCCTGTAGAATCGGATCCTAAGCGTCAGGTGGCCCAGGTCAAAAAAGCTGTGCATCGCCAATCGAGGCGTGAAAAGGACCCTTCAAAGGGTTCCGCCCCAAAGAATTTGGGACGAAAGAAGATATCGTTCGTCTGACGATTTTGTCACTCAACCGTTTAATTCTGTTTTCCCGCTGAACATCTGTTATACCGGGGGTTGTATATTTGCAGGGATGTGGGTATATTTCCGAACGCCATGGACCATCTTACATATTACGGACTCCGTGAAGAGCCTTTTTCAATAATGCCGCTCACTAATTTTTATTACCACAATGAGCAGCACGATCAAGCGATGCTGCGTCTTTCAAGGGCTGTGGAAGGGATGATGGGTTTGGCCGTCCTGGTCGGTGACATAGGAACCGGAAAGACCTTGTTGGCGAGGAGGCTTCTCGAAAATCTTCCTGATGACAAGTTTGAAGTCTCTCTATTAGTTGTCTTGCATGCGGATGTGACCAGCGAGTGGCTCATTAAGAGGGTCTCTGCGCAGTTTGGAATAGTGGATGAAGGGGCTAGCAAGGTTGACCTGATCGGAAGGTTGTATGACAGGCTTGTCGAAATCCATGAAGAGGGACGCCGTGCTGTCATACTGATAGATGAGGCACATATGCTCAGGCAGCGTGAGACGCTCGAAGAAATTCGCGGCCTTTTGAATCTGGAGCTTCCGGATTCAAAACTTCTTTCCTTTGTGATGTTCGGAATGCCGGAGTTAGACGCTTGCCTTGAAAATGACAGCGCTCTCAAACAGCGCACTGCGGTTAGATACAGACTAAAAAATTTTTCTCCAGAAGTTCTTGTCGACTATGTCAACTTCAGAATTTCACACGCCGGAGGAGAGTCGCAAATATTCAGCGCCGATGCATTTGAGGAAATCTACGAACTTACAAACGGCAATCCGAGAATGGTAAATGTGCTTTGCGATAATGCGCTCTTTGAAGGGTTCATTCGAAAAGCTGAGTTGCCGCTGGGTGCCGAGGTTATTCGCAGCGTTGGCGAAGACTTGGGTCTGCCTCTGATAAATCCCGCGATAGAGGCTACCGAACGAAGATAGCGCGTGTTTTGATGTAGTAAGCTCGCCTTGCACTCTCACAAAAGAACATATTTGCTTCCAATATAGTCTTTATCGAGCTTGCAAGGCTGTTTAGAGGTTTTATTCATTGACATATCATGTCTTGACGCCCTAATTAGTAATATAATTTTAGAATTTGCGTCACTAACTAAAGGAGGAAAACTATGTCAAAAAATTCACCTGTTTCTGATTTTATCAGAAAGAATTTTCTTCACTTTAACGCAGCAACTCTTCTAGATGCATCGAAAGCATATAAAAAGCATCTGGATGACGGCGGCAAGATGATGATCACTCTTGCCGGTGCTATGAGCACTGCCGAGCTTGGCATTTCGCTTGCCGAGATGATACGTCAGGATAAGGTTCATGCGATAACATGTACCGGAGCAAATATAGAAGAGGATATCTTCAATCTTATAGCTCATGAGCATTATAAAAAAATTCCGCATTACAGACATCTTACTCCCGATGATGAACTGGAGCTACTGAAACAGAAGTTCAGTCGTGTTACCGATACATGTATTCCTGAGCATGAATGCATGAAAAAAGTTGAAGGAATCTTGTATAAACATTGGAAAAATGCTGATGCCACCAATAATAGGAAATATCACTACGAGTTCATATACGATTGCATAAGAAATGGTGATTTCGTTCAGCATCATCAGATAGATCCAAAAAACAGCTGGGTTCTTGCCGCCTGTGAAAAGAATATCCCCATATGGACGCCTGGATGGGAGGATTCCTCCTTAGGCAATATCTTCACTGCGGCTGTCAGAAACGGCGATATTAAGGACGTGAATTTGGTCAAAAATGGCATTGAACAAATGAACTTTTTGGCTGACTGGTACCTTGAGAACACAAAAACTCAATATGTAGGTTTCTTTCAAATCGGCGGAGGAATAGCCGGTGATTTTCCGATCTGCGTTGTGCCGATGCTTCGCCAGGAACTACAGTCAGATGTTAAGCTTTGGGGATACTTTTGTCAGATATCAGATAGTACAACCTCTTATGGATCCTACAGCGGGGCCGTTCCTAATGAGAAAATAACTTGGGAAAAACTTGGCATAGAGACACCGCGGTTCATAATTGAATCCGATGCTACGATAGTGGCACCACTTATGTTCGCATACGTACTTGGACAGTGAGGTGTCAGATCGCGCAAGGATGCAAAAAACAGCCTGCGATAGAAAAATGGGAAATGTCATCCTTGATTCTGCTGGAAGTATGGTGACTACAGAAAAAATTTGATGCAAGTTTTGCGAGATATTTACGCGAACAAAATGATGACTTTCAAAAGATGACTAAGGGATGTGGCTTATCTTGGACAGGGCCGTGTATTTTTTAAAACATATTATGGAGTGTCTTCTACGGCGAAGCTGTTTTCCCCGCGCCGTCTTGCGAATATAAATGACGGCCTTCCATCGCTGTATTTTTTTACATCAGGGTGCAAAAGCAGCTGTATCGGTGCGAGTTCCTTGAACGTATAATCAGTAAAGGGCGAGCTATCCGGTATTTCCTGTCCAAGTCGGAACGCATTCCATATGTCGTTCCAAATATCTTCATCAGGTGAAAAGAAACCGAAGGATTCACCGGTATCGTCCTGGACATCTCCGTTGAATATCGCAGCGGCTGTCAGCACTGCCTGATCATATGCTATCTGCCAGTCGGCTGAGAGGTTATCTCTGCTCGAGGCGTTTTTAAATACGTTGTGCATGATATCTTCTGGATCGGTAGGTGAAAACTGCCCATTCGCCAATATCACTGAATCGTAATACGATGTAGGCGCCTCTAAATCGTAATCATTTTTTTTCACAGCGAACAGCGATGGATCATCTTCATTGTTTATTATGATGATCCTGTTTTTAATCACTGAAGCTAGCAGCTCTGCGGTTGGCGACCTGCTGGAGAGCTTTACGACGGGATCGTCATAATCCTCGTCTAATTCTGCTTCGTCAGCGATCTGGCCTCCGGCTTCAGCTACGAGAATCTGTATCAATGATTGCGGCGGAACAGTAACCTCATAAACTTCTTCCATCTCTATATCCCCGAAGCTGCATCTCACTGCGGTCACTCCGGGCGACCTTGCTATTATCCTGACTCCGCTGCCATCTGAGGCTGATTCGAAGCCAGGACGCTCCTCGATATCTACGATGTTTTTTTCAGATTCGCATGAGAGCAGGTCGGAGCTGAACTGTCTGGGCTTCCCTTTTTCGTCGTATAGAACTAGTTCATCACGGCCGAGGGCCACCCCTCCGATAGCTATGGCAAACTTTTCTGTGGGCTCGATTACCCTGCTAGGTTCGGCGGAAGGTCGGGAGTTATCGCCATCGCCAAACATTCCCCCAAACGGGTTCACGAAGGGGTTTTTACATCCGGCTACGAGGAAGAACATTAAAATCAGAGGAATTCTGGCTGCAAGTGACTTCATGTGGTCGATATTCTAATGTTTTTAGGTGGTTGCCGCAAGGCAATTGCGTTGACATGGGATATTTTCCTCTGATACTTCTCGCCAGTCCTATGGCAAAAGATAAACAAATAATCAGGGCTATCAAGGGGATGGTCGATGTAATTCCACCATCCGTCAAGATGTGGCAGCGCATCGAGAAGAGCGCCAGGAGGATTTTTTCAACCTATGGTTATTATGAAATCAGAACCCCGATAGTCGAGAATACCGATCTCTTCGTCAGAGGTGTCGGCGAAAGCTCGTCGATAGTCGAAAAGGAGATGTACAGTTTTGTCGATCAGGGAGATGATAAGCTCACTTTACGCCCAGAGGGCACCGCTCCTGTGGTGCGCGCCTACATAGAATCCAACATATGTCATACTGCTCCGCTGGCCAGATTTTTCTATATAGGGCCGATGTTTCGCCGAGAGAGGCCCCAGAAAGGGCGTCAGCGCCAGTTCTACCAGATTGGATGCGAGCTTTTCGATGTCAAAAGCCCGATGGCCGATGCAGAGGTTATCGCGATGGCCGACCATTTTCTGAAAGATGTCGGCGCGGAGGGATTGGTCCTCGAGATAAATTCAATAGGCTGCCCTGCGTGCCGTCCTCAGTTCAACTCTGCCTTGGTAAGTTACTTTGAATCATCTAAGTCTGGGCTTTGCGGCGACTGCGCAAGAAGGCTTGGCAAAAATCCGATGCGAATACTGGATTGTAAAAATGAGGGCTGCAAAAAAATAGTTGAGTCTGCTCCGCGATTCCCGGATTTTTGGTGTGATGAATGCGTAGAACATTTCAATACGGTGAAAGAGACCCTAAATTTACTTGAGGTAGGATACACAGTAAACGACAGGATCGTGCGCGGTCTGGACTACTATATGCGTACGACCTTTGAATTCCTCACCGACAAGCTCGGTTCACAAAACGCAGTTTTGGCTGGCGGAAGGTATGATGGCCTCGTCAAAGAACTGGGTGGTCCTGATCTCCCTGGCATCGGCTTTGCGCTAGGAATGGAGAGGCTCGTACTTCTTTTGGAACAGACCTACAGCCAGGAATTTTATAATGACGACGTAATATATTTCGCCGTACTGGGAGATAAGGCGCGGGATGCCGCCCTGCCCATGATACAAATTCTCAGGAAAGATGGGGTTCGCGTCGAGTGGGATTATGCCTCAAAGTCCCTTAAATCGCAGATGAAGAGGGCCGACAAGCTTTTGGCCAAGTCAGTCGTGATAATCGGCGAAGATGAAATTCAAAAAGGCCACGCGATAGTTCGCGATATGCAAGCGGGAAGTCAGAAAGAGGTAAGACTCAAAGATCTTCCAATGCATTTCATCGAGATAGGTGGTTGATTTGCTTTGTAACCCACCGTTCTTTTTCAAGGGAGTGAATCGTAAAAATGAAGAAGAGGACACATACTTGCGGTGAGCTGAGGGGCTCCGACGAGGGGAAAAGAGTTTTACTTCAGGGCTGGGTCGGTTCAAGAAGGGATCTCGGCAGCCTGATCTTCCTGGGGCTTCGCGACAGGTTTGGCACCACTCAGGTTGTGATAAACCCGGAACACGTCTCGGCGGAAATAATGAAGGCGACAGAATCGGTTCGTTTTGAATATGTTCTGGAAATAGAGGGGGCTGTCTCCAGACGTCCGGAGGGGCAGTCCAACGAAAGGATTTCTACCGGAGAGATTGAAATTTTAGCGGATTCGGTGCAGATACTAAATACCTCCAAGCCTCTTCCGTTTCTTGTTGAGGACGAGACGGATGTTTCCGAAGAACTTCGTTTGAAATACAGGTATATCGATCTTCGCAGACCAGCGCTTCAAAAGATCCTCGCTCTGCGCCATAGGATTGTGCAGTATGCGAGAAATTATCTTTCCGATAACGGATTTCTTGAAATAGAGACGCCGTTCCTTACGAAGAGCACTCCGGAAGGCGCTCGCGACTATCTGGTGCCATCGCGCATCAGCAAGGGGATGTTCTACGCACTTCCGCAGAGCCCCCAGATATTCAAACAGCTCCTGATGGTTTCAGGTTTCGACAGATATTTTCAGGTAGTGAAGTGCTTCAGGGACGAGGACCTCCGCGCTGACCGCCAGCCTGAGTTCACGCAGATCGACGTAGAAGCCTCTTTTTTGGATCGTGACGGCCTTCTTTCAATAATGGATGGTTTTTTCCAAAAGGTAATTCGCGAAACCCAAGGGATAGATATATCGCTTCCGATCGAGAGGATGACATACGCCGATGCGATGTCACTCTATGGAAGCGACAGGCCGGACAGGCGTATTCCTTGGAAACTGGCCGATGTCACGGCGGGGTTCAAAAATTCCGGATTTAAAACCTTCGCTGGCGTCGTGGCAAATGGAGGAATAGTCAAAGCGCTCAATGTTGGTGCGCATGAGCTCTCCAGGAAAGAGATCGCCGAGCTTGAGGTGGTGGCAAAGACCTTCGGCGCGAAGGGGCTTGCGTGGGTGAAGCTTTCCGCTGATGGCTGGAGTGGGTCGGTGGCAAAATTTTTCTCCGATGCGGAGAAGGATAATATTATAAAATCCTGTAATGCGAAAGATGGGGATATAGTCCTTCTCGTCGCTGATTTCGCAAATACAGCAAATGTATCCCTCGGAAACGTTAGGACTTTCCTTGGGAAAAAATTGGGGCTTCTGGATGAATCGAAGCTGGACATATTCTGGGTAGTGGATTTCCCGCTTCTGGAATGGAATAACGATGAGAAGCGGTACGTAGCCGTTCATCATCCTTTCACAGCCCCTCATCCTGATGACGTGGCGCTTTTGGATTCCGATCCATCGAAGGCTCGTTCCTTAGCCTATGACATCGTGATGAACGGCAGCGAGGTCGGCGGCGGATCGACTCGTATTCATGACAGCCGCATGCAGTCGAAAATATTCGATGTGCTCGGAATATGCGAAGAGGAGGCACGCGCCAAGTTTGGTTTTCTCCTTGATGCGCTTCAGTTCGGGGCTCCTCCGCATGGGGGAATTGCCTTGGGGCTAGACAGGCTGGTTATGCTCCTTGCCGGCACGGATTCCATACGCGATGTCATAGCTTTTCCAAAGACTACGTCGGCCACCGATCTCATGTCGGATGCCCCTTCGAATGTTGATGAGCACCAACTCGCTGAACTAGGGATATCGCTTTCGAAGTAGAACCCTCGCTAACTGTAGGAAGCTCAACCTTTCAACTATTTCGCATTTTCTTTAATTTTCAGGGCGATTAAGCCCCTCCTCTTTCTCCCTATGGGGAAAAGGTCTCTGCTGTTAATTTGAGCCCATGTCAAAAACTCCACAGCTTCTTCGCGTTCGTCAATATATTGACCTGCGGGGGTGTGGGCTGTTTCGCGAGGTCTCTATGATAATTTCTTATTTTTCAATTAGTTATCAATAAAAAATCTATGACATTTATTGGCATATGAATTGCTCTTGCTTGGAAGCGGAGCGTACTGGGAAAAGAACCGAGGGGGGACAAATGAGTAGAAAAAAGCGACCTACCGCTCCTTTTTTCAAGCAGCTCGCTGAGGTGGTCAAGGATCTGAAGGATATGAAGCCGGGCGAGGTCCATGTCATAAGCGTGAATGCCAATTACGGCCACTACGAAATAGTTATCGGTCCGGAGAACTCCGAAGACCGCCAGAGGCCGATAGAGATCAACGGAGAAATTCATCACTTGTTTGTTTCACCTGAGGACGTGAGGCCGCTGCCAACTAAGCGCCAGATTACGAGCAATCTTAAAAATACCGTTATAGTGAAACACCTGACTATACATCTGAAGGATCCGAAGGGGGATGGGAAAAATCTTACGATTGTGAATCACGATGAGAGCGGGTTGCGTGCGCGTGAATTCATAAATCTTGCCGGAAAAGATGGTGAGCAGCTCGCCTCCGATATCGAACGGGATTCAAAATATTCGCTTGCTGCTTATCAGATAGTCCAAAAGGATATCCTATCTTCTTTTTCATCGGGAGATCTTGAGGAAGAATCATCAGGGTGAAGACAGCCTAGTTCTCCCACGCTATTTTTCTGTCGTAGATATCTTCCAGCGAGTTTTTGTGATGCATCTCCATCGCTGCTAGGTTGAAGAAAATATTTTTAAGTTTTTCATCCTCGGCCAGCTCAGCGAATTCAGTGTAAAAACGATAGGATTCTTCCTCTCTTTTTATGGCGAAAATCAGCGCATCCTGAATAGAAAACCCTGGGTTGAGTTTGCGTGGTTCGACAAGAGAAGCGATGTTTGAAGTCGCAGTCTTTTCGCTGGCTTTTTCGCTAAACTGGGACGGGTCTATTTTCTTGAGCGTTTCTTTATGGTCGAGTTCCTGCGATGCGAGTTCCTCAAAAAGTTTTTTGACTTCCGGCTTTTGAGCGAGGTTTGCCGCTTGACTATATAACCTATGGGCATCCTCCTCACGTTCAATCGCTTTTGCTATCAGTTCAGATGCGAAATTTTTCTGCATGTGAAGCCCTCCCCTTGCTTTTATGTGCTACCAGTTCCCTGTTTTCAAGTAATCATCTATTGCCTTGGCGGCTCGCCGTCCTTCTCCCATTGCGAGAATGACGGTTGCGGCGCCGAGAACTATATCCCCTCCGGCGAACACCCCCTTCTTCGAAGTCTTCTGGGTTTCGGGATTTGCTATGATATTTCCCCACTTGTTGGTTTCCAGATCTGGCGTAGTACGCGGAACCAGAGGGTTTGGACCGTTTCCTATGGCGATAACGGCACAGTCGATGTCGATCATAAATTCGGAGCCTTTCACCGGTACCGGGCGCCTTCTCCCAGAGTTATCCGGTTCCCCGAGTTCCATCTTTATGCACTCGACCTTAGTTAGCCATCCGTTTTTATCACCTATGAATCTGGTCGGATTCATGAGGATGTTGAAGATTATTCCTTCTTCCTTCGCGTGATGAACTTCGGCGAGCCTTGCTGGCATTTCCTGTTCCGAGCGTCTGTATATTATATAGACATTTTCAGCGCCGAGCCTCTTTGCCGTTCTGGCTGCATCCATAGCCACATTTCCGCCGCCTACGACGGCTACATTTTTGGACTGAGCTATTGGAGTGTCGGATTTCGGGAATTCATATGCCCCCATCAGATTCGACCTGGTCAAATATTCGTTTGCGGAATATACGCCGTTGAAGTTTTCACCGGGTATGTTCATGAAATAGGGGAGCCCGGCTCCAGTCCCAAGGAAGATCGCTTCGAATCCCTGCTCGAAGAGTTCATCCAGAGAATACTGCATACCTATAACCGCATTGACCTTAAATTCCACGCCCAATTTTTCGAGAAATTTGGCTTCGAATTCAAGAATTTCCTTTGGCAGCCGAAATTCCGGGATTCCGTACATGAGGACGCCGCCGAGCCTGTGAAGAGCTTCGAATACGGTTACCGAGTGTCCCATCTTTGCGAGGTCTCCGGCAACGGTAAGTCCTGCGGGTCCTGCGCCAACGACTGCAACTCGACGTCCGCTTTTGCTGGCGATTTGAGGAATTTTTGCGCCAAGTTTGTTTCGTTCATAGTCGGCGATGAATCTTTCGAGATTTCCTATTGCGACGGGCTTGTGCTTCTTTCCCAGGATACACTTGATTTCGCATTGAGTCTCTTGCGGGCATACCCTGCCACAGACGGCAGGAAGGAGGTTTGTCTTCTTGACAGTTTCAATAGCTCTTTCGAAATCGCGGTTAGCTATCTGCTGTATGAATTTTGGAATATCTATTTCCACGGGGCATCCGGTCATGCACTGTGGCGCCTTGCAGGCTATACATCGCTTTGCTTCCTCTACAGCTTCGTCCTCAGTATAGCCGAATGGAACCTCTTTGAAATTTTTTACCCTTTCGGCAGGGGGCTGCTCCCTCATGTTCTGCCTGGGTATTTTCATTCTTTCCGCCGCTGTCAGTGTCATCGAAATCTCCTAGTGCTGCCGTTTTTTGAAAATTATTTGCGGTTGCAGGTGCAGTTGTCGCCGCAGCCGTGCTTATAAATTTCGTAAGATTTTTTTTCCTGATCCAGGTATGTCGATTGCCTCTGCATCATTTCTTCGAAATCTACCTTATGTCCGTCGAATTCCGGTCCGTCCACGCATACGAACTGAGTAGTTCCATCCACCGAAACTCTGCAACATCCGCACATGCCGGTTCCATCGACCATAATGGTGTTTAAGGAAACCACCGTTCTGATGTCGTGCTGTTTTGTAACCTTGCAGACCATCTTCATCATTATCGAAGGCCCTATCGCTACAACCATGTCGACTTTTTCTCCGGAAGAAATTAATTTTTCCAGTGCGGTTGTGACGAATCCCTGATCACCTGCGCTTCCGTCGTCGGTGACAACTATCACTTCGTCGGAAGCCTTCTTCATATGCTCCTGCATTATCAGAAGATTTTTTGTCCTGGCGCCGAGTATTGATGTTACCCTGTTGCCTGCAGACTTCATCGCCTGAGCGATCGGATGGAGCGGAGCGATTCCTATTCCCCCGCCGATACAGACCACGCTTCCAAAATTTTCTACGTGTGTAGGTTTACCCAGAGGCCCGGCGAGGTCGTGTATTGAATCCCCTTCTTTCAGATCCGAAAGCTCCGCAGTGCTTTTCCCGACAACCTGAAACACGAGAGTGATCGTCCCTGCATTTGAATCCGCGTCGGCTATCGTCAGCGGTATTCTCTCCGCTTTGTCGGCGTGAGTACGAAGTATTATAAACTGACCGGGCTTTCGTTTGCGGGCGATGACCGGGGATGCCACTACGAGCTCCACCACGTTATCGGAGAGTTGATTCCTCCGTACTATCCTGTTCATAAAAATCCTTTCATATTTGGTAAGTTAGCGCGGCAACGCAATAGTTGAAGCATTCCCCTTTGTCAAGGAGTGCTAGGGCAGTTTTTATAGGTAAAATCTGTATTTGCAAGCCTTGCAGTCGATGCTTCTTTCGTGCTAGCTCTCCCTTTGATCCCAACCACCACAAACAGAGGAGGAAATCGTGAGTAGGACATTCGACCATTTTCTGCTTCTAGGGCGCCCCGCAGCCGGAAAATCGGAGTTTATAGATTTTATGGAAAAAACCTCCGATTCCGAAAGGGCCGATAAATATCATCTGGGCAAGATTGAGGGGGTGGACGATTTTTTCTGGCTATGGGAAAAATTTCTCGAGGATGACCTATGGGAAGAAGCGGGCTACGAAAGGGTGTTTTCGGAACGCAAGGAAGGAAATTACAACGTAAAATTTCCGGATCAGATAAAGCTCTACGATTTTCTCTTCGCAAAATTCAACTACGTAATAAACAAGAAGTATCTTTCCAATCCGGATTTTTATGAAGAGGGGACCCTCATCATAGAGTTCGCTCGCGGGATGAAGGATGCCTACAAAAATGCGCTCACGAGGCTTTCAAAGGAGGTTTTGGAAAAGGCGGCAATACTTTACGTTGATGTCGATTTCGAGGAGTCGTGGCGAAGAAACATAGCAAGATATCAGGAGAAGCTTAAAAGCTCCAGCCTCGCCCATATGGCCCCGAAGGAGACGATGGAGTATTTTTATAAAATCGACGACTGGCATGAACTGACTGGCGGAAAAGAATTTGGTTTTCTTACCTTTCATGGCGTCGATATACCATTTGTAACGATGAATAATACTCCCGAGCTCAAAGAACGCGGGCCATTGGCGAAACGATACGGACCTCATCTTGATCGCCTATTCGAGATCTACCAGGAGAAGAAAAAATGAACAGATTTGAAAATATACTTTTATTGGGGCGCCCAGCTGCGGGCAAGTCGGAATTTATAGACTGTTTGAAAAGGGTCGATGAGAATGAGCGCGCCAGAATATTCCATATAGGCAAATTTTTGCAGGTCGATGATTTCGTCTGGATCTGGGAAAAGTTTCTGGAGGATAATATGTGGGAGGAGTCCGGCTTCGAAAGGATCTACTCACACAAGGAAGGGGATAACTACGGTCTGAATGAGAATGCGGGCAGGCTTTTCGACTTCATGCTCGCAAGATTCAATAAAGAGGTGAAAAAGATTTCCGAGGAGAACCCCAATTATTATGAGAGTCAAACGCTGTTCATAGAATTTTCACGCGGCGGAGAAAACGCCTATGCCCAGGCTTTCAAAAGGCTGTCGAAAGAAATTTTGGAAAAATCGGCCATACTCTACATAAAGGTTTCATACGAGGAGTCGTGGCGGCGGAATATAGCCAGATACGAGGAAAAGAAGAAGCACTCCATATTGGCGCACATGGCGACCAAAAGGGTGATGGAGGCGTTCTACAAGACCGACGACTGGGATGCTGTGACCAAGTCCCGAAGCTCAGGTTACATAAATGCGGATGGGGTGAATGTCCCGTTCGTAACGGTTCTCAACGAACCTGAAATCAAGGATCCTGTCTTGCTGAGCAAGAGATATGAGGATGCGATGGGGGCGCTCTACGAGCTTTTCCGAAACAGGCGATCTTGAAGAAAGGAACGATATGAATATCTTCAGAAACCTTTTTATACTCGGAAGACCGGCTGCAGGAAAGTCCGAATTTATCGACTATATGAAAAAGCTTACGCGCGACGAGCGGGCGTCGCTGTTTCATATAGGAGAATTTGAAGAGGTGGATGATTTCCCGTGGATATGGGAGGCATGCACTGAGGATGATAAGAGGGAAGCCAGAGGAGAGGCCAGGCTTTATTCGGAACATACCGAAGAGGGATATAATCTCACCGTTCCCAAATTTCGCAGCTCTCAGATGGGTAAGTTCAACGAGGCGATATTGAAGCGTGCATCCGATGAAAACTTTTTCAAAACCGGAACGCTGCTGATAGAATTTGCCAGAGGCAAGGATGACGGTTTTATGGATAGCCTTTCCAAGATAGATTTATCCATCCTTAAAGACGCAGCTATACTCTATATAGATGTGTCATTTGAAGAGTCATACAGAAAAAACTCTGCCCGCTACAAAAAGGACGAGAAAGGCTCGATACTCTTTCATAAGGTTCCGGACAAGGATATGTACGGTTTCTTCATAGAGAATGATTGGAAAAAAATTACCTATGGAAAATCTCATGGGTATTTAAGCGTGTGTGGTGTCGATGTTCCATTCGTATCCATGCCCAACGAACCGGAGTCCAAAGACGATGCCGTATTGAAGGAGAGGTATGGTTCTGCTTTAGCGATGCTATGGCAGTTGAATTCCGGCAAGCGATGAAAAGGTGACAGATGACGGCAAACCTGATCAAAAACGCAATAGGCAGGTATATCCCGGAATCCTACAGACCCTTTAAAGGTCCCGACATAGATTATGTTCCCAAGTTTATTCCCGAAGTTTTCAGGGGCACCAGGACCGAAAGCAAAGTTCGCGGATCTATACGCGATGCGATAGAGAGGACGGGGCTTGTTGATGGCGATACGATATCGTTTCATCACGGCTTGAGAAATGGAGATGCCGTCCTCGAACAGGTTATGCGCGTAATCATCGATATGAACTTCAGGAACCTCGTTCTTGCTCCGACATCGCTCTTTCCATGCCATATCCCGATAATAATGGAAGCGATAGAAAAGGGAGTCGTCGTGCAGATTCGCGGCGGATCGGTTCGCGGCGATCTCGGGTATCTCATAGCATCCGGTGGGATGAAACACATCTTTGAAACGAGAAGCCATTCCGGCAGGGCAGCCGATATTGAAACCGGTCAACTCGAAATAGACGTGGCTTTTTGCGCAGCGAGCTCCTCAGATAGATTCGGCAACTGCAACGGGTGGCGCGGGTTGCCCAATTCCGTCTTTGGATTTGCTTCATTCATGGTCCCCGATGCTAAATTTTCGCGTAAAGGCTTTGTCGTTTTGACGGATGACCTTATCAGCGGAATCTCCCCATACCTATCGATAGGCATGCAGCAGGTCACCGACGTGGTGGAGGTTCCTACTATCGGCGATAACCACGGGCTTTCCTCAGGTGAAACGGCTACGCAGAACATCACTCCCGAAAGGCTTAAGACTCTTTCGAATATAGTATCTGTTGTTAAAGCCATGGAGATAAAAGATCGACTGCCGTGTGTGCAGCTTGGCTCTGGAACGGGGCTTGCTGCTATCAACCATCTGGCGAAAGAAGGGATTTCTATCGATATGATGATAGGCGGAGTCACGGAGGATCTCATCGCTGCGGTAAATGCTGGTCTCGTGAAACAGCTTTATAACGGACAGTGTTTCGATCGCGTCGCAGCGATAACGATGAGGTCTATGTGGCATGTAAATACCCCGATGGACATGCTTCAATACGGGTCGCCTTACAGGGCGCCGGTTACAGGTCTTCTGGATGTGGCTCTTTTGGGAGCGATAGAGGTTGATAGAAATTTTGACGTCAATGTAACCACGTTCTCAAACGGGATCCCATCCAAGGCGATAGGCGGTCATACTGAAGTTGCGCATGGTGCGTCGGTAGTGATAGTTCAGGCGCCGCTTAACAGGAGAGGAAATATAATTTTAAGGGATAGCGTTACGACCGTTTCTACGCCAGGGAGATATTTTGTGGATTTCATAATGACTCCGGATGGAATGATCATCAATGATCAAAAAACTAACGCCAAGGCGGCGAGAAATATTGAACTCAAAAAGAAGATGCAGGGATACGGAGTGAAATTCGTGTCCATGGATGAAGCGGTGTCGCTGGCCAAGTCGAAGGCTTCAGAGTTTCCAAAGCCGCTCAAACCGGTGTTTGGTGACAGGGTTGTGGGCGTTGTAAAATATCTCGATGGCACCGCCCTCGATTCGATCCGCGAGGTGAAAAACGTAGAAGAGATCAGGGCTCAAAAGGGGAAATAGTTTTTTATCGATCGCATAAAAAGCGCCCCGCGTAGAAGCTACGCAGGGCGTTTTGTTTGTGCGATGCTTATCGGCGATTAGTATTCCAGCCATGCTTCAGCATTTTTTCTGTAGAAGGTTATCCCGCCCGGCACTACCTCATCAATAGATTTGCCCAGCTCCTTGAGGGTTTCCCTCACGTCATCATAGTTTGCATTGTCGGCCAGTGCGAGTCCGGTAACATTGTAAAGGTTTAGCAGAGCATCTCTTCCTTCGGGAGTCTTGGCGAATGATATGACTGCTCCAACGAGCTTGGCCTTCACGTCTTCCGGGAGATCCTTTCTCAGTGTCACTGGGCCGTTTGGTATTTCATCGGTGAGTGCGAGAATTTTTATCTTCGTCATTATGTCAGGATACTTTTTTAAAAATTCTATACGAGCATCTTTTTCCTCACCCAAGATTCCAGGGCGTGAATGATAAGTGGCGGCGGCATCCACCTGTCCGTTGTATAGCATCTCTATCCCCTTGAGATGTCCGCCGGCGAATACGGTATCTTTGACCTTGACCTTGTTTTCGTTAAGCAGCTTGAGAGGATATAAATATCCTCCTGCTGAAAAGGGATCTGCAAAGGCGATCTTTTTTCCGTTCAGATCCGAAATGTCGTTGATTTCGCTATCGGCGCGAACCAGAATTTCACCGCGATAGGTTCTGTAGACATCGTCATAGAGCATCTGCAGATATGCTTCGGCCTTGGCCCAGTCATGTGCCATAAGATATCCAAGTGTATTTATGAATGCGATGTCAGCCTTTTTTTCGCCGAAGTTTTTTATGATCGTTATGAAGTCGGGCGCTTCGATAGTTTCTACGCTAAGCCCCGAGTTTGCCTCGATATATTTTTCCAATACTGGGGCGTACTGTTTGTAGAGATCGGTTCCCTTGAGGGGCATGAAATAAAATCTCACCGGATTGGAGCTGCTTCCGACCTCACCGCGCCTCCTGTCGCAGGACTGCATTCCAAGCGCCATCACGACCGCCATTACGACCATCAAAGTCTTTGCAATCTTCATATCATCCTCCCGATTTTTGGTATCGTGTTTTGGTTGTCAGTATGAACATCTTATTTCACCGGTTTTAATCCTGTACGGCAGTCCTCCTCCGAAGGGCTCGTAGTAAGTGGTGCCGCCGATCGTTCGCTTTATTATAAAATACATCGTCGTCAATTTAGCGGTACTCGCTTTCAAATTTTCGGGAATGGCATTTTCAGGAATAAGGACCTTCAAACTAATTTCAGGGGCTTTGTCCCATAATTCGGCCGGTATAGATGCTGCCGGCACGGCCATTTCCTCCTTCCAATCGGGAACCTTCGCTCTCATTGTCGATGGAATTATTTCCGGATCGATGAAATATGGCGACGGCCTTTTTTCGACCTCTTCAAGCAGCCACATGCAGGTCTTGTATTCCGAAGCTTGGAGTGTAGCTGGTGCCTGAGTCGCACAGAACATCGAAAGCACCCTCAAATCCATCTGATCTAGGTCGCTCTCGGTTCGGAATTTTTTTTCGTCCCGATCGAGGGCCTTTCTGAAATTCTCCGGCTTTTTCCCTGCGTAAGCCTTGATTATAGCCACGTGAGGATCAAGCCCGCTTTTTATGAAATTGGCGTAGGCATCCCAATCAACCGAGAACGGATCATTTTTGCGAAGTGACATCAAAGCCCTGGCAAACGGAAGGCGGCCTCGAAGGAGCGTCAGGATGGCTGTCTCTTCGCCGTAGTGGTAGGTGACCTTTCTTGGGTCGGTTACGTCTATTTCGGTTCGAAAATTTTTAACCCGGCGGAGCATCTCTTCATCTTCGGTGGCGCGATAGAGCATCATCCTGCCGAGCGCGTCGGCGAATCCTTCGTCAAACCATGGTATGTACGAGTGGTATCCTTTTGCGGAGGCGGCCTTTTCCTGCATGACATGATTAGCTTCATGCATAGTTACGTACTCCGGCATTCCCGGGGTAACCTGGCTTCTTTTGAAATAGATTCCGAATGGAACGCCCAGCTCTTTCGCTTCTGAATGATTGACGTTGAACGCAAACCAGTCGGCATCTTTGTAAATTTCGCTGTGACCTTCGAAATAGTATTCGATCACCTTGGGGGTGGTGAATTCAAGATCATTCAAACCATAATACCTCTTAGCCATCACTGGAAGAGACTGTGCCATCTTTTCGAAAACGGGTTCTATCCTATATTCAGGCTCCATTTTGGAAACTCTGTCGGCAACTGTTGCGATATCTTTTTTAAAAATTTCCGATGCGTCAGGATCGGAAGGGCCTGCAACCGAAAGCAGTTTTGCGGCTGTGGATTCCGGGTTGAAATCGCCATCGAGTTTATCTCCGGATAGCGAGCTCGTGATGATGTCAGTCAGTTTGCCGGCGGGGTAAAGATGTATTCCCCCATCGGAGATCGCTGACCTTATGGCGCCTCTTTCTGAAAGCTTCATCGTCTCTCCTTTCGTTGTATCCAGGAGGTAATCTAACAGAGAGGGGGATGTTGCCAAGCATTAATCGGCAATTTTGGAAATTTGTACATTCCCCGAAAGCGGGTCATCGCAATTGATAACTACTTAATTTGACAGGATAAATTTGAGGCGCCGAGCCGACTCGAAACGGCCTGGCGCCCTGTGGACGCGGAGGGAATTGCACCCTCGTCCGCGAATACTTCATGCACGCATCTACATGCTTGTTCCCCGTTTTGAATTTCACCGTCGTCGGCTCCCGGGGACGGGATAAAACGCCGGCTATCCTCACTGGTTCTCGCCTAGCCTCGCAGAGGAGGACTCGGTTCGGCAAAGCCTGCTAATTGGCGCCTTACGGGTCAGTAGGCGTCGCCCGCTTGGCGGCTGCTTATTGTTAAGCAGCTAGGGCGTAAGATTCGCCGTTTGGTTTTTTGCCATCAGTTTTCGACTTGATGACGGGTCGGCATGCCACGTGCACCCCATAATCCGCGTCGAAATCTATTCGCGCCCGGAAATCCTTATTTTAAAAGAGCTGGAGCGAAACGGTACTCTATAAAGGATCGGCAGTCAAGTCTGCCGGCATAGGGGTCAGCGCTTCATCATCCTGGCTATGGTCCGATTGGTCTCACGTCTTTTTATGGATTCGCGTTTGTCAAATTTCTGTTTTCCCTTGCCAAGGGCCAGCTCGACCTTAGCCTTTCCCTTTTTGAAATATATCATGGTTGGGATGAGCGTCAGTCCCTTCTGTTTGAGTTTTCCTTCCAGTTTGTCGATCTCCCTCGCATGAAGCAGGAGTTTTCTGGTTCTGCGAGGCTCATGGTTTGTATAGGTCGCTGGTGGGTACTGGGCGATATGTGCGTGATGTAAAAATACCTCGCCGCTCTTTATGACTGCGTAGGAATCTGCGAGGCTGCCGTGTCCGTCGCGAAGGCTCTTGACCTCGCTGCCAGTAAGAACCATTCCGGCCTCTATCTTTTCGACGATCTCATACTGGAAGAATGCCTTCTTGTTCTTGGCGATTATTTTTATTCCAGGGTTATCCTTGGCCATTTGTTATGCACAGCTCCATGGATTTCTTTTGAATGAGTTCCAGCTCGCTATGTCCGATAGCCGCTTTCTAGGTTTGGCGTCAGGTTTTTCATCGGAATATCCGATTGTGACTATAGCCACGACATAGCAATGCCGCGGTACATCGAGAACGGGGCATATATCGTCCTGTTCATAGAGCGCTATCCAACAGCTGCCGAGCCCTTCATCAGCTGCGGCCATTACTATATGATCAGCTGCTATCGAGGCATCCCGGACGCTTTTTAAAAGAAGGTTTATATGTCTGTTGTCGTCGATGGAGATCTCCTCATCCATCCTGTTTTGGGGAAGTTTGGCTTTAAGATCGGCGACTATTGCTATCGTCAATGGGGCGGAAAGTATCCATTCCTGCCTGCCAGCTACCTTGAAGAGCTCTTCTTTTGTCTTAGCATCGTTTACTATTATGAAACGCCACGGCTGCGAGTTATTGCCGGAAGGCGCCATCTGTCCCGCAGTCAGAATTCTCATGAGAACTTCTTCCGGCACCGGCTCGCTTTTATATTTTCTGACGCTCCTCCTGTTTGTGGCGAGATCTAAAAAGCTTTTCATATCTTCTCCATATCTGAAAGAGGCCCTGTAAACCACAGTTCAATAATTTTTATCGGATGGGTTTACTGGATTACCGTCAAACCTGACTTTCCGGCTGGTTTATGATCCCGCCGCTGATCAGCAGTTTAAATGCCTCGTCTATGTCAATGTCGATCGTTTTCACATCTGATTTTGGGAGTATTATCATGAACCCCGAGGTAGGGTTGGGGGTAGTGGGTACGAATACGTTTACCATCTCTTGCGGGGATAGTTTTTTAGTTTCCTTATAGGCGTCGCTGGTTACAAATCCTATCACCCAGCATCCGCGCCTTGGATATTCTACCGCCACGACGCTCTTGAAACGCTCCTCATGGTTGGCGAGAATGGTTGCCATTAATTTTTTTATTCCGCTGTAGATACTTCTTCCGAGTGGAATCTTGGCTATTATCCTGTCGCCTATTACCACCATGTATCTTCCTATGTACAGGCGTGTGAAGATTCCTACGATCAGTATTAGGACTATCGTAGCGACAAGTCCGAATCCAGGGATGTCCACGCCGAAGATGCTTTGCGGTCTCAAGTTGCTTGGCAGAAAAGACATCATCATCGAATCGAAAGAGTTGATGATGAGCTTCAGTATGAGATAGGTGGCGATTAGCGGGACCAGCACCGCGGTTCCCGCCAGCATGTACTTTTTGAATATTTCCTTAAGTCCGCTCAGAATTTTCATGATCCATTCTCACTTCAGGACGTTGCCGCCTACAAGCACCAGCTTTACGTGCTGCGGATCGATATTTTTTATCATCGTGTCGTAGATGGAATCGTTGCAGGGAATATCGGGCAGCGCTACGGCTATGAGGTCGGCCTTTTTCCCCGGCTCGAGCGTCCCGATTATGTGGTCGAGTCCCATTGCGCGCGCGCTTCCTATGGTGGCCATCTGCAGCGCTTCCTTGCAGGTTGGAAGCGGATCGGAGGCGCATTCCACGGCCGTCCTCATCTCATGCCACATGTTGAATCCAAGTTTGGATTGCCAGCAGTCGGTTCCCATCCCTACGGGTATTCCGTGCTCTGCCAACTTTCCATACGGGAAATTTCCGTGTTTCATGATTCTGTTTGAACTTGGGCAGTAGACGACCTTTACCAGATTTCTGGCCATGTGCGAGAGGTCGCTGTCGGAAAGGTGGAGCGCTCCGATGACGGTCGTGGGGGCATCGAAGAACCCTATTTCGGATAGAAAAGATATCGGGGTCTTCCTGAACGCCGGAGGCAGCTCTTTCCACCCAAGGCTTGGGAAAACTTCATTCGCTATAGGACCTTCTGAATCAAAGAAAAACTCCATCTCGGAGAATGACTCGGCGGCGTGTATGACGAGAGGTATCGAACTTTCCTTCGCATGCTGGCTTATGATTTTTAGAAGGTTTCTTGATAGCAGGTATGGTGCGTAGGGACCCAGGCCAACTCTGATCCTGTCGTGCGTCGCATCCGTGTATTTTTCCAGAAGCGCAAGGGCCACTTCGAAGCGCTGCTGGGCGTGTTCCCCTCTGCCTGCAAGAATTTCGGGATAGACTATCGCGCGCAGCCCCATCTCGCGCAGCAGCTTGAAGGTGCCTTCGAAGTGGGTCATATCGCCTACGCATGTGACCCCCGTTTCGATTAGCCTTGAGATCCCCTTTTGAATCCCGTCTATGACGGCTTTTGAATCGGCATCCTGCTTGTAGTCGATGCTGGTAATAAGGCTCTCGATGAAATCAACTCTTGTATTTAGCGGGTCGTCCTGCGGCACGGAGATGTTGTAAAAATTTACCAGATCTAGGTGACAGTGTGCGTTTACGAGCCCGGGCATCAGCACGCATCCGTCATAATTTTTTATGGTGGCGGACGGATACTGCCATTTGACTTCGTCGAGGGTTCCGAATGCGTAGATTTTTCCGAGCTCTATTGCGACGGCTCCGTTTTTCAAAACTGGGGCCCCGCTCGTCATAGGCAAAGCAACAGAAGCGCTAATTATTTCCATATGTTATAGCTCCAGATTCATGTATTTTTCTATTTATGCGGCTCAATTTAGCAGAAGAATGATGCAGGGGCAACGAGCAATTGTTCATTTGTAGGGGGGGGGTTATACAACCGCTCGGGCGGGATTTCGGCCCTAGATCGAGACATTATCTATCAACCTGGTCTTTCCAAAAAATGCAGCGACTAAGAGTCGGGCGGGACGGTCGCAGGAAGGGATATTATCTAGGTTTTTTGCATCGACGAGATTTATGTAGTCGATTTTGCCAAGCTTGGAGCTTTCTATTTCCTGCGCCACTATTCCGACGATCTTCGAAGAGTTTTTTTCTCCTGCCATCGCAGCTTTTTTTGCTTTGTTCAGTCCGGCATTTATCGAGAGCGCAGCAGTTCTTTCCTCCTTTGTGAGATAGGCATTTCTGGAGCTCATCGCCAAGCCATCGCTTTCTCTTACGATAGGGGAAGCTATTATTTCGAGACTCATATTCAAGTCCGCGACCATGCGTTTTATGACTATAAGCTGCTGGTAGTCTTTTTCACCGAAGATGGCAAAGTTTGGAGAGACTATGTTGAATAGTTTTGCCACTACGGTGGTCACCCCTCTGAAGTGGGATGGTCTGGAAATTCCACATAGTTTTTCGGTAAGGTTTTCTACCGATACGTACGTTCGATATTCGCACGGATACATCGTGTCATCGCTGGGGAAAAAGACTGCGCTTACTCCACAAGTTTCGGCTTTTGTGAGGTCTCCATCCAAGTCCCTTGGGTAGGAGGAGAGATCCTCGGTTGGCGCAAACTGTGCTGGGTTTACGTATATCGACAGGACGAGATCGTCCGCCAGCTCTTTGCCTTTTTTCAGAAGGGAAAGATGCCCCTGGTGAAGCGCCCCCATCGTCGGGACGAATGATATCTTCTTTCCATCTGCGCGGCGCGAGGCGGACCACGCCTTCATCTCTTCTACGGTTTTGATTATTTTCATGGGTTTTATTTTTTATTTGCGGCGAAGCTATGTTCTTCGGATGGAAATTTCCCTGTCTTGACCTCGGAGGCGTACTTAGTAACGGCGTCCGATATGAAACTTTTTCCATCAGCATAGACCTTCAGATATTTAGGATGGAATGACGGGTCAAAGCCCAGCAGATCGTATATGACAAGCACTTGCCCCGAACAGTGAGGGCCGGAGGAGATTCCTATCGTTGGAATCGATACGCGCGAGGTGATATCGGCTGCTGTTTCGGTTGCGACGCCTTCGAGCAGGAGCATGAAAGCGCCGGCATTTTCGAATGCTGAGGCTTCTGCAAGGAGGGCTTCCGCTTCCTCGTTATTTTTTCCGTGAATTCGGTAGTTCCCCATCATCCTGATCGTTTGCGGCTTGAGCCCTATATGTGCGATGACCGGTATTCCCGCAGCCGTCATCAGACGGACGGTATCGACCATTTCCATTCCACCTTCTAGTTTCACCGCGTCGGCGTTTCCTTCTCTCAATATCCGACCGGCTGCGAGCATGGCCTGTGTCCTGGATGCCTGGTAGCTCATGAATGGAAGGTCGGCTATTACCAGCGCCGATTTGGTTCCGCGGCTGACGCATTTGGTGTGATAGATTATTTCATCCAGCGTGACGGGTATCGTCGTTTCATGTCCCTGGACGACCATCCCCAGCGAATCGCCGACGAGGATCATGTCTATCTGTGATTCATCCAGTATCTTGGCGAAGGTGGCATCGTATGCGGTGAGCATAGTCAGTTTTTCGCCGCCCCTGTAACGTTTTACGAGCTGTGGAATAGTTTTCTTCAATTTGTTTGCTACCTTGCGATGAGATGGACGGTTCCGCCCTTGTGTCCGAGGATTTCTTTTTTGAGCGTCTCGAAATCCTCCCTGTTTTCGATATAGTTCTGATTCGTGGTGTCGACCACGAGAAGCGGGGTGTTGTTGTAGTTTACGAAGTATCTATTATAGGCCTCGGTGAGTTTATCCAGATAACTTTCGTCGATCGATCTTTCAAAGTCTATCCCGCGTTTTCTTATTCTCTGCAAGAGCACGTTGGAGTCCGCTCTCAGGTAAACCACAAGTTCGGGTTTGGGCAACCTTTCTTTGAGCAGACCGAATATAGTATTATAAAGAGCAAGCTCATCTTCGGAAAGATTTATCTCGGCAAATATCGAGTCCTTCGCGAAGGTGTAATCCGTAAGGATCGTCTGTTGAAAGAGATCGCGCTGCTTGAGCTCTATCTGCTGCTGGTATCGCGAGAGGAGAAAGAACAGCTGTGTTTTGAAGGCGTTTTTCTTCCTGTCCTTATAGAAGTCGGAGAGGAATGGGTTTTTGTCGGAAAGTTCCAAACAGAGATGCCCACCGAGGGATTCTGCAAGCATCTTAGCCAGCGTCGTTTTGCCAGATCCTATGGGGCCGTCAACAGCGATATATTTCACATCCTTCTCAGGCATATGCGCCCTATAACAGAGGGCCGAGCCTTTGTCTAGAACCTAGAAAAATTTTGGAGGGGTCCGTGTGCGACTCGTATAGCCTGGCTGGAGGATTATTGAGTGAGCAGATTTGAGAGGGCGATAAACTCTTTAACGGAGAGGGTTTCCGCCCGGCGCTTTGGGTCGATTCCCAAATTTGTGAGGGCGGAGTCTATCTTTACTGCCGAAAACAACTGATCTTTTGATTCCAACAGAGAGTTTCTTATGGTCTTTCGGCGCTTTCCAAATGCCGCTTTGACTGTTTTTATAAAGACTTCTTCGCTGCCTATTTTATCTTCGGGATCTGAGAATTCTATCATCAAGATCGACGAGGTGACTTTTGGGGGCGGAAGAAAATTATTTGGAGATACATCGAAGAGCTTGGAGCATCTCGCGAAGGCCTGAAGTATCACTGAAAGTATTCCGTATTCCTTTCCTCCGGGTTTTGCAGCGAGTCTTTGCGCCACCTCTTTTTGGACCATTATCACGGCCTTCGAGATATTTTTGCGCGAGTCGATCATCCAAAATACTATCTGAGATGAAATGTTGTAGGGAAGGTTGCCTATTATCTTAACGCGCTTTTTATTTTCTATCAGGTAGGGCAGTTTCACCTTGAGTATGTCGGAATATACGATCTTCACATTTTTTCTATCAGACATCCTGGATTTTAATATCTCTATCATGTCGGCATCGGCATCTATCGCTATTACGCTTTTGGCCGCATCAGATATAAAAGGGGTCATGACTCCTGGACCAGGACCTATCTCTACGACCGTGTCGCCCCTCGTTATTGCCAAGGAGGCTACTATTTTTTTGATCGTTGGCGTTGCGTGAAGAAAATGCTGGCCGAGCTTTTTTTTAGGCCTTATCTCAAAGTTCCTGAGGATGGAGTGGACAGACTCGCTTTTTTTCAATTGATTCCTATCTCCTGGTTTGAAATCGCGGCCAGGTCGAAGCCGTTTCTTTCACCTCGGATGAGTTTTTCATGGCCTACATTTGCGATCATGGCTGCATTATCCGTGCATAGATTCATGTCAGGAATAAACGACCTGATTCCGCGTTCATCGGACTTTTCAGCTAGCAGGGCGCGGAGCCTTCTGTTGGCTGCGACTCCTCCGGCCAGCACGACCGATTTACATGATGAAATCTCGGCGGCTTCGAGAAGGCTTTGGGTCAGTATCCTTGCGACGGATTCCTGAAAGCTGGCAGCGATGTCGGCCGCCATCTCCTGCGACAGCCCTCCGCTTTGGGAGTGTTTTCTGTGCAGATTCAAAACCGCGGTTTTTATCCCAGAAAAACTGAAATCGAATTGGCGCGGCACGATTCCGCGCATGGTTTTTTCCGAGAAGTGTGGCTTGTTAAAAATGAACGCCTTTGGATTTCCTTTTTCAGCGGCGCGATCTATCGCAGGTCCGCCGGGATATCCCAGTCTCAGCAATTTAGCGACTTTGTCAAAGGCCTCCCCGGCTGCGTCGTCCCTGGTCGCTCCGAGCAGTTCGTAATCTGAAAAAGATCTTACGAGATATATGCTGGTATGACCGCCCGAAACGACGAGCCCAGCGTATGGGTGCTCGATCTCTCCAAACTGAAGCGATGCCGCATGAAGATGTCCCTCGAGGTGATTCACGCCTACAAGAGGCAGGTTTTTGGAGTAGGCTATTCCCTTGGCGGCGGAGATTCCAACTAGCAGAGAGCCGACGAGTCCGGGGGCGTTTGTAACGGCGATACCCTCAATGTCATCAAGCGTCATCGAGGCGCCGGTCAATGCCCCTTCGATCACAGGGACGATATTTTCCAGATGGCGCCTTGATGCGAGCTCAGGAACTACGCCGCCGAATCTTTCATGAACGTCATGCTGCGTGGCGACGACATTGGAGAGTATCTTTCCCGAGTCGAAGACTGCGGCGGCGGTTTCGTCGCACGACGATTCTATTCCCAGCACTATCATATTAGAACTTTCCGGGAGGTACCGTCTTGCCGGGCTTCGCCGCCGGAATTTTTTCCGGTTCAGGGGTCGTCCCCATCATCCTGGAGCGCTGCTGCTCTATCGTCTCGCCCGGATATGAGCTAGTTCCTCCTCCTACAGGAGCGATACCCGATGCTTTCGCCTCGCGCTCTTTGATCTTCGTCAATTTTTCAGTTGCCATGGCCGCTACTTCGCTGGTTGGCTCTCTCTGTATTACCTTGTTGAAAAATGCTTTTGCCTCTTCGGTCATCCCCAGCTCATAGAATGAATTTCCCTGCTTGAAAATTGCGAGTCCTGTGTTTTTGTCGCGTGGATATTTTTCGATGAATCTCTGGAACTCCTGAATGGATCGCTGATAATCCCTCATGGAATAGAAGCACTCTCCCACCCACATCAGCGCACTGGGTGCAAATTCGCTCTTTGGGTATTTTTTCAAAAACTGCTCGAATGACGCGGCGGCTTCGAGATATTTTGATTCATTAGCCAGATCGAGTCCCGTCTGGTACAGGTCCCCTTCGGCTGCGGCCTCCGGTGCTATCTTGGCCAGAGCTTTGGAAAGCTGGCTTGAAAATATGGACATCCTGTCTTCTATCGAAGTAATCCTGTGGTCTAGAGAGTCCATCCTTCTGGATAATTCCTCTCCCTGCGAGGTTATGAGGTGTCGGTTGGCATCGACGTGCCCCTTCATCATATTCCAATCTTCGCGTATCGCTTCGACCTGAGCTATGGACGATGCGACATTCTGATTGTTTGATGTGTAGGTTCGCTGAATGTTCTGCAGCTGCTCATCCAGGGATTTTATCTTGTCATCCAGCGGCCCGGCAAATGATACGGATGATATCAGCGCGGCGACCGGGATCGCTAAAAAACTCACGACTTTCCTCATTGAATCCTCCTTTTAAAAATTCTGCAGCGAGACCTACAACAAAACAGCGCGCCCTGCAATGGGCGCGCTGTCTATTTTGCATCTTAATATTTTTGATAAAATCAGCGGGCTACGAAATCAGCGCGCCTGTTCTGCCACCAGCAGCTCTCGTCGTGCTGCGTACAAAGAGGACGTTCCTTGCCGTAGCTCATGGTCTGAATCCTGCTGGCAGGTATTCCGAGATTTACGAGATAATCCTTGGCTGACTTCGCGCGGCGATCGCCGAGGGCGATGTTGTACTCAATGGATCCGCGTTCATCGCAATTACCTTCGATAGTAACATTGGCCTTACTATTTGACTGCAACCACGCTGCGTTTCCGCGGAGGACCGGTTCATATTCCGGCTTTATATTCGACCTGTCGAAATCGAAATGAACCCTCTGCAGAGCGCTCGCCTTTGCAGCAGGCTTCTTCTGGTGCTGTGCGCACCCAAACAGAAAAGCTGTGCAAAGTACCGCCACCACCAACAACGACAATTTCCTCATGACACCCCTCCTTAAAATTTTGTATTTTCAGCCGGTTATTTTGATGTCAAAAAAACCTTATGAAAACGAGCATATATGTGGGTAGCTTTTACGTGACCACCCCCTAAAAGTCAAGGAACATAATGTCTAGCGGTTTTATTTTTAAGCGATGTGCCTCCTTGCATCGGCCGGGGGGCTCAACTATAGATGATGGCATGGCTAGACAGAGGCGCATAATAATCGCGGACCGTTCAGAGCTCGCCGCAAATATGTACCGCTTGCTTCTAGAGCCACTTGAGGCGGAGCTTGTGATAAGGAAGCGCTTTGAAGAGGCCAGGCCTCATTTCTTCAGGCGTGAAAAGTGTGACATGGCCATCATCAATTCCAATATTTTCGGCAAGAAATTTGACGATATAGTCCAGGGCATGGTCGAGGCTATCCCGGTCGGGGCCGTGCCGAAGATATTCATATGCAAGGAGAACGAAATCTCCGGCAATCATGGGAGGATGCTGGCCTCGGTAAAGAAAAGCTGGCTTTTGCGTAGGCCATTTCATCCTGATGAACTCTTCGAACTTGTCGGGAGGCTCCTGCCATGACAAGGGGTACGCTCACAAAGATCGCCGAAAAGAGGATCCACCAGCGCAGACCTCACCGGACTCAGGTGGTCTTCGAGGATGAATTCGGAGAGGGGCTGTTTTACGTCTATTCGATGGACATCAGCATGGGGGGGCTCTTTTTGGAGTCGGATATACCTCTGAAGATAGGGACCATGCTTTTTCTCTCGTTTGCGCTGCCTGGGCATAGGCGTCCAGTGCGGGTTACAGGAAAGGTCGTGAGAAGGAGCGAAGGGAGAGGCGGCAGGGGAGGAGGTTTGGGGATAAGCTTCCTCGGGCTTTCCGAACTTGCCATGAAGAGGCTCTGGGCATTCCTGAAGGTTTAGATCGCTGACCTAAATTCGGGAATTGTCCGTCATTCGTACGCGCTGCACTGGGCTTCTTTCCACGGGAACCGGTCCTGTGAAACTCTCCTCCAGAAAGGTCGGCCGCCGGCGCGCCATGCGTCTATTGCGATTCCGCTTTCGAAGGGGGCTCCAATCGCCGTGATCACAAGGGCGTTGTTCTCGCGAAATGTCCTTGCGTATGCTTCTCCCCACCTGTACTCGAGATGTTCCCAGTGACTTTTGGAGAGTTCGGATATCAAGTCTATGACGTAGTGGTAGCAGAAGCCGCGCTTGGCCGTTCCGCTGTTGATCTGCAGATTTCGAAATAGCGCCGTGAATTTGATTCGGTATTCCTGCGATATATCGTAGAGCTTTTGTACTATGACCTTGGCCATTAAATCGGCCTCCAAGGTGGCCTTTTCAGAAGGGGATGGGCCCAACAATTCCAGTAAGGACTTTTTTAAATCGGATACGTACTGCCAGAATTTTATTTCTTCTTTTATCTTTGAATGTTCGGGCAGGGCGGTCTTTTCAGAAGATGAAAGCCTGATTTTTTTATTTCTGGAATACCGTTCGATTTTCTCAAGGCTCGACCTTGTGCCGAGGGCGCTCATCCTTGTTTCATAATCGGAAAGGATTTCCTCCGCGGGTCTCCCTAAATCCTCCTGCGTCATTTGATGAACAGGGAGCAGATACGCCGACGCTGCGGATGCCGGCAATAGCAGAACCAACACGACTGTCAGAGAAAATAACGAGCGAAAGATGCAGCATGTTTTCATCTAGATTTCCTCATCTGGGCGAATGATTTTTCGAGATATTCGATGCGGCGTTTTATGTTTTCGATCTCAGATTTCACGTGTGGAATTTCCTGTATATTGCTTACTGCGGGGCGGACCTTGTCATCCACGAAATCTTTTACGTGCCCTATCTCGCGCGCTCCGATCGACATCAGGTCCTTGAGGGCCTCGCCGCTTCCCTGGATGATCTGTCTGAACGTCCCGAGCGGCTGGACGTTTGTCTTTTTCTTTTGTTCTTCGAAGATGATCTGTGCGAGCGTCATTGCGGTAAGATCCTCCTTGGTTGCGTTGTCTATGACCTGTACTTCGTCCCCGAGCTTTATCATCTCGCCGATATCCTCAAGCGTGACGTAGCAGGAATCTGAAGTGTCATACAATTTTCTGTTCTGATATCTCTTTATGACTTTCGGTTTTCTTTCAGTCATATGTCCTCCCATATTAACTTGTGAGACCTTATTTTCTGCGACCGCCTTTTTTGCGGTTGTGAACTGGATTTTTGTGAGAACGCGGTGTTTTGTCGGATGAGTTTTTCATCTCTTCGCCAACTGAGCTCAGGAAGCTTTTAGCTATATGTTCCGCCGCTTGCTTGACCGGGGAGATCTCCAGGATGCTTTTTCCCAGATCATCCGCCACGGCCATGGCTTTCGAAAAGAAACTGGCCAGATGCTGTTTCGACGCCGAGTCGGGGGAGTTTTCCACGTAGTCCTTGCAGAAGCGCAGCGCTCCCCGGGCCGCGAGAAGTATCTCCCTTCCGGCTGCCATCACATGGTTTTTCGTATCTCCCTGGTCGTAAGAAGCCTTGCGGGTGGACGTTCTTTTCGGCTTTTTCATTGCCGTTTCCTTCTGAAGATCCGCTTTCCTTCGCGTGCCATGACTATGACGACCGTGGTCAGGAGAAAGAGCGTTATCTCCGGGAGACCGAATCCTTCAAGAAATTCGCGTATGGTTGGCATGGGCGAGAACTAACAATATTGCGTCATGATTGTCCAGAGTAAATTTTGCACTATTCTTAAAATAGGCAATTATTACAATGAATTATGTGTTTATTTAAAAATGATGCAGGGTCTCGCGCGTCATTAATTCGAACGTTTTGAGAGCGAAGCGACAGGGAGGGTTTCATCATCCTTCCAGAAAAGCCAGAGCAGTATCGCGTTCACGTGGGCCATGAAGAGCAACAGCAGAAATTCTGCGGCGAGAAATGGCGTAGGATCAGCGACAAGCGCAGCAGCGTTAAATATAGTCATTATGTACGCAACCGGGACGAGCGTCTTTTTGAACTGTAGCTCTATTCCGGTAAACCTCTTGGCGTCCCTGTGCCAATGGATCATCGCACATGCCCGAATGAAGAGGTAGAGAAATGCTATGCAGAGAAAAAGGACCTTCGATGATGCCGATGCTTCAAGGAAAAATATCTTTTTGCCAAGCCAAAGCAGCAGGAGGAATCCCGCAGTTTCTGAAATTTTTACCATGACGCTGAATCTGTTGAAAAAGAACTTTAGCATCGGCCTTTCCTTAGATCGCGTTACACTCGTAGCTTGAAGGATTTTTGCAGGATTCAAGAATTTTTATGATATCCTCGATGCGCTGAAGCTCCATCGAGGTTCTTCTGAATGCGCGCTCCGTGATTTTGATGTGATCTTCAAGATATCTCTGGTCGAAATCGGGATGCCCCTCCGGATTTTCCTTTATCGCCTGGAGTTTTTTTACGTAGCTCTGGACGGCTGCGAGCCTTCCTGAGCGCACCTTCAGCTCTTCCCTTGCTGCAGGTATCAACATGGAGAAAGAGGATGTCGGTATCTTCGGGGCAATCTGGTTTCTTACGAAGTGATCCATATCGACTATTTTGAAAACGGGCGGGTTGTTCGAAAATATTTTGTCCATCTCAGCAAGCTTGGCCGCTTCAGCGTTCTTGGCCGCCTTTTTACTTAACGGATTCCTTCCGTCGTAGTTTCCCTCATCTGCGGTGAGACCGAACCACTCGATCAGCAGAGGATAGAGATCTGTCTGGCGCATTGTACCGAACTTTCCTTTAGGCACGTCGGGGCCGGATATCATTGTGGGAACGCGCATGTCCTCCGAGGAGAGCCCGCCATGATTTCCGGCTTTCGCCTTTCTGAGTCCGTATCCATCAGAGGTTGTCAGATATATGTCGCCTCCGCGGCCGTCTTCGAAAATCAGTGATGAGCTTATGATCGCATCGGGATACATCTCGTCGGCAGTTGCGTGCATCCATTCCAAAGATGAATGAGGGCTTCCGTCGAGAAGGTGTGAAAGTTCAGGGTTGGAAGAATAGTTGAAGGGATCTCCGAGCGAGCGGTCGAATTCGTAGCTGCAGTAGTCTGAGCGTCCTATCCTGAAGCAGTCTATGTCGGCGGATTTTCCATCCTTGGAAAAGATCCTGGAATTCCTCTCTCCCCTTCTGACGATTACGAATTCGGTAGCCTCGAGTTCGAGCAGCGATTTGATCAGGTCCAGATCGCCTCCGTGTATGCTGGGAAGGCTTCGAAGCGTTTCCGGATCTGTCAGAGGTTCGAATCCTCCGTCGTGCCTCACGTAGATATGCGTCGATACGACGCCTCTATCCGCTGCGAAGATGATGAATTTTTTATCTTTCGGGCTTCTCGGCTTGAAGTGGGCTCCCTTTTCTTCAAGCTCCTTCTGAAGTTTGAAGAGACGCCCGCTTTCGTGCATTCCGTGGTCGGCTGTAACTACGATGTAGGTCTTCTCCTTTAAGCCCCGTTTTCCCAGCAGCTCGTCGAACTGTGCCAGGAAGAGGTCAAATCGGGCCAGCACCCCTTCGACCTCGGGGCTTTTGGGGCCGAAATGGTGCCCGACGATATCGGAAGAATAGAGCCCAACCAAGGTGTATCTGGGGATTTTCCCAGCATCGTCATTCGAAAATATTTTCATCACGCGCTTGAGCGCAAGATCATCGACCTTTTCCCGGTTTCCGCTGACATATGCCGACCAGAGCGCCTTGATTGGAATCTTCGGATAGACGTACGAGGCTCCGCGATAAAAACTACTATAGATTGCGGCGCTGGGATGGCCTTCCAGCAATTCGAAAATAGAGGTTTTTTCACCAAGGTTCCCGCTCGCGGGGTTTATGAGGGCCAGCGTGTTGATCAGGTCTGAGTTCATCATCCTGTTTCCGGAGATCGTCATATAATCGACAACCTCCATTGTATTCCTGTCCATTCTCTGCAGGTGCGGTATTCCGGATCTTCCGGGTAGAAGTCCGGTCGCGTAGGATTGATAGACTGTGGTGGATGTCGACGGAAAGAGTGAGAGTCCTTTTTCAAATACCGCGCCGTTCTCGAAAAACATATTCGATATATTCGGGAGAAGACCTTTCTCGCGCGCGTTTTCGAATGCCTCGGCGTTGGTGCCGTCGAGGATGAAGTGGATGACGTAGGCATCGTTAATTCTACCCGGTGACTTTTCCACCGATTCATCTGCCTGTGGGGATAGAGCTCTCCTTCCGGCTGAGCTTCGTCCCTGATGGTGTCTCGAGGCCTCAAGAGGGTTTGAAAGAGCGGCAAAAATCAGAAAAAATATGATGAATGCGAATATTTTCTTGTCCATAGGGAAAGGAGCTCTATCACTGCATCGATGCGACCGTCAACCCTGCATTGGATTTTACAGGAGCCACGGGGCATGCTTTTTTATAGCTGCCTTAGGAGTTCCTGTTTCAAATGCGGTTTCCAGAAATTCGATCGCTTCCTTTCCTGCGGTGGCAAGAAATGCCTCGCACGCAGCGCTTTCCGGCGAGTCAAAGCCGAGCTTTAACCACGGCATTCTTCCGGCCGCCGATCGGAGAAGCTTGAAGCGTCTTTTTATTTCGGCGATTCCTTCGAATTTTGAAGAGGCCATCTTCGTTCCAGGCTTTGGTATGAAGGGGGATATTGTAACTTCAACCGATCCCGCTGAAGGGGCCTTCGGGCGGAACTTTGCCATCGTATCGCGGATCCTTTTGGCAAATTCCGGTATGGCTAGAATATCCCCGTCATCTTCGCCGGGCAGCCCTATCATGAAGTACAGGCGTATCCCCATTATTCCCGCGCTTGCCAGATTTTCGGCCGCGGAGAATATCATGGCATCGGAAAGTCCCTTCCCAAGCGTGTTGCGCAGGCTTTCCCTCGCGGCTTCGACGCCGATAGCGGAGCTCTTGTGCGAGGATCTGGCGAGTATCGCTGCGATCTCCGGGGTGATCGCGTCGGCGCGTATCGATGATGGGGAAAATTTTCCTCCGATCTCATGAATTTTTGCAGCGATATCGGAAAAATTCCTGTGGCTGAGCACATCGGAGCCGATGAGTCCGAAACGCTTTTTTCGGGTCTTTGCGCGTTCGATCATCGATATTATCTTTCCGACGCTCCTCTCCCTGAACGGGCTGTATATGCTGGGTGTTGCGCAAAACTTGCATCCGCGGGGGCATCCTCGCTGGAGTTCCATCAGGTGCATCTCTCCGAACTGAGCCTTCGGCGCTTCTATGACGCTTTCGCAATCGAAGGAGTCGAGATTTTCGAGATGCCTTCTGCGCGGCGAAAAATCTTTTTTGAGAATTATTTCAGGGAGCTCATCGGCAAATGCCTCGAATTCTCCGGGAATTGTCGAGTCGAAGATGGGGGAGAAGGGGGACTGATTTATAGTCGCTGCGGCACCTCCCGCGACAAGGACCGGAGCGTTTGAAGCTCGCGCCTCTCTTCGATGTTCGAGTCTGCCCAACGAGAGAATAGGGATTATGTTCATCAGGTCGTTTTCGAATGATACCGAAAATGCGATGCAGTCGAACTCCGAGAGAGGTCGCTGGCTTTCGAGCGAAAGGAGCCCGGTTTTGCTTCGCAGATGCTCCTTCATATCCGAAGGGTCTGGAAGGAAAAATCTCTCGCAGAGCATGTCGCTGCGCTCGTTGATTATCCTGTATAGGCTGTGTACCGCGAGATTTCCCATTCCTACCGAGTACCTGTTCGGATAGACGAGGGCTACCGATACCTTTCCGCCCGGATCTTTGACGATCGCGCCCTCTTCTCCCGCGAGAATCCCCTGCAATTTTTTGCGAAGTTTCCACATCTTGGAGGGGGAGATTGCCCTGTTTTCTTGGCGCTTGCAATCGCATATATGCCGAGATATCAGGTTTGTGAGGAGGGGAAGATGCTCCCATGGGGAAAAGGCGCAGAGGTCCTTCGAAGGGCCGAGGAAATTCTTTCCAGCTGCTGCGAGATGCTTTCTCTTCCCCCGAAGGCGATTTCCAAAAGCGGCCGCGAGTGGATAAGAAAGATCAGCTGGGAGGATGATGCGGAAATGCGTCGAGCGATATTTTATGCCGCGCTCGTCTCCCCCTCCGAGTCCATAGAGGCGGTTCATTTCCCTCCGAGACGCTGGAAGGACGGTGAAATTTTCGCTGAATTCGATTTCAAGCGGATGGCTATAGACAGGATCATGGAGGAAAAAATATCCCACTTCTTTGAGAGGCTGGGAAAAGTAAGCGCTACCGGGCTTTACAGGACGGTGATCCGACAGGTCGAAAGACCGCTCATAGAGGAATGTCTCAAATGGTCTGGTGGCAACCAGATGAAGGCCGCGCAGGTTTTGGGTATCAATAGAAATACGCTTCGAAAGAAGATGAAGGAGTTTGGCCTGGAATGAAGACTTCGCCATCCAGAAAAAAAGCGCAGATCTCTGGCCTGTACGCGATAGCCGACGAGGCGTGGAATCCGTTTCAGGGTTTCCGACCTCTGATCTTGAAATTTCTGCAGGGCGGTGCCAAGATCGTTCAGCTCAGGATGAAGAACTCATCTCCCGGCGAGGTAAGGCGTGATGCGCTGCTCATAGCCGCGCTGAAAAAAGACTTCGATTTCACCTTCATACTGAACGACCATGCCGATATAGCGGCGGAGGTCGGTGCCGATGGAGTTCACGTAGGTGAAAATGACGAGCCGGTTGCGGATATCAAAAAGAGGCATGGGGAGCGACTGATCGTCGGTTATTCTTCGCACTCGATAGATGAGGCGCACTCGGCGCAGTCGGCGGGAGCGGATTACATAGCCTTCGGCGCTATTTTCCATACGATGACTAAGGGGCCCGGTCATCCTGTGCAGGGGATAGAGAAGCTAAGGGCACTTGCCGCATCGGTAAGCCTGCCGGTGGTGGCTATAGGCGGAATATGCCGTGAAAATATCCGCGACGTGATATCCGCAGGAGCCGATTCTGTCGCCATGATTACGGCCCTGTCTCAGGCCAGCGATATATCCGGCGAAGTCGCATATTATTCCAAGATGTTCGACGACGTCAGTTCCTTAACCGGGAAAGGGCTGTCGCCGGGATGCTCAAGGGGGCAATGTGGAAAATAAGGTCGTCCTTGCCATAGGCGGAAGCGATCCCTCTGGAGGGGCAGGAATCCAGGCCGATATACACACCTTCAGGGATAACGGAGTCAGCGGCATCTTCGCGATCACGGCCGTTACCGCGCAGAACGACGAAGAACTTCTTTCAATTCATCCCACCCCCGCAGATCTCTTGACGCAGCAGCTGGCAACCGCATGCAAAGGGCGAAAGGTGGCCGCTGTCAAAATCGGAATGATTGCAACGAAATCCAATGCGCAGGCGCTGGCATGGTTTCTTCGAAGTCTGGCTCCGAATCATGTGGTAATAGATCCCGTTTTGCATTCCTCTTCAGGTGTGGCGCTGATAGAGCCGGATGGGTACACCTTCCTGAGACAAAGGCTTTTGCCGCTTGCCTCAGTTATCACTCCCAACCTCTCGGAGGCGAGCGCCATCGCCGGCATGAACATTTCAGGGCTTGAAGGGATGAGGACTGCCGCAGCTATAATACACAGGGAGAACATGAAACTCGGCGGCGGATTGCGCAAGGAGATGGCCGTCATAGTTAAAGGGGGGCACTTGGAGGGTGATGCGGTTGACGTCCTTTTCGACGGAAACGAATATCATTCGTTTACGGCCAACCGCATCGAAGGAGTTAGCCCGCGCGGAACCGGCTGCAGGTTCGCATCTGCGATAGCTGCCAACCTCGCAAAAGGCGTAAATCTTATCGATGCAGTGAGAACCGCCAAGGACTATCTCACCAGATATATCTCCGGCGGCTTAAAACCGCGGGGATGATTGCAATCAAAACATTTTTAAACAAGGGAGCCTTCCATGAAATCCAAGATCCGCGAGTATTTCAAGGCGCACAGAGATGAAATCAGGAAGAAGTCGCTCAAGCTGCTCTCCGAGATGGTGGCGGTAAGGTCGGTCAACTGCGGCAAGGCGCAGCTATCCGACCACCCATACCTCAAAATCAGCGGCGAGGAATCCAAGGTGGTAGATATCCTAAAAAGATATTTCGACGCAGCCGGAATAGATTACAAAGTTTACGAGATGATCGAAGGGCGTGGCAACATAATCGCTACTTACGGCGAGGGAAAAAAATCCCTCTGTATAGGCTGCCATCTCGATGTCGTTCCGGCGGGCGAGAGGGCTGAATGGGCGAGCGATCCGTGGGTCATGACCGAAAAAGATGGCAAGGTCTACGGCCGTGGCGTCATGGATAATAAGGGGCAGTCGGTTGCCTGTGTGATGGCGATGGAACTCCTGAAAAACGCCGGCGTTTCGCTTAAAGGAGAACTGGTTCTAGCTGCGCTCGCTGGCGAGGAATTTCGCGAGAAGGATGAACCCGATCCCGGTATAGCCTTCGTCACGTCCAAGGGATATCTGAAGCCGACCTTCGCGATCATCCCCGATATCGGCGGGCACATGATGAAGATAGACATTGCTGAGAAGGGGCGCACTGTCATCAAGGTAAAATCGCACGGCAAGCAGGCCCATGGATCTACGCCGGAGCTGGGAATTAACGCGATAGAGAAACTCGCCCACTTCATCGCCAAGGTCGAGAAGTTCGAACTTAAACACGAGCACCATCCCATCCTGAAAAAACCTTCGGTCAATCTAGGAATCATACGGGGTGGCAGCGCCGCGAATAACGTCGCCAACTACGCGGAGGCGATCTACGACATCCGCTACGTCCCCGGACAGAGTGCAGAGGGAATCGTAGCGGATATGAGGAGCTGCACGGAAGGCATAAAGGACGGGAGGTTTGAGTTCGAGATCCTCGACAATAATCCGCCGCATCAGGTCGATCCGGACAACATCCTTGTGAAAACGATACAGTCGAACGCGCGCGAGATCATCGGCCGCGAGCCTGAACCGTTCGGAATGGGGGGAGGGACCTTTGCTAAGCCCTTTAATCTGGCCGGAATACTCGCGGTTGGTTTTGGCCCTGGCGATGCCGACGATTTTCACGTCGCCAACGAGGCTTTGGATATAGAGGAGATGCTTCAGTTTATAGAGCTCATCGCCTGCATTTCCTGTGATCTGCTCGGAGTGAACTGATTTCTTGCCACGAAATTTTAAAAAAAAGGAGAGAGCTATGGCATTCAGTCTGGAGAAATTTTTTGTCGATATCTTCAACCCTGAAAAGGGGGAGGTGGTCACAGTAATTCACGACCTTCCTCACGGCGGAATTTCCGATATGTCGAGGTGGAAGGAACGACGCGCGATGGCTGCCGAGTGGAGGGAGGGCCTTTCGAAATTGGCTGGCAAATTCGGAGTCACCGTGAATCCGCTCGTCACATATCTCGCTACCGGCGGAAACAACGCGGATCTCCCCTCCACCTGCAGAATAGGCGACCGCGAGGCTAACTTTGAGGAGCTCATCTCTTCTTCAACGATCATAATAGTCATGCCGCAGTTTTCAGCCACGGCCCCCCTTTACAACTATGCGCGCAAGCTCGACAGGCTTCGCGTCGGCAGCATGCCGGGATGTCAGAAGTTCATGGAGGAGACCGGCCTTTCTGCTGACTATGCGAAGATAGCGGAACGTTGTAAACGCATCGCCCCGTATTTTGAAAAGGCAGTCGCAGGCGAAGTGGAATTTTCCACCGGTCACAAATGCTATTTCGATCTTTCCAATAATCTTCCTGTTCACAGGGATGACGGGATACTTCATCCCTCCAAGGCGGGGAAAGACGGCGCGCTATCCAACCTGCCTGCCGGAGAGGTCTTCGTAACTCCCAACGAAAATGACGGAAGCAAGACTGCGGGAGAGCTTCCCCATCGAATAGGTAACCAGACGGTCGTCTATGTCGTGAAGGGAAATCGCATCGTCGATGTAAAGGGCAGCGGGCCGGAGGTCGAAAAGCTGCGCGAGGAATTCGCGAAGGACCGCGCTTGGCAAAATATTGCGGAGTTCGCAATCGGCTGCAACGACAAGGCAAAAGTTACCGGCATCGTGCTGGAAGACGAGAAGGCAGGCTTTCACTGGGCCTACGGTCGTAGCGATCACTTCGGCGGCAAGACCGGCGTGAAGGATTTCATATCTCCTTCGCATGTCGTCCACCAGGATGTAGTGTATGCCAAGGACAGCCCGATATCGTGCAAACTTCTGGAGGTCATCTACTCCGATGGCAAACGCGATGCGCTGATAAAGGATGGTGATATATTGGTGTAGATCTTGAGTATTCGAGATTAGAGCTATACGAACAGTTTTTATAGATAAAAATGAATCCGGGGATGCCTTTCGATAGTGCTCCCCGGATTTTCCTGAACCTGCCCTTTCGTACGAAGCACTGAAAAAGAAAAAACGCCCGGGGCCATTGGCTTCGGGCGTTTTTGCAATTATCTATATTCCTTTAATGCGCTTCACTGCTTGTTTGTGCAAAGTACCAATCTAATCCGGACATCATCCAATTCAGAAAATAGCACCCTGTCGAGGCTTTGCAGGTATCATAGAGCGATACCTTGCCGTTTCCTATGTCATAGAAATTCGTCGGTCTGCGGATCTCTTCAAGTGGTACGAAATGGCCGGGTTTTGGGGAGGCCTTTGCCTTTTCTGATGAAAATACCACGATTCCAGCTCCGACGGCCACTAAGGCCACGATCTTTAACGATCCTGGGACCTTGCTCGCAGCTCTTCTAAAACCCTTGTGGATTCTTCTTCTGGCAAGTTTGGAAGTTCTTTTTGCTCCCTTTTCCACGGTGTGAACGATCGGTCTTCCGCTCGCGTTGACAGGTGGTGAGGGGCTTTCTTGGACGACTTTTTTGGCGGGGCCCTTAATCAGGGATCTGCCGGTTATGAGTTTTACTATCCTTTCGCCCGCTATGCCGGCGACCACGAATCCCGAACCGATTTTGACTCCCTCAACTAGCATCGATGGCGCCAGCGAGTCCATTATTTTAGCACATCTGCTGTTTCCAGGGACGGGGAGATATCTGGTGATGCCGTAGAAGTGTTCTATGAAATCGGGCATTATGCTTTCTTCCAGGTCGTTGCAATCCATGGTCGCTGCTACGTGTTTGGCGTGAGATGACTTTACGCAGTACATCCCTTCCTTTGTGGAATCCATATCGAGGAATAGAATATTTCGCTCTATCCCGGCAGTGTCCCTTATCGCCTTAGCCTCATCGGCGCTCAGATATACATCCGATAAGAGCATCCCTTCCGATCCCTGATTGCAAGGGCCTATAACCTCCCCTTTGTAGGGGCCTTCAGCGACCACTCCAAATATTCGTTCTTCCTCTGTGTAATTTACGGTATATGGTCCGACCGCGGCCTTCGTTGCGGGAGTCGTCTCAAGTTCATCCATGGTTATGCCGTTTTCGGCTGCGACCTGCTCGATGGGTTTGAAGGTCTGAACTAGCGTTTCACCTGCTCCTACCATAAAGCCTCCTTGAGCCGTTACATGTCGAAAATAACAGATTCAACAGCGGCCCCCCCGGGCTTCATAACTATTATCGGCAAAAAAATGGGAATGTTGCTTGATCTTACAAAAAGCATTTTTGCTCTTAACTATATGATTTTATTTACTTTAATCTATGGACCGGCTCGGATGAAAAAGATAAGGGAGAGGGATGCCCCTCCCTTATGAGTTCTAATCTTCATCGTTTTAATCAGAATGCGAATCTCGGATCTATCCTTCTCCCGCGTTCGCCTCGTTTACGATCCCGCTTGAGCTGCTCTATCCTCTCCCCTCTTCGCTCCACAAATTGTTTGGTGAACTTTCCGACGGAAGCGGCATCGGCCCTATTGAAGCCATTGACCTTCTGAAGTTCGGCGCTCGACAAGATCATGCGCAACTGGAGCTTTGCCTGTTCTTTTCCTCTGGCGTCCATTTTTTGATATTCGGTGTCAGCCTCAAGGATTTTTAATTCTTCTTCCGAGAGCTGGCGAGTGGCCACTCTGCCACCTTGAACCCTGGCTCCAACTGCTTCGATGATTTTACCGGATACGATTAGATCCAGTCTCTCCAACGATGGACATTCATCCGTCGCTGTTCTCACGAACTGCTCGACTATTATCGCCGGGATCCCGTTTACCTCTCTCATTACGCGTCTTCCTGTAGGATCGTTTACGGCGGATGCCCGCAAGAACCGTATTTTTTCCTCTTTGCCCAAAGATTCCCAGTAGGCGACCGACATGTCGGTGACCATGCGGGCAAAATTCCCTTCAAGTCTGGAATAGCTTTCCACTTCTCCTCCAAAGATCGGATCGGTTCTGATCATTTCTTCAAACCTTGCATCAACGTCGAACATTGGGTTTTCGGCGGCCGCAACTTTAAAGGTCTTCAGCCCTTCTGCCGTTCCATCCCATAGCGGCTTTTCCACCTCCTCAATGCTCATACTTGCGACTTTAGTCAATTCCTCTAGCGAGATTGACGTTTTTGTAATTTCAGATATCGCTCTCGAAACATGATCCATAGTAACGATTGCTGAGCCGGAATCCCTCGCCATTCGGCAGGCATTTTCTATCACCTGGGTGAATGCCGGGAATCTTGCAAGGGTTGGATAATTAGCTCTATAGAAGTGCTCTCCCGCCTTTGCAGAGGCATCCATGATTTCATTCGGGATTTCGACTCGATAAAAGTCGGAATATTTCTTTTTTACAGAAGAGTTTTCGCCCGTAGCGATTTGGATGACCTCGGCGAGGGTATATCTATGAATCTTTACCCAGTTAAACCTTCCGTCTAAATCCGGAAAAGTCTCTATCATCGTTTTCATGCCGTCAGGGCGTTCTTCGCTCTTAGGTGTGAATCTTCCCCCTCTGCTCGTAGTCCCTATGATGACGAGATTTTTTTGAACTTTAGGATCTTCCAAAAGGTCGAGCATCAGCTTTCCTACCTGTTCGGATGCCCCATCTGATGTGCTGCCGCTGGCGAATATAAGATCGATTTCTGAAATGTATACTACAACCGGTCCTCTCTCGGCTAGCTTTCTTATCTTTGCGACTTTGTCGGCCACAGTGCCTCTGTACTTTGTGCCTGACTGAAATTCAGCCGCGTTTATTTTATAAACAGGGGCATCTAGCATGTCTTTGGGAACGGAGGGATCCCTTTTTTCTTTCAATATGAGCATCTGAAGCGCTACAGAGTCTTTCCCCTCCCTAGGGAGCTCGTCGAACATTATGCCTCGGAATCCCGGGGTGTCCGTTTTTCTCCATGCTTCGTGCGCTTCTTCAACTCTGCCTGTCATTTCCAGGGTAGGGTTGATCTTAAGCATCCCTTTGACGACTTTGCTGAAGTCGGATACGGCGAGCTCCTTGCCTGCAATTTTCTTGTAGGCCTGCACGAATCTGTCCCATCCTATTATGCCTATGAAAAGCAGCTGAAGAAGGATCGCCAGTTTTTGCCACATGGCCATCTGGTCCATCTGTTCGCGGGCCACCCCGAGCTGAGATTCAGTCATTTTTTGGCTTGCTTCCATCTGTTGGTCAAACTGTTGAGTCTGGAAGCTTTTGACAGTTTGCAGATATTCTATGAGCTCTTCCTTTTTTTGCGGATTAGTCACACCCTCTGAATCCTTAATTAGGTTTATGAAATCTTCTATCCTCTCCGGTCTACCGGGCCCCACAGCCTTGAAGAGGTACCTCCCCGTCGCATTTAGCCCCTCCGATTCGAAATCTTCATTGAGGCCGGGGCATTCTCCCGAAGCGCATCTGAAATCATCCTCGTTCATTCCGGCGATCTGCGCGACGGTGCGCATCTCTTCTACCGTGAGCTTTATACCGCCTTCGTCGTATCCTTGGTCGAATGGCTTCAACTGGTTGTAGAGCGCAAGCGCTCCCTCTTTGCCGATATCGTCGGAATATCCGAAGAATGCGTAGTCCTTCCTGTAGCCCTTCATAGTTTCGGCTAGATCTCTCAGATAGGATGTCTGAGTGTCGTTTAGCTTGTTCTGCTCCAAAAGACCCGCGAGTGCTCCTAACTGTTCCTTGTGCAGCTGAACGATTTCTTCCGGAACGATATTGCCTTTGGCGTCGAATATGAACTCTTCATCCGAACGGCAAACCCCGGCTATGCCGGAAATATTGTATCTGGACCCTACATTTCCATCCTTGTCGACGCGTACTTTGGCAGTTTCCTGTGGTGTAAGTGACCTTAAACCCACAAATCCGAGGAGCCTTCCCGGAATATCGAAGAGCCTTGTACCGCTTCCTACACTGACATAGGTGGAAGGGATCTCCGATTCTTGCCGGCTTGCGGATGCGCAAACCGGATATTCCTCGTTACTTTCACAGGTGGTGCCGTTATGTCCGCAACCGCGGCGCGATAAACCGGTTCTAACTGTATCTGTCTTTCCGCCTGAAAACATAGGAAAACTCCTTTCAACCGAACCTATTGAAAAATAAAGGAATGTAAGCCAGCCCCCAGGCTTCATAGCTATTATCGGCGAAAAAATGGGAATGTTGCGTATTAGTTCTGTCAATTAGCTCTGTCATTGTTACCGCCATTGTTTATCCTCTGCATAGTTATCGGATCTAAAAGGTCGAGGTTGCTTCGGCATGAAAAGTATTTGATCTGCTTTTCACTCTTTCTAATGATTGGCTGTGAAAATTTTTTCAAAATTAAGCAACTTGAGCAAAAGCTGTCCGATAACGACATCGTACAGAGGAGGGTTGCGGGTCTTTGCGTTTTTTCGCCCGCGCACAGGGAAATGATAGCAAAAGCACCTGTAAGCGCTTTTCCGGTCGTCGGTCTGCCTGTTTTGCAGCCCGTGCCCCTTTCTATGCCCGCTTTTACACCAACTGCGGCATCGGGAACTTTTGCGCTTTCGGCTTCTTCGCAATTTAGGGCCTTTTGGCAGCAGTCCCAAAGTGTGATTTCCAGTGTAAATCCTTTTTTGGCTGAAGCGGTCACGCACGACAAGAGGCAGGAGATAGTCGCCGGTTCGAGGGCGCTCTCCATCCTTTCAGTCGCTGACTCGCTTAAAAATGGCGGAGCGCTTGCGACGGGTGTCGGTGCGCAGCTCCCCCTCGATGAGATTTTCCCGGAGGTTCTGACTTCAACTTTTCAGAATGTTGCAGCAGCTGCGAAAAAAAATATTCTTAGGCCATCTCTGGATCTGCAAATAACAGCTTCATCCCCTTCGGAATCTAAGGACGATGTAAAAGCAGCTTCGGGTTTCGTTGAGCCATTCTCCGTTGAAGCCTATCGGAGCGCGGAACTTTCAGATGGAATGGAGGTCGAGGGGGCTGGCGAAAAATCGGCGGAGAGAGAGTCTCCTTCAGCATCTTCATCAGGGTCATCGCAGTCCCTCGATCTTTCTGATGATTTCGCTTCGGCTAGGGATGTAGCATCAGGTTCCCATTGGCAGTTTTTCTCCGACGATTTTCGATCGACCCCTTTGGGCGGAGCCCTCAAGGAACATTCATTAAAAGCACATCAGGCGTCCAAAGCTTCTCTATCCTCCGCGGGCGAACTAGCAGCTTATCCAGCAGCCCCGGATGCGGATTTTATCAGTGACCCGGCATCGCTCCCTGAAAAAGGGAGGGGTGTCGGAAGCGTGTTTGCAAAATCATCCGCCGATCCGAATCGAATGGCCACGAAACTCGGGGCTTCAAAGAGGGCGGAAGTTGAAAGCAAAACAAGAGGAAGTGCACCCCGGACAGCATTCCCTGTCGGTAAGCTTTTTTCACCCATCTCTTCGCTTTCCGGCAGGCCGTATGCTTCCTCTGAAGATATCGCCTCTGCTGAAGATGCCGATCTCGAATTTGCGCCGGTGCGCGATATTTCAGGGGATAAAGATGAAGTCATAGTTTTAGGGACGATATCCGGCATTCCCGTTGAGCGACATTTTGTCCGCGACGGAGAAAAGCTCGTCTTTGCAGGATGGAAGGAGTCTGGAACTAATAGGGCCTTTATCACCGCCCCTTCCGAAACCGTTTCGCAAGGGTGGCGACGCGGAGTTCATACTTACAATCAGCGCGGCCTCTTCGGAGTTGGCATGCCGGGCGGCGAAAGCGCATACAAGCAGATACCCATCGAGATGCCGGGCTCCAGCCTTCGCGACCGCCTGGTTTCGATGATCATATCGCAGCTGCGAATGGGACCGTCATCGATGGAGAACGGTCTCATAATGGAAAGTTTTAATGCGCATCTCAAGCTTTATGACGAAGGCGTGCTTCCTCTCCGTGCGGATCAATGGAGAACCTTGATTTTCAAATCCATGAAACTCGCCGCGCAGTTTACGCCCCTGTTCGACAGGGGAGGTTCTAGAGGGATAGTCGATCTGCAATACGATATGGCTTCGATGCTCGGCATCGATGTCAACGGTTTTTACGCGTGGGAAGATTATCTGGGCATTGAGACGATATCGTCCAACATGTTTGACGACGATGAGGCTGCGGATGATTCCGCCATCTCCGCGCTGATGCCGCATCTGGAAGATGGATTGTCCATTCGCGCGCGGGAGGGCTTTTCGTCCGAAGGGGGCACTCCTTCCGCAAAGGGCTTCGCCGCGGCGAGGGCGCTGGAATGGGATATAGCCAGGCTCTCGAGCGTAGGAGATGCCGAATACAGGGCTGCTGAAATAAAGCTGTACATGTCGAATCTTTTTGAATCCGGGATGGGGCGAGAGGCCTCGATGGGGCTTGCGCTTATATTCGCCAATTCCGATCTGAACGAGTCCGCCTCCGATGGAGAAGGGGTCGTGCAGAGGTGGAGATCAGCGGAGTTGCGCACGTTGATAAAAGCGCTTCTATTCGGAGACACATGGAGCCTCGTGAGCCGTCGTGAGTTCAGGGAAAACCTCTCTCCTTCGGAAAATTCCGCGATCAATGCGATGATTTCCGATGTGAATTTCGAGATAACGGTTGCGCCGCTGCGCGAGATAGACGTCGCTTCCCACGAAGATGAGTTTTGGGGGGCGGTCGAAAAGATAGGAAACGAGCGCGTGATGGATTACGTATTCGAAAGAATAGTCACAGGCGGAAGATAATCACACCCCAAGAAGTTTTTTATCCATAATTTTTTTTACGGCTGCAGGATGCGAGTCGGCCAGGATGTCTGCACCGGCGGTCGTGCGTATAGTCCCATCCACGAAAGATGAGGAGCTGCTTATCGTCCAGAAGGAGCTGGTCTTTCCGCTGATCGTTCCAAAACCTCCGCCATAGAAGGTCCTGTGGTTACGCTCCCCGGCCTCGATGCACGCGATTGCCGCAGAGCGAGGGGTGCCAGTCGCCGATGGAGCCGGAAATCTGGAGATTATGTCGCCTATGCTGTGGGTCCCATCCCCGCAGAATGCTATATTTTCCGATGAACAGAATTCGCAGGCCGCTCCCTCGTGTGTGAAGGAAAAATTTATGCTGGACTTGCTTCCAGAGCATATGAAATCACGAAGCCTCATACTCGGTGCGGGGCGTTCGGCATGTCTCACCATATGAAATCTTTCCAGCGCTTCGGATCGAAGCCAGTCGAAGGCGTTTTTGGCGATGCGATCAAAGGATGAGTCTTTTGGTAAGAGCCTGAAGTCCCCGTTTGTGCTCCGGCTCCCTGAGGGAATCTGCCACGTCGCTGAGGCGATGCGGGCCCTGTCGGAAAGCGCTGTTATGGATATATCATTTTCAGATGAGCTTACTGCGCGTACCGTATTTTCGATGTGGTCGAATAGCAGGAAGTTGTCGTAGAAACCCAGCATACATTGAGGCAGTCTCGAAAATCCTTCTGCCGGTGCAAAGCCGAGCAATGCCTTGGCCGCCTCGAAACCTATGTATCCTATTATTCCGCCGGAAAATGGGAGCTGCGGATCTTCGGCTATTTCTCTGGAGCCTTCCGTGAATCGCCTGAGCGCTTCTATGGGGGAGTCGATGGTGACGTGGCCGTCGATGGTGATAAAGCCTCCAGCCATGCTGAAGCAGCTCTTCGGCATCGAAGCCACGACGGTAAATCTCTTTTTTCCGGAGCCTGCAAAGGGAAGATCGATTGAGACGAATCCACGGTCTTCGCAGAGGGCGGCGACCGCTCCCTTGAGCGTTATTCCATCGAGTGGAACCGAATTTATCGGCGGCCTTGCCATGCTGAGGCTATACACTCTGATCATAGAACAGTCAAATTAGATATTTATAATAATTTCAATAAGTTATAAAAATATCGACCGGTTTTGCGAAAGTTCTTGCAGAAAATTTTGCCGATGATATTTGCCCTCATCGCTTCGAGGGTTTTGTCGTGCTTTTTCTTCACCATAATGGGCGGGCAGGGATGGTCCTTGCTCGCCCATATATTTTGGCCTAATCGGGGTGGGATGAAGAATAAAATAGGTATCTACGTTCACATCCCTTTCTGCATGGCGAAGTGCCGCTACTGCGACTTTTTTTCGATTCCTGTGGCGCGCGGTTCGGTCGATGAATCAGGATATGCCTCGGCACTTATCTCTCAGCTCGAGAGCGAGCTCGATATTTTTCCGATAGAGGGGCGCGAGGTCGGCAGCATATATTTCGGGGGAGGGACTCCGTCGATGCTATCGCCGGATTTTTTTCGTTCCATGCTCGACGGACTCGCCGAGAAATTTCATATCGTTCCTGAGGCGGAGATATCATGCGAGGTCAATCCGGCTACGGCAGAAGCGGCCTGGTTTAGCGAGCTCAGATCGGCCGGGATCAACAGGGTCTCCATCGGCGTGCAGTCGTTCAACGAGAGAAACCTGAAAATCCTGGGCAGGATTCACACCCCTTTGGATGCGATGCGCGCCATAGCACAGGCGCAGGATGCCGGATTTTCAAACCTGAGCACCGATATCATATATTCGATTCCGGGAACATCGATGGCTGATCTGGAGGAGGACCTCCGCCTTCTCATGATGTTTTTCCCTGCGCATGTCTCCGCATACTGCCTTAACGTGGAGGAGGGAACCCAACTCCAGAAAAAAGTTCTTTCCGGCGAGTTGAAGCTGCCATCGGAAGAGGAGCAGCTTAAACAGATGAGGATGATTTCGCGGATGCTTCGGCGTGTAGGTTGGAATCGTTACGAGATATCCAATTACGCGAAGCCGGAAATGGAATCTCGTCACAACGTCAATTACTGGGAATATGGTGAATATCTGGGCCTCGGACCATCTGCGGCTTCATTTCTTATGGGCGTGAAAAACTCATTCGGAGTGAGACGTTGCGTTTCGCGTGAAATTGGAAAATATATGAAAGGGGAATTTCTCTCTTCAGAAGAATCTATACATAAAAAGCAGGGAGCGCTCGAGTTCATGTTCATGGGGCTTCGCATGACACGCGGAATCGAGCTTTCGCGCTTTTGCGAGATTTTCGGCGGAAGCGTTGATGACTTTTATTCGGAAACCCTCTCATCTCTGGCCGATCGTGGGCTCATTCTGCGCGATGAAAAGAGGATAGCGCTGACCGATCGTGGAATCGAAATATCGGACCAAATTTTTTCCGAGTTCGCCATGTAAAATTAGATATCTTGCTTTTTTATGCCATCGCGGCGTAAAATGTGCCATTCCGCTTGAAGGGGGGCTTAAAAACTTAGTGAAACTACAATTCCTAGGCGCGACCGAAACAGTAACAGGCTCAAAATTTCATCTGTCCAACCAGACCCACTCCTGGCTGGTCGACTGCGGTCTTTATCAGGGGCTGAAAGATCTGCGAAGGAGAAACTGGCATCCCTTTCCCGTCGATCTCAAGGCGCTAAATGCGGTGATGCTGACCCACGCCCATATAGATCACAGCGGCTATATACCCATAATCGTTCGTGACGGATTCAAGGGAAATGTCTTCGCTTCGGAGCCGACCGTCGAACTTTGCAAGATCCTGCTGCCGGATGCCGGCTACATACAGGAGGAAGATGCGAAGTTTGCCGCCAAGAAGGGCTTTTCAAAACACGAACACCCGATGGCCCTCTATACGTACCAGGACGCGGTGAATTCTCTATCCTCGCTTAAAGGGGTGGAGGACAGGGAGTGGCACGAACTTTCCGACGAAGTGAGGATGATGCTGCGTCCCGCCGGGCACATACTGGGTTCGCGTATGATCAACATTTCGGTGAAGGAAAAACACCGCAAATTCAATATCATGTTCGCAGGGGACCTGGGAACCTACGACTCCCTGATCTCAGTGGATCCGGGACACGTCAAGTCGGTGAATTATCTCGTGCTGGAGTCCACATACGGTGACAAACTGCACATTGAGGAGAACGTCTTCGACAGGTTTGAAAAGATAATAAACACTACCGTAGCGCGCGGTGGAAAGGTCGTCATTCCAGCGTTTGCCGTCGGCAGGACTCAAGAGGTTCTTTTCATCCTCAGGCATCTGGACGAAGAGGGCCGACTTCCAGATGTGCCTATATATCTCAACAGTCCGCTCGCCATCGATGCCACCGACATCTATCTGAAATACGCTGCGGAGCAGAGCGTCTTCAACGACAGGGTAAAAGCCGAGGGGGAGAAGGCATTTCGTCCATCGAAGCTCGTCATGGTGCATGATCCCGAGGAGTCCAAACAGCTCAATGTGCTTCAGGAACCGGCGATAATCCTCTCATCATCGGGGATGATGACAGGCGGGAGAATTCTGCATCATCTGAAGGCCTACCTTCCCGATCCGAAGAGTACCCTTGTGATGACGGGATTTCAGGCGGCCGGAACGCGCGGGCGTTCAATCCTCGATGGCGCAAAAGCGATCAAGATCCACGGCATGCCGGTCGTGGTTAACTCTCAGATCGAATTTATGGACTCTCTCTCGGCGCACGCCGACTACGACGACATCCTCAGGTGGCTTCGCGGATTCGAATCGCCGCCGAAAAAGACCTTCCTCGTCCATGGGGAGCCCGATGCCTGCCTGGGTTTGAAGCGGCGCATCGAGAATGAGCTTCATTGGAATGTGGAGATTCCTAAGTATCTCGACGTCGTGAAGCTCTAGCGGTCATAAAAATGTTATATAAAACAAGTATCTTGCTTGCATTCCCCTTGTTGACAAGGGGGCATGCTATTGATAGCTAGTTGGCACTCATTCGTCTTAAGTGCCAACTTGTTGAAATTATTAATATTATGGAACCAAAGCTACTTGAAAGACATGCGGGGATACTGGAGATACTGATCTCAGACTATATCGCGAGCGCCGAGCCGGTAGGTTCCAGAACTATCGCAAAGAAATACGCCGGGCATCTTTCTCCTGCAACGATAAGAAATGTCCTCTCCGACCTGACCGAGATGGGGTTTCTTACGCAGCCCCACACATCGGCTGGGCGTGTTCCAACCGGCGCCGGAATGCGCTACTTCGTCGATACGCTTTTGAAAAAGCGCGAGCTTTCCGATGCGGAGATGGAGGCGATTCGCGAGTGCTGCGCCGGAGACGAACGCGAGGTCATGTCCATCATCCAAAATACTTCCAAACTCCTTGCGCAGGTTTCTCATTACGTCGGGCTGGTTATGACGCCGAGCACAGAGGAGATGATCTTCAAACAGATCCAATTCATGCCGTTGTCCAAAAACAAGGTGCTTGGGATATTCGTTTCGAGGGATGGAATCGTCCAGAACAGGCTAATAGAAACGGGAGAGGATTTCAATTTTTCCGAGATCGATAAGATATCCAATTACTGCAACAACTCTTTTCATGGAATGACGCTGGAGGATGCGCTGGATAAGATAGAGCGCGAGCTGGCAACGGACTATGCCAAGTATGACAAGATGCTCCGCCATGCGATGCTCTTTTCGCGAGAGGTTCTATCGTGCATTCCTGGATCAGAGCTGGTGGTCGGGGGCGAGATACAGCTTCTGGACACTCCCGAATTTTCAAATTCAGAGGAATTTCGCAGGGTGGTTCGCGAGCTCGAGGAAAAGAACAAGGTCGTGAAGCTGCTGGAGCGCTGCAGGGAAGGTCAGGGGGTCAGGATTTTTATAGGCAGCGATTCTCCTGAGGGGCGGGGGCTGGACTTGGTGGGGATAGTCGGCGCCCCTTATAAACGCGAGGGTCGTACAGTGGGAACCCTCGGGGTAATCGGTCCGATGCGGATGGATTATTCGCGCGTCGTTCCGATAGTCGATTTTACGGCCAAAGTTCTTGGCGACATACTCGACGCATGATCGCGGCAGGTTCTTTTGAAAATGTGATTCAGGAGGTTCGTTAAGATGACCAAAAAACAGTCCAATAATTTCGAAAAAGATTCAGTCAAGGCGGCGGGGAAAAAAAATCCTCGCGGGATGGCTGACGGGCAGCCTTCCGATCAGGCTACATCGGAAGATGATGTCACCCGCGAGATCGAGTCCGCGGAGCATGAGGCTCAGCTTCACCATGACAAACTGCTGCGGGTCATGGCTGAGTTTGAAAATTTCAAAAAGAGGATGCAGAGGGAAAAAGAGGGGATCGTAAAATACGGCAATGAGAAACTGCTTGAAAGCCTTCTGCCTTCTCTGGACGATCTTGACAGGGTGCTCGACCACGTTTCTCCCGATGCCAGCGAAGAGGCGAAGAATATCGCCGATGGTGTCGAACTAGTGAGAAAATCTCTTCTGACCGCGCTTGAAAAACACGAGTTGAAGGAGATTCCTGCGCTCGGTGAAAAATTCGATCCGACCGTGCACGAGGCGATTTCGGTGGTGGATGACGATGACCTGGAGCCCGGCACCATCGTATCGGTCCATAGAAAGGGATACTGGTTGGCCGACAGGCTCCTGCGTCCCGTTATGGTTTCAGTGGTTAAGGGGGAATGATGAAAAGAATTCTTGTTCTCGTCTGGATTGCGGCGATTTTTTCAGGGTGTGCCGGCGCCGGAATTTCCAGAGGGGTCCCCGCATATCCGAATCCGGAAACTTCCGAGATGAAGCTGGCTTTTACCGCAGCCTACGATCTCTATTCCGCCGGAAAATTCGGCGAGGCTGATGATCTGTTCGCTTCTTACATATCGACTTATCCCTATACCGAGCTGACCGACAAGGCGCGCTTCTACAGAGGCGAGATGGCCTTTTCGAGGGAGGATTACAAAACAGCGATCTCTTTCTACAGAGCAGCGTATTTGCAGATTCAGTCTCCTGCAGTAGTTCCGATGGCAAGATTCAAGGCGGCCTTATCGCTCCACAGGCTTGGAGACGAGTCCGGCGCATTGAAAGAGATGCAGCCGATAGACAGGTCGTCGCAGAGCGCGATACTCAGGCTGAGGATAGATTCTTTGGGAGTCATAGCGTCGCGCGGAAGCGGACTCGCTCCCGGGAAGTGCATAGGATGGATGCTTTCTATACTGGATGACTACTCCGCAGGGGCCGGACATAAGAGCTCAAGCGTTCCCGCGGGCGATATCATATCGGAAGATGAGGCGCTTTCATCGGTGCGAGCCTGGGTTGGAGATGAATCGGTAACCGTTGCCGATGTGGAATCCCTTCCACTGGCGGATTTCAAAGGCAAGCGCTCCGGCGGGTACGCGGACTACAAGTATGCGGAAACGCTCGTGCGTCGCGGAGATTCGCAGCGTGCAGCGGAAATTCTCAGGTCGTACATATCGTCATATCCCAAACACGAGTACTACGCTTCGGCGAGGCTCCTCCTTGCGGATTTCGGGGGCGAGGTTGCCGAAGGGGCTTCGGTAAAGGTCGGGCTCATACTTCCGCTTTCGGGAAAGTTCGCCGTCTATGGCGAATCGGTTCTCAAGGGCGTAGAATGCGCGGCAGGAATTTTTCAGCCGTGCAGCGGCCCGGGCGGAACGAAACTGATAGTTAGAGATGAGATGTCGCCGGGGAAATCCGTCTCATCGATGATCGACGAATTGGCCGATGAGAATGTGGTTGCGATAATCGGTCCGCTTATGTCGAACACGGCCATCGAGGCGGCGTCGAGGGCGCAGCAGCGCAAGGTTCCGCTTATAACCCTGTCGCAGCGCGATGGAGTGGCGGCTATTGGCGACTACGTCTTCCGCAATTATGTATCACCATCTGCCGAGGTTTCAACTCTGGTTGACTATCTCACCACAAAAAAGAGCGGGATGAAGAAATTTTTCGTCCTGTATCCTGACAACAAGAAGGGGATTGAATACAAGGACCTCTTTGCCTCGGCCGTGGCCGCTGTCGGTGGAAAGGTTGTGGGATCAAGCTCTTACGCTCCTAATCAGATGGAGTTTGCAGGTGAGCTCAGGGGCAGGGGGATGCTGGAGAACACCGCGGGGATGGTCGGTTCAGGACCATATTACGATGCGCTGTTTATTCCCGACTCATTTGGAGTTGTTGGCTACATCGTACCAACGCTATCTCTGATGGGGGTGAAGCAGACACAGCTCCTCGGTATTTCGAGGTGGAACGACAAGGGGCTTCTCGAAAGGGGCGGTGAATTCGTAGAGGGCGCCCTTTTTGTCGATTCATTTTTCAAGGATTCGAAGGACCCCTTCGTCATGTCGTTCGTTAAAAATTTTACGGAGGCCTATGGGGTAGAGCCCACGCTGCTCGAGGCCAATGGCTATGACGCTATGAGGATGATATCAACTGCTGTCCAGAGAATAGGATCTTCTGGCAGGGACGGAGTAAGAGATTCTCTTCTCGGTATGGTAGATTTTCATGGGGTCGCTGGGAAGATAACTTTTGATGCAGGAGGTGAGGCTTCCAGAAGGTTGTTCGTGCTTACGGTTTCGGAAGGAAGAATTCAAGAGGCGCAATGAGTCCGAATCTTTCAGATATAGGGGAATTCGGGCTGATAGCGCGAATCTGTAATGAATTCGGCAGACTTCCTGACGAAGTCTGTGGAATAGGCGACGATTGCGCAGTGATTCCCATGAACGATCGTTTCGACATGCTGATCACCGTCGATTCAATTTATGAAGGCATCGATTTCGATTTGCGCTTTAGCTCCCCGCTTCATATCGGGAAAAAGGCGCTCGCGATCAACCTGAGCGATATCGCTGCGATGGGCGGAATTCCAAAATATTTTTTGGTTTCCATCGCGCTACCTTTAGACTCCGATCTGGATTTTGTAGAAGGAATCTATTCCGGCATTTCAGATGTTGCCAGGGAATCCGGTGCAGCGCTTGTAGGAGGAGATACCTCTTCATCTGAAAAAGAGATTTCAATCTCAATTACGGCAATCGGAGAGGTGGAGAAGGGCAGGGCCATCCTTCGCAAAGGTGCGCGTCCCGGGGACCCCATATTTATTTCAGGGGCCGTTGGCCTCTCCGCTCTCGGCCTTGCCGCTTTGAAAATGGGCACATCATCCGGCATGGAGCCCTTTATCGAAAGGCACCTCTCTCCTCTTCATCGAACTGATCTTGGCAGGACTCTTTTAAAGTTGGGTTGTGTGACTTCGATGATAGACGTAAGCGATGGTCTCTTGGCGGATCTTGGGCATATCGCGCGATCTAGCGGCGTAGGATTCGAAATAGATGTGAATAGAATACCGGCAGGGGATGATTTCAGAATGGCATCAGCTGCGATAGGCGTGGACCCGAGGGAACTCCTTCTCGCTGGCGGCGAAGATTTTGAGCTCGTTTTTACTGCAGACTCTGGTAGAATTCATCAGTCTCTCGCGTCGCTCGAGGCGCTCGGCGTTGCCGAAATAGGGCGCGTTTTGGATGATCCCGGCGTTCGATCTGTTCTCAACGCCGAGGATCTTGTCGCGCGCGGGATCGGTCGCGGGTACGACCATTTCCTTAAAGAGAGAAATTGCAGGAAAGAACCGGGATGATTTCAGATATAACGATAATTTTTGTACTGCTCTGCTGTTCCGCATTTTTTTCCGGTTCGGAGACGGCGATATTTTCCCTTTCCAGGGTCGAGTTTCACAGGCTCATGGAATCGGGAACGAGATCATCAAAAAATCTCATTGCGGCATTGAAAAAACCTAGGGAGACGATCGTAACGATTTTGCTGGGCAATGAATTTGTAAACGTGTCGATATCCATAGTGGCAGCTTCTCTGATAAATAAGATGTTCAGATCCTCGGTGGAAATCGAGACCTTCGTTTCAGTTCTGGTGATAACGCCTGTGGTGCTCATATTCGGTGAGATACTTCCCAAAAATATTTCCCTGAGGCATGCCATGTCAGTTTCGCAGGTGGTGATTTGGCCTCTGAGGATATTTCACTACGCCGTGAGCCCGCTGAGGGTCATTCTCTCATCGTTCGCCGATTTTATAGTCAATCTTTTTGGCGGCCAGTCCGCCACGACGAGTCATTCATTCATGGAAGCCGATTACAGGCGTCTGGTTGACATGGGTCAGCGCGAGGGCGCCATAGATTCCGAAGAAAGCGAAATGATACACAACGTTTTCGAATTTACCGACAAAGTTGTGGCCGACATATTGACGCCAGCTGACAGAGTTTTTTCACTTCCTGTGGATGTAAAATACGAAAGTATGTTGGAGAAAATAAGAACAGCTCAGTTTTCCAGAATTCCTTTTTATGAAGGCGACAAAAGCAACATAGTCGGCATCTTTCACGTAAGGGACTTGATGTCGATCCACAGCGAAAAAAAATCAGGAAAACGGACGGAAATAAAAAACAGGCTCCACCCGGCTCTGTTTGCTTCCTCAAAAATGCCGCTGGAGGATTTGCTCAGGGAATTTCAAAGGGCGCAACTTCATATGGCAATAGTCAAGGATGACTCGGGGAACATTGTGGGCCTGGTGACGATGGATGATCTGCTCGAGGAACTGTTCGGAGAAATAGAGGACTAGATGAGTTTGGCAATAGTCATTCCAATTCTTATTTTGTGCCTGCTGGTGGAAGGCTTTTTCTCCGGAAGCGAGATGGCTTTTGTCAACGCGGATAAGTACAAACTCGCCATTTCGACCGACGCCGGTTCGAAGCTGGCGAGGCTTGCCCTTCGTGTCTTGAAACATCCTTCCAGATTTTTTTCGACGACGTTGTTGGGTACAAATTTATCTACCGTTGCCGGTTCGGTCGTTTCAACTTTTTATATCATAGACAACTACGGTCGTGATTACGTTCCTTTTGCCCTGCTCTTCTGGCCTGCGGCTCTCATTTTTGGCGAGATAATTCCCAAGGCAATATATCAGAGGCATGCCGACAGGATGGTGCTCTACATGGCGCCTCCGCTTCTGTTTTTTTCATTTCTGGCTTATCCTGTAGTGTGGCCTCTATCTAAATTCACGGATTCTCTGCTTGGGCAGGCAAGAAAAACTTCCGACAGCCTGACGAGGGATGATCTGGAGATAATTATAGAATCTGGGACCGAGGGGGCGAGCGATGTGCGTCCATCAGAGAAAACACTGATATCGCGTATCTTCGACCTCGAAGACAAAAAGGTGGAAAACATAATGACCCCGCTTGTCGATGTGGTAGCGCTCCCTGTTTCGGTTGCTAGGAGAGAGGCGGAGAGGGCCCTTGCTGAGCACGCTTTTTCAAGGGTCCCCGTTTACGAAGACAGATTTTTCAATATCGTAGGCGTCCTTTTTGGATCGGATTTTATATTCCATGAAGAGGAAAAGCCGGTGCGCGAGCTTATGAGAAAGGCATACTTCGTTCCGGAGGAGATGCCTTTGGACGAGCTTCTCGTCAGCATGAAACGCAAAGGGGAAGAGATAGCTGTTGCGGTAGATGAGTACGGCGCGGCTACCGGCGTTGTTACAGTTGAGGATATTCTGGAAGAGGTCGTCGGCGAAATAAGGGATGAACATGACGACAAGCTCTCTCTCTTCACTAGGATGGGAAAACACAGATACGTAGTCAGCGGAAGGATGGAGATAGAAGATGCCAACCATCTGCTCAAACTTGAAATTCCTTACGGAGATTATGAAACCGTGGCTGGATTTGTGATAAGCAATTGCGAACATATACCGAAGGTCGGCGAGAGTTTTACTTCGGGTAAATTTGTGTTCAAGGTTCTGAGGTCCACCGACAGAGCTGTTCTAGAGGTAGAAGTTATAAGGAGGGGATAGAATGTCCTCATGTTATTTTGACTGTTTTTCAGGCGTTGCGGGCGACATGCTCCTCGGAGCGATGATTGATGCCGGATTGCCCATGAAACACCTTCTCTCTGAATTGAAGAAATTGAAGGTAGGGGATTACAGGATAGTCAAAGTCAGCGGCCACATGCCTATAAAGGGAACGAATATACGCGTCGAAGTCAAAAAGGAACTGGGACACGGCGAATATCCGTGGATAGATAAGACGATCGAGAAGAGTTCGCTCTCTCGTGCGGTAAGGGAACTTTCCCGTGCGATATTCAATACCATCGCAAGGGCTGAGGCGAAGGTTCACGGGGTGAGTGTCGACAAGGTCCATTTTCATGAGGTCGGCGCGACTGATTCTATCGTTGATATCGTAGGTGCGGCGATAGGTTTCGAGTATTTCGGTTTCGATTCCATATCCGCGTCACCGCTTCCGATATCCCGTGGAAAGGTGAAATGTGCGCACGGATTTTTGCCTGTACCGGCTCCTGCCACGATGGAGATTCTGAAAGGCATTCCCACCGAACCTGCGATGGTCAAAGCCGAACTCGTCACTCCTACCGGCGCTGCTATTCTTAAAACGACCTGTGAATTTTTCGGAGAGTCTCCGATACAAGAGATAGAGCGCGTCGGCTACGGATACGGTGACAATGTCTTCGAGGAGATGCCAAATGCCATCCGCATTATAGTAGGAGAAGGTTTTCCTATGATCGTCATTCAGGCCAATATAGACGATATGAATCCACAGATATTCGACTATGTGATAGACTCCCTATTTTCCATCGGCGCTGCCGATGTCGACATGGCCCCCGTTCAGATGAAGAAGAACCGTCCGGCGGTAAAGATCTCCGCACTGGTTCCATGGGGACTCAAGGATGATGCGATCGATATCTTCTTGCGCGAGACCACTACCTTTGGCGTTAAGTACTGGCCGGTAGACAGGAAGGTTCTGTGCAGGAAGATCGTGGAAAAGAAAGTCGGGCACGGGAAACTTCGGTTCAAGCTTGGGCTTGATGACGATGGTCGCATCATCAAGGCAGTTCCTGAGTACGACCACGTGAAAGCACTCGCCACCAAAACCCGAAAGCCGATGATCGATCTTTATCTGGATGCCCAAGCCGAAGCGAGAAGGCTTTTCCCGATCGGAAGATAATCTTTTTCGTTGCGGATTTCAGAAGCGCATTTTGTCTTGCATAGTGAACGCTATAGGCATTAGAAAAATCTGCATGGAAGATATAGAAGATGATGTAATCAAGTCTCATCGTTTTTTCGCCCACTCACTCGAGGGGGCTCCTCCTGACAAGTGGCAACTCTTGGAAGACCATCTAAACAACGTAGCCGAACTTGCGAAGAAATTCGCAGAAAGTTTTTCCAATGGTGATTGGGCCTATCTCGCTGGCCTGTTGCACGACCTTGGTAAATACCTTCCTGCTTGGCAGCAATATCTTTTAAGGGTATCCGGTTATGGCGATTCGAGGCGTGCTGGTGCTCCTAGGCCAAACCACAGTACAGCCGGCGCGGCGCTTGTTTTTGACAGGTTAAACAATCATCCCATTGCCAGGATATTAGGCTCAATAATAGCTGGACATCATGCGGGTCTGCCGGATTGGCAGCCGGATTCCTCGGGTGGTGATCTTCAAAATCGAATATTTAATACGATGGAGAGTATAGCATCTGGAACAATTGAAATAAAGAGGGACGAGATTTTCGCGATTAGCGCTTTAGAAGGTTCACAACCTATTATCAGTACAAAATGTCGTCCAAGCTCACCGCCAGCTTTTGTCGATAATAATAAGAATAATAACAATTTTGAACATGCCCACCTGTGGGTAAGAATGCTCTTTTCCTGTCTAGTTGACGCAGATTTTCTTGATACAGAAAGATTCTGCAATCCCGATATCTCTAAGTTGAGAAGTAGCTATCCATCCCTTGAAGCGATGCAAGAGCATTTTCGTAAATTTATGGATGTTAAATCTTCCTCAAGCGAGAATACTCCTGTAAATATCTATCGAAAAAAGATTTATGATGCTTGTGTCAAAAAGGCACAAATGTCTCCTGGGTTTTTTACGCTTACAGTCCCCACTGGTGGCGGGAAGACGCTATCTTCGATGGCCTTTGCCCTTCGTCATGCTGCTCTCCATAATAAAAGTCGTATCATTATGGCTATTCCTTATACGAGCATTATAGAGCAGACTGCGAATGTTTTCAGGGATGTATTTGGCGAAGATGCCCTTCTCGAGCATCACAGTAATATCGATCCAGATGAAGAAGATAAAAAGAGTCGACTTGCAACCGAGAATTGGGATGCCCCTATAATTGTCACAACGAATGTTCAGCTTTTTGAATCACTCTTGGCTAGTCGTCCATCATCTTGCAGAAAATTGCACAATATAGTGAACAGCATAATCATACTCGATGAGGCTCAGATGCTTCCGCCGGAGTATTTAAAACCGATTCTTTCTGTACTTAATGGGCTTGTTGATCACTTCGGAGTGACTGTCGTTTTTTGTACGGCTACCCAGCCAGCCTTGTGTGGAGAAATCGGAAGTGAAAGGGCCAAGTTTGTAGGCATTTCAGGTGCCGTCGATATCGTCTCAAAGGATATCGGCGATGTAACGTTGCCAATACGGACGAACATTCAACTTGCCGGGTTAGATATCAAAAAGGAATGGATTGATATTGCGAAGGAATTGCAGGAGCATGAACAAGTTATGTGCGTGGTTAACACCAGAAAAGATTGCCGAAAGCTTCATAAACTCATGCCTGAGGGTACAATCCATCTTTCGGCAAATATGTGCGGTGAAGAAAGAAGTGATGTCATAGCCATAGTAAAGAGCCTTCTTTTAGAGGGAAAAGCGGTAAGAGTGGTTAGTACTCAGCTTGTCGAGGCCGGAGTAGACATAGACTTCCCGGTGGTTTTTAGGGCGCTTGCAGGTATTGATTCAATAGCTCAGGCTGCCGGCAGGTGTAATAGAGAAGGCAAGCTTAATGTGAAGGGTAAGATCGGCAAAGTTGTCGTATTTTCGCCCCCATCACAATCGCCTCAAGGCTTGCTGCGCAAGGGCGAGAGCGTTTCCCGCGGCATTTTGCGTCAGTCGGGTCGGCTTGACCTAACTGATGAGGTGTTTTCAACCTACTTCAAAGAATTCTACAAAAGTCTGAATAATTTCGATAAGCCAAATTTCAAAGAGAGGTTGCTGGATAATGCCGACGATTTTAAATTTCAGTTCAGGACATTTGCTGATTCAGTGAAGCTTATCGATGATACGGTACAAAGGGCTATTATAGTTAAATATAAGTCAGGGAAGAATGACAGCTTTGAGCTCATAGAAACCCTCAGAAGAAAAGGCCCTGAGAGATGGCTTCTTCGAATGCTACAAAGATTTATTGTAAATGTGCCTTATGGTCTTTTTTATGAATTACAAAGAAAAGATCATATTGAGGAAATTCACGGCTACTGGGTTCAAAAGAGCTCTGGTCTTTATAAGCCAGGCTATGGTCTGCTCTCCGATGACTCGGATTGGGACAATGGTCAGTTTATAATCTGAAAAGGAGGTCCGCTGATGCGAGATTATTTCAACAAGGAGTTTTGTTTGGAGGTATGGGGAGATTATGCCTGTTTTACACGTCCTGAAATGAAGGTTGAACGCGTAAGCTACGATGTGATGACTCCTTCGGCAGCGCGAGCCATATTCGAGTCGATATTCTGGAAGCCTGCAATAAGATGGCAGATTAAAAAGATTGAAGTTCTTTCTCCCATCAGCTGGGCTTCCGTTCGCAGAAACGAGGTGAGTGCCGTGATGAGTCCACGATCAGATGGAATATTGATCGAAGATAATAGGCAGCAGCGAGCCGGGCTCATCTTGCGGGATGTTCGATACAGGCTGTATGCCGAGCTTGTTTTTATTCCCACTGGAAAGAGATGTCAGGTTTGTAACCCAGTTCCCGAATATCTGGCAGGCAAAGAAGAGCCCCTAGAGTTTCAAAGAGATTCTAAAGACGAAAACCCAGGCAAATACAACGCCATGTTTGAGCGCAGGGCAAAAAAAGGTCAATGTTTTAACATGCCATATCTTGGTTGTAGGGAGTTCTCCTGCGGTTTCAAGTTGATTGATGATCCATCCGCGGAAAAATTACAACCCATAAACGAGAACAGAGAATTGGGTTTCATGCTCTATGACATGGATTTTTCAGATCCAAAAGACCCAAAGCCGATGTTTTTTAGGGCTCGCCTTGATGATGGCGCTGTCGTCGTTCCTTCCCTTGATAGCGAGGAGGTGAAGAGATGATACTCCAGGCCCTGTATGAGTATTATCAGAGAAATAAAGACAGTTTGCCTGCTATCGGTTTTCAAGAACAAGAGATCAAATTCATTGTAATAATAGATAAGAAAGGTGTTTTTCTCGATCTTCAAGACACGAGAGAGGGGAGGAGGGGCAAAAAATATCAGCTGCCGAAATCGGTAATCCGTTCCGGTTCTAATTCATGGCAATCTGTAAATCTTCTTTGGGACCATTACGGTTATCTCTTCGCTCAACCAAAGGACGAGACTCCAAAGTCGGTTGATTTGGCAAAAAAACAGATGGGTACGTTTTTGAAGTCGCTAGAAACGCTGCCGAAGCAAGTTCGTGAAGATGACGGTGTTAATGCGGTCGTTTTATTTTACTCAAATGACGAGTGGAAAAATGTGATGGTTCATCCGTTATGGACCGAATGTATCAAAATTCCCGGATGCAATATAACATTCCGACTTGATGGAGACGATTATCTGATTCCACAGAGGGACGCGGTGAAGATGTATCAGCTGTCAAAGCCTGCCGAAACTGAAAGTCAGGCCGAAGATGATGGTAGATCATCATCTGTAGAATCTATATGCCTCATTACAGGAAAGAGGGGTGTTGTTGCCCGACTTCATACCCCAACGCCCATAATTAATGCGCGAAGTAACGCCAAGATTGTAGCATTTCAAAAGAGTTCAGGTTTTGACTCTTATTTAAAGGAACAGGCCTTCAATTCGCCGGTGTGTTGTGAGGCTGAAGCATCATACTCAACAGCTCTCAAATATCTTATTAGTTCAAATAAAAATCAGATTAGAGTTGGTGAAGATACAATACTTTTTTGGTCTCAAAAAGGTACGACAGACAACATTTTTGACTTCGAAGCTGATTTTTCTTGGTATTTTAAGAACAGCAAGGATGATCCAGATCGCGGCATCAAAGCTGTTAAGGGGCTATACGAGGCTATGTATAGCGGACGCATACCTGCCGATGAAGGGCATCGTTTTTATGTACTTGGGTTGGCGCCAAATCGCGCCAGAATCTCAGTGAGATTTTGGAAAACCGGAAGCATTCATAGCTTTGCAGAAAAAATTGTTAGCCACTTCGACGATTTTTCTATCGATGGGGGATCAAACGAGCCCGATTACCTGTCGCTTTACCAAATTTTAAGCGCGACTGCCCTAGAATATAAGATGGACAATGTCCCCCCAAATCTAGCCAGCAGGGTAGTTGAAAGTATATTGGACGGCTCGCCTTATCCTGCCACTCTTATGCAGCAGTGTATCCGCAGAATACGTGCTGAACGCAGCGTCAATAGGGCTAGGGCAGCGATACTGAAGGCATATCTCAACCGCTTCAATAGAATTCATAATCGAAACGAAAGGGAGGTTCAAATGTCTCTGGATAGAAATAACGTAAATGTAGGGTATCGACTCGGTCGTCTGTTTGCCGTGCTTGAAAAAATTCAGGAGGAGGCGAACCCGGGTATTAACGCCACTATCAGGGATCGCTTTTATGGCGCTGCCTCAACATCCCCTACAAGCGTATTTCCACGATTGTTGAAGCTCAAAAACCACCATCTGCCAAAACTCAACCCGGGGCGGCAGGTTAATATGGAAAAGGAGATTGGTGAAATCGTTGATGGGATATCCGGTGATCTCCCTGCAAATATGGCCTTGGATGAACAGACCCACTTTGCCGTCGGTTATTATCATCAGCGGCAGGATTTTTTCAGGAAAAAAGATTGAGCTGTGTTGCAGGTAAACCAGACCCACTGGGAGAAAAGACAATGGAAACAAAGATAGCAGTATTTCACGGGAGTAAAATTCGAAGGGTAATGCACAACAATGAGTGGTGGTTTTCGGTGGTGGATAGTCAGGATGCGAGAGCGTATTGGCTAAAATTAAAACAACGCCTCAACGGTGAGGGGAGCCAAGTCGTGATAAATTGTCACGGTTTGAAGTTACCGGCCACTGACGGTAAAATGCGTGAGACCGACTGTGCCAACACCGTGGGTCTCTTGCGCATAATCCAGTCGATTCCCTCTCCGAAGGCTGAACCCTTTAAAAGGTGGCTCGTCAAGGTAGGTTACGATCGTGTTAGGAAAATCGGTTGTTTCAACAAAATTTTTAATATCCAAGAAACGCAAAAAATTAACCAGATAATAACAAAGGAGCTATTATGATGAACAGAACACCGTTGGACAGGCGCTATGACTTCGTGATGTTTTTTGATGTGCAGGACGGCAACCCAAACGGCGACCCGGATGCTGGCAACCTTCCTCGCATCGATGCCGAGACCGGGATGGGCCTCATTACTGATGTCTGCTTGAAAAGGAAGGTCAGAAACTATGTGCATATGATCAAAAATGCCGAAAAGCCGTATGATATTTTTGTTAAGGAAAAGGCTGTTTTGAACGCCATTATAGACCAAGCTCATGAACAAAAAGACGTTCAAGATAAAGAAAAAGGTGACAAGACAGAAGCCGCTAGAATGTGGATGTGTAATAATTATTTCGACGTTAGAACGTTTGGTGCTGTTATGAGTACTGGTAAGAATGCTGGCCAGGTCAGAGGTCCAATTCAGCTTACATTTTCTCGTTCTGTCGATCCGGTTGTTGCCATGGAGCACAGTATTACGCGAATGGCGGTTGCAACAGAGGCCGAGGCGGAAAAACAGGGGGGCGATAACCGTACAATGGGCAGAAAATTTACCATTCCGTATGGTCTATATCGTGTTCATGGTTTTGTTTCTGCGCATCTCGCCGCGCAGACCGGTTTTTCCAAAGAGGATCTGGATCTTTTTTGGGAGGCGCTCCAAAAAATGTTCGATCATGATCGCTCAGCAGCCCGCGGTCTAATGACGATGCGTTCGCTTATCATTTTCGAACATGGCACGCCGCTTGGTAATGCCAACGCAACCGATCTCTTTGAAAAAGTTCGGCATCGCAAGATTTCACAAGGAGTTGCGAGAAAGTTTTCGGACTATGAATTGTTGTATAATGGTGAACCTGTCAAGCAGACGGTTGTGACCATTAAGGTCTAGTTACCAATGTACAAGGAAGATGAATTTGTCCATATCTCTGCGCTTCAGCACTTTGTCTTTTGTAAAAGACAGTGTGCATTGTCCTACATTGAACAGGTTTGGGATGATAATGCCCTAACTGTTGCAGGTGGCGTGATGCATGAAAACGCTCATGAAGAACGCTTTGAGAAAAAAGGCGAGTTGCGCATAGAAAGGGGGATGCCCCTTCGTTCTGAGAAATACGGTCTGAACGGGAAGGCGGATGTGGTAGAGTTTCAAAAGAATTCAGATGGTGCGTGGGTGCCTTTCCCCATTGAGTATAAGCACGGCAGGCCGAAGGAGAATAACTGCGACCTTGTTCAGCTATGCGCCCAGGCGCTATGTCTTGAAGAGATGCTAAATCTTGAAGTGTCGCACGGTGCGATATTTTATGGCAAAACGAGGCATCGCCTTGACGTAGACTTTGGGGATGAGCTTAGGAACTATACCATAAGAACAATTGATGAGCTCCATAGTTTTATCGCTTACGGTGAAACGCCCAAGGCGGTGTATTCGAAGAGATGTGAGAGCTGTTCTCTGCTAAACGCATGTTTGCCAAAGACATTCGATCACGAACAAGATGTTGAGGAGTATATACGAAGAAATATCTGAACACGCTTTTTGTCACAACGCAGGGGGCCTATCTCAACAAAGATGGATCCACTGTGGCCGTATCTGTCGAAGGAGCTGTCAGGTTGCAGCTTCCGATACACACTATCTCAGGAATAGTCTGTTTTGGCAACGTAGCCATGAGCCCTTTTCTGATGGGGTTTTGCGCCGATAATAATGTTACGATAACTTTTCTCACGGAATACGGTAAATTTCTCGCAAGGGTACATGGGAAAACGCATGGGAATGTCCTGCTGAGAAGGGAGCAGTATCGCAAGGCTGACGACCTGATATTTTGTGCCAGACTTTCTAGAAATTTCATAATTGGAAAAGTTGCGAATGCTAGGACCGTTCTGCAGCGGGCCTTGCGCGATCACTCGGACAAGATTTGCTCAAAGGATGTAGAATTTGCGGTAAGTAGGCTGGGCAGCATACTTTCAATGCTAGGCAATGAGTGCGATTTGGAAACTCTGCGAGGCATTGAAGGAGATGCGGCAAAGATATATTTTGATGTCTTCGATCACCTGATCCTGAATCAGAAGGAAAGTTTTGTCTTTGAGCAGCGAAATAGGAGGCCTCCCAGGGATAACGTCAACTGTCTCCTTTCTTTTTTGTACACCCTGCTTGCGCACGATGTGAGATCGGCACTTGAGGGTGTTGGTTTGGATTCATACGTTGGGTTTATGCACCGTGATAGGCCGGGTCGACCTAGCCTTGCCTTGGATGTCATGGAGGAATTCAGACCATTTTTTACTGATAGATTGCTGCTTTCGCTTGTCAACAGGGGGCAGGTATCGCCGAAGGGTTTTCAAAAGTCGGAATCAGGTGCCGTGTTGATGACCGATGAAACAAGGAAGGATTTGCTGACCGCCTATCAAGCGAGAAAGCAGGAAGAAATCATGCATCCATTTTTGAAAGAAAATGTGAAGATAGGGATTCTTTTTCACGTTCAGGCGATGATGCTAGCGAGGTTGCTGAGAGGAGATATAGATGATTATCCCCCATTTTTATGGAGATGAGAGATGCTAGTCCTTGTGAGCTATGATGTTGCAAAAACAGCTGATGGCCTTGGCCCTCGAAGGCTTAGAAAAGTTGCCAAGATTTGTGAAAACTGGGGGCAACGCGTTCAGTATTCTGTTTTTGAATGTGTCGTTGATCCTGGACAATGGGTAAAACTTAAGAGCCAACTAGTAGATGCCATTGACGAAGATAGCGATAGCTTGAGATTTTATTTTCTTGGTGCCAATTGGCGAAAAAAGATCGAACATGTTGGCACCAAAAAAGCTTATGACCCGGATGGCCCGCTTATAGTTTGAATCGCGAACCTCAAGATGATGCGGGCGTAAGTTTATGTTCGCGAATTGCGTTATAGCTTTAAAACTAAAGGGTATTTGGTGATTTTTTAGAGAAACATGTTTGGATATCTTGGCATTTTTTAGATGTTCGCGTCATAAGGCTATAAAGGTAAAGCATTCTAGTTAGTTAACTTGTAACAGTCGCGCCCCGCGCGGGCGCGTGGATTGAAACAAAAC
>Ga0255345_1000225_pt1 | contig 98915 bp, 62 predicted proteins | sample wastewater_treat_6_FD_192415 | JGI IMG/M metagenome (GOLD analysis project Ga0255345, IMG submission 192415) | Wastewater microbial communities from Lulu Island WWTP, Vancouver, Canada - plant20 | ecosystem: Engineered > WWTP > Wastewater > Unclassified | place: Canada: Vancouver, British...
TCGGCCAAGAGGCATCCTCCCAGGCGAGAGTGATACTCAAGCGATCATTAGCCCCTACAGCCTCGCAGGCACATAGAGCCGTATTTGTATCGTTGAGAAGGCAAACAACAGGCATCTGATCGGTAAAGACCGTACGCACGGAATCCGGATTAATTCTTGGTGTACCGACTGAAAGCTGACGTGCTCTGGAATTCTTGTCCCGGACCTCGCGTATGGCCTGCTTCTGTAAAGTCCAGGTATATCCGTTGTCTTTACTCCTAAGAATGCTGGAGCCTGAAGAATTAGGCTTCCAATCATGATCGGAGTCGGTAAAAAACACTAAAATCTCCCCGTCCGGAAGCTGCATAGGATAAGGCTCCCAATTAACGGTATTATAAAGAACCTTCTCCTCGCCCCAGGTGAAACCGCCATCGGTAGAACGCTTCATCGAAAGACCGAATTCATTCAAATGCCTTCCGTAGTGTTTTTGACTATGGAATATGCAGAATACCAAAATATCACCGTTTTGAAGCTCAAGAGCGTCTGCAGTGGCATATTTCCAATCATCCTCTTCACCATCGCCATTGGTGAACTTGTGACCCACAAAAATTCTTTCCCCTTTAGTCCAATTCATGCCGTCGCTGCTGCGACTCAGATAAATATGATATCCATGTTTGAGAGGCTGATAAAACAAGAGGTATTCCCCGTTTCTCAGTCTCTTTATTCTGCCATAATCGAGCATCTGTTGACCCAGCTCTTTTTCGCCGAGTGTAACCATAGTTCTGAAATCCACTTCCAAGGAACTTCTCTGAGTAAGTCCGGCGTGTGAATTTATCGCATCTCTTTTACTCTTGTTGAAATCGGTAATAGAGTGGATATTTACAGACAGCAAAGAAATTATCAGTAAACTAAGTATCATAATGCAAGTTTTATTGGCATCCACTGACCGCGATTTGACTCCGGTACCAGTGTAAAGGTATCCAAGACTCCGATTTTATGTATTTCGCCGAAGAAGAAGATTCGCTTATCGGGGTTGAATGGGAGTTCGCTAATTGGAATTGCCATTTCCACAAGGTATCCCCGTCCGGGTTCTTCATATGTTTTGGCATAGACGTTCCTGCTGACTTCAAGACCCTTATAAGCGCATTTGATTGTGGCTTCAAAGACGTCTCCCTGTGCAAATCCGTCGCAGAATTTCAGCACGATTTTGTCTCTGGGAATAAGTTCCTCATCCAAGTATTCGACAAGGATATAAAATGTACTGTCGTCATAAGCGAAACGGAATGAGCATTGCGCCTGAGAGTCGCTTCCAAGGAAGAGGGCATCAGTGTTCGCTCCCCATTCAATATTGTCGCCATCGATATTGGCGCGCATAAACGGAGCATCAATACGATGGTTGAGTCTCTGCTTTCCAATCATTATGGTGCCATATTCCGTCTTCTGATCAAGATGAGGAGCTACGGCAAACATAGTATGTGGATCAATTACTTCCATACTGCCCCACAAGCTTCTTTTCTGTCCGAAAGGCTGATATGGAGGGCCCTTGACGATACTGTTCATGGTAGAAAGACCGAGCTTGATGTTAAAGTAGTTACCCTGGAAGGAAAGCGCTATCTCGCCGGAAGGAAATCGCACTAAGTATGGACCGCCGCCGCTACGAAAATTGTCTACACGCTCCGGAGGTCCAACCATATCTCCGGTTAGCGTTGTAGCAAAGTTGGTCTTGTCCTCTACAAGGGTGATTTTGAAATGATTTGTCGAGTCTTGGGATTCTACGGCTGCAAGCAGGGTTTTGCCATCACCAAGCAGAACGACAGAAGGCATTTGGTCTGTCCAGACCTTGCGGGTGCCTGGTTTGCCGTCAACTCTGGTCGCGGTTGCGCGGTATTGTCTTATCACTTGACGGTTTGTCTGCCAGGTATGTCCGCGGTCAAAACTACGTAGCATGGTTACGCCAGAAGAAGGCGGACTCCAATCGTGATCGGAGTCAGTGAAGTAAACCTGAACTTCACCAGAGGGCAGTTGCAGGGCGTATGGCTCCCATGTGATGGTGGTGTAAAGTATCTGCTCCTCTCCCCATGTGCGGCCTCCGTCAGTGCTGCGCTTCATACTGAGGCCGTCATCCTGAATCAAGCGTTTGTACCCTTTAACCGCTCGATACGACACGAAAGCTAAGATATCTCCATTGTCAAGGACAACAGCATCTACTGTAGAATACGCCCTGTCATTCTGCTCTCCTGCTGAATTGACTATTTTATGCCCTTTGAATACTGCTCCCCCTTTCTCCCAGTTGATTCCATCCTTACTATAAGCACAATAGCAGGAATAGCCTATACGACTGCTCTGATAGAACAAAATATAACTGCCATCCTTGAGTTTCTTAATTCGGGGATAATGCAGTTTTGGAAATCCTAAGACATCCTTGCCGAGTTCCACTATAGTTCTAAAATCCGGTTCCAAACGATAACGGTTCTCTTTGAGATGAGTGTCTTTACCTGATTTCCTGTTTAGCTCATCAATAGAGTGAATATGTACTCTCTGGGCAAAGGATGATACTCCAAAGCTCAGGATCGCCAATAAAAAAGTCAGTATAAGCCTATTCATTTATTATCTATTATTTAAGAGTGATGGTCAGCCATTCGCCAGGATAATCGGAATTTTCGCCCTCGGTCTCCTCGAACCTAATGCCGGATTTTACTGCGACACCATTTTTGTGATAATGAATTTGATGCACTGCTATCTTCTCGCCTTTTGCGGGAGCACCGCCGATTAAGGACCATGGTAACTTCACAAGGGCGCTGTACCCAATATCTTCGTCAGAATCATCATTGATTGTGCAGACGAGTTCAGTTTCAGCCTTACCATATTCCCAGGCAAGCATCTGCCAGCTGGAGCGCACCTCTTTATACACGGTGTAATCTCCTTTGGCATTTACAACCACCTTGAATGTCCCCTTTCCGGGGCGGCTCAGCAGTATGCCTCCGGCATCGGAGTTCTGCGGTGCAAATGCAGCGATATCCTTATCGAAGAGGTAGGAGCCGAAGTAAAAGTACTTGGAGTCATAGCCGAAATCGGCATAGACTTTAGATAAAGCAACCTTCCCAAGCATCCAAAGACCTTCGGGATTAAAAGATGATACCTTTTGCATCTTCAAGGCCCCCTTCTTAATCTCCCGGCTTCGATTAAGCCAACCCTTTATCATTACTATCTTTCCCCTGCTCTGTGGTTTTACCCCGACAGTGGCATCACCTGCGGCCGGCATAGGGCCTGCATTGCTGCGAATGGTTGCAGTAGCCATCAGCTCATTAGGGTTAATCTCATCTATGGAGCCCCAATATGCGCTGCCGTTACCGAACGCGGTCGTTATATAACTGAAGTTATCGCCCATGCGGTCGCCTACCAATGCAAATACTCCACCCACGTCTTTCCAGCGGCCGTTTGTAAGAATAACCACTTCTCCGGTGGATAATTTACAACTGTATGGACCAAAACCCTTGATATCTTTGTGGACTTGTTTCTTGTAAGGAAAGTCGGGGCCGCCATTAGCCCTAAGGGCAACTGTATCGCATCTCCAATTCTGTTCCATTGTAGTGCGTATAAGGTTTGGCGACTGCTCATACACGTCGCGCCCGCTCCAGGTTTCAATCGGGGCGACTATTCCCTTGCCGTCATCAAGTATGACTGCTGTCGCCATTCCGTCCATACCTCTGCCATTCCAAATAGTGCGGGAGATTATTTCTACATCCTTGTTGGTGGCCAATTCTTTGCCTTGCCAGGTCTTTCCTCCATCGAAGGAACGTAGTAGAGACGTGGCAGCGTAAGAACCGCCGTCACGTATCTGCTGAGAGTCGGTAATATACATATGAATCTCTCCGCTTGGAAGCTCTGCGAAAGCAGGCTCCCAATTGCGTCCGCGATAAACTTCGCGGGGCTCGCTCCAGGTCTCACCCAAATCATCGGACCAACACATCTCCACACCGCAGTTTTGATTGGTATTCGGAAGATCGTTGTAACCTTTTATATAGCGCCATTGCCATGCGAGAAGGATTCGACCTGATTTAAGCTGATGAAACTCAGGATTGACAAACACTCTTTTATCCTTCCCTACTGTAGATTCCTCACTATAGGAATGACGGATAAGTTTTGCATCAGACCAAGTCTTGCCTCCATCCTTGCTCTTACGAGTGTATATATCGAAGCCGAAGTGGTCGTTCATAAAGGTAAGCAGGATGCTGCCATCAGAAAGATGCTTGGCACGCGGATAATAGAGATTGGGCTCTATGGAGTAATCTGCATTGCAGACCGGAGCAGAGGTCATCTCCTGATAGGTCGATTTGTCCCAGGCTATTCGAACTGTGCCCCTGTCAACATCTGCCGTGGCGGGGACAGAAAGAATCCCCGCCAGCAGAGTTATCAATAAATGCCTGGTTCTCATTTTGTGAATTCGTTAGCCCAGAGATTGTCCGGCTGGAGTTTGAGAACTTTCTTGAATAAACGACGAGCTGCCCGGTTTCGTCCTAACCCCTTCTCACCGAGAGCGCGGGTATAATGGGCGGCAGCATTCTTTTCGTCAACTGTAGAACCTGTAGTGCCTTCTGCCCCGTAGAAACTTATGTACTCAGTGATTACTGCGGCCTTGCCGTCTTTAATCATCTGACGGAAAATCGCTCGCGCCTCAGACTTGCGTCCAAGCTTCTTGAGAGCGAGGCCTGTCCAATAACGGAAGTCCTTACTTCCCTTGAGATTGAAGTCCTGGTCGGCAGCAAGCTTGAAGTACTCGTTTGCTTTTTCGGTATCGCCTTTCTTCTCATATGCAAGGCCGAGTTCGTAATTGACTTGAGCATCATGGGTTGCGCGTTCATTAACAAGGAAGACCTGATGGTTTTCCGGATAAGTGAATGACTTATTATATAGTGCTATACCTGCATCAATATCACCTTCGGCAATAGCTTTCTGAGCAGCTAAAACGCAAGCATCCACAAAGTTGTCATGGAAGTTGGCAACTCCCTCACGTGTTGGGAAATAACAATTATCCAAAAGGTCGAGCACATAATCATAATCACCGCAAAAAGTTCCGAGAATAACCTCTTGAGACAGCGGATAATAACGCTTTTCTGAAGTCTTATGATGATCCTTGAGAAGTTGATAGCGTTCAGCCACGGGATTCTTGTTGGCCTGCATCACATGGTCACACTCCTCAAGATAAAGCGGAGCATCAGGATTAAGTGCGATAGCCTTCTTGTAGCACTCAACGGACTTAGGATATTTTTTGGTGTGGAGCCAGTGACCCCATCCTAAATTACGCCATGCAAGGTCGTGCTTGGGATTCATTTCCACGCACTTCTCCCACTCTGCCATAGCATTGTCTGGTTGTAGGTTATAGAGTAGGTTGCCGAGGTAATAATAGGGCTTTTCCGATTCCGGACATGCTTTCTTGGCTTCCGCAAGCACATCTATCGTCTCGAGCCTGAAAGGATTGCAATAGTCGACAGGCAGTGAGAGAGCATCTGAATATAGAGATGTCTCTCCTGTCAAATATGCCAAATACATTTTCACCGTCGGATAAGCCACACGACTGTCGATATCCTTCAATAGCTCTATTGCAATATCCTTGAAACCATTATGCCAATAGAGGATGGCAAGTTCGAGGTAGCTTTCCGGCTGTTCGCGCATGAAACGATGGAAGTCGGCCTTGGAAGCGGTCTGATGTATTGCAAGTGCGTTTACAGGATTATCCTTTAGCACTTCGCGGAACATCTGCTGTGCCTCGGCTGTACGGCCGACCTGCTTGAGTGCAAGTCCCTTGAACAAGCGTGCCTGGAAGTTGCGTCCATTATATATGATAGCCTCGTTCAGGCGTTCCAAAACCATATCCCAATCACCTTCTTTCGCATACATTTGTGCGAGTTGTGTATTAGCTCCGGAATTATAGGTGTAATTCCATGTTGCACGATAGAGAGTATCCAACGCAGCTTCGGTCTTGCCCTGAATTTTTAGTATGAGACCGAGATTATACATGGCCTCACAGTCCTTGGGACGAGTGTAGTCGTGAGTTTGACGACGGATTGCAGCGCGAAGATATTCTGCCGCCTTGTCATACTCTCCGCGTATGCGATAATATACGCCCATTTGAGTATTGGCTCTGATATCGCCCGGATCGCGGCGGAGCACCTCGAGGAAATAGTCGGTAGGATCTATGAAAGGATTATAGAACTGCAGATTTCTTTCCCCAACCATATAGCATTCTTCAGTATTTGCGATATCGGCAGGTTTCTTGGGTCTGTCCACTATTGGAGGGAGCGGTGCGGTCGGATCCTTGATTACCGGAGTGAAACTCAACATCTGCTTGCCGGAAGCATCCAAAAGGTCAATAGTTAAATCCGTCTCTTTCAGCTCAGGATCCACGCTTACCGTTTCCACCATCGGGGTAGCCGGGTCTATGGCAAAAGTCTTTGTATACAGGACTTCTTTGCCATGACGAAGCCTCAGGCTTACCTTGTTCATCCTCTCGGTCGCATTGGCTCCAACGAGCACTTTTCCGGGCTCTTTCAATTCCATATTGATGGCGGCATGACGGTTTCCTGCCTTTACTCCCCCCATCTCACGTATTCCATATCCGTATTGGAAAAACTCCTTGGTTTCGTATGGGAAATTCCAATTGTAATCCGGTTGATTGTCGCTGAAAGCGCCCTGCATCAATTCGATATAGTGACCTGAATTGTCTGTCAGAATTTTAGTGTCCCACTCGGAATTCGGGCCCCAAAGCCAGAATTTGCCGCCCTTGGAAATATGGTGATTGCCTATAAGCATGGTGCCGGCATGACGTCCGTGGTCGTAACCGGCCAAAAAATCTGCCTTATGGTCATGTATAAACATGGAGTTGGACATATAGTGATTCTTCCACCAGGAAGCGTCAACACCGTCTTGATAGAAATCCATGTCATTGAATGTTTCATAGGTAATCGGCCAGTGGGCAAACCAGTTCTTGCAATGGAACGTCACAAATTCTGTCTGCTGAGGGAAGCAGATTTGATAATTTTCGTCCACAAGAGTGGAGGCATTTGACCAATAGAGCATGGAGTTATTGTTGGCAGTAGCGTTCATGAGAAGGCCTCTGACTTCCATATAACTCTTGCCGGGATATAATGTGATGCCTATCCCCCACTGCATGCGATGCCTGTATTCAGTTTCGCCCAACCATACGGTTTTGGATCCGTCCGAATTGGATACTATTCTATAGTCACAAGGGATGTGGGAGGCCTGGCGGTGATGATGGAATACATTCCATTCCACTCCTCCGCTTATCCATGCACCTGTCATGCCGACGTTGGCCGGCTTTACCACATGATTATGGTAGAAAATGTCATAACCATTGGTCTTGTCCACCGCATAGAGCAGGCGTCCGCCGAATTCAGGAACTATACAGAGTTCCACATATTCGTTCTCCATATATACGCAGTCATAGGTGACATCTTTCCTATTGCGGGTCATATTATCGTTCAAAGAACAGGGATATACGCTTCTTTTTGCTCTTTGATACGACCAATCGCGCTCGAAAATCGGAGCCTTTTCGGCCGGATCCAAAAGGTATGTAGGCATGGTTATCTTGCCTTCGTAAGCTTTAACCCCCTGCGCCTGTCCATTTAAACAGAATAACAAGGCTAAAATGATTAAGAATAGAGTTTTTTTCATTATTAATACATATTTATTAGTTATTTTTTACAACGAATTCCAACATAATTAATGCAGGAGCGACGATTGTTGAATATGGTGGTTCCGTCATATGAAACACCTCCTGAAGCGCCGTTAAAGCCTGAAACATCTTTAGCGGGATATAATCTCAAGAAGACCAATTCCTTTCCCCATATATCAGCGGACGAAGGGAGATTGATGGAAATATATTTGTTTCCGGGAAGATTATATTGTTTTTTTGATGCTACGAGCGGGAAATCCGGGATTGTGTAAGTGTAGTCTTCTCCTTTTGCTGTATCATCTATGAAGTCCTCTCCATCATAACTGCTTCCGGTTACAACGGTCCAATTTTCCTTATCCGTTGACCATGCAAAATTCCAATAGCGGGGTGCACCGGTATCATCTCCATAGCCGCTGCTAACACCAAGATTAATAGAAAGAGGTGCATTTGACCCCGCAAGACCTTCTGTAGAGAAAGCAATCTCCCAATAGAAATCTTTCAGACGCGGGTTATTATGGTCACCGCTGAACCAATTCCCTCCATGCCATGAAGATCCGTTCTGTCCTTGAATAAGTCCGCAGATATTCAAATAGCTTAGAGGACTCCAATGAATGGAACGGCCTAAAGCGTCGACAACACCATTTCCTCCGGGGATATCGGCAATTTTTCCATCGACTACAGGACCGAGATGCGTCCAGTCCTGTCCAAAGGAAATTTTCCCGCCGGAATATCTCATATATCCTTTGACCTCAGGATTCTTGATTGGATCCAAAGCTACGGGATATGTCGGATAAATAGTGTCGTTTTGGACATTTTGAACGATTTGATCGGGATAAAGGGCATTCGCATAACGCCACTCAGCGATAAGCTTTGAAAGTCCGTCTTCAAGAGAAGAGGATATTGCTATCTCTTCACGTGTCACCGGTCGTATCTGGTACTTGCCTATATAACCCACATCAGTGATATAATCTGCAAGCAGAGGATTCTGTAAAGCTTTTTCCGTATTCCATTCGAAGTTGTCGCAACCCTCATGAACGATGATTCCGCTAACAGGACCGCTTCCTTCCGGAAGCCCCTTACCGTCACGCGCCCAATCACATGAAGTGTTGCTGACCATATACATAATGCTTCCGGAGGGGTCTCGGACAACCATGGGGTATTTGTTGCAAATGTTGGTGTAACGAAGATCAACCGGACAGAAAGGACCCTTGCGAATAGGAATTTCAAGCGCAGGGATAGTTACATAAGTATAGATATCCTCATCCTTGAGTTCGTTTACGTTACGGACGATTTTGGGAAGGTCATCCGCAGTCCCCGGCGTACAGGATATTATATTTACAACACCCGCACCCGAAAGAACCACATGGAAGGGGTTTTCGTGAGAAGTGAATTTCATACCCTTCAAATTGATTTCAAGGATATCGTAGCGTTCTGTGGAATTGTCATCTGTAGATGCAAACTGAAGCTGGATGCCGCAGTATTGACCGCCGGCATCAGGCTCTAAGCTCTGAAGATAGAGTGTTCTTGAAGAGAGCGTCTTATCCTGCATTATGATGGATATATTTCGGTTGGCAGCTCCATTGCCTTGGCTGTTGTCGTTGAGCACACGGGCCTTCAGAACATAATTCTTACGGATACAGTTTTCTCCGTCAAGGTCATCTATGCCTAAAGCGCGAACATCTGCCACAGTTATAGGAATGGTTTCCTCCTCTCCGTTCGCCATCTGGGAAACATACAGACTTGCTTTCATTATTCTGCCAACTGCATCCGGAGCAGAGAGAGTAATGATGGCTCCACGGCGTTTGCCGGTAAGATTTTCCTTTACGGCAAATACAAAATCACCGTCTATTACTCCGCTCACAGGTTCCTCAATCCAATTTTTCTGTTCGCCCTTATAGATAACCTCGTAAGTAATCGTAGAAACATCTACTGCAAAGGTAAAGGGGTTGGAATGAGCTCCGGTGTTGAAGTCCACCAATATGTTTCTTTGAGGAAAGAAAAAATTCTTTGTGGAAGCATTGTTTTGCGTGAGAATCAGTTCAAGAGTCCGCCATCCAGCCTTGAGGGTGATAATGGCCTGGCGGTCGTCACCCTCGTTTTCATCGTAGGAGACCTTTACAATTGCATCACCACTGAATTGCGAATCAGAAAGCAGTCTTAGCCAGGAAACACCTTCTTCTATGGAGACAGTGCATTCCGTATTGCAGATAATCTGGAATTCATGCTCGCCCGCAAGAGCGCTTACTTCAATGCATTTGAATGCGCAGCCGAGTTCAACGGCATCTATCTTTTCCGCTTCTTTCTCGCATGATACGAAGCTGAGCGCAAGGGCTATAAATAATAATATTCTTGTTCTCATTGACTTGCTTAATAAAGATAATTGTGAAGATCGGCGTCATCGAGATCTGCTGCTGATATATCTTGCGATGATGTCACCACATAAGTATAAATAGTCTTTTCAGCTCCTTTAATCTCAAGTTTCACGACTCTTGGCCTGTCTGTTGTGTTTGCCGTGGCTGTACAGTTGACGTACTGCGTGCCTGAACCGGAGTTTCTATCAATAGAGAGCCAATCACCGCCGGCGACTATATCTATAGTCCAAGTGCCTGTAGAATAAATAGGATATACGAAATCAAGTTGGTTTTGAGCCTGTCTCCATGAGATATTGATGCGCGTGTCATTAACTGCGAGCTCAATTTCAGAAATAAATTTCTCGGTGCAAGCGGAAAGCATCAAAGCAGAAAATGCTATAAAAATTACGAAATAAATCTTTTTCATTTTCTATTCCTCCTCATATTCTTTATTGTCCAAAGCACCGCCTGATGCAGCTACCTGATCCGAAGGAATCGGCCAATAACGGTGACACGGGCGGATATTAGCGACAAGGTTGGAAGCGGTATTATACTGAGTCGTACGCTCGTACCACATATCCCAGCGCACGAGATCGAATTTTCTCTGAAACTCACCGATTAGTTCGCGGGCGCACTCACAGCGGATTTCTTCCATTATAAGTTCCGTTTCCCCTCCTACATCTGATGCAGTGATGTCAGATAATCCTGCCCTCTTGCGGGTTATATTGAGATAACGAAGGGCTTCGTTATGGTCTCCGAACATCAAATAAGCCTCTGCAAGACCGAGTATGGCTGATGCATAACGGAATACCTTATAATTATTGTGATCGCGGGTGAATTTCATGTCAAAGCACCAGAACTTGTTGCCAAGCCATGGCTGACCTTGTGCTTTGCCTACATTAGTGAACCAATATACGCCGCGGGTGCCTTCATTCCAACTACTCTCGGGAGTGGTTGGGTCCCAGCCGCTCCATCTCCAAGCAAAGGTGCCTGAACCTCCGCGTGGAGTATTTGAACCATTAGAATATTCTCCGCTGCGAAGGTCTGGTCCGGTATATGGCATCAGATTCTGATACATATAGGTCGTCGGACGGGCACATGCGTAAATATGGGAGTCATATCCGAGTTCCGGAATGGCTATACCATTGTAAAAACAATGAGTGGAGTCTCTTTGAGCCTCTTCGTCATCTGTATAGACTGCCCTACGGACGGGAGTTGCCCAGGGAGCTATTCCTCCAACAATCTGCAGACCATATGGTTCATAAGTTTGGGATACTTCCCAAATTGATTCAGGAGTATATTTTTTACCGAACGGAACATCCGTCAGAGGATACTTGCTCAGTTCACCATAAATGACTTCGAGTTGAGAGAAAAAGCCGACTGCCTTTTCCCAATCCTTGTTCCATAAAGCCATACGGCCGCCAAGAAAAAGACCTACAGCAGCACCCATCCGATAATCGGTGCCGTCAGCATATGTACGCTTGTATTCGAGAACCTGTCTTCCACATTTCTCCAATGGCATCAGGCAATCCCAAAGTTCATCCATTAGTGTTGCACGGGTCTCGACCGCACTCATACGCGGAAGACGAGTAATTCTCAAACGATTTTCTTCAGTTACTTCTTCCTCATAGAAAGGAATGTCACCAAACATGGAGGTGAGAACATAATAGTGGAATGCTCGGAGTATCACGGCCTCCGCTTCAAGCTGATCTGCCTCCTTTGTGGTTATATACTTCTTTTCGAGCGCTTGCTGAATTGCATTAAGAATTGCATTTGCACGCGACACGCCTTGATATGCAACCTTCCATATGGTAACGGCACAGCCCGGTCTGGAAGGCGTAATATTACAGATAGCATCGTATTGGTTATGTACATCAAGATACATAAGATCGGTAGCACATTCAGTCATCTGAAAGAAACTGATATTCGCATAGATGTGGCGAATTGGAGAGTAGCAGGCATTCAGACCGGTCTGTATCTCCTTTGCGTTACGATAATAGTTATCCCTGATAGTATAGGATGTCACTTGCTCCTTAAGAGAGCAAGAGGACATCGTCATTAGAACTCCTATAATAAATAGAAACATATATTTTCTTGCTTTCATAAGGTCTAGTAATTAAAGTTGACATTAAATACATAAGTGCGCGGGCGCGGATATGACGCATTATCTATTCTGCGTGCAGCCGCTGAGGTGGAAACATCCGGGTCAAAACCGATATAATTTTTCCAGAGAGCCACGTTTTCAGCGCTGAAGCCAATAACAATACTCTTTACCCATTTTATTTTGGCAGGCATATTAATTCGATAGTTTATCGACAATTCCTTAAGACGAATGTAAGAGGCATCATAAATCATTCTATCGCTGCCTACGAGGTCTTCATAGCCTGCTCTGGGAATATTTGAATCAGGGTTTCGGGTCGGATGCCATGAATCAAGCATAAAGCGATATTTGTTGTATGCACGACTGCCGGATCCGTTCCAGAATTGCCAGATATTATAAATCTTTCCTCCTAAAGAATAGGAAACGAAAGCCTTGAGGCTGAGGTTCTTCCCAATAGTAAAGGAGTTCTGCAGACCTCCATATATTACAGGATCGGAGGAACCCTGGAAAATCATATCATTCTGGTCAAGAACACCATCATTATTTACGTCTACGTATTTGCAATCTCCGAGAGCAGGATTTGTATTGCCTGCATAAGTATGGGAGATTTTGTTTCGGTCGATTTCCTCCTGATTCTTCCATACACCTGCATACTGATATCCCCAAAGCGCATTTACCGGATAACCATTCTTGTATCCATACAGAGGTTGTGTAGTATTACGCGGATTATAAAAAGTTCCAATCAGGCCTTCTTCCCCCACATTCTCTACCACTTGTGTATTATGACTAATAGTGAATGTGGTGCTCCAGGAAAAGTTTTTCTTATTAATGTTGCGGGTTGTAAGCGTAGTTTCAATACCGGTATTCAAGGTGCTGCCTATATTATTGAAATATGTATCATAACCGGTGTTCTGGTTTGTCTTCATCGCAAGAAGCAGATCAGTCGTCCGGCTTTGATATGCATCCATTTCCAAAATCAGGCGATGCCTGAATGCCTCGAAATTGATGCCGATATTGTAAGAATCGGTGGTCTCCCAGGTGAGATTGCTGTTTGCTAAACGAGTGGTATAATAACTGATTGGCTGATAATTGCCGAAAAGCCATTGTGAGCGCACCGAGGTAAGGGTAGGCAAAGAAAGGTAGGTGCTGATAGCGTCGTTTCCGCTTCGTCCTGCAGATGCCCTCAAAGCTAACTCGTTAATCCATTTCGCACCTCTTAAAAACATTTCATTTTTAATATTCCATCGGAAAGCCACTGCAGGGAAGAATCCCCACTTATTGCTGTCAGAGAAGTTTGATGCACCATCCGCCCGGGCAGTAAGAGTGAGATAATAGCGTTTTTGATAATTATAATTGATGCGTCCGAGCACACTGAGCCGTGTGCGAATTGTCTCATAACTGTGGATCATGAGATTTCTCTCGTCCAGAAGCGCAGCCATATTCTTCGATGTCACGTTGTTGTCGAGATAACCGGTGCCGTTATAATAATTTAAATTTATAATTTTATTCTCTGCTGTAAAACCGGCAAGTAGATTCAGTGTATGTACACGATTAAAGACACGATCGTAAGTGAGAGTGTTTTCGCTTATTATTGTTCTGCTATCGTATGTCTCATTAGCTGCAGTTCCTCCCCTTTGGAAGCGCTGAGCAACAGGAAGTGTCGTTGGAGAATAGTACCAACGCCTGTCATTCTGCTGGATATATGAGAATTTAGTCAAGAACTGTGCTCTTCCAAGAAACAGACGCATATAAGGCATGGCATTGAGATGCTTCATATGCTTCTGATTGGTGACGTTCTCTGCAACAACAAACGGGTTATTGAACACCGACCCCCCTGAAGAAACTTCAGAGCCCCAGGAATTCCAAGTATCTTCCTTGCCAAGAAGCGGAGTAAGGTAAATAGCGGCATTGCTGTCGGTTCCGGTAATGGCGGCTGTAGTGAAATCTTGAAGACGATTAGCGTAGTACACTCTTCCGCCCAATCTGAGCCATTTAAAAGGATGACTTTCCACAAATATGCGTCCGGTCCAGCGCTGGAATCCGCTTCCGATCACAACGCCTTTAGTATCGTTATACGAAAAATTAACATCTGCACGCGTAACCCTGGAGCCGCCGGCAAGGAAAAGGTTATAATCCTGGTAAGAACCTAAGCGGGACATTGTTTTAATCCAGTCTGTCCCCTCTCCAAAAACAGAAGGATCCTCGAAGAAATAATTCTCTTTCGTCTGCGGTTGGCCCTGTAAAGATGAGGCAAAATACTTGGTCATATTGCAATATTCAGCAAACTCGCTGGCATTCATAAGGTCAAGTTTACCTGCAATCTCCGATACTCCTGCAGACATCTTCAGCTTCACTGTAAAATTGCTGGATGTCGGGGTGTTGGTAGTGATTAGAATCACTCCGTTCGCGCCTCTGGAACCATATAACGAAGTTGAAGAAACGTCCTTTAGAATGGAAATGCTCTTGATGTCTGAAGGGTTGAGTTCGCTTATGTCTGTAACGGCATCCACGACACCGTCAACCACGATGAGGGGTTCGTTGCTTGCAGAAATAGAGCGAGAACCGCGAATCTGAACGGAGCCTGAAGTTCCAGGTTCTCCTGTAGTCGAAACAAAGTCTGCTCCGGCGACACGACCTTGGAGGGCGGATTCAATGGAGGTAGCAGGAACGTCGGAAATAGATTTCATATCTACCGTGGAGACTGCTCCGGTAAGGTCAGATTTCTTTGCGGTGCCATAGGCAATGACCACGATTTCATCAAGGTCGGAACTCTCCGTTTTCAGTATAATATCTATAATAGTTCTGCCATTGACAGGTTCGAGGAGTGTGGCAAAGCCAAGCGATGAAATCTCAAGGAAACCATCCTTGGGCACACTGATAGAATACTTTCCATCAATATCTGTTACAACACCGTTTTTCGGGTTCTGCTTGTCAACTATGGCAGCTCCCGGAATAATTTCTCCATTCTCATCTTTTACAGTACCGCCAACATTTATCTTCTGGGCAAAAGCCATGGCTGAAACCAGAAGAAGGAGGAGTGTAGATATAATTCTGTTCTTCATAAGTCTCAGCTATTTGATTGTAATTGTTCCATTTATAACTCCGGCTGTACCTGTTACTGCAATGTCGCTTTGTGTTACAAGTACGCCTTTGATTGTGCCGCTGAAATAGTTGGTTCCTTCAAGAGAAAGAGTGGCCATACCTAGGTTAGCGACATGTTCTTTTAGGTTATTGTTCTTTATAACCGTGCCGACAAAGCCGGCTCCTGATGAACTCAAAGCCCCTGTCGCATCATAAGATATCTTTGCTTCACAGTCTTTGATAGTCGCATCACGCAGAACAATTCCTGCAATGCCGCCGCCGTAACCCATGGCTGTTGCCGGTACTATGTCGTTCTTTGAAAGAGATATTGAAACATCAGCAGTACAGTTCTCTACATTTGCATAACCTAAACCTCCGAAGAGACCGCCGGTACTGTTGCAGCTTATGGAATTACCGGCGCGAAGATCGCATTTGACCGTGCATCCGCTGATATAGGCCGGATTGTCCCATGCAGACTGCAAGCAACCCACAAGACCGCCATGATAAAACAAGCGTGCTCCGGAAATTGTCGTTCCACAGCCTCCGGTATAGATACTTCCGTCTATCGTACCGGTGTTGGTGCAATTTTTTATTTCCACATAATTTCCACCAAATGACGTTGCAGTGGCTCCACCTACATAATAATAGAAATCCGGACCCGGATTAATCTCACAGTTGCGACCAAGGATACCCCCTATGGAGTAACCATAATTTGCATTTGTATGATTGGCGTCCTGATAATAAATAATATTACCGCTGTTTGTACAGCCCTCAATGGTGGTGTGCTCGCCGTCTTTTGTTCCCTGCTCAACGCAACCGACAATTCCTCCAAGAGCAAACTTAGTCATAGAGAAAATACCTGTAGCGGTACGTCTGATGACTATGCTTCCTTTATTCTCGCAATTAATGAAATCGCCGGAATAGAGTGTGCTTCCGAGATTGCGGTGTGCAACAGCAGCAATTGCTCCGCCATAGATGATTCTGTTTGAGGAAATATTGAAATTAAGAGTGATGTCGGCCGTATTCTTGCAGTCTTTAATAAGACCCGCATTATCGGTTACAAGTCCTCCAATCTTGAAGTTTGCATCAAGAGAAGATATGGTAATAGCCATATTGTTCACGCAATTCTCTATTGTGCCGCGGTTATATGCCGCTAGGTTGCCTGTCCCTTTATCATTGGTAGAAGTGGGGCTGAGTGCTGTACGAGTGCCTGCAAGCGTCAGGTTTTTAACTGTAGCGCCTTCATTTATAAGCAAGATGAGAGGCTCGGAGGCGTTTGCCCGCATTATTACTTGACCGCCGCCATTGAGTACAAATCCTGAAGGAAGAGCATCTATCATAGTTAGATCACCGCCATAGGAGATATCGCCAACGATTATTGCTTCTCCGGTATCAGGGTCTACCCATCGCTCATAGTCACCGGAATTTACCGCAGCGGCAAATTCGTTCCAACTATCGATGCTGTTTATATACTTGGTATCCTTTGGCTTGAATGCTATTTGAGGAAGCGTGACAACAATTCCGTTAGGAACCGCAGTCTCCTCTATCCAATCGCAGAGCATATTGCCTTCATCGCTGCCGAGCACAATGCTGAATCCGTCAGGATAATCTCCTCCGGGAATAGCGATATGAAAATATTCAGGGTCGTTTTCATTCAGGTTCACACCCTCTACAGGCAGGGCAAGGAGAACAGATGAGCTACCTGCTTTGGCTTCAAAGACACCGTTTTTAGTGTCGAGTGTGAATTCTCCGGCAATAGGAGCTTCAGGGCTGGAACTCGAGAGAGTTATTGTCTTGATGTTTCCGCCCCAGGTAGAGCCCTTTACTAATGGAATACGCACTACTCCACAGGCGTTCTGCAATTCGCCCTCCGTACCCTCTGTACTGCCATATAGAATAGCGCTCATTGGCGCAAAACTGTCAGGAGTATATACCTGAGCCGCGGAAAGTGTCAGAGAAGCAATGCCATCGGTGGTCATTTCATCGCATATAATACTCGGATATATTATATGGTATGGAGCTACCGGTCCCTGTACAATGAAAGATGCCGTAGTTGTCTCCGGCTCGATATTATAGAGCGTGGAAGATTTTACTCCGTTTACACAGATACGATCTCCATCGGTCCAGTATACAGGGAATACCCCATCTTTAAGAGCACCCAATGTCGTTTTGGTTTGTTTTCCGAAACTGGAACTCAACTTAAGAGTAACCGGGGGGGTCGGTTCCGGATCAGGATTATCCGGACCCGGCTGAGGATTCTCTTTGCTCAAACAGGAAGTCAGCGCAAAAAGAAGTAGTATTACCCAATAGTTATATTTCATATCTTATTAATAAAAAAACATCAATCAACAAGGCCACACCATTTTAGGAACTCATCCTTTTCAACAACAGCCACACCTACCATGGAACCGGCCGGTCGGAAATACATTTGGTCGCGGTCAGCAACAAAACCTTCGCGGCCCCAAGCTTCGTAATAGAGATAAAGTTTGTCTTTATATTCAAAAATTGTCGTAGGCCATATTGCGCCCTGGTCCCAGGCGCCATGTGGACCGCGGGTAAACAGAGGCTGGTCATTTTGTACTTTTGTCCAGTTTATAAGATCATCTGACGTTGCAAGGTGCATACGGTCAGGGAAATCGCTGTGCGAAGAGCTTCCGTAATAATGCATAAACCATTTGTCCACACCCTCAAGACGGAATACGCCATTGCCATATACGCATACACGGTCGAAATTGGCAGGACCATCACCAGCATTGAGAGCACGCAGACGCTCTGATTCTGCTATTTGGAACGGGTCCTCAAAAATTCTCAGCCAACATCCTACATAATAATAGTATTTGCCTTCATGGTATACTACATCTGCCGGATTATGTTGGTGAATCGGACCATCTTTGGAGAGTTTTGTAAAATTAAGCCAGTCTTTGCTCTCAGCTAGACCGCAAAGGCTGTTTATCGTATCTCCATAAGGTCTGCCCTTATAAAACATATGCATGGTGCCATCCGGAAGGACAACCGGTGAAATACCAAGAATACGCCAATTGTCCCAATCCTCAGGACCACCCACATTAACGACAGGATTATTCCTATATTCCGCCCATTTTCCAAGCGGATCAAAAGTTGCCGCATCTTGAGTGAGTACTCCGATGGTTTGATGTTCGCTCTTTCCCTTGGATGTGCTGCTGCCTCTGATATACCAATACCATCTTCCGTCAGGTGACAAATCCGGTCCAAGAACAACTCCTGATGTAACATGGGCTTGGCGCCAGGGATATCGGGTATCGCCTTCAAGATAAGGTTTGGAGGAAGGACGTTTGAAAAGAGAAATAGAGCTGATATCGTCATCCGGACCTTCAATATCATCTATCATCCAGGCCTCACCGCTTGATTCTTCGCCAGGATCAAAAAAAAGGACTATCCTCTGATACCAATTACTGACAGGATTCTGATCCGTAAAGTCAAATGTAAACTGCTCCCATTCCCCTGCTTTGGTCGATGTTTGATAGCAGTTAAGATGCGGACACTCGGGACAATCTCCGGAAGCTTTGCGCTTTATCTGGCATAGGATCTTTACTCCGGCTCGAGGAGAAAGAATTTTTATCTTTATAATAGGTTTATTGAGGGTGAAGTCCATGGCTCGAGAGAGGGTGTAGAACACGCTTTCATATTTTTCCCCCTGTGATACAGTTACTGCGCACCTGCGGCTTGGATTCACTTTATCTTTGAGGGGATTTACAATCTGCTGAATTGTAAGGGATGTACTCTCCAGTTCTCCTGTGAAGACATCGAAGTCGCAGAGCATAATACGCCCGGGTTCAGATGAAACCTTGGGGACTCTCTTGTTCGCATCAAGCGTTTGACTTGAGCAGGAAAACAAAACAAATATGCTAAGAATAAAAGCTCTTTTCATTTATTTAATATCAGTTATTGAATCGAGGCTTTCTGTCGTATCTGAGAGGCTTGGGCTCTTCGAAGTAAGGCCAACCCTCTGAGTCCCAGAAAATGCGCTGTAAGAACATGTAACGGTTGCTGTTGGGCGGAAGCGAACTGTCGTGGCAGTGGAAATACATATAGTCTTGTCCTGTATCATCAGTGAATATCTCACCGTTGTGACCGGGTCCGAACATCTCATCTCCCTTATCGCTGGACAGTATCACAGTGCCTTCTCCCCTTGTCATGGCTTTTCCATCCTTGGTAAGGAAGGCGCCTTCCAAAGAAGCGCTGCGTCCTACGACTATCTTATAACTATAGTCAGCATATCTCCCGCCGCTGGCAAACAGGTACCAGTATCCGTCACGATGATATAGATAAGCCCCCTCAAAAACTTTATCGCGTGCAGGATTCTCGGAGCTGGTAATCCCTGCTACATGAACATACTTCGCCCCGGGAGCCACAGATATACCATCTTTCGTGAGTTCTACCCTATGCATCTTCCCGATACTTCCGAAGAAAAGCCATGTCTTGCCTGTTTCGGGGTCTATAACCACTTCTGCATCAATGGTGTCCGCAATGCCGGTATCATTCCCATCAGTGACTACTTTAAGATATTCGAACTGGCCTATGGAGGGATTGTAGCCATATGCTGCAATTCTGGAATCCGTCCCCGTATTGATGGATGTGAGATACATAATCAGAGCGTCGCCTATCTTTGCAACATCCGGCGCCCACATATGTTTTCCAAGGGTAAGAGCCCGGGCTTTGGAAGCCACGGTCAGAGGGGATATCCCTGTACTTGCCCAATTTATACCGTCAATACTTTTCTTTATATCCCTCACGCTAGTTGCAATAGAGAAAAAGCATTTTGCCGAGTCGTCATACCAGATAGTCGGATCAGGCCAACTGAAGGAGGTTACGGGATTTTTAAAAGCTTCTTCGACAGATACAGTCAGATTGCCACCCTTAAGAGTGCCCTTTCCTAGGTAATATCCGGCTTCTGTATCAATCAGCACCTTCACTTCCTTATCACCCGACCAGGTATGCAGATATCGACACTTGAAACTATCATTACCGGTGGATGTGAAATCCGGTATATCGAGCGAAAGAGATGAAATGTTTGCTTTAGACCAATCATTTAGCAGACCGGTAAGAGTATCTATGGAAATGCTTCCGAAGGCAGCACTTGGGAAATCTATCTGCATACCCTTATACGAGCAGTTATTCGGAATATCTTTGACCGTAAGATTCAGGATGCTGCCCATACGTTTCATAAGTATGTTAAGCCCATCACTTCTTCCTGAAAGTATATCGCAAGCGGAAGTAAAATCACCGGAAATATTAATAGTCTGGGATGATGGAAAAGATAATCTTTCTGTGCCGGAAAAAAGCGAGGCCGGAAAAACTGCAGTATAAGTGAAGGAGTCCCCTTCCATTTCCTCAAAATTCGCACTTACCGTTGCACTAACGCCGTCTTCACCTGGTGTTATAAAACAATCGGAAAATTGCAGAACCTTGCCATCCGCGATTTGCATGATTCTTACCTTCTCCTGTCCTGTCCATGAAGGAGGCGGATTTTCTTGAACAATGAGCTTAAAGGTCAGCGATACCGGTCCCTGCTGTTCTCCGCCATCTTCCCGAACATCGCCATGAGTACAGGACGATAACGGGAAGATAGAGGAAATCAGAAAGATAATACCAAGGAACAATTTTCGTGGCATTTCCAATCTGCTCGTCTGATATTTCAGGATTAGTATGCCACCATTGTAAGGTTACCGGTTGTACGCATAAAACCTTTACCGGCTGCAGCACCACCGCCGTAGAAGCAGCCATTGGTTTTGCCGGACTCTGTTGAAACTTCACCTGCAGGAATTTCACTTCCATCGTCCATCTTTACTGCAGAGTAAATTTTATTTGCACTGGGATTTTCAAAGATTATAAGCGGAGCTCCTGATGTTCCCCAAGTTCCTGCAGCACCCATTGAATTTGCTGAAGTAATACCGCATACCCCCTGTGCAAAGATGGTCTGACCATTCAAGCCGGTCGCATCCATCTTAAGGGTATATTGTTCTGGTCGTCCGAATACAATACAACGCTTCATTACCCAGCCGGCAAGTGCAGCAACACCGCCTATTTTATTTGACGTGACAGCAGGATTTGCAGTTACTTCAAATTTGGTATTCGAATCGAACAGATACTCAAATCTGACAAAGCCTGCTCCTCCTATTATACCGCCTGCACACTCGCTGCCGCCGGTTCCGCCGAGTTTTATTATGCCGTCATTACGACCGCGCACAACAGGATAATTGAGAGTAGAATTTCCTTTACCTTCCTCATTACCACCTTGAGCCAAGCCCACAAGTCCGCCGATATAAGTCTGCCGCGCACCACTCATACTATTGGCAAGAGGTTGTAATGTATTTCCGGAAGATACATCAAGCGTACCTGTATTGTAACCTTCTTGTATTATGAAATAATATCCATTTCCATCAGCGGTAAAATCCGGGCATGAGCTGCCGGAACTTATTTTTGTACTAAATCCAAGTATGCCGCCTACGCTCACCTGAAGTTGATTGCCTGTTGCTGTGCCGGCTTTGTCTTCCCAGAAAGTTATGTTTCCTTCATTCTTGCAGCAGTCGTAATAAGTGTAATTTCCGGCCCATTTTTCGCCTGGCGCTCCGAGGGTATGATATCCGCAAATTCCGGCAATACCGCAATTTCTCAGACACCAGGGGCCTGTGCCGTCATCAGAGGTTTTAACCACCTTAATATTACCCTTATTGGTACAACGGGTAAAGTCTCCGCATTTGCCTTCATGGGAATTCGTAACAGCAAATCCGGCAATAACGAAATCACGGTTACCTGAGGAGTAAAGAGTAATTTCCATATTGCCTTCATTCACACAATCTTCAATAAGTCCGCCATTGGAAACAACGAAGCCGCTCAGATATAAGCTGGTTGAAGAAGGCTCAGTTTCTGTATATGTGGTGTTTATCTGGTTCGTACATGACTTTATAAGTGCGCCACGGTAGCTGCGGATGACGAATGCGGCATTTCCCCAACCTCCATTAGCAAATGAGGTGCAGTTACCTGCAAGAGTAAGGTTCTTGATGGTGCCGTTTTCGGTCTCGGTGCCAAGATATGTTATAATCGGAGTCATACTTGCGGTTTGGGTGATTGTATTGTTGTTTCCGTCTAAAACAGCAGTAAAGAAAGCCACTGCCGAACCACTAACAACTACGCCATCGCGTCCGGCAATATTGCAACCAAGACGAGTGAGATTACCTTCAACGGTGAAACTTTCATATATATTAACTTCCCCATCTGTGCCGACAAAGTCGCTGTGGTCCGCTTTCTGGGTAAGGTCAGTGGTATAAGCAGACTCATATGCGCTCACGAAGGAATTCCAATCGTATTCGTTGTAGATGCCGGGTCCCTGATAGGTCTTTAAGCTGGCAAGACTTGCAGCTTTTGTTATAATAACGCCTCGTTTTGCGCTCAAATCAAGAGCAGAAGTTTTTAGAACCTGATACTGGTCGTCGTCGGTAACAACGAAGAGATTAAGACCACTGGAGAAATTCTTGTTAGGAAGAGCTATGATTACAGGATCGCCTGCAGTAATGCCGGCGCCTCCGTCAAGAGTGAGTTTTAGAAAATCGCTTGTAGGATAATAATTGGTAAGAGACTTGCCTGTAAAATCCACACCCATCTGTCCTCTGACTCTCTGACCATTGTTTGCCATAACCGCTACGCTCTTTACATTCTTATCGAAAGTAAGCTTCATATAGGTCATAGCATGATGGAATGATATTCCGGTATCTGTTCCCTTACCTATAAGAATACAGGCTCCTGGATCAAAGGAATCAGCTGTATAAGTCTGTACCTTTTTAAGATCTGCGCGAACGCCCTCACCGGGATTTGCCGCATCCCAGGTGTCTGCTACATAAGCGGAAGCAGGATAAACGCCATAATAGTCATCCCCTTCAATTAAAGAAGCGAATTCGAAAACCGCTCCGCCGCTGGCTTTGATATTGGCTGCTGCAAGCGGCTTGGAAGTAACGCCGTTAACGACTATCTGATCCCCTGCCGTCCATTTTACCGCAAGGCCTTCAAGAGCAACTTTTGTGTCGGTTGTATTGCTCATAGATGCTTCAAGAGTGAATACCGTCGGACCGAATTCTTGAGTGGTGTTTTCGTTCTGAGCCTCCTTTTCTACAGGAGCGATTTCCTTCTGGCAGGAAACGAATGCAGCTGCAAACATCAGCGCTGCTACAATATAAATATAATTTCTTGTTTTCATTTTTCTCTATTTGAAGTTAAACTGCAGAACTACTCCCAATCAAAGATTGAGTCACCACTTTCCTCCGAAAGGTCTGGAATGGTGTAGGATTGACAAATAGGACCCGATAAAGAGTCGAACTCGACACATGTCAGGACCGGAGCCTGATAGAAGGTCTTTTTAGTTTTATAAATTTTCATACGTATGAGGTTAATAGATTAATATATTAATGTCACAAAAATAAAGAATGACCAATATATTAATGAAAAGAAAACCTGCAATTAACACAAGTTTTCAATCACTGCTCTGAGAATCCGCCCACTTCGAAGGAGTTACGCCATACTGTTCTTTAAAACACTTTGCAAAATAAGAGACATTTGTAAAGCCGACAGAATAGCAGATATCGGTAACATAGTGCCCATGGGAATCCTTAAGCATTTTGGCCGCCAGAGAGAGTCTTTTGTTGCGTATATAATTGTTGGGAGAAGTATTGAGCAGTTTGCGGATTTTTCGTATCAAGGTAGATTGGCTGACGCATAGTTTCTCTGCAAGGAATTCATTGGAAAGCTCGCTGTCGGTGATGTTCTCCATAATTATCCTATCGAAAGACAGAAAGAACTCTTCATCTAATTTTGGCAAGCCTAACATAGAGATATCAACATCTCCCATGCCTATACTGACGGCCTTGTACATAAGACTTCTGCGATCGAGTATATTACTGAGGCTTATCTTAAGATAGTCGAGGTCGAAAGGCTTCTCAATATAAAGATCCGCTCCGGCTTCCATAGCTTGAATTTTAGATTGAGTGGAAGTCCTTGCAGACAGCACTATTATAGGAATGTGCGAAATCTCCATATTGGCGCGAACATCACGGCATAATTGCAAGCCGTCCTTGCCCGGCATAGTGATATCCGTAATCATAAGATTCACATTATTGTCCGAGAGAAGCTGCAGGGCATCATCTGCATTTTTTGCCGTTAATATCGAATATGAATCAGACAGTTTTCTTGATATGTAATCCCGCATCTCACCGTAATCGTCAACAATCAGAATCAGCGGAAGATCATTTTCAGATGTTCTTTGGGGTTCATCCGAATAATCATCCAAAGGATTCTCGCTTGTGGCAGTAGTCGGAGCTTCGCAAAGAGGGAGCGTAAGACGGAATAAAGTCACTGAGGAGTCATCAGCAAGCAACAAGTCTCCGGAATGCATTCTTGCAAGAGACCGGGCAAGCGGCAGGCCTATTCCGACTCCTGCACGAGCATTATCATTACTTTGGTACTGAAAAAAAGGTTTGAAAACGTTTTCGCGGTATTCCTGAGGAATTGTGTCTCCGTCATTTGAAATATCCAGCACCATCTTATCATCAAGAGTATATAAGCTGATGTCAATATGGGACTCCGCGTACTTAAGAGCATTAGTAAGGAGATTATTAAGAATTTTGTTAACCGCAGCAGCATCTGCATTAATCCATACCCCGGATTCTTGCCCACTCACATTCAAGCGAATGTTCCGATTAGTAGCAGTATCCCGATAATTAAATATTATTAAAGATAATATATCAGCTATATCTATTTTTTCGCAATTGAGCATATATCCTTTTCGCTCTACACGGATAAATCTCAACAGCTCGTTGACTAAGGAGATTAAATACTCCGTATTGTTCTGCATAACCTGCAGGTCGTGACGGGCTTCGTCATCAAACTGATCCTTGGCTACAATGTTCTGTAATGGAGTGCGGATAAGAGTGAGAGGAGTCTTAATCTCATGCACAACATGGCTGAAGAAGTTCATCTTGTCTCTAAAAGACTCTTCTTCGGTACTTCTTCTAATTGCTTCCTCCTCTATCTTACTTTTAGCTTTCTGACGACGATAAACCAAATAGCTGACAGTCGCCATCAAGAGTCCTAAAATAAATATTATCAACAATATCCCTGTAATAGAAAGCAAAAACGGAGGCTTGATGGTGATTTCAAGAGGATTTTCTCTCTCTTCCCATTTATCTCCCCCGGTGGAAGACCTTACACGAAGCAAATATTTCCCTGTTGGAACATTTAAATAATTAATTGATTTATTTGCCGTTACATCTATCCAATTTTTGTCATGACCTTCCAAACAGCATTCTACTCTGCAATCTGCACGTGCACCGAAACTCATGACAGAGAACTGGAATCTGAATGATTTCTCTGATTGACTCAGAGTAATTGCATCCATCAAATCCACATTGCCGCTTATAGTCTTGTTCACTACATTTATTTTGGAAACGATTACCTCAGGGGCGCGTTGGTCGTATGGCAGAGTTGATGGATCGAAATGAATAAAACCATTATCACTTCCTGCGAATATCTCACCGGACTTAAGATGAAGAAGGCTGTTTGTGAGTTTAGTGTCTAAAAGTCCGTCAAAGATTGTATATGTGGTGAAGGTCATTGTGGGCAGAAAGCATTTTACCAAGCCTTTGTCGGAAGACAGCCAGAGATTGGAGTCTTCATCCTGAACAGCAGTAAAAAACACGTTTGACGGCATTGATGAAGTGTTATCGGTATTGAAATTCGTAAAATGACCGTCTTTCTCCAAGCGAGAAATTCCGCAATTAAAACCTATAGTCCATATCTTGCCGTCACCATCCACAAAGACAGATGATATTTTATCGGAAGGAAGAGCGGATTCATCGCCCATTTTATAGATACGAATTATTTCATCGGACTGAGGATCGTAATGAATTAGTCCCTGAGCGTAGGTAGATGCCCATAATGTCCCATCAGGAGCCTCTGCAAGTGAAGTTACGAAGGCGCCGTCAAAACATGAAAGTTGTTGGAAACCATCGCTTGATGGCTCGTAACGGAAAAGACCAAGTGTGTTTGAGAAATATAATTCTGAAGCGCTTATTTTGAATGCCCTATATACTCGCGGATCAGTAGCTCCTGCTTGGCGTTTCAACGGACCGTAATTCTTTACTGCGCCATTCGATAAATTATAAGAGTAGAGCCCTTCAAGACTTCCCAACCACAGTTTTCCATTATCATAACAAGAAAAGCAAAGAGTGTTTGGAACACCTTTAAGCGAAATCCTTTCGGCCTTGCCGCTAATGCTTGAATATTTCAACAGACCGTTTTGTTCTGTAGTCACCCAAACAGTGCCTTTCCCGTCAGTAGAGAAACCGGTAACGATGCTGCCACGGAGCGAAGAGTTGGAAGCAGATACCACTTTGTTTATCCTTTGTTGGAATATGCCGCTATAACTGACCCCACCGTCTTTAGTTCCTAACCACAATCCTCCATCTCTATCTACGAATGCAGCAAAAACATAATGTCCGGCCATAGAAAGCGGGTCTAAGGAATCAGAGGTAATATGAATTGTCGGTTCGCCTGACAGACTATACTTCCAAACTCCATCGGTAGTACAAAGCCAAATATTCTGCCCTTCTTGAAGATAGGCATCCACTAAAGTCACTCCGGTCGGAAGGCTCATAAGAGTTACAACCTTATACGTTTCGGGGTCATAAGAGCTCAAGCCATGGTTGTTGGTAGCAAGAATAAGTTTTCCATCCAAATACCACATCTGTTCTACCTGGTCTCCTTTGAAATAATCTTCATTATATGGTGTGCTGATTTTTGTAAAGCGCAAAAAATCATTGTCTGAGTACAAAATGCTGGAATGGTATTTTGATACCCAGAAATTGCCTTTTTCATCTTCAACCATACGGCGGAAGCTGATAGTAATTTCATCTATATTATATTCAGGCGAGGTCGGGTGGGGTGAAGACTTGAAATTCTTCAATGACCCATCTGAAGGATCATAGCAGAAACATCCTTGATAATTCACAATCATCCATATTCTGGAATGACTGTCCATATATAGGAAAGTAACCTTGTTGTGCACTTTGGCGCCGGTGTCTGCAGTTTGCATGAAAGGCTCAAATCTATCCTTATTGTAAATGTAGCGGGAAACTCCATTGTCGGTTCCAACCCAGATATTACCCTCCTTATCTTCAAGAATTGTATGTATAAAGTCAGAATCCAAGCCGAGTTCATCCTTGTAGAAAACCCTGAAGCGACTGCCATCATAACGATTCAGACCCTTGAAGGCGCCAATCCATATAAATCCCCTGCTGTCTTGCGTTATCTTGCTTATACCATCGTAGCTTATTGAGCTGTTTGATGTATTGATATGAGTGAACTTATATTCACCATCCTTTGCAAGCACACCAATAGACAGAAAGAATGAGATAGCTAAAAGGATAAGTCTATTCATGTTTTCGTGTTTAGTGCAAGCAAATTTAAGGATTTTTATCGGGATATTATAATTTTAGTAGATACAGGGGCGCTTAGGCCATTGCCTTGTATGCCCATCTTCAATAGGCCATAAGGGGCTGTAGGGCACTTGTTTGAATAATCTATTGAGTATGGCTCAATATATGCGTTTCTTTCTTTGCCCTTCTTCCCGTTTTCGAAGGGATAGGCATGATAGCAGAAAAAACGTTTGCCCTCAGCGTCTTTTATAAATGTGGCATGACCGGCACCGCGCAGGTCCGGAGTACCCACAGAGGAGAATATAGGATTGCCTTCATACTTGAGCCAGGATTCTGTCTTCAGAGGATCGGCATAGTCATCGTTCTCGCACAGTAGGGTAAGTTGTCCCAAGCCATAGTCAGACCAGAAGCCGCTGCCGCTGTATGTCAGGAATATCTCACCGCCATCGCCATATACGGCCGTAGCTCCCTCTACAACTATAGGATGGGTTTTACCCGAGCCACGGAACTCCCACTCCTGAGTCGGAACAGTAATAAGACCGCATTTACCCTCAAGTTTCCAGGGAGCACTGATTTTAGAAATCATTATCTTTTGAAAAAACTTGCCGTATCCCATTCCTCTACCCTCCTCTTCTATCCAGGTAAGATAAGTTCCTTTATATCTTCCCGAAGGGATATGAAGAAGGCTGGGACCGACGCACCAATTGTTAATGACCTTGCCATCAGGATTCAAGAAGGGCTGGGTGCTGTTCTCCTTTCCTGTCTGCGGGTTCACATAAGGGCCATCCGGCCTGCCGCTGGAAGACTTCAGCACCACCATACGGATATTTCTGGAATCTTCACACTTTTGCTTTAGAGCGAGATACATATACCAACCTGAGTGCTCCGGGAATTCTTCCTCGGAGAAATAATGAATCTCAGGAGACCAGGTGCCGTTAATCAAAGCTCCATCACCGAACAGCTCTTGAACGCTAGGGTCGTCAGCCGAGTCGTAGACTATGTTTTCGGAAGTCGGATGAATTCCGGATTTCAGTTTGCTGAGTTCTTTATCCTTTATTACTGCTACTCTGGAGTATCCTGTCATGGTAAGATAAAAACAGCCGTCTTCATACAAAAGGCAAGGGTCTGCACAATTTTTGCGTACAAGCGTTCCTCCAAGAGTGTCAGGCTTCCCTGTGCTCATTATGAAAGAGCAGGCAAGCAGGGCAATAATTAATGATAATATTCTGAGTTTCACTGCTAATAATTTTTAAAACGGCCGCCAGAAAATTCCGGAGGCCGTTTCATAATTAATCTATTTGCTTTTATCCTCGGTCATACTCTTGATGAAATCTACCTCAGACTGTTTCCAAGGGGTATAATCTTCCCAGAAGATGCTGTGGAACCAAACCTTAGGCTCACCATCTTCTAATTTATGACCCCAGGGATAACGGTATTTGGCTTTGCCTTCAACCAAACCCCAATTGAGACAACCGATCTTTTCTCTTTTGAAAATCGGCAGGGAGCCCTCGAAAGTGGAGCCGAGAGTGCGGGCCAAATATTCCTGGCAAATCATCGGACGATTGAAGCGCTTGAGCATTTTGATGAAGGTTTCAAGCTCTTCCGGACTATAATAGCAATGGAAGGAAATTATATCCGAATTGGACACAACCCAGGCAACCATATCAAGTTTTGTTGTAGCGCCTTTGTATCCCGGACGGATCCAGATTGGAGATGTAAGAGGCTGGCTCGGGCGTACTTCCCAAGCCCATTCATACATTGCTTTCATCCATTCGTAAGGGTCGCGTCCCTTCTTTATATTCTCCGGTTCGTTCTGAAGGCACCAGTAAAGGATACGACTGTCGTTGCCATAGCTTGTCAGGATATCCTGAAGATATGCCTTGAACTGCGGCCAGAGCGAAGGATTGTTCATCATTTCGGTGGAGGGACTCCAGCACCAGCGGCCGCCGTGTGTTCCGGGAATCGATTCCGGCTGAACACCGAGTTCTTGCTCCTCACCGCCGTTGGTGCAGAAAGTGAAGGTCACTTTCAGTTCATACGAATCAGCCAGTTCTAAAAGTTGATTGATTCTGGATTTAAAGCCTTTGGCATCGGCAAACCAGAGCTTTTCGTGAAGATAGATGCGCACAAGATTGAATCCAAGCTCCTGACAGATAGCGAATTCTTTATCTAACACCTGCGGATTAAAGGTTTCCTCCTGCCACATCTCGAACTGGTTGGTCGCATAGGTGGGCACATAGGTACAGCCTACAGGCCACACCTGTTGTGCATACCATTGATTCGCCTTTTCGGCACTCCACTGCTTTTTGGCCGGCTCCCCTGCCTTTACGCCGAAGCAGGAGCAAAACCCCGTTAAAGCAGCTATGATAAAAGTAAGTTTCTTCATATCATTTCAGTTTTCCAAGATAGTAGTTTGCCCAAACGTGATCGTTACGCTCTTTAAGGGCCTTGTGGAAGAATCTTTTTGCCTTCCACTTACAGCCAAGGGCTTTGTAGGCAATGCCCTGCGTGTAATAAGCAACAGAATTTATGTCTTCCTCTAAAGGACCGCGGTCGAAGCTTTCGAAGAAGGTATTAAAGTAGTCTGTCAGCTGACTTTTACCGCACTTGGCGGCATGCCTGTAGAGTTTGCGTGCCTCGGACTTCTTCCCGAGTTTTTCAAGAGCTTTTCCTTTATCACAAAGATACATGGCATTCTTGTCTTTAACTTCGGTAGAAGCGGACTTCCCGTACCACTCTTTTGCGCTGGCGCTATCACCTAACTTCTCGTAAGCCAAGCCGATATTATAATAAACTTGGGCATCGCGGGGACTATACTCCAAATGAGCGTAACCGTGATTTTCAGGGTATTCATTGGACATAAGCATATACTCGAGAGCTTTCTGATTATCTCCCTCTCTCCAGGCTTTGAATCCGCTTAGGAGACATGCATCGACATAAATGTCATGCAAATCCTCGATATGCTCGCGGCGGCTGTAATAACGCGTAAGTAACTTTTCTAAAGCCTGCTCGTATTCCCCATGAAGTATTCGCTGTTTCAGCGCCTTTGTTTCGGAATCGTAACGTTTCTCATAGAGAGATTCCCTGCCGGCAAACAGATTGTACCTGTCCTCAAGAGGAGCGTTGATCTTCTCCATAATCTCGTCACATTCGGCGAGGAATAGGGCATGGCCTTCGGTATCGGCCTCTATGGCCTTGTGATAATATTCCAAAGCCTTGTCATAGTCGGAAAAGGACTTGACGGCAAATTCATCTTTAAATCTCCAATACCAGCCAATGTTTCTCAGAGACATGGCATGGTCCGGTTCGGACTCTACTGCCCTCATCCAATAGCCAAGCGCCCTTTCCGGCTGTTTCTGATACATCAGATTGCCGTAGTAGCATAGCGTATTGCTGCTGTTTGGCAGATATTCAAGTGCTTTGTCAAACACCCTAGTGGTCTCCAACCTGAACGGGAACACATAGTCTGTAGATGCAGATTCCGCTTTCTTGAACCACTCTTCAGCTGCCGCCTTGTTTCCCTTGATATCTGCAAGATAGCCGAGATAATACTCTGTTGTAGCATATGGTTTTACGGTTTCAGCTTGCTTGAGAACAGCTTCTCCGTCTTCTGCAAACCCATTGTTGAAATAATACAGAGCCAGTTCGAGATAGTTCTCCGGAATATCTCTCAAGAGTTTGGTGAGTTCTGCTTGATTTTTTTTACCAAGAAGCGAAAGTTCTCTATAGGCATAAAAGTTCAAGGGATTGAATTTTACAATATCTTCTGCCATTGAGATGGCTTCAGCTTTGTGTCCAGCCTTGCGAAGGAGCGTTACGCAGAGATTCTTGGCACCGACATTCATGCCATTGTAGTTGATGGCCATCTGCACCTCGTGAAGAGCTTGCTTTGCGTTGCCCGTGATGCTGCTTATTTGAGCAAGCTGATAATAGCCGGAAGAAGCGTATTCATAGTCCCAAACTGCTCTGTAGAGGGTGTCGATGGCATCCCTCCACTTGCCTTCCGCCTTGAGAATCAAGCCGAGATTATACATTGCTTCACCGTCTGACGGGCGGGTGTAATGGGCGGTCTGACGTGCAATTGCCGTTCTAAGGTGCTTCTTTGCTTTTTCATAGTCCCCTGCCTTGCGATAGTGGATACCGAGCTGGGTGTTGCTGCGGACATCACCCGGATCGCGGCGCAGAACCTCTTCAAAATAACTATTGGGATTCACGTGAGCCTGATGGAACTGGAGGTTGCGCATGCCTATGTAGTAGCACTCTTCCGTGTTTTTTACGCTCTTCGGGTCAGGATTGACAGGCTTGAGATCCTCAGGAAGTTGGGAATTGATATCGTGATGATAAGGGTGATGGTCAATGAGGAGCTCGCCTTCGGCGGAATATAATGCGATGGTGCATTTGGTGGGGTCGGCTGCGAGTGCTGCATCCACCTTGAAATTGTCTGCAAAAGGCTTGTCCGGAGCGATGCCGGCTGTCTTTGTATAGACTTCCTTGCCATCACAGGATACAACTATACGGGCATTCTTGCGTTTTTGAGTGGTGTTCGCGGCAATATGGATATTACCGTCCTTTGCCACCTCAAGATTGACCGTGGCCTTTTCGTTGCCGCGGATGCAAATCTTGTCTGATGACTGCACATCTTCAAAGCGTTTGCTCTTCATATCGCGTATGCCGTACCAATAAGCTGTGAATTCCTTGGTCTCGCCGGGGTTGATCCAGCAGTAATCCGGTTGATTGTCGGAATAAGCGGCAGTCATCAGCTCAACGTACGGGCCGTCATTGTCGGTAAGCGTAACGCAGTCCCAGGCATGACCGTAAGCCTTTGGTCCCCAGGTCCAGAACTTGCCTCCTTTGTTTATATTGTGATTGCCGGCGAGCATCGTGCCTGCATCCACTCCATAGTCGTAACCGCCCACCCAGTCGTCCTGCAAATCATAAATGAATACGGAATCTCCGGTAAGTGAAGGAAGATTCTTCCAAAAACTCACATCCACTCCAATAAAATCGGGATTGCCCTTGTATGGCTCGTTTGCCACAGGCCAGTGGATATGACTTAGCTTATGGTGGAACATGCCGAACTGGGTTGTCTCAGGGAAGAGAATTTGATAGTTTTTGTTGGCATGCGTTGCAATATTGTTCCAATGAAGCATGGAGTTTCGGTCGGGGCTGTCGTTGAAAAAACGACCGGTCACTTCTATATAGCTTTTGTCAGGATATAAGGTAAGGCCTATCGCCCAGCTCATTCTATGACGAGCCTCAATTTCTCCTACCCAGATTGTTTTGGAGCCGTTACCATTGTCCACAAGCTTATAGTCGATAGGATATTGGCTCGTTGCGCGGTGATGATGGAAAGCATTCCATTCAACGCCGCCGCTGATCCAAGCGCCGAGCATACCCACATTTGCAGGCTTGATTACATGCTGGCGGTAGAAAATCTCGTAGCCGTTGGTTTTATCGGTAGCGTAGAAGAGTCTTCCGCCTATACCCGGCAGAACGCAGAGCTTGACGTAATCGTTCTCAAGATAGAGAGCGTGATGCGTGGAGTCTATGCGGACATTGGTCGGATTATCATTCATCGCATAAGGATACACGCCCCTCTTTGCTCTTTGATAGGCAAAGTCCCTTTCGAAAAGAGGAGCTTTTTCGGGAGCGTTAACTATGTATGTCGGAAGGTCTATAGTTCCTTCCCAGGCCTTTACGGGGCCATTCTGGGCTCCCAACCCTACTGCACTAAACAGCAGGGCAAGAGCCAAAAATGTTTTCTTCATATATTCTGCGGCATTCCGCCGCGGTGTTAGTTTTATAAAATCAATGAACTATTCCAATGACGAAGTTGCACTATTGTCGTAAGAACCAGGCCAGATGGCGGTGGTGCTGCGAGCTATGCCGCGACGGTCGGTATTAAGGGCGCCGAGGCTGTTTAGCCAGGACTTTACACCCATTGATGTTGCAGTGTCGAATGCATCTATTGCAGCTTCTACTCGCTCAGGAGTACAGAATTCCCAAGGAGCAGCCGGAGGAGTTCCCTCCCCCTCATTCGCCCATTTTGTCCACCTGAGCACCCAGTACGGCTCACCTACGAATCCATAATTGACAGCATACTCGCTATCAGTATGACCGGCATCATTGAGAGTAATCGTACCGTCGATGGTTGTTCCTGAGCCGCTCTTATATAGACTATGGCCATAAGAAGTTAATGTGCCGGACGTGATTTTTATGGCTGAGCCGCCATGCACATTGTAAATGATGTTATTTACAATGGTAGAATTATCACCACCCGCCACCCATAAGCCGCAGGCAGCATTACCGGTAAGCTTTATAGAAGTATTGGAAAGAAGAAGATTCTTGTCGAAATATATATTTGATGCACCGGTAGCACTACTGTTTGTGTTGACATAAAATACGCAATTATGAATTGCTGCCGGATTATTAAGCTGGAGAGCTGATCCGTACTGATTTATTGTATTATTGCTGAAAGTACATGCGTTGAAATACATTTTTCCGGTACCTACCATACCGCGTATGCAACCTCTATGACTGGCGGAGTTTTGCGAGAATACGCAATTGTTGAACCTGAGAGTATAAGAACTGTTACTTGCCAATATAGCAGAACCTGTAGCATTGGACGCTGTATTGCTGATAAACATATCGCCATCAAAGCTGCAATCCGGAGCTCCATTTATAAAGATTGCGCCACCACCAGAAGCTCCGTCAGTTTTTGTTGAAGAGTTACCTTTATAGATATTGTTTCTTGAGATAAGCGTACCGCCGTCCATATAGAGGACTCCACCGCTTCCTGCAGTTGTGTTATTCTCAAAAAGGCAATTCGTAATTGTCACTGTCTTATCACTCATACCTACAATTCTCATCACACCACCGGCACCTGTGTTTACGTGTACACAATTAGTGAATTTGCAATAGTTTACGACCTGATTACCGGCGCCCTGGAATACCAATGCTGTTCCGGCATCAGAGTGATCTCTATAAGCACGGGTAAATGTGAGACCATCAAGAGTCAAATTGCCCTTAGTAACTACGAAAATGCGGGATGTGCCTTTGCCATCAAGAATGGTCTCGTTGGCATAAATATCACGGTCCGTAAGAGCCTCTCCTGTTGCATCAGAGGGATAGCCGCCGAAAATTTTGAAAGTAATATCAGCTCCAAGAGAAAGTTGTGCGTCATAAGTATAAGTTCCACCTGAAAGATAGATAGACTTCCCATCGGCATTCGTAGTGGTAACAAAACTCTTGAATGCTGCAAGATCGGCCGCATTGTCCCAGCTTGAGCCGTCTTTAGAACCTGCACCGTCCGGTTTAACGAAGTATTTGTTGTTTAACTTTGTGTCTGGCAATAGGCCAAGTTTTTTAACCTGACTGCGAACTATTGTGAGGTCATTAGCTGCAAGTTTTTCGCCCACCAAGGTACTTCCATTATATAAAGCAGCATACAAACTTTTATGCGTTCCTGGAACAACTGCAGCATAATGGGGGCCTGTTCCGGAAACATTTACTGTAATCTGGTTAAGGCTATCCTTAATGGAATTCACGACGAGATTCCCGCCAGGATAACCGAATTCAGCCTTACCCACTAACGGGGACGATATTTCGGATGTTAATACCACCTTGGTAACACCGTCAGGAACAGAGAATTGAAGCAGTCCGCAAAGATTCTGGAATCTGAACTTGCCGTCAAGGAACTTGGCGGTAGAGATACTTGCGTTAGCGAATGAACCATCCTGAACCGCAGGAATAGTTGCATAAACATAGCGGCCTGCAATATAAGTGTCAACAACAACAGAAGACGGATACAATGCAAATTGTGCCAATTCGGGATCAGCACTACATTCTGCATGGAATGTGGCCTTGGCTCCCTCTATATCCGAAGCTTGAAGAGGATCGGATATGCTTTCGGCGCCGGCCCAGAAGACTTTAATCTTGTCTCCGACAGCCCAGTTAACGGCGCCAGTAGAAAGATCAAGAGTTGTTTTGGTATCGGGATTTACTTCAAATACTGCCTCAAAAGCAGTTTTGGATGTTGAAGCTACTTCCTCTTCTACGATTTTGAGTTCCTTTTCGGAGCACGCAACTGACATCAGAGCTGCTGATGCAAGTGCAAAGAATAAATACTTTTTCATAATCTTTTCCTTTTTACCATACGAACTCGTCTTCATCAATGTTATATCCTTCCATATTTTCATCGGTCGGATAGCTGTTTGCAAGCACGCTAGAATCGAGTCTCAGGAGGATTTCCTGACACTCCGGAGCCACATATTTGGCTTCCTTAAATTTACTTGTGTTAATCATAATAAGTATTGTGTTAGGTTATTTGTTATATCTTATTGCAAAGTAATTCAATTGGGACGGCATATTGGAGACAACCTCGCCGCCATCATAACTGTCCATTGTTCCTGCCTTATTGGAAGTCGGGCGCAGACGAACATAAAATTTGTCACGTCCGAGTATTCCGGCATCATTGGGAAGGGTAAAACTGCAATATTTAGGGCCTGGGCACTGCCACATCTTGCGCTGCGCAAGAATAGGGAAATCGGGCACGGTATAGTCTCCGAATGGGGACCAATCGACTCCGTCTATGGAATACTCTATACACCAGTATCGCGGTGCGCCCACAAGCTCTCCAAGACCGCTAATTGCGCCGAATTGCACAGAAAGCGGCATATTGGCAGCAGTAAGATTCTTGGTGGAAACTGTTGCAAGCCAGTATTTTTGAGGCGTCCATAATGAGCAACACCATGAAGATCCGTTGGGATCGAGAATAAGGCCTGCGATTGAAGAATTGGAATGTACATTCCAGTGATTTGTGTTTCCGAAATAATCGAACACACCATTGCTTAGAGTGGGATCAGTTATTCTTCCGTCAATATAAGGTCCAAGTATGGTCCAGTCCCTATAGGCTGCTATGCCCTTAGGTGAATTGTCGGATACAGCCTGAAGTATGCCGTTCACTGCTCCATCAGCTAATGGGAATTCTACTGCCGGATAAGTCGAATGAATAGTGACTCCTATAGAGTTGTTGCCTTCGGCATTGATTACCATATTTGGATAATCTTTATTAAAATAGCGGACCTCCATAAGAAGTTCAGAGAAGGCATCCCTAAAATCAGAGGTAATTTCTATCTCTTCTTTTCTTATAGGACGTATCTGATAGCGGCCGATATTGCCAATTTCGGAAACGTAGTCGGTCATAAGCCCCCGTTGCTCTTGTAAAATCTGTTCGTCTGTGCTCCAAGCATAATTGTCGCAAGTCTCGTGAACGATGATTCCGGATATGGATCCTTTGCCCTGTGGAAGTCCTAAACCGTCGCGATGCCAAGCGGCATTACGATTTGTTACAAGATACAAAGAACTACCTTCAATATCAAGAACCGGCATGGGATAACGGTTGATTATATAAATATGACGCTCGTCAATCGGTACATACGGCCCCTTTCTGATGGGGATTTCGCAATCCGTAAGAGTCACGAAGGTATTAACATCCATATCATTAAGCTCTGAGATACGCTTTTTCTTCGCGACCACATTCTGACTGCTGCCTGTTTCCGTGAAATAGATATTTGCTCTGGTTAGGCCGGTGAGCGTATAGCGATTCGGATTAAGGAGATTTTCGATTGTTACACCGTCAAGAAGCAGGGAAATGGTGTCATAACGACGGGTAGTATTGTCTTCTGCCGAATCAAAGACGAGCTTGATGCCAGCCTTGCCGTTGGGATCCTGAACATAAATAGTTCTGGATGCGAGAGTGAGATCCTGGAGTGAGGGAGAAATATTCTTGTTCGGAGCACCGTTGCCTTCCGAATTGTCGGAGGTCACGATGACATGCTTGAGAAGAAGATTCTCCGGCAGTTGCTTGACCCCAATTTCCGCATAGGTTTTAAGCTGAGCCACAGTAAGCTCTGTCAAAGCTACACTCTCATACTCTTGTGTTACATACAGGGCATCGCTGTCTTGGGGATTATCTTTATCGGAAACTGTAATAACTGCAGTTCTGCGCTTATTTGAAGTATTCTCTGCAAGACTGAAAACAATGAAATTGTTGGACTTGCGTACATTGCTAAGCCATCCTGATGCTCCTTCATAAGCAATATCGAAGTTGAGAGATGCATCTTTGAGAATAGTTACAATACGAACTGAATGCTCAGCTGCCGATGCATCAAAGGTAATGTTGCGGGAAGAGAAGGAGATACCATAGGAAAGGACTCCGGCCTGCGTCAGTTCATACGACACCTGTTTACCTGCGTAAGAGGAAAACTCCACCACTACGCTGCGCTGAGTCCCACGATTGATATCATACTTAAGTTCAATAAGCATATCATTTTTGCCTTTGAATATGGAAGACTTACCTTCACTGAAGCGGATCCAAGAGGCTCCGGAAGGAAGACTTGCTGTAAATTCACCGTCGCACAGCACCTCTATTGTAAGCTTGCCGGCCACACAAGCCACCTCTCCGAAAGTGGATTTAAGACCAAGTTCCGATGGAGTAATCATCTCATCCTGCTTGTAGCAGCCAAAGGCGGCCATTAGAATCAATAATAGTATTATATCCTTTCTCATTTCTTTCATTCGGTTTTATAAAAGCAAATCATCAATATCGGTGGCCGCTTGTTCAGAGCCTGCTTGAACGACATAAACAGTGACAACAGTGCCTGTAGAAGCGGTCAAGCGAACCTCCGCCACTCTTGCTTCAGTAGATTGGTTAGATGAATAATGGAAAAGAACCTGACCGAAACCTTCGCCGGACGAAGACTGAGCGTCAAGCCAATCTGCACCTTTAGGAACAGAAACCGTCCAGCCGGTATTGGAGAATACCGGAAGGTAAAACTCCCCTTCCAATACCGAAGTTATATTAAGTCGGGTACTATTGACACTGATATCCTTGGAGTATTTCCACTCTTTCTGGCAAGCGCCTAAAACGAGAAGACTCGTTAATATGATTAGAAACTTTTTCATAATTCTACTGCTCATATTCTTTATTGTCAAGTGCTCCGTGCGAATAAGTTATTTGCTCGGCAGGTATTGGGAGGTATCTGTGGCAAGGAAGAATGAAGTCCGGCAGATACATGCCATCGTTGTATTGGGAAGTTCTTTCATACCATATGCCCCAGCGAACGAGATCATATTTGCGTTGGAACTCACCAAACAATTCACGAGCGCGTTCCAGACGAATCTCTTCCATAAATGCTTCTACATTACCGCCAACTGAAGCAAGAGTGATTTTAGGCAAACCTGCACGCACGCGTGTTATATTCAGGTAAGCCGCTGCATCATCATATTGCCCAAGACGCAAGTGGGCTTCTGCAAGCATAAGCTCAACATCAGCAAAACGGAATAATTTATAATTATTGCTGTCCATTACATAATACATATCCGGACACCAGAATTTGTTTCCTAACCATGGGCGTAAGGAAGCCTTGAAACTTGAACTGAACCAACGGGCCTTATTGTCTTCCGGAAGTCTTTCAATATCATCCTGGGCATATCCTTTCCATCTCCATGCAAGATTGCCGGCTCCGTTACGGGACACTTCCGAATCATTTGAATAGTCTCCTGAACGAAGGTCCGGAGAGTTGTAAGAAAGCACAGTCTGGTAGTAGTAGGTGGTCGGACGTGCCGATATGGAAATACGTGAGTTCTCTCCAAGTTCGGGAATAGCTATTCCGTTGTAAACATCGCTAATCACATATTCCAAATTTTCTTCATCATCGCCTTCTATGGTTACTTTAGCATTACTTGTCTTGGGTGGGGTTGCATACATTGCAATAGTCCCTGAAGCTTGAACTCCATACTCTTCGAAAGCATTCTCCATCTCGAAAATCGACTCCTTGACAAACTTCTTGCTGAAAGGAATATCGGAGATGGGATAATCAATGGCAAACTGTTCGGGGTTATTCTTATATTGCCCATAAATGTCTTCAAGAACATTAAAAATTCTCACAGCATCGTCCCAGCGCTCATTCCAAAGACAGAACTTGCCTGCTATGATAAGACCAACAGCAGCAGTCATCCTGTTTTCAAAAGGAGGATCGTAGGAACGCTTGAGCGGTAGAAACTCCCGTCCGCCAAGAGCCTCAGGCATCAGATAATGCTTAAGTTCATTGATTAGTGCATCGCGAGTGTCATTCGCCGGCATTCTTGGCAGACTTGCTATCTGCTCTCTGTTATCTTCAGTTACCACATCGGTATAAAAAGGAACATTACCGAAGCTGCAGGTAAGATAATAATAGAAAAAAGCACGGAGCACCACAGCCTCACCTATCATCGGGAGACCATCCTCTTCGGAGATATTCCCTTCTGCGATGCAGTCTTCAATTGCTTTCTTTATTGCATTTGCACGCATGACCCCAAGATAGCAATAGCGCCAGATAATGGATGAGAATTCCGGTTTAGTCGGAGAGATATTTAGTGTGGCATTGTAGAGAACTGATAGATTGAGAAACATCAAATCCGTGGTACACTCTGTCACCATCCAGAAACTGGCACCGCCAAACTGTACACGTATTGCATTATAGCATGCATTCAGTCCGGTCAGGCATGTTGCTTTGTCATTGTAGTAGCCTTCGCTTTTTGTTGCGCTATTGTACTGCTCGTCAAGAGAGCAGGAAGCGGCGCAGATAAGAACGGCGATTATTGACAATATTTTCTTTTTCATTGCAATCGTTATTAGAAGTCCAACTGGAAGTTAAACGTATAGGTGCGTGGACGCGGGAAGGAGCCATTGTCTAATCGACGCACTGTCGCACTGGTGGAGACATCGGGGTCGAATCCGTTGTAGTTCTTGAGTAGCCAGAGGTTTTCTCCGGAGATACCCACTGTCATGGATCTAAGTACCTTGGACCATCTTGCCAAATTGATTTTGTAGCTGAGCGTTACAGTCTTCAGGCGCAAGAAAGAAGCATCATGAATTTGTCTGTTGGAGCCCATATTATCGTCCCAGCCTGGTTTTGCCTGATCGGAGTTAGGATTTCTGACCTCATCCCAGGCATCCAGCACATATCTGTATTTGTTCCAGCTTCTACAGGAAGAACCCAAGAATAGTTCAGACAGATTATAAATCTTACCGCCGATAGAATAAGCAAAAAAGGCGCTGAGTTTGAGATTGCCCCATAAAGTGAAGTCGTTTAGAAGCCCTCCATATAGGATAGGATCCGAGTTACCCATATATACCATATCGTTCTGGTCAAGAAGCCCGTCTCCATTCACATCCACGAATTTAGTACGTCCTACATTGCTTTGGTTCGAGCCGTCCGCAATAGTTGAAACATAGGTGTGCGTATAGGAGTTACGCCTGATTTCTTCTTCGTTATGCCATACTCCGGCGCATTGATAACCCCAGAGGGCGTTAACAGGATAGCCTGTTTTATAGCCATATAAATACTGGGTGGAATTGCGCGGATTCATATAGGTCGGAACAACTTCGTTTCCGGCACCGGAATCAAGTACAGCCTGCTTATTATGGGAGATTGTAAAGGAAGTATCCCATGCGAACTTGCGCTTCCGGATATTTTTTGTTGAAAGAGTGAGTTCGACACCAATATTCTGTGTAAGCCCGAGGTTGTCGAAATAGGAATCATAGCCCGTGACTTGGGAATTGCGAACGCTGAGAAGTAAATCAGAAGTGCGGCTTAGGTAAAGGTCAAGTTCGGCTGTAACTCTGGAGCGCCAAGCGGAGAAACTAAAGCCCAGATCAACCGCATCAGTAGTCTCCCAAGTTAAGTTGGAATTAGCAAGATGGCTGGGCAGGGTTGAGAGAAGGTATTTTCCGTTGAATAGCCAGTTGCCTTTATTGGCGGTAATATTGGCTGTGGAAAGATATGATGATATTGCATCGTTTCCGGAGCGGCCTATGCTCAATCTAAGGGAAAGATCGTTTATGGCGTGAGCACGACGCATCCAAGGCTCGTTCATAATAGACCAACGGAATGCCGCAGCCGGGAAAAAACCCCACTTGTTGGAAGCAGAAAAGTTGGATGCACCATCAGCGCGGGCAGTAAGAGTCAGGTAATATCTTCTGTCGTAGCTGTAGTTGACCCTTCCAAGAACCGACATCGTGGTCTTTATCATATTATATGAATTAGCATAATAATTAGCAGTATTCATAATGCCGGTCATATCGTAATACATCGCAGCATCATTGATATAGCCGTCTCCTCTGATATAATTATTATCCCAAACACGCTTGCTGCCGGTAAAGCCGGCAAGAGCTTCTATATCGTGTTTACGGATGTGTCTCTTGTAATTAAGAGTCGTTTCCGAAAGGGTTTTGATATCGTCGAAAACCGCACGAGAAGCTGTGCCGCCCATAACGCGCACCTTTGCAACAGGCATCGTGGAAGGAGAATAATAATATGACAGGTGATTCTCCCGGGTTAAGGAGAGTCTGGTGTTCAACATAAGATAAGGATTGAATATAATCCTTAGCCAGGGAGCCAAGTTAAAGTACCATTTGTCGGCAGTGTGTATAACTTTGGTTGCACAGATGTAAGGGTTGTTAAAGATTACACCCAGCTCATCATCGAAAGAATATTTATTCCAAATACTATCAGTTCCAAGAATGGGGCTGATGAAGATAGCTGCATTGGTATCCGTTCCCGACACTTTGGCATTGGTTCTTTTAACATCAAAATAAGTCAAGCTAAAATTAAAACCTATAGTCATCCACTTGGCGGGCTTAGTGTCGAAGGACATTCTTGTAGAATATCTACTATAATCCTGACCGATTACGACTCCCCTATTATAGTTGTAACCCACAGAGGCGAAATAGTGAGTACTTCCCTTTCCGCCGTATAACTGTGCATATTGGCCATCATAGATGCCTATCTGAGAAAGAACATCAACCCAATCTGTGCCCTTTCCCAAGAGAAACGGGTCAGGATAAGGATATTGTGAGCCATTTGCTTGCGGCTGCGTACGGCTCGCACTGTTAGTCGCTAAACGGTACATATTATACCAGGTAGCGTATTCGGATGCATCCATCAAATCTAATTTTCCAGCAATATGGGAGATTCCCGTATTGCTCTTGAACATAAACCTTAAAGAACCATCCTTGTCGGGCTTGTTTTTTGTAGAAACTAATATAACACCATTGGCGCCTCTGGAGCCGTAAATTGCCGTTGAAGACACATCTTTCAAAACCGATATATTTACAATGTCGGCTGGGTTGATATCATCCAAGCTGCTGACAGCATCAACAACGCCATCCAGAACAATAAGCGGTTCGTTTCCGGCAGAGATTGAACGTGAACCACGAATCTGGATACTGGTGTTTTCTCCGGGTTCTCCACTACCTGTAACGATATCCACGCCGGAAACCCTGCCTTGAAGAGCCTGAGCAACAGAACTTACAGGAGTATCCTTGATATCCTCCATATCTACTACTGCAACAGAACCGGTAAGGTCTCCTTTTTTGGACGTACCATAACCGATGAGTACGGCTTCTTCGAGGATATTGTGATCAAGCTCGAGTTGAACGTTGATAACAGCTCTTCCGGCAACATTCTCAAGTTTGGATTTGCACCCTACATAAGAGAATTCCAGAACGGCATTTCTATCTACCTGAATACTATATTTACCATTAAAATCGGTCACTACACCATTTTTTGTATCAGCCTTATCAACAACAGCAGCGCTGATGGCAGGCTGACCGGAATCATCTAAGACCAAACCGGTGACAGTAATTTTCTGAGCAAGTGCGGTGACGCCCAGAGTAACGAAAAACAAGAATGAAATTATCTTTTTCATAGGCGTCATCTTAATATCTGATAGTAATCATAATCGGTTTATGCGCCATAGTGGCGACAGGGACGTTCATAATGTCCACCGCTGTAACTAAATTCCATGCACTGGAAGATGCATAGACATAGTCTGCGCGCCAGGAATTAGTCCCATTGGAGAATGTGATGCTGAAATCCTTTGCCGTCATGCCGACACAATCAATAAGATTTGCATTCTGGGCATAACGATCGGCTTCAAAATACTTGTCCGAAGGATTGGTCGGGAACCACGCAGGAGTGGAAGGATATCCTGTCTCCATCATGCTAAGATAATAGAAGGAACCGCCTATAAACCACTGCGCTTCAGCCCCTGGGCGGTCGTAGCCGAAATCAAGTACAGTCTTGATTTTGGAGTAACTTTCCTGATTGAAAGGATCCTGATTTGCAAAATTGGATACAGCGAAATTCAGACCATCAATCTTCACTATCAGAGTTGCCGGATTGGAGATACCATCGCTGAATTCTATGCCGGACTTGCGGCTGAAAACAGTCTCATAATTGAAATTTGTTAAATCCTTGCCGGCATCCTCTAGGCCATCGTAAATATTGGCTCTGAGTTCTGCCGGACATTTTGCGGCAAGAATATCTATATCGTGAAACTTGATCCAACTTACGATTAGTCCGGACTCAGATGCTTCCAAATCTTCAAAGTTGGCGTAAACAATCCGGCACTGCTTAAGTGCGGAATCAATAAATTCCAAATAAGAGCAGTCTATTGAACTCTCGTATTGCTTGCCATCAGGAAGCCCCTGTTGAATCACATAAAGAGTGTCGGCTGTCATAGAGCCAAGAGATTCAATTACTACTGCGCCTTTTCTTGTAGGATTTGAATTGGCGAAATCGGATTCATTGGATTCATAAAAAAGAGTAAATGCAGCTTTGCCTTCCCGACCATTGACATCTGTCGTAATCCATGAAGCTTTCGATTTTACACGCCACAAGCCATCCAAGGAAACTAAAACTGACTTTGAGCCCGGCATGGCGGTGACATAAATCTCGGCAATTTTCTTTCCCGGTGAAGCTTCTTTTATCTTCTCCGAACAAGAAGAAAACGCTGCAAGCAGCATCACTGCAAGAGTTATTGTTAATGTTTTTTTCATAATTCTACTCGTGATAGCCATTTACAACATCAAATGAAGGAAGGGATAATGCAGTCACTTCCACTGAAACAACTTTAAAATCTTTGCCGTTGATTCTTGGAACCGAAAGATTGAATAGTCCTACCTCAAAAGTCTCTTCCTGAGCGATAACCTCAATTGTCAGGTTAACATCGGAATATGTTCCGGGAGGAAGGACGAAGAAGAAAGGAGTTAAAGCGCCTCCTATTTTAGTAGGAATTGCATTTCCGCCGAGATCAAGTTGAATATCAGAAGATGAGACTTCGGAAGTCAGTATGGAACCGTCTTTTGTAATTGAAAGACGACCGCTCAACTTGCCTGAAGAACGAAGCGCTATGGAAGTTATATTGAGAATCTCGTCAAAATCGAAGCTTACTTTCATTACGCCCATCGGGTAGCTGAATTTCAGCGCACCGTCATCTGCAAGACTTGCATAAGCTTTTGGGCAATAGTTAAGATAATGTTCTATGAGACCTACATCGGGCTCATAAGCCTGGATGCGTGGGAGCTCACAAGTAATCCCTCCGTTCGCATGCCTGACAACAGTTGCATCATAAGGGAAATACGCCTGAACGGACTCTCCCTTGACTACTGTGCCATAAGCGACAGCCTGAGTCTTGCCGGAAGAGCCTTTTACAAGCACATACTTTTCGTTGGTACCTAACTCGGAACCAAACACCCCTATTTCAGATGATTCTTCCCAAGTCTTAGCCACATTGGATCCGGGGAAAATCTCAACAGACTCAAGATTCGTGTTAAATACGGTATAGCCGTCCACATTGATGTCTTTTCCATCATCATCAATATAGCGGGTGCAGCCTGCTGCGCATATCAGCAGGAGCATTATTGCGTATGTATATAGTTTTCTCGTTTTCCTGCCCAATATTTATTACCGTTAAAAGAAACCTGCGATGGGTAACCCTTGCTATAGGCATCTACGAAGAATGATTTGGATGCTATGTACTGGTCGAAGTTGGATGCTGTTATGTTCTCCGTATTCATAGTGCCGAATCCTGAAGTCTTGTTGTACGTAAAAGTTTCAGCTGAATATGTGAGGGATCCGCCAAAGCCGCAGTCGGTGATTTCACTGCCTTCAAGATCGATAAACGGCCATCGGGTGCCACCCTGAGAGTTGAATTTAGTGCTCAAAGTAAATCCGAGAGAATAGTTGTCCTCGGTATAGTTGATTGCACGCACAAGATTGATATTTGCAAAAAGATTGCAACGCTTCATTTTGAAGGAAAGCATTGCAAGTCCGATACCGGCGCTTGCGGAATAATTCATGAATTTGGTCGTGCCTATCTGACTGCTTACAACTTCGCAATCAGTAAGATCTACATAGCCTCCAAATCCCAAAAAACCACCTGCGACTATACCAAGAGACGCTCTCGAATACCTGTTGCCCTCATAAGCAATTACCTTACCATATGTTTTGCAACCTTCGATGGTAACGTGCTTGTTTTTAAGACCATTGACCATACCTGCAAGACCGCCGGCAAAGCCCTTGCATGGGTCATCCGAAGAACAGCCGCTGGGTATGCCATTGAAGATATTACCATTATTAGTAGAATTCTTTATTTCCATATAAACTCCGTCCTTGTCGGGGAATTCATCTGCTAAAGGATTGGTAGATCTCTTAAAGTAGCTGAAGTTATCACCACCGGGAGTTAACTTAAGGGCTATGCCGACCAAACCGCCGACACCAGAGACGAGTGCGCTTGATGAAGTGATATCCACAGAGAAACTTGCGCTTATATCTCCATCGTTGGTACAGCCGTCAATGCTAAGGAATCCTTCCGTCGTTCCCGTAACCACGGAACCCACTAATCCGCCATAGCCAGCTTGTACAGGCATTCTGGGATCAGAGGCTGTCCTTTTAAATGTAACTGAAAGATTGCCCTTGTTTGAGCAATTTTTAATATACGACATTCCGTTACCGTTAACTGTAGCCACAAGTCCCCCCATAACCACAGGAGTGTTTAAAGCGGAGATATCCACTGTAGCGCTAATATCCGACTCGTTGATACAATTTTCGAGGGTTCCGACACCGAGAGAACGAACGAATGGCCCGATAACTGTCTTGCTGCTTGTGGAAACAATAATCTTTGTTTTATTCGTACAATTACGAATTGTACCTCCATCGCTCAGAATCGAAGCAAAAACCGTTGCACCCCAGGTATCGCTTCTTTCAGGAGTGTTGGTTCCTGCAATAGTCAGATTCCTGATTTCGCCCGTAAGAGTATTGATAAGCGGATATTTTGCGTTAGTTATTGTTATGGTATGGTCATTTCCTTCCAATACATAAGGGAAGGCATTAAGGCTGGTGAGTTCCGTTGCTGTGAAGTCCGCCCCAATTGTAATGGTCCTTTCATCCTTGCCAAGCCAGATATTCTTCCATTCGTCAGTGCCTGAAGCGAATGCGGCGGAAAACTCGTTCCAGTCTTCTTCGCTGCAGATTTCACGGGGACCCGGGTCGTAGCCTTCAGGGGCAAAACAGATTATTTGTCCGGCTTTCAAGTTAAGACCCTTTGCAGCGCCGGCGCTTTCACGCAGCCAATAATTGCGAAGAATCTTTTTGGATGAATCATCAAACCTAATCAGGAAACCTTCCGGGTAAGTTCCGGCAGGGATTGTGAAAACAAAACGGACACCTGTTTCAGTAAGTGTGACACCTTCTTCGGGAAGTGTCATAGAGAGCTCTGTAGAAGCGTCAGGCTCAGCTGTCATAGTTGCAGCTGAAGGGTCAAGTTTGAAATGGCCTGCAATGGGAGCAGACGCGGAAAGGCTGGTGAGAGTCAATTTCTTGATTGTCTCCGTGCCTTTCAGATTAACGCAAACAGCCGCGCAAAGATTCTTAAGAGCTACTCCGGAGTTATCGCCTGAACCGCAAAGGACTGCTGAACCGGAAGCGAAGCTGTCCTGTGTCCAAGCCTGAGAAACAGGAATATTGACAAGCATTAGACCATCTTCAGCCCGGGATTCAAAAATTGAAGCCGGATAAACAATATTATATGGAGGCTTTACATTGCGAAGTTTGAATGTTGCCGAGCTGAGTTTCTCCCCGGAAGCAACGCTTAAGGGTGAAGACGCAACACCATTGACGGATATTCTGTCTCCATCGCTCCAATAAACCGGAAGTTTGGATTCGGAAGAAGAAAGGTCCACCCAAGTCTTGCTTTGGAGCGAGAGACTTACACGTATGGGAACGAAGTTTTCATCTTCGTGAAAGATTTTTTCTTTTTGACAGCCGAGGAGCATTGACATCAAAGCAAGAAAAGCCGGGACTGCCTTGTAGTTAATTTTAGTCATCAGTGTTAAATCTTAGCATCAATGTTATTAAGTTGCTCAAATATAACTAATATGCCATCAACTATACGCGCGAGCACGCACGCGTGCTATAATTATAGGCAAGATTGGGAAAATCCTTTTATTTGAACCTTCCCTGATACTGGTCAGAGTCAAAGATGTCGAAGCGCATTTCATTGGCTTTGATACGTATGCCGTCAACCTCAGCAGGTGTTCTGTCAGCGGCATTATAGAGAACCCTGAGAATTTTCTTGCCGTCAGCACTGTACCATTCGGAGCGTTTTACATAATATGGCAGTTCGGAAGTATCGAGCACGGTGAATCTTCCATCGAAGAAATAGTCAGCATACTCTTCCAGTTTCTTTGCACACCAGCCCATATGCTTGGCATACTCAGGGTCTCCCTCCATACCGCTCTTACATACCCATAGTTGTGAATCGAAGCGTTCTCCCATAACCAGAGCGCTCTTTACCTGACGCTCGTAATTGCCGAAAGAGGAAAGAAGTCCGCGTTCTGTTGTAATTGCTTCGGGGAAAGTGTAACGGAAAAGCTGCGGAAATTGATTGCTTTTTACCTTATAATCTGCCTGAATATTGCCGTGTAGCAATTGGCAGTAAACCGCCGCAATATCTGTAACCCCCTCTGTGCCAAGCACTCGATTTTGGCTATAGCAATAATCCATAGCATCCTTGAAAATCTTGTGTTTATATATCCAGGCTTCATCTATACGATTGCCATGCTCATGCGTGTCATTGAAGCAAGGCTGATACGGACAGAAGCCATAGCAATCCATAAATACGCAGTCAGCTCCCAATGATGCGATTTGACGAACCTGCTTTGCAAGAACGTCGCGCCAGCGCGGAGAGCCTTCACAGGCAAGCGGGAATTGAACCTTGCCGAAACGCTGACGGAGCTCTCCCCTTCCTGAGTAGACGAATGCCGGACGGTATTCATTGCCGTTTATATCGAGAAGACGGCATTCTTCTCCATATTCTTTATAAAAGTCACCGGCGGGGTCCATAAAGTGACAGTTGCACTCGAGAATAACCCTGCCGCCAAGCTCCTGCACCTTACGGATATTGTCAGCTAGTTCCTTAAAGGCACCGGGATAAGCTTCTTCATATTTAGGATATGCCCTATCCATGCCTTCCTTCCACCAGCCGAACAAAAACAGAGTTTTTATTCCATGTTTAGCGCCTGATTCATAAAGAGCGGGAAGGTCCTCAGGCTTGAAATGGTCTTCACCATACTGCGAACGCATTATCACTCGTTGGAATCCAGTCATATGACGCATCCACTTGTCTATCTTAGGCATCTTGAAGAAGTTTGCGTCAGCCCACTTCCTGTAGGTCTTTGCTCCTTCTCTCCAATCGCCATCCAAAACACCTACTACAGAAGATGGTTCTGTAATTTTCTCCCCCGGTCTTGCCATTGGCCAATGGACAATGTTGCAACTGATGTTATCCTCATTGATTCTGTGACGAAGACTCAAAAAGCAAAGACGCATTTCAGGGTCTTGACGACTGATATACAGGAACTTGTCAGAAGACTGAATTCCATACCAGCTCATCGATGCACGCGGGTAGATCAGATTGACGGTAACTTCGTATTCATCGTGGTTGTAATATAGTCCGGACTGTCTTTTAAGCCAGCTCCAAGGGTCCTGATGCCTTACTCCCGGGCCTTCAGGCCAATAAAGAGCATCTTTCGATTTCTCTCCATAAAGGGAGTTGAAATCCGCCATCGGACAAACGCATTCATTTATACGGATATCTTTAGTGTTGTTTTCCATATGAGGCGTGAAACGCAGAAGTTCCCCGACTTTCTCAATAGTCACGCGGAAAAGAATCGGATATTTGTCTCCATATTCAGAAATCAGTTCATTGTATTCCACTGTCATCACATCATTTTTAAGGCTCACCTTGCCCTTTTGGGAATGAGACAAAATCGGAATCTCTGTTCTATGACCGTCATCAAGGATAAGACGCCAGAAATCAGCACCGCGGGAAGCTTCGGAAGCTTTACCATCCAGAACAAATGCCGCATTGCTTCCATCCTGGTCTATTTCGAAATATAAGTTTTTAACCGACATCTTCTGGATTTTCGAAAATCCGGTCAATGACAGCAGCAGAAGCGCTGCAGATAATGCAATTTTTTTCATAACAATATTATTTTTAATTATTTTAATCCACACCATTCAATAAAATCTTGGGTTTTGCAGGATGCAATACCTATTTGAGAATGTCCGGGGAGGAAGTACATCTGATCCCTATTGGGAACTTCGCCTTCAACACCCCAGCCTTCGTAATACATATAGAGAGTATCATTATATTCGAACACAGAAGGAGCCCAGATCGCCCCCTGATCCCAGGCGCCTCGCGGACCTCGGGTAAAGAGCGGCTGCTCGTTCCGAACCTTTGTCCAATTAATAAGATCATCGGAATAAGCGGCATGGAAACGCGGCGGGAAATCAGTGTTGCAAACATTCGCCTGATAGATAAGGATCCATTTGCCTATACTCTCAAGCCTGAAAATTTTTCCGCCGTTTATCGTGTACCAATCGCAGTTTGCAGGTCCCCCGCCCTTCTGAATAATCTCATATTCTAAGGCATCGTCTCCGCTCAGAGGATTCGTATATTCATAGATGCGGCGGGCTACATACAGATACAGCTTATCTTTCCACTTGAAAACGTCGGCCACACCGCAATTTCTCTTCCAAGGGGTTCTTACCGGCGTAAAATTCTTGCCGTCCTGAGTTGTCCCAATCAGGACACAACTCTCATTATCTTTGGATATACCCTTGTAATAGTAATAGAAAGTGCCGTCTATTGTTATTCCGCAAGGATCTATGGCATGATGCTCGTCAGCGTAGCCGTGCCAGCCTGCAGGAATTACCGGATTGCCTTCATAATAGTCCCAGGGACCAAGCGGATTGAAGGTTTCAGCCTCCTGAGTGTAGTACCCAAGATGCGCCCTTATTTTGTCCCCTCCACGAGCAAGCAGCCACCAGCGTCCATCTAAAGTCTCCTCCGGAGTGAGGACTTCAGGATTGGCTATGGAATTGCACATCCATGGCTTGGACGGGTCGGGAAGCATAGGCGGACCGGCTGGTTTGAATAGCGATTGAGCCGAAATATCGTCATCCGGAATAAGTATATCATCTACATACCATGTTTCCTTTTTCTTCTCCCCTCCGGAACACATTATATAAAAGGTCTTGAACAGGTTCGACTTGTCTTTGAATTCAGAAAGATCGAATACAAGCTCTTCCCACTCCCCGGAGGTATTTGTCTTTGTCGAAACCATAAACGGCTCGGACATTTTGGAATTTATCGGCTGGAATTTAAGAAAAACCGGAGCATCTGAGCGTGGAGAAAGCACTTTTATACGTACTTCTGAACAGGGCATGAAGTTTATCGGACCGGTATGAGCAACTCTTATGCAGTCCCAGGTACCTCCATATAGAGAAATTTTTCCGCATAATGCAGAAGAATTGCATTTGTCAGGAGAGGGATTAGGCTCTACGCTAAAATCGGCATTTGCTGTTCCGACTTCTACTGTGCGAGAGTCAAAATCGCATAGAGTATAAAGGCCTTCGGTGTCTGAAGGCAATGGCTTGTATTCAGGCAAGTATTCGCCTGAGCACGCCACCATAGCTGCAGCGGCAGAAAAGCCGTACACCATTTGAAGTATCTTCTCGGCATATCTGTGCCCCATCAGGGTCACACCTTGACGGCTGAAATGCAATTTATCTCTATTGGAATTGCATCCCTCCGAACTTACCCAATCGCTGTTTTCTATCATTGTTGACACTTTTTGAATTTCAGGATTAATTAAATGCGCTCTTTTAAAGCCCTGGAAAGTCTCGCCCACGATAAAGGGGATTTTCTTTCCATCTGCAAGATCGTGACGCAGGGATTTGGCAATGGAAGCCACCTTCGGCAGCCATTCTGAATAATAATCTTCATGAGAATCCTGTTCTCCCTGATGGAATAGTATTCCTTTGAGCTCGCCATACATAAGTGCAATCTTAGTGCGTCTTACCGCTTCGTCATAAAGCACAGGAATCTCTTCTCCGGGATACCATAAATCATCCTCCTTCTCTTTGGCTATGATGGGAGGAGCGCCGCGGCGCCAAAGTCTTGCCGAAGTCCCGCTGCGGGCATTCACCACCAACAAAACCTTGCGGCCTGTAGCTTTGTAGATATCGGTTGCAAAAGAGCCGCCGATATTCATAGCCTGAAGAGATAATTTTTTGCGTACTGTAGAGAAACGGTTGAGCGGCTGCGTGGCTGGAACAACTTCGTTCCTGTCATTGAGAATAAACACTCCGTTAAGCGCATCTTTGTCGTGCGGAAACAGATAACCCCTACCTGCCATATTAGACTGACCGATAAGAAGATAGACATCAAACTCGTTGCATAGTTTTTTTCTCTTTCTTCTTGCTTCCGCCTCTTCGGGAACAAGCATGAGAAGCATTATGAATGCAAGAGCAAAGCGTGCGATTATATTTCTCAACTTCATAATTACATTATTTTTAATAATTGCCATGTGGAGGGGTCGCTTCCGTCGGCAAAGTTGAAGGCCGTACGGGAATTGTTTTTCTCCATCATTGCATAAATATTTATTTTGGCGCCTTTGGTTGCACCCGTAAGCGAAAGCGGAATCTTCACTTCCGCAACATATCCGGCTGTACCATCCGAAGCTGCAGCCGGCTTTGTCTTTACTTCAACACCATCCTTTCCGGAACTAATCAGTCCATTTGCATTCAGTTTGATTACCAGAGGTGCGGAATTGTCGGATTGAAGAATCAGAGTTTGTATAGAAGTCCTGTCCGGATCCTTGCAGTCCAAAGCCAGATATAAAGCTTCACCATCGTGAGAGGCTCGGATAAGGACTTATTCTCCTGTCTTAGCTCCAATATATAGTGCCTTATTTGTGTCCCATTCTTCAAGCTTTCCATCCAATACCACCTCTGCTTTTTTAGCATCGAGGCGCTGGTTCAGATATGCCATACCCAGCTGCATTCCCTCTTCCTGCGAATGCATTCCCATTGCCAGGAGATTGCTGCCGCACACTTCCATCGAACCCCAGAAACCCAATCCTTCAAAAGGCGTGAACCAGTTGGACATGTTATCCCAGGAATTTGAGCCATAGAATTTTGTTGCGGCAGCATTGCACATTCTGATACGGTATAAATTGCCGGAATTGCAGGAAAGCAGTACTTCTCCTGAAGGAAAAGTTACGACATAACCTGCGCCTCCTCTTTTCATCACATTCGTTAGTCTTCTGGAAGGACCTTCTTTAGTTTCTCCAAGAGCCTCCCAATCCAAACCGTTGTTATAGACGACTGACATTTCGCAATGGCTGGAGTAAGTATCCTTGGAACAATCATTGGGAACAGGATTTTCAATACGGGCTTCAAGAAAGCCAAGCAAGGTTTTGCCGTCATTCAGAATTCGGAAGCAAGGCATTTGATCAGTATATATCTTTTCGCCATTATATTGTATCTTGGCGGGATCGATGGTTTTGTAATCATATTTATATTGTCGGCTGACGCGCTTTTTCCCACTCCAGGTCTGACCCTTATCTTCAGATACGATTATGGATGTGCCCGAATTGCGTGTCTGTGGAGTCGCATCGGTAAAATAGCATTGTATACGGCCGTCGGGCAGAGCCAAGAGATATGGTTCCCAGTTCGGTCCCACCGGCACTTCGCGCGGTTGACTCCAAGTCTGGCCGTTGTTTGTGCTCCGCCTGAAAGACAGACCGCAATCGATACCGTCTCCATAATAGCTGCCTGCTCTGTATGAACATACCATAAGAATATCGCCATTGGGAAGCACCACGGCATCGGGGTTCACAAAACGGCGAAAATCCTGGACACTTTTGCCGGAAACATCGATAATGGTCACAGAATATGGTTCATAGAGCATTTTCGGAGCATCCCAGCTAAGGAAATCCTTGCTTGTCGTGTACCAGATGCGCGAGCCGTAAGTACCGCTGTGGTAAAACATGATGAAGCGACCGTTTGCCATTTTCTTGATTCTTGGATACATGGCATACTGCTGCTCGGAAGCGCCTGAAGGAGCCCCGACTGTCAGGATATTGTGTTTTATAATTTGAAATGTGGATGGAATCGGCTGTAAAACGCTTCGAAGTTCATCTCCGGCATGGGAATTCAATACAGGCTCTTCGGTGTTCATTTCGAACACCGAATGAAGATAAACTTCGCCATTAAGCGGATTAGGTTCAGGCTCATGCTTTTTCGCACATCCTGCCAAAAAAAGAATAATGGGAAGAACTATTTTAGCAAAATTCGCTGCCATGTATTAGTGTCAGATTTTTTGGAGAATGTGAATGTTGAAGATGAGTTTTCGCATGAGAAATATGCCCATACGGCAAGATAGTCTCCTTTGCCTGCGCCAAGTTCATCAAGATCAAACTCAGCCCTACTATTGCCTTCCACTCTTTGTTCTATAAATTTAGAAGACCCCGGGAGGCTGATTCTTATGGCGGTATTGGCTTTATCCGGCTCCTTGACCGACAGAATAAGCTTATTCCCCTTGCACTCAGCTGCAATAAAAGCTTCATCTCCTTTGACTGTGCAGAGATAAAGACTGTCAGCGGAAGCTTTCCCCTCCTCTACATGCAAGCAATGATTCAGACGAAGACGTGCTATCTGGATGCCATTGTCGCAGTGCATTGCAGTAACCAAAGTATTATCGGAATCTGCTTCCATACAACCCCAATATCCTTTTTCCGAGAAAGGACGGAAGAAATCGGTATCCCAAGTCGTTCCATATGGAAGTTCAGCATAGCTGTTGAGAATCTTAATTCCGAATTCATTACCGCTCCCGCGTCCTATAACAACCTCTCCAGAAGGGAAGGTTACAACATATCCTCCGGCACCCCTGGCTACGTTGGTATGTCTTCTGGCAGGACCTGCGGAATCTTCTCCAAGGTCTTTCCAATCAAGTCCGTCATTATATACCATGGAAACTTTGCAGTAAGATGCATAATACTCTTTCACCTTGTAATCATACGGGATTTTGCTCTCAAGTCTGGACTCTAAATATCCTACAATGGTTTTGCCGTCATTAAGAACGCGAAAGCAAGGCATTTGGTCGGTGTAGATATTCTGTCCCCTATAATTGTATTTATATTGGCGGCATACACGGATAGGCTTTGTCCAGCTGTACCCGCCATCAGAAGAAACCATTACGGAAGTGCCTGAATTCCAATATTGTGGAACTGCATGTGTAAAATAGCATTGGATACGGCCGTCCGGAAGCTCGAGAAGATACGGCTCCCAGTTACAGGCATCGGTAATCTGTTCCGGTTTGCTCCAGGTTTTGCCGTTGTCGGAACTTCTCGTAAGCATAAGTCCTCCTCCAAAGCCTTGGGCGTAGCCCCTGTGTTGACGGAAAGAACAGACAGCAAGGATTTCTCCGCTCTTCAGGACAACTGCATCCATATTGACGTAGCGTACCACATCCTTTTTGCCATCGAAACCATCATCAACGTAGTAAGGCTCATACATCATTATCGGTTCTGTCCAGGTTTTCAGGTCATCACTTGTGCAATACCAAATGCGCGAGCCTAAGCGTCCTCCCATATAAAACATTATATAGCGGCCGTCAGCCATCTTTTTAATGCGTGGATAGCAAGCAAACTTCTGCTCATGGGCTGTTTCGGGAACACCCTTTAAGAGCTCAGGGTGTGGAAGAATTTGCGAATAATGCCACATCGGTTGGAGTACGCTCCACTGCTCCTCTCCCGTGTGGGAAGATTTGAACGGAGCCGGAATCACATCCGAGGTCAGACGTATTTTTTGCCAGGTATTCGGTTTTTTGAAGGAAGTCTTCCAAAAAACGTCTTCCACTCCGGCGTTTCTAACGCTGGCATTGAACCAAATCTCGGAATTACTCTTTGCACCGAAGGCCGAGAGCGGAACAGCAATCTCTGCGCACATCCCCTCATCTCCTTTTATAGTGCGTCCTTTAGCAGTTTTCACTGTTACTCCTTCACCTTTGATAAGACCATCAGGACCGATTTCAAAAGATATATTATTTCCTTTCCTTAGTTTGTCTTTCGAACTCAGAGAAATAGAGAGCTTATCGGCGTTCCCCACCCATTCTGCGGCAATATATAAATTGTTTTTATCGTGAGTTGCCCGGAAAATGGTCTGGGTGGGAGAATCGGATCCTATGAAAAGGGCTTCGGTTCCGGTCCATTCCTCGGGATTGCCGTCGATGGTTATGGTCTGTGTGGGTGCTGTAATCATATGGTTGAGATATGACTGGCCAATCCAGATGCCATCGCGGACGTCCATCGTGGAGATGATGTGATGTTTATCTAAAGTGGCTTCGATACTGCCCCAGACTCCCATATCGGGAAATGGCTGCAACCAATCCACCTCCCAATCGCGGTGGTTGAATTTGGTCCCTGTGTGGTCTGCGATTTTCAGAGAATGAAGGCCTCCGACTCCTGATGAGAGTACCACTTCTCCAGATGGAAGAGCGACGAGGTATCCTGAATTGCTCCTTAAACAATTTGTTAGTCTGCGTTTCGGCCCTTCACTATTCTCTCCTAAATCTTTCCATTCAAAACCATCATTATAAACAATCGATAGCCAATAGGAACTTTTTGTGCCCGGGCCGTCGAGCTCAAGCCTTGCTTCAAGTGCCCCCATAAGGGTCTTGCCATCATTTAACAGGCAGAAAACCGGCATTTGGTCGGTGTAGATTTTTTCGCCTTTGTCATAATATTTATATTGGCGGCTCACTCTTTTCTTAGGGCCGAAGCTGACTCCGTTGTCCCAAGACTCAATGAGTGAAGTACCGGAATTACGAGTACGCGGGGTGCTGTCAGTGAAATAACATTGTACTCTTCCATCCGGCAGTTGAATTACGAAAGGCTCCCAGTTGGTACCCTTGTAGATAATCTCCGGACGGGTCCAGGTTTTGCCGTTATCGTGGCTTCGGATTTGCAACAGCCCGCAGCCGATACCTTTAGAGTAGTGGTTGCCTGCTCTGAAAGAGACAATCGCAAGGAGTGACCCGTCTTTCATTACGGTAGCATCTATGTTGGAATAGCGTTCATAGTCGGTCTTCCCGTCAATAGTGATGCGCTTTGGGCCCATTATTACTTTTTTTCCCGTCCAGTTGATAAGGTCTGTACTATAAGCACACATGACTCGGGAAGCAACCTGACCGCCTTGATAAAACATTATATACGAACCGTCAGGCAGGGCCTTGACTCTGGGATAGAAGGGTCTCCGCTGCTCTTGCGGAAGACCTTCAGGCATAATGTACGATTGCTTGAGCAGATGTTTTGTGCCATATATCGGTTCCAACGAACTATATTGTTCATAACCCGCATGTGAATTGAGCTTATGCGGAGTAGTATTCATCTGATCATGCGTATGCAGAAGAACTGTAAGTAAAGTTATTAAAACAGTGTTTATCATGTCATTTGTGTCTTATTATTTCTCTGCGAAGAATCTGAACTCTGTAGTTGACCAATATGTCTCTCCTGGAAGAAGAGTGGTTGTCGGGAATTCCGGGTGGTGAGGGGAATTGGGGAAATGAAGGGTCTCTAAAAGCATTCCTCCGAACTTTTCTATAGGTCCGTATTTACCGACTATACTTTCGTTGAAACCACGGCCGGTATAGGTAAGAAGGCCTGGTTCTGTTGTCCATACTTCCACGCCAAGGCCGTTCTTCGGCTGATACAGTATTGCAGCTTTGGATAGTTTTCCGGGCTGATAGTCTCTCAATTGCCAGCATACAGAGAAACCCCTCATAGTCACAATCTGTTCGCTTGGCGTATCAATGGCATAATCCACCCTATGCGGTTCGCGCATATCAAACGGAGTGCCTTCTACCGGAAGAGGATCTCCCTTGGGCACAAAGCTGGGTCCGTTTAGGCTGTAGGTGTCTGCAAACACCTGCAGGTGATGGTCCATAACATAACCTCCGCTCTTTCCTTTAAGATTGAAATAAGCGTGATTAAGCATATTTACAACGGTGGGCTTGTCTGTAGTAGCTTTATATTCAATTTTTAAATTGTTGCTGTCATCAAACCAATAGATAACCTCAGCCTGAAGATTGCCCGGATACCCCTCTTCTCCGTCAGGAGATAAATAGCTGAATCTGACTCCCACCCGCGCTCCCAAGGTATCGGCAGCATTCTGCCTAAGCATTTCAGCATTCCAGACCTTTCTGTCAAAACCCTCTTTGCCACCGTGGATATGCCCCGGCACACCGCCTATCCTTTCATTCACACTAAGATGCACGGAATCCTTCCCTATCTTGAAACTCGCGGGATAAATTCTGTTGCCATAGCGTCCTGCTACAGCTCCGGCGAATCTTTCCGCTCCTGTCTCCAAATCTTTTATGTTGCCATAACCCACGATTACATCCTGTAGAGTTCCCGTACGGTCGGGCACATGAACGCTCACGAGTTTGCAGCCATAGTTGGTAATAGTAACATAAGCCCCTGAGGCATTGGAAAGAGTGTAAAGGAAGGTGGAGTCTTTTCCGGAAGTCTGTCCGAAATACTCGGACTTAACATCAAGACGTAGTGCTTGACGGCGGGCAGTCAGTACAGGGAATTCGGAAATTCTAAGTTTCGTTGACCCATAAGGAATCAGAGTAATTTCTTCAATATTATCCGGATGGCGGGAGGAATTGGGATTATATATTCTTGAACGTACAATGCTGTATGGCATCTGGCCGGTATCTCCATTATATATGGTCCAGTCCGGTATCCTGGAAGCTCTTGCTTTTATGCTGATTGGAGCGGACTCCTGAGACCAATACCAATTTCCTGCCAACTTGCTTTCATCCACCTTTACCTCGAAATCCAACTTTTCCACATCCTTCATCAATAAACCATAATTCCAAGGACTCTTTGGAGTAACTTCCCAATAATCCTTACCCTTGCGCTCGGAGGGGTCAAGAGCAACTTTCCGCCAATTTTCATCAATCTTTAAGGCATATACTAACGGACCTCTCTCAATGCTTACGGCGTTCTCGTACCAGCGCTGTGTGCTTAAATGCATGGGAAAGAACAGCTCTACCTTATCTCCATTGCGCCATTCACGCTCTATTCTCAGCATTGGAGAAGTGACATCAATCGGAATGCCGTTCAATTTAACCTCAGCAGCATTTGTCCAAGAAGGGATTCTGAACTCAAATGCAGTTTTGACTGACTTTCTTCGAGGAAGTTTTATGTTTATCGTTACCTTGCCGTCCATAGGATAGTGAGTTTGCTCTGTAACGGTCATTTCAATCCCTTCCACTTTTGCAGTAAATTGACAGGGAGAATATGAAAGGGCTGCGAATCCTCCGTCCGAAGTTCTGTACCACAGACTCTGCACGAACTTCGGCCACCCCTGATGCAGATTGCAAAGACAGCAGGGATATCCGCAGAGTTGTCCGAACAGAGAGGCTGTACCATCGTAAACTATGTCAAAATTGTGAGGACCGCGTGTAATCGACACCTGATTCGCTTGCTGGAAATATTGATGATATTTGAAATCCTCGGTGTTCTGAGCCGGAAGAGCATTGAAGGCAATTCTTTCTAAAAGTTCTACATAAGCAGGATCACCGGAGATGCGGCTCATTTCTTCCAATGAATACATAAGTTCCACTGCAGAGCAGAGTTCGCTGCCCTGGATAGGATTGTTGCCGTGAAGCTGCTCATCACCTCCGAACATTCCGTTCGGGAAGCCGTGATACTTGCGGATATCCTCCAGCGCGTTATCTACAGCTCTTTTATAACGGTCATCATTTCTGACTTGGGAATAAACCAACGGCTCCTTCAATCCTTGCGACAGATTGACGCAGTGAATGGTGCTGATACGAGACAGCTCATCACTTTCAAGGAACATTTTGGTAAAGTCATGCCCTTGTTCATGCAGAACATCACATAGGTCCAGAAGGTATTTCTCACCGGTATGCCTGTAAAGCCACAATGCCGCTATCATATTGTCAGCAGCCCTGTATTCAGCCCAGCCGGACCAATGACCAAGGGGTTTCTCGGATAATGTCTTCAGCTGATATCGGAAGTATTTATCCATAAACGGTATTACCCTCTCATCGGATGTTGCATCATAATACTGCATCAGCACTTTAAGCATCACCATTCTGGGCCACCAATCCTGCGAACGCCCGCGCTGCAATCCCGGCTCGTTCGGATAATCTTTACACGGACCGAACTGACCGCTCTCCTGTTGAGAATTCAAGGTCCAATCGACCCAGCGCTGAGCCTTGGCTTTAAGTTCGGCATCATTTAAAATATAAGCCATAGGCAGTAAGCCGTCTATCCAATAAGGACCCCTCTCCCAACAGTCTCCGTCACCTCCCAACCATCCGTTTCTATCCCCTACCACTTCAGGATAGACTTTATCAAGCGTGGCTGTTATACCATCCCTCTGTCTCACAAGCATTTCCCTGAGCCACCCATCCGGCTTTATAGACCCGAGCGGCAGTTCATTATATTTTCTAAGGGAAATCTCAGCCCCTGTGGCAGAGGCAAGGTGCAGGGCGAATGCTGCAATTATCAAAATTATTTTACGCTTCATATAAACAAAGTATTAACCTGATTTTTGCTTCTGATATTCTAAAGGAGAGATGCCGAAGTGTTCTTTGAAACGCTTGGCAAAATATGAGGGGGAATTGAAGCCGACCGCATAACATACGTCTGCGACCAAGGCCGATGAGGATTCCGAAAGAAGGCGTGCCGCTTCTTCCATTCTCTTGTTTCTCAGATATTCGTTTGGGGTCTGACCCAAAAGGGCATTCATACGGCGGCTGAGTGAAGAATGGCTCACAAGCAGTTCTCTCTCCATATCCTTATTGGAAAATTCGGGATTGCTGATATTCTTTGCAATGAGTTCATCCAGAGCCTTGATGAAGTCGGAATCTCTATTAGCCAGAACAATGGGAGCTGAGTCACTTGCAGGAGCGGCAGATGCCTTAATGGATTCCCTCTTGTCAAACACGCCCTTAATGCAGGCGAAAAGGTAATCCAAACTGAAAGGTTTTTCTATGTAAGCCGCTGCTCCGCTCTCTACACATTTTATCTTTACATCCACGCTTGATATTGCCGAAATGACAATAATCGGGATGCGTGCAAGACTTTCATCTGCTGCAATTGTGCGGCACAATTCCACTCCGCTCATTCCGTTAAGACCTATGTCAGTCAGTACCAAATCCACTTTCTTGGATTTGAGAAGTTCCAGCGCCTTCTCTGCCGTCTGCGCTGAAATGACGCGGTAAACCTCTTTTAATTTTCTCTTAAGATAAGCGTTGAGATCGATATTATCTTCAACAATAAGAATCAGCGGCATAGATGGAGCGCCTATTTCCTGAGCATCCTGAATATCAGGCTGCGATTCCAGTTTTTTTAGTGGAATAGTCAAGATGAATTCGTTTACATCCATTCTGTCGGACATTTTAAGACTTCCTCCATGCTGCTGGACAAGGCGGCGGGCAAACGCAAGGCCTATTCCGAAGCCCTGTTTAGCAAATTGCTTTTTGTCGTTATACCTTACAAACGCTTCAAAAATAGCCTCGCGACGATTCTTAGGAATTACAGAGCCATCATTCTCGAAGCGCAAGGTAAAGTTCTCATCATTGCTGCTTAATGTAATACGCACATAACTCTCTGCATACTTGACCGCATTGTCAAGAAGATTATTGATTATCTTGTCAAAGGCCTTCACATCTACAGCAGTTACTATAGGCTGTTTATCATGATGAAAACTCAATTTAAGATCACGCTCCTTGGCCAACTCAGCGAAAGTGGATTTGAAGAACTTGACCCTTTCAAGTATATCTGTCTCTGAAAACTCCATGACGTGCCCGCGCTCTTCCTCACGAATAAAATCAAGCAATTCCTTTACTAAACCGTCAAGATATTTAGCAGATTTGTCAATGGTCTTAAGATCGCGCATTTCGCTCCTTCCTACCGAATTATCAGTCAGCAGATTATCTAAAGGTGTTCGGATAAGTGTAAGAGGGGTCCTTATTTCGTGAATGACACCTGAAAAGAAGTTCAGTTTTTCTTCGTAAGCTCGGCGCGCATTCTCTATCTCCTGTTCTTTTTTACGGCGTTTCTGCCGGATTTGAAATCTTTTATATAAGATAAAAGCGACAATCGCTGCAAGCAGAAGTGAGAATAAAATAGTCAGGAGGATAATACCGAGCGTGGTTTTCAGAAAGGGTTGCGCCTGTTTAACAGGAGCCTTTGGCAATTCGAAATCAAAAGGATTGAAGCGGATGAAACCATTCTGGTTGCCGAAAACCATAGTTCCGTCCATCAGCACCAAACCGGATTTTTTGAAAGAATCGGAGATCAGGCCTTCATTGACGGTATAGAGTCTGACGCCATTGTTTTTAGGGTCGAAATGTACTAATCCGGAATCCGTACTCAGCCATAAAGTTCCTCTGGAATCCGAAAGACCCGTATAATAAAGATTAGTGGGAAGCTGGGGACAATTGTCGCGATTGATGGATTCGAAGCGTGAAGAGGAGGAGAGATATTTGTAAAGTCCCGAGCTGAAGCCAAGTATCCAGACATATCCATCGGAATCTATACATACAGAAGATGTCATTTCCTGAATAGGAGCGTTGTCATAAAGGGTTCCGAAATAAGAAACAGTCTCCGATTCCGGGCTGTATAGGATTGCTCCCTTGGAATAGCTTGCCATCCAGATATCGCCATTGGCATCTTCCTGAAAATCCTCCACTGCTACATTCAGCCCATCTATAGCTATAAAGGTATCGGAAGCGGGATCATACCTTACAACTCCTGTTGCTGCCCCTACATAGATATCCCCGCCGGAGCTGCGGAATATACTTACAACGCGGTTATCCACCGTTTCGTCTGATTTTCCAAGTGTTCCGTAAAAATGCTGTTCGTCTGTACGAAGGTCAAGATGAAGCACTCCTCTTTGCTCTCCAAGCCAGAGGGTGTTACCATCTGCGCAAACGGCAGTAAGATTGTCAGGGAGTCTCGCTCCCGAAGAATATTTTGTTAGGGAACCATCTTTCGAGAGTTGCATCAACCCGCTTCTTTGAGTCACTATCCAAAGAGTGCTGTCGGAAGTCTGAGCAAATCCCTGAACGACGGAGCCGCTCATGCCATAATAATATTTTTTAAACCTGTCGTCCAGCGGGTGATGATAGCTGACTCCGGAATTTTCCTGACCTATTACAAGCGCACCGTCTTTAGTAAAGCAGGCGTCCCTGACAAAATCGTTCCCGATTGAAAAAGGATCTTCGGGGTCTGAAGATATGATTTTCTTCTCTTGTGTTTGAATGTCGTAAATCACAAGCCCGCCCGTGGTTGACATAAGTAGACAATCGCCCGATATGGATAAGTTCGTTGGCCTTTGGTTAGGATTCAATAGGAGAAGAGTCTCTATTCTGCCGGTGTTAAGCTCGAGCTTCACCAAGCCTCTTGATTTTGAGGCGATATAAAGGCAGCCATTGGAGTCTGTAACTATTCCTTCAACATCATCTTTAAAGAAAGCTCCGTTAGCGACAGGACGCAGTGATCCGGGTCCTGCAGTTGGGTCATAAGTAAATATGTTATTGCAGTAAGATGCCAGTACAAGGCTTCCATCCTTGTTTATGGCTATTCGATACACATCAGAAATATCCAGATTAGTGATTCTTATAACTTCTTCTTCTTTAGCCCTGAAAAGGCCCCTGCCGTTGACTCCTATCCAAATAATACCTGAAGTATCCCGCTGCATATCATAGACTCGGGATTGAACAAGACTGCCGGGAAGAGTACGGAATCCTCCGGATTCTATATCATATACAACTATTCCTTTGTCTGTTCCCACCCAGATATCACCGCCTGCAGCCTCTGCAATAGATGACACATAATCGGATTCCACTCCGAATTGGCTGCGGTCAAAAATCTTGAAACGCTTCCCATCAAACACGCTCATTCCATTCTGTGTGCCTATCCAGATATGACCACGGCTATCTTCAAAAAGTACTCTAACTGCATCATAAGGCAGAGAGCCATTCTCCTTTGTAAAATGGCGAAAATGATAATCTGCCGCTACCGTTCGTAGCGAAGCGGCAAAAACCAAAAGCGATATGATAAAAATACGTTTCATCGGAGCATTATTTTATTCCGTACTTTGCAAGAATTTTAAGAATAGGTTCCTTGATGGATTGAGCCATTAGTTTGTAACCATAATCTCCAGGATGCGTTCCATCTACGGTCGTATCATGGTTCTCATCAGTGGCATTAGTGCTTGTCACATAATAGACATCCTTGTATTTCTTCATTGCTGTCTTCATCATGTAGTCAGCCATTTCCATTTTAGCTGTTTCCTTCCTGTCTACATCGGAATTAAAAGAACGCCATTCACGATAAAGGGTCTTTATAAAGATGAGCGGCTTGCCGGGATTGGCAGCCTGAATGGTTTCAATGAAAGCAAATAGCCGCTCTTCTATGATTTCTGCAGAAGGATTAGAGAAAGCATCAAAAATATATGCATCCACTTGTGCGTCCGCAAGAGCTTCCGCAAAATATTTCTGAAGCATAGAACGCCCTGAAAAGCCGAAATTAATGAATTGTATGCCGGTGAATCTGCTAAGTTGGGCGGTATAGCTCATTGCAGACCTGGAACAACCATAACCTTGTGTGAAACTGGAGCCGAAAACTGCAATTCTATGGCGGAAAGGATTCTTTATGGATTCTATCCGGTCACCCGGTCTGATACCTATCTGCAAGAGATTGACACTCGAAAAAAGAGGAAGATACACCAAGCAATCGCACATTCCGCAATCGTTGTAGTAAATCAAGGCTTTTTCGCCGTCCTTGGAGAAATGCGCAGTCCCTGCCCAGCGCCAGGAGCCGTCTTTTTTGATATAAAGATCGAAACCTTGTTGGGCGTTAGGGCCGGTGCTTCCACCGCCACCGAGCTTTGCAAACTCGGCTTTTACATGAATGCGTGGAGAATCTGTCCTGAATGCCACTGCAATACCGGAACTCTGCATTGCTTGTCTTTGTTCTGCTTCATTAAGGCCGGGATATGTCTGGGTATCAAGGCGATGATATGGATTAGGGGTGTTTTCGAAAACCTTTCCGACCAAAGTCAGCTTGGCGGCATCTATGTATTCTATCTGAGCAAAGCTTAAGATGGGAAAAATAAGAAGTATAAAGAAAACAACAAATCTTTTCATGGTTTTATTATGTGGTTTTGTTTGGTAATGACAAAATTATGCATTTTGTTAGATAATCTGAACAAAATCCGTTCAAGAACTAACAATATTTTCCCACGAACAATATAAATTATTTCTCAAATAGAATATTAATTAACCTGAGAGTGGTCTGGTGTCGGCAAAACCGCTCTACGCTTTGGTTTTATTATTGATATCTGAACTTGCGTAGAATTCAAAGATTTTATTTAAGTTTGCTTTCATGAAAATTCACAGACTAGTAATTATTTCCGGCTTGTTTCTCGCAGCGTGCAGTGCGGAAGCGAGACAAAGGCCTAAGTTGCCCGAAATAGTATTTGAATGGGATGCCCCTATAATATTAGAAAGGGGAGGTTACACACGCGTTCTTCGTCTCTCCGATGAACGACTGATGTGCTCATACACTCATTATGGTAATGGATATGCATGCTACAGCAAGGATAATGGGTATTCTTGGGGAGAACCATCCATTATAATGAATAAATACGAATGGTCCAATGAAAACGGAAGTACTGTTGTTGGAATGCATAATCCGGAAACCATGCAGTTGTCAGTTTCAAATCCATATTACCCCAATCGGATTTTCTATATTATAAACCTTCGACCAGGTGATAAAAAATCAAGTGTTCATCCATATGGAATTGCATATGTCACATCTGACGACAACGGCCAAAGCTGGAGCCCAATGAAAACGATATTCTTATCTGAACAATGGGACAAAGATATTTCCAAAGGTTGTTGGGAGCCATATCTGATGGAACTGCCTGACGGAAATATACAAATGTACTTTGCAGATGAAACTCCATATTATAAACAAGGCGACAAATACCAGAATATCTCCGTTATGGAATCATCCGATGGCGGTGACACATGGAGTGAGCCGAGGATTGTATGCTATAACCCAATGTTCAGAGACGGTATGCCGGTAACCATGATTTATGACGGAAAAATCTATCTGTCCATCGAATCCAACCATGTAAATATTCGCTTGCGTCCACAAATCCTTTATACTTCTTTGAAAGACAATTGGAAGGAGACAGTGGGAGAATATTCAAAATACCGCTTCAATCCTTTTTTAGTGTCCAGAGACAGTCCCGATTTCGTTTCCGGAGCTCCATATCTTATACAAACAGAAAAATTCTTCGTTCTCAGTTACCAAACATCTGAGAATGCGGATATAACAGTTAGCACCCAAAGAATAATGGAGGTTCAAGCCTGCTTGAAAAGCGAAATGAAAAAGGACAAATTCCATACGATGCGGAGTGCTTCACGTCCTATAGATGTCGACCCCCGGTCCTCACATGTCATGTGGAATTCCTTAAGTCCCCTCGGCGGAGACGAAATAATGGCCTGCTGCCAATATAACGGGAAAGTCACCCTCGTTCGCGGAAGAATCAAGACGAAATAATATTTAAACAACCCTATGAAAATCAAAATTTGTGCAATTATGATGCTGGTAATAGTCAGCGCATGCGGCCGGAAGGCGGAGAATAAGAGGCTCGAAGAGGGAAGCTGGGAGCCGTCTGTTTACAAAGGGCTCAGTGCAGTCCTGGAGGAATGCGGCAACACCTCCGAGGTATATAACGAAGAAGACAAGGCATTCGCGGTTTTCGACTTCGATAATACTACAATTATGAATGATGTTGAATATTCTCTTTTTGCTTATATAATTGAAAATCTCAAATTCGACTTTTCTCCTGAAGAGCTCCACAAGCGTTTGATTGACTCACCGGTAAGCCCTGATTTTAAATTGAGTGCAGGCGATGGCAGAATCATTACTGCAGGAGATCTTGCCGATGATATTTATGAGGCGTATAAAGAGCTTTACGGCAAGCCGCTTGATGAGATAACGAACACCGATGCATACAAGGATTATCGCGCTAAAATACGTTATATGTATGATGCCTTGGACGATGTGATGCCAAGCGCGGATGTTTCCGCCTGGCTGTTCAATATCATGGCAGTGGGAAGCACCGGTGAGGAAATTCAGGCGCTGACGAGAGAATCCACATACTCCGCTATAGCAAAAGCCCAAGTAAAAAAGGAAACTTGGACGAGTACAGGTTCCGGGAAAACAGGTAAAATAAGCGTCGAAATAGAAGACGGCATTGTAATCACTCCCGATATTAAAGACCTGTATGCAAAACTCGAGGCGAACGGCATAATTCCTTATATAGTTTCTGCATCTCCCGAAGATGTGGTGGAGGCCGTTGTCACTGATGGAGGAATCGGCATCACAGTGCCTGCTGAACGGGTTTTCGGCATGCGCTACGAAAAGGACAGTCTCGGACGTTATTTAAAAAAGAGGGTGCAGGGCTATCCATCCACTTGGGGAGAAGGCAAGACAGCGGCCATCATCAAATATATTGCTCCGCTGCATGGCGGAAAGGGACCTGTGCTTGTGGCGGGCGACAGCAACGGAGATTACAATATGTTAGTGGATTTTCCGGATATGAAAGCCGGACTCATATTCAATCGTAATGAGTCCGGCCCGTTGCGTACCCTGTATAATCAGCAGCCTAAATACCTCTTGCAGAGGCGTGATTCCTTCTAATCCTACCTCGTACTGAACTTATAAACGCTTGTCTGGGTATAAGTTTCGCCCGGACGCAGGATTGTATCAGGGAAGTGAGGCTTGTTGACTCCGTCAGGGAACTTCTGGGTTTCGAGAGCCAGGGCCTCGCGATAGCCGATAGGCAGGCCTTCTATCTTGCCGCAATATGAACCATCGAAGAAGTTGCCGCAGTAAAACTGCAAACCAGGTTGGTCGGTGAATACTTCAAGCACTCGTCCTGTGGTATCTTCATATAATTCGCATGCCTTGTGGAGAGAGCCATCAGAGGGTACATTGAGCACCCAATTGTGGTCGTAGCCTCGTCCAAGAGAGAGTTGCGGATGATTCTCCCCTATTCTTTCACCGAGAATATGCGGCTCTCTGAAATCGAAGGGAGTGCCCTCCACCGGCATAATCTCTCCGGTTGGAATCAAAAACTCATCAACAGCAGTTATTCCATCGGCGGGAATAGTCAGCACATGGTCGAGGATAGTCCCTCCCGCACTGCCTTTCAAATTGTAGAAGGCATGATTCGAGAGGTTTACCGGTGTGGCTTTGTCTGTAGTTGCCGAATAGGAAATTTCAAGTTCGTTGTTTTCGGTAAGAGTATAAGTCAGCTCAATGCTTAGATTGCCTGGGAATCCGTCTTGCCCGTCTCGGGCGGTATAGCCGAATTTCACTGAGGAAGGAGTCCGCTCCAAAACTTTCCACACAACCATATCCAATCCGAGCAAACCGCCATGCAGCGTTTGTCCGTTGTTGTTCTTGGGGAGATTGTAGGTCTTCCCATCAAGAGTGAACTTGCCTCCACCTATACGGTTGGCGACTCTGCCAACGGTAGCTCCTAAAAATCTCTCCCCAGTATTATGTACAAAGCGCTCTGCATCTCCATAGCCGACAATTATGTCATCGGGTTTTCCGTTACGGTCGGGAGCGAAGAGACTTATCACTCGCGCTCCGAAATCCGTCACTTGCATTGTCAGGTCACCCTTACGAAGGGTAAAAAGCTTCAAATGGCCGTTGATTCCGGATGAAGGGTCTTTATAATGGAAAGCATATGGGGGAACAAGCGGCAGCTTACTCACATTCGGAGCATTGATAACCTTTAAATTTGCTTCCCGTACACGATTCATATCCATTTTCAGCACCTCACGGTCGTAGGTGAAAAATCCGTTCACCTCTCCTTCAACATCCGTTGTCTGGGTATAAACGGCTGCGCAGCATAAATCGCGCTGTTTGATTACGATAAGGTCTTCTATGTAAGTAATATAGCAGTCAGTCACCTTCTCCTCGCTATCATACTGAATATATCCCCACTTCCGGCCGATTTCCCAAGTGTGTCCCTCAATCGGGCGGCCGATTCCACCGTATTCTCCCAGAACGTTAATCATATCCTTGTCGATTATTCTCATTTTGGGATGGGGATAATAGTGAGAATCCAGAATATCTCCCGCACCTTCTATCCAGTTTCCTCCCGAGGCGGCATTGATGAGTCTGGTGGGGTCTTGTGCGAGAGTGAAGTCGACAACAGATTGGGTATCAAACTGTCCCCATGCCTCGTTGAAGGGCACCCATACCACAATGGACTGGAATTTTTTAATTTGGGCCAATACCTCTCCCCACTCTTTGTAATAATTGTCTTTCTGCTTTGCAGTAGCGGGATAGTCTTGTCCTGAACCATAATAATCCTCTCCCTGCCCCCAATCCGAGCGCTTGGCATGAGCGGCAATGGAGGGCATATCCTGCCAAACCATAATGCCTAACCTGTCGCAGTCGTAATACCAACGGGAAGGCTCCACCTTGATATGCTTGCGTATCATATTAAAGCCCAGAGCCTTGGTTTGTTCAATATCCCAAGCCATGGCTTCTGCGGTAGGTGCGGTATAAAGGCCATCAGGCCACCAGCCTTGGTCGAGCGGACCGAATTGGAACAGAATTTCTCCGTTGAGCGCCATCCTCTTTACTCCGGCTTCATCGAGCTTGACTCCTATGCTGCGGAAGGCTGTGTAAGCATCAACCTTATCGATAAGCTTGCCTCCCTTGTACAATTTTATTCTAAGGCCATAGAGCCAGGGGTCATCGGGGCACCAAAGACGCGGGCGGCGGACCTTCAAATTTGCGGTTTCGCCTACGGCTACCTTGGTTTTTGCTCTCTTAAAGATTCCCCAAGCCGGTTTTTCAGGATTATATCCGCGTTTTGGACGTAGTACTTCCACTTTAACCTCATCAGCGCTGCCTTCCACATCCACCGAAACGGACAGCGAACCATCAGTAGATGTAATTACATTGTAATCTTTAATGAAGCTCTCAGAAACTGCCTCCATCCACACCGTTTGCCATATGCCTGTAACCGGCGTGTACCATATGCCTGCCGGATTGCTTACCTGCTTGCCGCGGGGCACGCAATAACTTGTATCATCGGTAGGGTCCCATACTTTCATAACTAACTCTGCAGGTCCTTTCGAGAGGGCATCCGTAATATCAAAACTGAAACCTGTAAAACCTCCGGTATGGGAGCCGACAAAGGTACCGTTAAGCCACAGCTCGGCCTTCCAGTCAACGGCATCGAAGTGAAGCATAATGCTTTTGCCCGCCCATTTTGAGGGTACGTTAATCGTGGTCTTATACCAAAGCGCCTCATCCTTGGACACCCTTTTGCAGACTCCAGAAAGGGAAGACTCAATGCAGAACGGAACAAGTATTTTCCCTTCTGCGTCAGGCATCTCAAGAGCATCTGCGGGAGATATTGCATAATCCCAAAGCCCGTTCAAGTTAATCCAATCCGGACGCACCATCTGAGGGCGCGGATATTCCGGGCGGGCATTTGTGGGGCTGACTTCAGCGGCCCATTTGGTTTTAATGTTTTCTCCTTGAGGAGCCCAGCTTTCGGCGAAGAGAATTGTTGAAAGCGACAGGGCGATAAAGGTCAATAAAAGCTTTTTCATTTTATGTGATTTTACAAATAAGCATAGGTGCCGATTTTACGTCCGCTAAGATAATAAAAATAATCGTATAATAAAGAAATGCTGCACCTTGCGATTCAGCATTTCTCAGGGTAATTTTACTTTTTAAAACCGCAAAAAGGTTTTTAGAAGTTTGTCTTGTGGATTTCGAAGAAGGCCTTTGGATATCTGCATACGGGGCAGACTTCGGGAGCCTTAGTGCCTACTACGATGTGTCCGCAGCGGCGGCATTCCCATACCTTCACTTCCGACCTTTCGAATACCTTGGCGGTCTCTACATTTTTCAGAAGGGCGCGATAACGCTCTTCATGGCGTTTTTCGATTTCGGCTACTGCGCGGAACCGTGCGGCGAGGGCGGGGAAACCTTCCTCTTCCGCTGTTTTAGCAAAGCCGTCATACATGTCGGTCCATTCGTAATTCTCGCCATCGGCGGCGGCTCCGAGGTTATGAGCGGTATCGTTAATGCCGCTGAGTTCCTGGAACCAAAGCTTGGCATGTTCCTTTTCATTGCATGCCGTCTCTTCGAAGATAGCGGCTATTTGTTCGTAGCCTTCCTTGCGCGCAACGTCTGCGAAATAAGTGTACTTGTTACGAGCCATTGATTCACCGGCGAATGCAGCTTCCAGATTTTTTTCGGTCTGGGTACCTGCATATTTGTTTTTCATGTCTTTATTTGTTTTTTGTATTTCGTTATTCGGTAATTTTGCTATAAGTTTTTTTGCCGCATCCAGAGGGAAATCCGGACTTGGCGGGTTTGCAATGAGTTTTTGTAAAAGAGCGTGTGCGTTTGCGCTCTGGGGAAGCATATATCCCGCTTCGCGGAAAAGGTCCTCACTGACAATCCTTTCCGACCTTTCTATCGCCTTCATAAGACGGTAAAGACCATCTTCCTTTGCGCTCTCGGCGAGTTCGGATGCCGCCTTTTCGCTATGCGCTTTCATTCGGGTCATATTGCCGAAAACCTCTACCACCGTCCCTGTCTTTTTCTGCTGGGCAGGCATCTCAACCGGCACCATGCTGATGGCTCCTGACGGGCAGGCATCAGCACAATCTCCGCAGCCAATGCATTTATCTGCATCAATTATGCTGTTCTCGGTATCCGTTGCACCGGTGGGGCATACATACAGGCAAAGGCAGTCTTTTGTACAAAGGCGTATGTTGCGTACTGCTATCTTTTTTACCATGACATTATCTCCTTTCTATCTTTTCAAATTTCCATGAAGGAACCTTGCATACAGGGCAAATCTCGGGAGCTTTTTCGCCTATGTAAACAAATCCGCAGGCGCTGCATACCCATACTTCCTTTCCTTCCATCATGGTTTCGCCATCTTTGAGATAGCGCTGTACAAGGGAGGAGAGTATTCTGCTGACTTTCTCGCCCCAAACGCATACACGTTGTGCTCCGCGGTCACCGGCGGCCTTTGCAGTCTCGTGGAGCAAGGCATAGCCGTCAACTTCTTTTTTCAAATCCTCGGCAAGACTTAGCACAGTGGCATCCTCCACCGCCGGAGTTATGCTTGCAAAGTAGTCTGCAAGCTGCTTGAAGAGCGTGCTCTCCTCGTTAAGATATTGTTTTTCGCAGCCCAGTGCAAGATTGGAGCAGAGCGCTGCGAGTTGTCCGGTAGAGAGTTTTTGGAGGTCGGAATCGGCCTCAGGTGCGGAAGAGCTTGCCTTAGGAGTAGAAGCGCCTACCGTAGTGGCAGGAGTGCTCACCGTCTCAACCGAATCCGTCGTAAACGCATCCATTACAACCCCCTCAGCCGCATCTTCCGCTTCCGCAGTCACCTCCTCCGGCACAAAGTCCGACTTGGGCGCATCACAAAGCGGACAGGTCCAATCGGCAGGCAAATCGGAGAAAGCTTTCTCCTTTGCCTCGTCATAGACATATCCGCAAATTGAACAAATGTACTTCATAATCTCTTTTAAAACAGATTCTTATCGATAATATCTTTAAGGGATGCTTTCGGAAGAGCACCTTGCATAATTTGAGGCTGACCGTCTTTCGGACAGAAGAGAAGAGTAGGGATGCTTCTGATATTGAAGGCATCGGAGAGCTCCATTTCCTGGCCGGTATCCACCTTATAAATATCCACCTTTCCTGCATACTCATCCGAAAGTTCATCCAAAATCGGCGAGAGCATTTTGCAGGGACCGCACCAAGAGGCGTAGAAATCAACTATTGCTGATTTGTCACCTTCGAATTTCCACTCGTTCGGGGATGCTTCGTAGTTCCATACTTTCTTCAAGAACTCGTCTTTGTTTATGTGTATTGCTGCCATAATTTTAATTCTTTATTTAAATTCCATTGCAAAAATATGACATCTTTATATATAAATCAAATAGATTTGTTCTATATTTGTATCGATAAAACCGATAAGCTATGACAATTCAACAGATGGAGTATATTGTGGCGCTTGACAAGCACCGTCAATTTGTTAAAGCGGCGAAGGCCTGCGGGGTGTCCCAGTCAACTCTGAGCATGATGATAAAGAAGCTGGAGTGGGAGTTGGACACTATAATCTTCGACCGGGAAGCCAGCCCGATGAAGCCGACTCCCATAGGGAAAAAAATTATCGCTAAAGCAAAGGTGGTTCTGTTTCATGCCGAGCAGCTTAAAGAAATAACTCTTTCCGAAATGCTCAGTATAGACGGAGATGTTCATCTTGCAATCATCCCTACGGTTGCTACGGATATAATTCCGAAAATAATTAAGAATATGCGAAGGGACAGTCCGAAGATTCATATCTATGCCTACGAGATGATGACCTGCGATATTCTCGACAAGCTCTCAGATGCCGAATTGGACATAGCTATCATGGCGACGCCTTTGAATAACAGCAACTTCCTTGAAATTCCCGTATATTACGAGAAATTCTTCGCCTATGTTTCCCCTCTCGATGCTTTATATGAAAAGAGCGAACTCCTTTCAAACAGTCTTCATCTCGAAAGGATGTGGATGCTCACGGAGGGCAACTGCATGCGCGATCAGGTTTTCCGTTTAGGACGGACAAAATCAGACTACACCGCAAAGTATGAGGCCGGGAGCATAGATACACTCATAAGAATTGTAGATTTAAACGGAGGATTCACGGTAATTCCGGAACTTCATCTCCCCTATCTTTCAGAAGAAGAGCAAAAGAATGTAAGACCACTGGTTTCGCCTGAGGCGGTAAGGGAGATTTCGCTGGTAATAAGAAAAGATTTTGTCAGGGAGCGCATCCTGAATGAGGTTGCAAATGCCGTCAAGAAATCAATCCCCGAGCATATGATAGACCCGGGACTCAAGAAATTCGCAATAAAAATCTAAATCATATGACACGTAATGCATATTTGGCATCCAAGCCCCGTTACATGATTCTGGACGGCCTGCGCGGAGTGGCTGCAATCATGGTCTTGTTTTTCCATTGTTTCGAAACCTATATTCCGGTATTCGGCACGCAGATAATCAATCACGGATATCTTGCCGTGGATTTCTTCTTTGTCCTAAGCGGATTTGTAATCGGATATGCTTACAATGACCGGTGGGGCAAAATGACAACCCTGAGATTCTTCAAGAGGCGTCTTACCCGCCTGCACCCAATGGTTGTCGCCGGTACCATAATCGGAGCCTCATTATTCTTTTTCCAAGGAGCGGCTTTCCCTAAAATCATGGAGGTCGAGGCTTGGAAATTCGGCCTCTGCCTGCTGATGGGCCTGCTTATGATTCCTTGCGGGTCCGGACTGGATATCCGCGGTTGGGGCGAAATGAACAGCTTCAACGGCCCGAACTGGACTCTTACATTTGAATATGTGGCCAACATATTATATGCATTCATTTTCCGTCATCTGCCCAAAGCGGCGCTTGCGGTACTTTGCGCTGTAAGTTCATTTTTCATTCTGGACCTTACTCTTGGATGGGATGTGTTCGGCTTGTTCCCCAATGGTCCTCAATATTCGCTTATAGGAGGCTGGAGTCTTAACGCACAGCAAATTTATATCGGCTTCAGCCGTCTGCTTTATCCTTTCCTTTGCGGTCTTCTGATTTCCGGAATTCTTGCCTCCAAACGCAGCGAATCCAATCCCAGCGGCTCCCCAATACGCCTTCGCGGAGGCTTTTACTGGTGCTCGCTCGCACTTATAGTCATATTCTCAATCCCCTGCATTACAGGCAAACCATGCCCCGCAGATGGACTGTATCAGGCTTTCAGCATTATCGTTCTGTTCCCGCTTATCGTGCTTGCAGGCGCAGGGAGCGATATAAGCGATGCTTTCAGCATCAAGCTTTGCAAGTTCCTGGGAGATTTGTCTTACCCCTTGTACATTACTCATTATCCGCTTATGTATATGCAGATGTCATGGGTGGCTGCGAATCGGAATGCGCCTGTATGGATGCATATTGCCGTCAATCTCGGAGTTGTAATTATGTCCATCACTCTCGCTTATGGAGTAATGAAGATATATGATGAGCCCGTTCGCGAGTGGCTCAAGGATCATTGGTTAGGCCGTAAAAAAGTGAAAAGCATCAATTAAGCCGATAATTACTTACCGGATCTGAATGATTTTTTTCAGAAAGGATCGGCCACAAAGAATTCCGGGCGATGGAAATCAGGGTCAGTAGTCTTGATGGGGGCAAGACTAAGATAATGAGGAGTGGAGAGCTTGTCGCCGCATTTATAAACGTTTAAACGAATGTCCCTGAAAGAAGAGATGCCGATATTATGTGCGAAGAAAGAGCTGAAAGCGAACTTAAGTCTGCCTATGCAGTTCGATTCTATATTGTAATAGCCTTTCTCATCGAAAGAACAGAAGAACTCACAACAGGAATCTTCCCACACCCTCCCATTGTCCTTTGTTTCAACTGCGGCGCTCTTTTCCTCCTTTACCTTATAATGCAGCAGAAGGGCGTCTTCACATATAGCGGCGGCAACATACAATTCGGGCTTGTAAGGATAGGCATCCGGCCAATTCACTTTATCGATATTGATATATTCAATCCCATGGTCTTTCAAAACCGAGGGCACTTGTTCTACACTAACGGCAGCCGCTAAAATTTTCTTCATATATTATCTGCTACGTAAAGCCTTTGAAAGAAATCTTAAGGACAACAATAACGTGAACCGGCTATTGCTTTGCACTTTGCAGAACTGTCACATTGCTGCGCTCGAGTCGGGCTGAGAGCCAACGGCGGATACGCTCGGTGGTTTCGGCATCGAATTCAGTTTCCGAGCTTACAATTGCAACGATTTGTTCTTCTGAGGACTCGGAAGCTACATCTATCGCACTGCCCTTGGTGAGCACCAATTTTGTTATCTCCGGATATTGAGCGGAAAGTTCTTTGGAAACAGCTTCCGAAGGCATTTCTTCCATTCTGTATTTTTCAAGCTGTTTGTTTAAGGTGCCTATTGAATCCGTAAGAGCCCTTAGCTGCAGGTCCGACCTTTCATAAATATCCTTAATGAGTTCCGACTCCGACATACCCTCGCGGCTTACCGTAGCATCCTCGCGGAAAACTAATTGTGAGCGGGCTATGCCGTGTTTTTCGGCATCTGAATAAAGCTTCTCTTTATCTACATCATCCAATTTATCTCCTGCCATAAAAAGTTCCACCTTTGTCGGCTTGGAGGAAAAATCCACCTTGTGCTCGTATATAAAAGTACCGGTTAGAGTTTTATTTTCGGTTATAAGCTTACTCACTCGCATCTTGAAATTGCTTTCCTTGATAGTCCTCAAGGCAGTGAATATACTCGGAATTGTTATTATAAGCAGAATGATTGCTACCGTACTCGGCTTCATTGAACTGCGTTTTGTTGCAGACTCATCCTGAACATCCTCCTCAATAACCGGATAACGAAGGTATTTGGCGACCAGATAGGTGGCGAGGGCAATAAAGATAATATTGATTGTAAACAGATAAAATGCCCCTATGATATAACTCCATTTCCAAAGCGTAAAGCCGTAGCCTATGGTGCAGAGAGGCGGAAGCAGAGTGGTGGAGATGGCGACACCTGCTATAACCGTTCCCCTTTCTTTCCTGGAAATTTCAATCATGCCCGCTATTCCGCCGAACAAGGCGATTAAAACATCATAGATTGTTGGGTTTGTACGGGCGAGGAGCTCGGTCGTATGCTCCAACTTCAGCGGAGTCACCAGAAAATAAATGGTTGATGCAACAATGCTGACTGAAACCATTATAATCAGATTCTTAACTCCTTCCTTTACAAGAGCATTATCGCGTGTCGCAAGTCCGAAGCCGAAGCCGAGTATCGGTCCCATAAGCGGCGATATAAGCATTGCACCTATTATAACCGGAATTGAATTTATGTTTAATCCCAACGCTGCGGTAAAAACCGCACAGGTTAAAATGATAACATTAGGACCTTTGAAACTTACGTTTTTGCGAATGTAAAGAGTTGCTCCATCGTAATCCAAATGGTCTGACATGTTCACCAGTGAGCGCAGGAACACCAAAAACTTTTTCATATCAATCTATGTTTATTTTTAAACGTTTCACAAGATTATAAAATCACGCAAATATATCAATATTATGGATTAATTCACTTAATCTGCAAAAATCACTACCTTTGTTTATATTTAAATTTTGTAAAAAAAGGATTATGAAATCAATCGAAGTGGCAGCGGCAATTATAGTTAAGGATGGAAAGATTTTGGCTACTCAGCGCGGATATGGCAAGTGGAAGGGCTGGTGGGAGTTTCCGGGCGGAAAGATAGAGGCCGGTGAGAAAGCGCAGGAGGCCCTCCGCCGCGAAATTCAGGAGGAGTTGGAAATAGAGATAGCAATAGATAAATTTATACAAACGGTAGAATATGACTACCCTGATTTCCACTTAACAATGCACTGTTTTCTCTGCCATGTCGTGAGCGGGCAATTGAAACTTCTTGAACATGCCGATGCTGTTTGGCTGGATGCATCAGGACTTGACAATGTCAAGTGGCTTCCTGCCGACCTTGAAGTTTTACCAAAAATAAAACAGGAGCTTTCGCTCTGAACTTTTCTTATTACTCTATCTTTTTTTATTGCCACTACAATTAGAATCGAAAACGCACTATTTCAATCGACCTTTCAAATAATCCATTGTATCCTTGACAGTCTGTTTCATATCGCGGGGATGATAGCCGAATTCGACCGTGGCCTTGTAATGGCTGTAATAAGTGGTGGTGCCGAGAGTGGCAAAAGAATAAGGAGTGAATATATTGCGGATACCTGCGATTTTTGCTATAAAATCAAAAAAGTAAGCCAAGGTTTTTACAAATCCAAGCGGCAGAACGGGCAGTTTGCACTTTCTTCCCAAAGCTAATCTCATATACTCCGCTATCTCTTTCATTGTGAAATATCGGTTTGAAAGAATGTAGCATTCTCCGCTGCGGCCCTTTTCGCCGGCAGACAGTATCCCGTCTGCGACATCTCTAACATCCACGAAATCGAAGCCTCCTGTAACCACGGCGGGCAGTTTACCGCGCAAATACATTTGAAACAACTGAACAAGATGGTTCCGACCGTCATCATAAGGCCCGATAATCCCCGATGGATGTACCACCACCACATCCAGGCCGTCTTTCCCTGCTTCTAAAACCGCCTTGGTTGCCATGGCTTTCGTTTTGGCGTAAGCTCCCTCTACTTTATCGGGATCAAAATCGCTGATTTCACTTACCTCCTCCCACTTTCCCTTTTCGGGGATGGCGTGTACCGAACTTACATATACAAGACGCGAAATACCATATTGCAGGCATTTTGCTATAATATTTTTTGTGCCGTCAACATTTACTTTCTTAACCAAGGGACTGACCTTTTCTTGTACGCTGATCAGGCCGGCGGTATGAATAAGGGCGGTTTCTTTCGGGTCCAGACCGGAGAAAAGAGGGTCCAAGGTTTCCGGAATGGTAATATCACCCTTGATATATTCGGCATTTTCCTGTTCGGGGCCCTCTTCATTCGGCAAGACAAGCCCGCGTACATAGCATCCCAAGCGGCCGAGTTTGCGGATAATGACTCCTGCAAGATGACCTGCAGCCCCTGTGATAATGAAATTCTTTTTCATGTCAAGCAATGCTTTAAAAATCAACATGATAAATTTCGCCATTATTAACACCAAACTTACTTCCGTTTAGAGTGAAATATTTAACAAAAGGAGCTTATTTTTATTATAAAATCACAAATTTTATCATTATTTTTGTACAAAATGACTCAAAAAATGTAGTTTTAATAAATATGAAGACAACTTTACCATATATCCAATTCTCCATCTTGCCCTCTTCGAAAGACATGGCGGCCTTCGAAGACAAGCTTCGCCTGTACGGAAATGCCAATGAGTCTGCGCAAAATAGAAGCTACGAACTTTTACACACATTGCAGGCCACCTTTCCCAACAGGGTGGTTTTTACCATAGTGATTATCTGCCAAGAAGGAGAAATAAAAACACGTTGTAATCTTAAAGACTATACCATCCGCAAAGACCAGCTGCTTATAGTTGTGCCGAACACCATTGTGGAAAGTTTAGAACTGCTCCCCGGCAGCAAAGTGCTTTGCATGGCTGTATCCGATGACAGCTATTCGCCCACCTTAACTCAATTCCATTCCGCTTACGAGCGCTCGCGTTTCGTTTCCCCAATCTTTGCCAATATCGGTGAGGAACTTATGGCAGAAGCAATTGCAAGTTATTCCCATCTATGGCACATGCTCCGCCGCTTTCCGGATAGGATGACTGATGACCTTGTACGCGCCTATATACAGGTAATGTCGGGAGTGGTGGCCATCAGTATGGCGAAGGAACTCGAAAGAGTCGTATCTGTTCCCTTGTCGGCTGCAGATAAAACCTTGAAGTCTTTCCTTTCCAACCTGGCAGAAGGCTACACAGAGCATCGAGATGTTGCATATTATGCGGGTTTGGCATGCCTCTCGCCAAAATATTTTGCCAAATCGGTGCTTAAAGCGAGCGGACGCTCCCCTCTCGATTGGATTCAGGAATATGTTATTTTAGAAGCGAAAACCATGCTGCGCAGCGGAGCATACAGCGTACAGCAGGTAAGCGATGCGCTAAACTTCCCCAGCATCTCCCATTTTGCGCGTTATTTCAAGAACGCCGCCGGCATAAGTCCCAAGAAATATCAGTCGCAAAAATAATTTTTTTTTAAGAATAATGTTTGATATTTAAAAATAATTATTATTTTTGTACGCGGCACAATATAATCTTTGAAAGTAGCGTTAAGATAATGCCGGCATGGCGGTAGGGCTGATATTAAAGTTAAGTTAAATTCAACCAACTCTATAAAACCATGAAAACGCTCAAACAACACATCCAGGGCACATGGGAAGTGACCCATATATCAGGTTATGTGGAAGAGTGGAACGATAATACTCAAAAGCACGAAATCATTCCCATCAACCGCGATGTCTATCCATCGGAATATGAGGACTGGAGTGTCCGCTTTAAATTTTCATCTGACAAAATAAGCGTCTATATCTTTAAGGAAAACAGCTGGATTGAAGAAGGTCAAACCGATTACTCTGTTGAAGACGGCAAGATTATAATGATTTTCAGGGAGGATGGGCGTGAGTCCAGGGACGAAATGAGAGTACTGTATATCAATAACAATACACTTGCAATCGCTTTGCCTCTCAAATCCGACTCCTCAAAAGCGAGAGTCCTTACCACAAAACGCATAGAATAAAGTCTGAAAAGCTTTATTATTCAACTTGAGTTTAATTATGGCTCAAAGATGCGAATATTTCGTATCTTTAAGCCATAATAGTTGAATAAACAAGAATTTAAAAACAATAAAATGAAAAAACCAAGCTTAATCATTTTACTCACTCTCGCACTTTCCGTGGGGCTTAACGCTCATGAAAAAGAGACTGCCAAAACCGGCTTCAACTTCGGTCCCCTTCCGGCTGTAGGTTATTCCACCGACTTAGGTTGGCATTACGGAGCTCTTACCGACATCTATTATTATGGAGACGGCTCCATCTACCCGAATTATCTTTATAAGATGTATTTTGAGGCTTCTTGGTATTCCAAGGGCAATTCGGTATATCACGCCTCTTTCGACAGTCCCAATCTCATCCCCGGGCTCAGGCTTGCCGGAGCAATCTCTTATTTCCAAAACAAAACCTATAGTTTTTATGGCTTCAATGGCGCATCTGCGCTTAACGGCCTGTACGACAAGGCAATTATGATGGATGGCACCGAGCTTGCCAAAGGCGATGCAGGTATGGGCTGGTATCTTATGCAGCGCAGCATCTTCCGCGTCATGACCGGCTTTCAAGGAAAAATCGGCGACAACAAAAGCCCATGGGGCTGGGCAGGCGGCATCACCTATTATGACTTTAACGTGGGACGCACCGTCAACGACCGCGTAGACGACAATCTCCCCTCTCTTTTCAAGACTTATGTAGATCTCGGCATCATCCCCGAAGATGAAGCTAACGGCGGAAAGCATCTCGATTTAAAGGCAGGCATTGTGTATGATACCCGCGACCACGAAAACAACCCGAAGCGCGGCACCAATATGGAGCTCTATCTCTTCGGAGCCCCTGCTCTCTTTGAAGGCACCAAGCCTTATCTTAACCTCGCTTTCCACTTCAAACAGTTTTATCCTCTAAACGAGAGAATCGTATTCGGATATCACCTTGCCTATCAGGGAAATATCGCCGGCGATATGCCATTCTACATGCTGCAGACCATTCCCAGCATCAATATGAAGCAAATCAACAGCGAAGGACTTGGAAGCACCTGCACTCTTCGCGGTACCACCAGCAACCGTATCATGGCTGACGGCTATGCCTGGTTCAATACCGAAATCCGCATCCCCTTCGTAAGGTTCGACTTCATAAAGCAGCATTTCCAATTGGTGGTGAATCCTTTCTTGGATGGCGGCTATGTCGTTCAGCCTTACAAGCTTGACGAGCAGAAAAAGTGGAGCAATTTCAGAGATGCAATTACAGCGGCAGGAGTTAATGCTGCGGCAGACGGCAGGGGCGGTGATGCTCTCGGCTATGCGGCTCTGCTATTACAACATCAAGGTACTGACACCCAATTGAGCATCTATGATGCCGATATGGAAAAGAACTTCCATTTAAGCACCGGTTTCGGCATCCATGTGATTATGAATCAAAATGTAAATATCAGCTTCGAGTTTGCAAAGGTTCTTTTCAACTCCATTGCCAACCCGACCATTGCCGACCGTCATTGGCTGCCTCGCAACGATGGCACCTGGGGCATGAACGTTGGTCTTAACTATATATTCTAACATCATGAAGAAATTCCTCACCCTCTTTTCTTTGCTTTTCCTTTCGCTCGGGCTTAATGCACAAAAAGGCCCTGACTACTTCTCCTCGTTAGACGAAACGCTCGGCAAGGTGGTACGCTTTTATCACCAGAAGAACCTTCTCAAGAGCGTAGGTCCCTATCTCTTTTATAAAGAAGGCTCCAGATATAAGCCATATAAGTCTGTCAGCACCTATACTAGTATTCTCGGCAGCAATATCAGGGTGGAAGAAATAATTCCGGCTGAGAAAGGCTCATATCTCAGGCTTCGCCCGGATGAACCGGGCTATGATGGTCCCGACTACTATTTGAGTACAAAAAGTTTCGATCCTTCAAAGCATATGCGCTCGGTAAGCTATTGGCGCGAATTGCTCAAGAGTCTTAACGACAAATTCCCCTATGCCAATGCCTCAGGAGAGAAATATGCCAAAAACAAGGCTCCCCGCCTTGCGGGTAAATTCCTGAAGATAAAGTGGATATCATACAGTGCGCCCGCCGATTATAACGACCCTGTAAACTACAATTATATGGCCGGAGAGGAAAGATACAGCACTGAATACCGTATACTTTTCCGCAGCAACCTTCCAACCAGCGAGTTTATCTCGGCAGAGGATTTTGCCCACGCCGAAAAGGTTTGGAATGCTACTAAGTAGAGCTATTGTTCTTCTATATCGGCAGACGGCGGCGAAGGCTGCGAATCTATTATGAACCTCCTCATTCTGGGGAGGTTTATTAATACATTTACTCCGTAAAGGACAGCCAGGACACCTGCTATAATTCTGGTAATACGCATACCTGCATCGGAAAACAAAAGCGCAACACCGCCTACAAAAAGCACCAATGAAACTATGAATCCGAGTCGTCCGAAGCCACCGAAACGAAGCACACTTCCAAACATTACAATTTCAAGCAAAGCAGCCAGAGCTATTCCAATGCATACTAAAAACACCAATGCTTTTGCCATGGCCTCCGGCCACAAGAACATAAGTACGGCTATTGCCAGCACTATTATAGATCCGATTTGAGAAAACCAGCGATATTGTCCGTCTTTATTCAGTATGCCGTAAACGAGCGATATTATGCCGAGCACCGCAAGAACCGTTGCTATAATATTAACCAAAGCGCTTGTAAAATTATTCAAGCTTATCATCATGGCACCAAGGCCTATCGCTACAAGAGCACGCACAATGCATGCTCCGCTGTTGTTGTATCCTAACGTAATCATGATGCAAAATTACTAAAAAAAGGGATAACATCGAAGTCATCCCTTGTATATCAGCTCTGCTAAGCAGAAACTTTTATTGCAGTTAATTTGCCGGCTCGGGAACATTAAGAGAGTCGGGCGTTGCAGGTGCCGGAACTACAATAACAGTCTCTTCAGGAGCAACAGTAACTATGGTTGTATCTGAAGACTCGCTCTCTGCTACGGGCTCAGGCTCGGCTGGAACTATAACAGGCGTAACAGTGTCAGGGGTTTCAGTGGAAGTAACCTGAGTGGCTGCTGCCACTGCTGCTGCACTTTGTTCAGCTATTTTCAAGGCGGCGGCGGACTTTTTTTCTGCCTCCTGCTGTTTTCGAGCGGTTTTAAGAGCTTCCTGCGCAAGTTTTACCTCTTGTTTAGCAGCCTTGGTTGCAGCTCTATAAGCAGAAATCTTGTTGTTTTCTGTTTTAATGTTTTCGTTCAGAGTCTTAATTTTGCTTTGAACTGTCTTGATTTCGTCTTTGTGAGCTTTTATTTCACTTTGAATAGCCTTCCATTCGTTCTGGCGGGTTTTTAGTTGTAGTTTATCTGCAGCAGAAAGTCCTCCGTCTGCGGCAAAATTTTTCTTTTCCAGCTTATAGGCGCTTTTCTTGAGCTTTATGGTTGACTGCTTATTTTTAATCACATTTTTAATATTGGTTTGAGCAATCTTTTCTTTTTCCACCTGAAGCTTGTAGGCCGCAATGTTAGCCCTGCTGGCGGCAATCTGGCGCTCGCTTTCGCGAACTTGAGTTTCGAACTTCTGTCGTGCAAGGTCTATGCGTTCCTCGGCAGCGGCAATCGCAACATCAGAGCTCTGCCCCATAGCATTAACAGCAAAGAATAATGCTGCGGCAAGAGCGATAAAGTAGTAAAAATTCTTTTTCATATCTGACTTGTGTTAGGTTTATTCTACTCTACAAATGTAGTGTTTTTTTAAAATTCAATACAATAATATAAAAATATTTTTCCTTATATCATTTTTGGGCGGATTTCTATCTCGGGTATTTGAATGCTGAACCGCCTACGAACTCCCTAAGCAGGCTGGTAGCGGGGATTTCGTTATCCGGAACGGGGGTGAAGTAGCGTATGAATTTACGCAGCCTATGGGCCTCGCTGTATTCCGGGCTGTTCTTCGGCACACTTTCGAGCAATGGCTCGGCGTGATTGCGGAGCACAGCAAATTCTACTAAATAGGCGCTGTTGAACATAGCATCTGCATTTTCCTGGTAAGGATATATCCAATCTTCTTCAGCTTGGCGCACCAAAGGCCATTGAGCTATGGTTTCGCGGGCGCTGAAAGCCCCTTTATAGCAGTCGCGCACAATCCGCCTGAGCAAACGGTTATCGCTGGTAGGGATACAGTTATGATTATCAAGTGCTATTCCTGTCAGGGTGCTTATATAGATGCAGTATTTCTTATTCCGTGCGATTTGGTCAGTAAGTTTGGGATTAAGAGCATGAATGCCTTCCAAAACCACCAGGTTGTTCGGCCCCATCTTGAATTTGCGTCCCTTGTATTCGCGTATACCTGTTACAAAATTGTATTCCGGCACCAATACCTCCTCGCCATTGAGAATTTTCACAAGGTCTTTCTGCAGAGCCTCATGGTCAACGGTTTCAAAGTTGTCAAAGTCGTAGCTGCCGTCGGGAAGAACGGGAGTATCTACACGGTTTACAAAATAATCGTCAGTACTGAAAGAGAGGGGTCTGATACCGCAGGCCTTAAGTTGGACAGCAAGGCGTTGGGATACAGTTGTTTTTCCGGAAGAAGATGGACCGGAAATAAGCACCAAGCGCACTTTGTCGGGACCATGGAAGCGCTTGTTTATTTCTTCCGCTATCTGCACTATCTTCTTTTCCTGCAAAGCTTCAGCCACCTGAATGAGCTCGCTTCCCTGCCCTTGCTGACAAGCGTAATTCAAATCTCCTACAGTACGCAAGCCCATAATCTCATTCCATTCAAGGTTTTCCTTGAACATTTGGAAGGTCTTCGGTTGATCTAAAAAGGGAGCTACTTTGTCGGGAAAATTTCTATCCGGACCCCGCAGCAGCATGCCGTCGTAAAAAAGCTGCAAATCCCATGTTTTAAGATAGGATGTATTGGGCACGAGCCTGCCATAATAATAATCGGCGGTGCCTCCGAGAGTGTAATAATCGATATATACCTGGCCTATGGTTTCCAAAAGTCTCACCTTGTCTTCATAGCCTTTTTCGCGGAAGATGCTTATAGCCTCCTCTGTCTGAACCTCGAAGCGGCGGAAATTCATTTTTTTCTCAACCATATAGGCCATGCGCTTCTTGATTTTCTGCACATCTTCTTCAGTGGTCTTCTTCCCATCAGCCTTGTGCAATTCGCAATAATAGCCTCGCGAGATAGGATGCTCCACATATATGCGGCAGCCTTTGAACACATCACTCGCGGCTTTGCAAAGCAGAAAAAACAGCGAGCGGTTGTATACGCGCATTCCATTGGGGCTTCTGTTGTCAGAAAATTCCACATCACGATTATTGTATACGCGGAATTTAAGGCCTTGAGAAACATTGTTGACCTTGGCCGACACAATGGGATACGGCTTTGGAAAATCAAAAGACGGGAGCATATCGAGCAGGGTTGTTCCTTCCCTGAAACTCTTGAATGTTCCCGTATTCTTGCAATACACTTGTATCATGCTTACAAATATAGTAAGATTTTTTACTAAAAAAGATTTTTTATTAAATTTGCAACTTGTAATACTTTATATTATTTGTACAAATACTTATTTAGTGGTGGCAAATGAAGAAATACCTGACTTTATGTATAGCTTTGGTATGGCTGTACTCTTGCCCGTTGTACTCGCAGGAGTCTGAAAATGTAGGCTCCTCGGCCGAATTAAGTGTTATTCCCACTTTTGATGGGGTCTTCGGTATACCCATGGGTGGTGGAAATCTTGATTTCAATTTAGGCAATTCATCTTTTTACAGTCTCTTTGAAGGACGTATGTCCAAAAGTCTGATTTTCAGCATGTCCTTCCATTGGGCCAGCTTCGAGCTTGATGAAGGAAAGTTCAACCTGGATGCTTTTTCCGACCTTTACAATTATACAGGCCGTTCCGATAATTTCACATGGCTCGATTGGGCTTATATGGGCTGGGAGAAGGATAATTTCAGCGTTATTGTAGGTAAAAATACGCTTTTCGGGTGCGGCATGGAGGGCGATGATTACGATTGGGATATACATCCAACTCTTGTTTCTTCCATTTGGAATAACTTTCAACCTTATCAGTGGGCGGTAGATACGTATTATACAAGCAATTCTGAAAATACCACTTTAGGACTTCAAGTCGGCACTACGCCCTATGCTGAACTTCCATTAACCAAGGGCTGCTATTCTTTAGCTTTTAATTGGCGCGGAGAATATGGTCCCCTGCGCAATAATTGGACATTCTCATACATAGGTACGGGGGACGGCTATTATCCCTTGCTCTCGCTCGGTCAAGCGGTGGATGTCAGCGACAATTTCAGCATTATTTTAGATTATTGGAATACGGTTTGCGATCCTGAAAATCTGTTCACAAAAGGCCACTCAGCTTATCTTTCGGCTCTTTGGTGTCCAAGCGACAAATGGGAGCTGAAAGCCATTGGAGGGACTGAATTCTGCGACTATGAACTTAATGGCAGTCTGCAGGGAAAATACATGGGCGGACTCGCCGTGCATTGGCTCCCTGTCGAAAGGCTTCGCATACATTGCACTTTTGCTGCCAACCAAATGCAAGAGAACAGCATATATGCCGCTATAGGCGTACAATACAAGATGAACCTCCATATCGGAAGATAATGGCAGAGCAATACGAAAGCATCATCCGTCTTGAAAACCTCAGTAAAATCTATGACGGAAAAAAGGTACTGGACCATGTTGGTCTCGACATCAAAAGGGGGGAATTCGTAACCCTTTTAGGTCCTTCCGGTTGCGGCAAAACCACCACCTTGCGCCTTATTGCCGGCTTCATACGTGCAGATGAAGGCCGTATATTGTTGGAAGGTAAAGACATAGCAGGAGTTCCACCTCACCAGCGCCCGTTCAATACGGTTTTCCAGCGCTATGCCCTCTTCCCCCATCTCGATGTTTACGACAATATTGCATTCGGGCTCAAACTAAAGAAAATTCCCGAAGCCGAAATAGATAAAAGAGTGCGCCGCGTGCTTAAGATGGTTGCCATGACCGACTATGAAGACCGCGATGTAGAGAGCCTTTCGGGGGGACAGCAGCAGAGGGTGGCAATCGCAAGGGCCTTGGTGGGTGAGCCTAAAGTATTGTTATTGGATGAGCCTCTTGCCGCATTGGATAGAAAGATGCGCGAAGACATGCAGCTGGAAATCAAGGAAATGCACCAGAAGTTGGGCATAACCTTCATATATGTGACGCATGACCAGGAGGAAGCCCTTACCCTCTCCGATACTGTGGTGGTGATGCGCGATGGAAAAATCCAGCAAATAGGTTCGCCCCGCGACATTTATAACGAGCCGGTAAATTCCTTTGTGGCCGATTTTATAGGCGACAGCAACATTCTCAACGGCACCATGATACGCGACAAGCGTGTGGCCTTCATAGGACACGAATTCGACTGCGTCGACAAAGGCTTCGGCGAAAATGTTCCGGTCGATGTGGTAATAAGGCCCGAGGATATCTATATTAAAAAAGATACCACCGGCGAACAATTCACCGGCACCGTTACCTCCTGCATCTTCAAAGGCATCCACTATAATATGCTGGTGCAAACTGATGAAGGCTATGAGCTTGAGATTCAAGACTATAATGCATTCGAACCGGGAACTGTCGTCGGTATGCACATTCATGCCGGAGATATTCAGGTAATGAAGAAAGACCGTGTCTGCAATAATTTTGAAGGAGAGTTGCTCTCACCTACATCAGTACGCTTTTTAGATGCGGAATGGGAGATTCCCGAAACGCAAATACCTGTCGGCACCAAAATATCAGTACAAGTTGCCTTCAATAAGGTCAACCTCCAGGATAATCCCGTAGACGGCACAGTGGAGGGAGAGATTTATTTCATGCTTTACAAAGGCGACCGCTATCATATTACCGTTCGCACTAAAAACGATGAATATATTTATGTGGACACCAACGACATTTGGGATAAAGGCGACCAACTTGGAGTTAAGATTGCTCCAAGAAACATTAAAATCACCCCTATAAAGGATTATAAGGATGACGATTAGGCGTAGCGCTTGGGCCATCCCCTATGGGATATTTTTGATAGCGGCGGTTGCGCTGCCGCTCATAATGATTGCTGTTTATGCTTTCCAGGACCGAAGCGGGAGTTTCACTCTTCAAAACTTCATCAAGTTCTTCAAAACGCCGGAAGACCTTCATACTTTCATCTATTCCATTCAGATAGCCCTCATCACAACGGTGCTCTGTCTTATTTTGGGCTATCCCGCTGCCTGGATACTTGCTAACTCCTCGCTCAATCGTTCTGCTGTTACGCTCATCCTCTTTATCCTCCCGATGTGGATAAATATGTTGGTGCGCACTCTTGCAACCGTGGCGCTTTTCGACTTTCTGCGAATGCCTCTCGGCGAAGGAGCGCTGATTTTCGGTATGGTATATAACTTTCTGCCGTTCATAATTTATCCGGTTTACACCACTTTACACAAGATGGACCCTTCTTACGCAGAAGCGGCGCAGGATTTGGGTGCCACACCGTTGAAAGTATTTACCAAGGTTACCCTGCCGCTTTCCATGCCCGGCGTGTGGAGCGGAGTGCTGATGGTGTTCATGCCAACGATTTCCACTTTTGCTGTAGCGGAGCTGCTTACACTCAACAAAGTTAAATTGTTCGGTACAACCATTCAGGAGAACATCAATAACGGTCTGTGGCATTACGGCTCGGCGCTTGCTCTTATAATGCTGCTGATCATAGGAATAACTTCTGCTTTTGCGGATAGGGATGATAAGCACGCAGATGAAAAAGGAGGGCTGTTGTAATGAAGAAATTTCTTGCTCAGGCATATATTTGGCTTCTGCTCATTATCCTCTATGCGCCCATCCTCATCATTGCAATCTTCTCTTTTACAGAAGCTAAGGTATTGGGCAACTGGACAGGATTTTCGGTAAAACTCTATACCAATCTCTTTTCCGGCGGTGTCTCATCTTCGCTCGGAAAAGCTATAATCAACACCCTGAGCATAGGTGTTTTGGCGGCTGCCATTTCGACGGTCCTCGGCTCCCTTGCCGCCATAGGCATCTTCAATATGCGCGGACGCGCCCGAAAGGCGATCACCCTGCTCAATGATGTGCCCATGCTCAACCCCGACATAATCACCGGCGTTTCGCTGTTCATTCTGTTTGTGGCGCTTGGCATCACTCAGGGCTATGCCACCGTTGTGCTGGCGCATGTTAGTTTCTGCACCCCCTATGTGGTATTGAGCGTAATGCCCAAGCTCAGGCAGATGAATCCGAATACCTATGAGGCTGCTCTCGACCTCGGAGCCACACCCGGACAGGCCTTGCGGAAGGTCATCCTCCCGCAAATCCGACCCGGAGTGGTAAGCGGTTTTATTCTGGCTTTCACTCTTTCCATAGACGACTTTGCAGTAACCCTCTTTACAAAGGGAAACTACGGACTCGATAATTTATCCACCTATATCTATGCCGATGCGAGGAAAGGCGGTCTCACGCCCGAACTGCGGCCCCTTATGACCATAATTTTCCTTGTCGTACTTGCATTACTGCTTATTATCAATATACGCTCAATGCGAAACAGCAAAACCAAACGAATAAGAATATGAAAAAATTAATCGCTCTCGCCATTGCTTTGCTGATGGCTTTCAGCGCTATGGCCGCTGACCGCGCCCACACCCTTAAAATCTACAACTGGGCCGATTACATCGACGAAAGTCTGCTGAAAGAATTCAAAGACTGGTATAAACAACAGACCGGAGAAGAGGTTGAAATTATGTACCAACTCTTTGATATCAACGAGGTTATGTTCAGCAAAATTTCTCTTGGCCGGGAAGACTACGACCTTGTTTGTCCGAGCGACTACATTATAGAAAAAATGCTGCGCGAAGATCTCCTTCTGCCTATTTCCCGGGACTTCGGCTCTACTCCGGACTATACAGTGAATGTATCCCCTTTCATGCACCAAATGATGGCGAACACCGATAGCGGCAACCGCAATGTGGCTGACTATGCTGTAGCCTATATGTGGGGAACGGTGGGGCTGCTGTATAATACTGCATATATATCCGCAGAAGAGGTAAAGACTTGGGAAGTGCTCCGCAATCCCGATTATGCCGGAAAAATCTATGTGAAGGATGCCTTCCGCGATGTTTACACTTCCCTATTGATAGGGCTTAAAAAAGATGAAATCGATGCGGGGCTTGTAAGCCGCGATGAAGTGTCGCGCGATACCTCTCCCGAAAGCATACAATTAGTGGAAGATTGGCTTAATTCTATGAAGGAGGGCGTGCAAGGCTGGGAGGCTGATTTCGGAAAGGAGATGATGACGAAGGAGAAAGGATGGATAAATTTTTCCTGGAGCGGAGATGCGCAGTGGGCTATAGATGAGGCGGAAAAGGTTGGAGTGAAGCTCGATTTTTCTGTACCGGAGGAAGGCTCCGTCGTTTGGTATGATGCCTGGGTAATCCCCAAATACGCCGTGAATACCAAAGCCGCAAGCTATTTCATAAACTTTATGTGCATGCCGGAAAATGCGCTTCGCAATATGGAAGCCATAGGCTATGTTTCTGCAATAGGAGGCCACGAAATTTTAGCCGCCCAGAGCGACAGCACCCTTTGGGAAGCCCAGGATGTTTCTTACTTCTTCGGTCCTTCAGCTGTGGCCGCCTGCGTAAATCCCGTGCAATATCCTGCTGCAAGCATCATCTCTCGTTGCGGAGTGCTGCACGACACCGGAGATCGCACCGAAGACCTTTTAGCCATGTGGACACGTGTGAAAGGCGACAATGCCAGCACCTTCACATTTGTGCTGTTAGGAATTGCCATAGTGGCATTGCTTGCAGGCTTCTTTGCATCAAAGAATCGCAAAAACTCACGCCGCCGCTCAAAACGCTAATCGCTGAGGTCAATATCGATATTTACTGAAAAATCGTATTGAGGCCAGGCTTTCTTCAGAGCCGCCAATATTTTCTGATGAAAGGCGCTGCGATCTTTTACAGAAAAGTCGAGCACGGCGTCAAATTGCACCTTCCCGTTTTTTTCATCCAGGAAGAAAGCATGTATTTCGAGTATCTGAGGATATTTTTCTTTGAACAACTCCAGGATGCCTTCCTTTAATTTAAGGTTGGCCTCATCCAATCTTTCAGCATATATTCCCACATACAGATATATGCCATATCCGGCCATGATTTTTTTTCGAATCCTGAGGGACAGCTCGTGAATTTCGCGTGCTGACAACTTTTCCGAAATTTCTATATTCACCGCTCCTATCATTCGGCTCGGACCATATATATTAAGGGAAAGGTCATACACTCCGCTGACCTCGGGAAAAGAGATTATATCCTCCTTTATGCTGCGGCTTAATGCAGGATCAGGCCTGCGTCCTAATAGATCGCTGATGGTGCCGTTAATCAGTTCTATACCGGTTTTAATGATGAGCAGGGAGATTGTCGCACCTATCCAGCCGTCCAGGTTCAAGCCGAAGACAACGAAAATAAGAGCCGAAATCAGGGTGGCGCTTGTAACGACAGCATCAAAAAGCGCATCGATGCCGCTGGCAACCAGCGAGCCGCTGTTCAATCTCACGCCTGCTTTTTTCGTATAATGTCCCAGCAGAATCTTTGTCACAACCGCAACACCCATTATTATGAAAGCAATAACATCATAGTTGACGGCGCTCGGATGAATGATTTTTCCTATCGCTTTATAGAGGGCCGCCAATCCTGCAGCTAAAATTGTGAAAGCGATTATAAGAGCGGCAATATATTCATAGCGGCCATGCCCGTAAGGATGGTCTTTGTCCGCCGGTTTCGATGCTAATTTGGTCCCTATGATGGTTATGAGGCCGGATAATACATCCGAGAGATTATTGACTGCGTCCAGAACTATGGCGATAGAGCCTGAAATTGCGCCTATGACTGCCTTGAATGCTGCAAGCAGAACATTTACGCAAATCCCTATCAGGCCAACACGGCCAATCTGCCGCTCACGTTTCATTGCTCTTATAATAAACTGAGGAGTCTGTACATTATAAATCCGAGATAATTTCCTGCAGCATAACCTATTATACCTGCAGTCAGTCCTATCACGAGCACCCTTTCATTCTTCATCGCTGCTGTCATCATCGGTACAAAGGGAGGCGAGCAGATATATGCGACAGAGCAAACCACCATAATGTCAGCATCTATACGGAATATCTTTGCCAAAAGCACATTGAGCAGCAGAGAGCAGAATATCACAAGGGTAAGGTAACCGAGCATGTTGAGCCCTCCGCTTATGTCGAGTTTGGTAAGATCGGCCATTGATGCTACTACAATGGAGAAAATGTATATGAAATACATCGCCGTCGGTTCTATATGCTTTTTTGTGCGTAAGGGACGGTAGAAAGATGCTGCAATTCCCAAGGTGGTAAGAGAAAGGATGAAAACAGTCATAAACCAATCTTTGGCAAGAAATCCCAAAACAGCGGAAATGCCTATTATCACGATTGTCACAAGCAGCGGCAGCCACATCTGTTCGAAATAATTTTTTATAAGTTTCAAACCTTTAATCTCTTTAGGAGATATTTTTTCGAAAAAGGTGATTGGCGCCGCAGGATTGGCGCTGCTTCCATTGCATTCTTCATTTATCGGAACAGTCTCACATTCTGACGATATTGCACCGCTTCCGTACGGAAGGAATTTTCTGAATAATCTTATTCCAATAGCAATGAGGAAAGTCAAATACAGAAAAGAAATCACCATGTCGTAGGAATTCAAGAGGATAAAGGTCTCTTCCGGCACTCCGAGCATAACTTTGATGGCGGCAAGGTTTATCGTGCCTCCGGTATACACTCCTGTAAGCATGCCTCCAATCTTCGCTCCATCCTGGATTTTGTCCCCGAATATCAAATATCCCACAATTACCGCCACTATCACCGACGCCATACCTGTAATCAAAGCCATCACCTGATTGCGGGTTTCGCCTTTGCGAAACTTGCAGCCGAAAAGCAGCAGCGGTATGGCAAGCGGCACTGTGGCGCTGCTCAGCACTTCTTGAATTTGCGCCTTGGCTGACGGATGCCACACATTGCCAATAATAATGCCCATTATATATAAAATGAGAACAGGACCTATTTTTCCAAGAAAAGAAGACTTGCGGCAGAGCCAAATGACACCTGCAGGTGCAAGTAGGTAAAGGATAATCAGTAATATATTTTCAAGCATATTTCTTTAAACTCAAAAACCTTATTTGCAGAGTGTTTTTCTGCACTAATCAATACAACGGCAAATGTAATAAATTTGTGTTGGTAATGAAAATTTTGTACTTTTGAAATTATAAGATTTTATATCACGATGCCTAAGCCAAAACGCTCCCTACTTGGAATTTTACTTATAATAATATCCCTTGTTTCCTGCGGTCCCCGCTCATCAAGAAGAGGTGATGCAGACACCCAAAAAGATACCATCTATCCTCTTGGTTTTCTTACCGATACCTTCCGCCTGGAAAGCTCGCGTGTGAAAAGCGGCGAAAACTTTGCGGTTCTAATGCGCAGGGTGGGGCTCGCAAACGACAGCATCTATCCCCTTACAATAGCATCCGACAGCGTTTTCAATGTTTCCCGTATTATCGCCGGACGCCAGGTGGATGCCTATTACAGCGGAGACACCCTCTCCCCCGTTTTGGAATATATGGTCTATCATAACGACCGCATAAATTCCACCGTCTTCAAATGCAAGGACTCCTTGGCGGCTTGGACGGTTGCAAAGCAGGTGGATACAGTGCGTAAATACATAGATGTCACCATCCACACATCACTTTGGCAAGACCTTGCAGACAAGGGTGAATCCCCCATTCTGATTTCCACATTCGAAAGCGTATATGAATGGACAGTGAATTTCTTCGGTCTTCACGAAGGCGACCGTTTCCAGGCCATCTGCCGCGAAAAGGTATGCGAGGATGAGGTTATAGCTGTTCTTGGCATCGATTTCAGCGTATACAGCCGAGGCGCCGATTCGCTTTATGCCATACGCTTCGACCAAGGGGATAACGGCAATAAATACTGGAATCAAAAAGGAGAAAGCATGCGCAAGGCCTTCTTAAAGGCTCCCCTGCAATTCAGCCGGATAAGCTCGCGCTTTACCTATCATCGCAAGCACCCCATTTACGGGGTTGTGCGTCCGCATACAGGGATAGATTATGCCGCACCTTCCGGCACCCCTGTTCGTGCTCTCGGAGACGGAGTGGTAACAAGGGCAAGCTGGGATTCCAAAGGCGGAGGCAATTATGTAAGAATCCGCCATAATAATGCTTACGAAACTGGCTATATGCATCTGCGCGGCTATGGCAAAGGGATCAAAGCCGGAGTGAGGGTGGTTCAGGGACAAATCATCGGCTATGTAGGCAGCACAGGGGCATCCACAGGTCCTCATCTCGATTTCCGTGTATGGAAGAACGGCAAGCCTATTGATCCGCTCAAACTCAAATCCCCTCCCACTACACCGCTTAAGGCCGAAAATATGCCTGCCTTGGATTCGCTTTTCCGAATGTATAAAGCAGAATTGGCGACTCTCGAAAAAGCCGCCGAATTCTTTTAAAGATTATAAGCCGTCTGGAGCACTTCGCTAAGGGTGGGATGTGCGTGGATAATGTCCCGAGCCTGAGACAGAGTCGCATCGAAATTCATCAGCACCGCCACTTCGTGGATGAGGTCCGAGGCGTGCGCTCCCATTATATGAGCGCCAAGAATCCGCCCGTCAGGACCTTCTGTAAGCACTTTCACATAACCTTCCTGCAGACCCATACTTACAGCTTTCCCGTTTCCACCATACATGGCTTTATGGGCTTTGTATTCTATTCCCTGCGCCTTGCAATCCTCCTCTGAGAGGCCTACAGCGGCTACTTCGGGAACGGTAAACACAGCTGCCGGGCAAATGTCAAAGCGGATGCAGTCAGTGATGCCGCATATATCATTAAGAGCTCTCTTTCCGTCAAAAGAAGCATAGTGCGCCAGCATTATGCCGCCTGTAATATCGCCGACAGCGTAAATATGCGGAATTGATGTGCGTTTGGTTTCGGCATCCACCAATACTCCATGTTTAGAGCATTCAATTCCAACATCCTCAAAATTAAGACTCTCTAAATTTGCATGGCGACCAACCGCCATAAGCACTGTGTCTGCATACGAGAAACATTCCTTATCTTCAAGCAGGTATTTGACACTCAAACCGTCTGCAGTTTTGGAAACCTCCACTACTTGCGCAGAGTTTTCTATGGCTATGCCTCGCTTTTTAAGCGACTGCCTGAGCCTTTTCGCCAAGTCTTCATCGAAACGGGGCAGAATATTCTTAAAATACTCCAATACTGTAACTTCACTGCCGAAAGAATTGAATATGCTTGCAAACTCAAGCCCTATTACTCCTCCTCCTATTACACAGAGTCGTTTGGGAACTTGAGTCAGTTCAAGCATGCCGGTGGAATCGATGCAAAGCTCGGCTCCTTTAATGGGGAGCGTAGCGTTTACCGAACCTGTAGCAATAATGATTTTATCCGCCGAATAAGTTTTTTCTCCGACTTTGAACGTATGGGCATCGACAAATTGCGCCCTGCCATACACCACCTCCACTTTTTTCAGCATAGAGGCTATTCCTCCTTGCAGCCGGCTTATAACCTCGCTTTTGCGCTGCTGGATTGCCTCCATGTCTTTGCCGGAAACCTCCCCTGTGCTGTTTTCAGCAAAATGACAGAAGGTTTTGGTGGGTATGCAGCCTTCATTGAGACAGGTGCCGCCCAATGGGCTTTCGCTGATAAGCGTAACATCAAGACCTCTCTTTGAGGCCTCAATGGCGGTCTCGTAAGCTCCCGGACCGCCACCGATTATAATTAATTTCATGCCTTAACAATAGGATTTCTGGCCGCAGTTGTTTCGTCCGGCCTTGATACAGGGGTATTATGCGGTGCGCTGCGCAGGATATTCGGGTCCTCGGCCGCTTCCTCGGCAATCTTACGCATGACGGCTATAAACTCGTCAAGGGTTTCCTTGCTCTCGGTTTCTGTGGGCTCTATCATAAGGGCCTGAGAAAAGAGAAGCGGAAAATAGATTGTCGGAGCGTGGAAGCCGTAATCTAATAGACGCTTTGCAATATCGAGGGTTGTAGCACCCGGCACATCGTCATGAGCTCCGTCATTTATCAGGCCGTCAAAAACAAACTCGTGCTTGCAGATACTGGGGATAGGCAGTTTATAGCAGTCTTTGAGGCTTTCTTTTATATAATTGGCGTTCAATGTAGCAAGCGGACCTGCCATTTTGATATTTTCGCGTCCAAGCATGAGTATATAGGCATAGGCCTTCATCATAACGGAAAAATTACCGTGGAAGCCTGAAACAACAGGTATATGAAGATATGGAAGTACGCTTTCGGCAACACCCACAGGGCCGCTGCCGGGACCTCCGCCGCCATGGGGCGTACTGAAAGTTTTATGCAGATTCAGGTGTAGTATATCAAAACCCATGTCTCCGGGACGGACTTTGCCGAGCAGCGGATTCATGTTTGCTCCATCGTAATAAAGCAAGCCGCCGGCATCGTGCACGAGTTTGGCTATTTCGCCTATTTCGCACTCGAAAAGCCCTAAGGTATTGGGGTTGGTCATCATAATGCCGGCAATCTCAGGACCGAGCAACGGTTTGAGGTCTTCCACATCTACAAGGCCATCGGCACGCGATTTCACCTCCACTGTCTCCAAGCCGCAGACAGCGGCGCTGGCGGGATTGGTGCCATGTGCGCTATCGGGTACGATAACTTTTATGCGGGCGAAGTCTTTGCGGGCAAGATGATATTCGCGCATCAGCATAAGACCGGCAAGTTCTCCATGAGCGCCTGCACAGGGAAGGAAAGTGAAATGCTTGAGGCCGGTAATTTCCGCAAGGGATTTATCTAAATTCTCTATCATCTCCATAGCCCCTTTCACCGTCTCTCTTGGCTGAAGCGGATGCAGACCAGTAAAAAGCGGATGATTTGCAACTTCTTCGTTGATTTTGGGATTATACTTCATTGTGCAGGAGCCGAGCGGATAAAAGCCCGTATCCACGCCGAAGTTCATCTGACTGAGATTTGTATAGTGGCGCACCACATCCGGCTCGCTAACTTCGGGAAGCTCCAAAGGAGTCTTGCGGGCAAGTTTGTCGGGCACTGCGGGAGCGCTTGCAAAAGATTTAGGGAGAGAATAGCCCGAGCGGCCTTTGCGTCCAAGCTCGAATATGAGTTTATCGTAATATTTCATTCTACAGCTCCTCCACTATTTTAACAAGTTCATCAATTTCAGCCTTGCTGTGCTTTTCGGTAACGCAGAAATTCAATTCCCCGTTTTCGAGCCTGAGAGCCGCAAAATAACCGCCTTCCAAAAGCGCTTTCTGCAATTTAGCAACATCGCATAATGGCTTGAGTGTAAACTCCTTGAGAAAAGGCTTATCCTTGTGTATATCTTCAAATTTACCGGTAGCAATAAGGCGGTCATATAAATAATGCGCGCCCTCGGTAGAAAGTTGATTTACTTTTTTCAGCCCTTCCGGGCCCATTAGCGAGAGATATACCGTTGCCCAAAGGCACATAAGACTCTGATTCGAACAGATATTGGAAGTTGCGCGCTCGCGGCGGATATGCTGCTCGCGTGCCTGAAGAGTAAGTACAAAGCAGCGTTTGCCGTTTGCATCTATCGTCTGGCCTACTATGCGGCCCGGAAGTTTGCGCATATGTTCGTTCTTGCATGCAAGGAAGCCAAGATAAGGACCGCCGTAATTAAGAGGCAAACCGAGGCTTTGACCCTCTCCTACGGCAATATCAGCTCCCCACTCGGCAGGGCTCTTAAGCACCGCAAGGGTGGAGGGGTCGCAATAAATTGTCATAAGCGCACCGGCTTCATGTATTTTATCGGCATAGCCGTCTAAGTCTTTCAAGCGGCCGTGTTTGCATATTTGGGGAACCAAAACTCCCGCTACATCCGGACCGAGTTCTGCGAGTACATCCTCAGCAATCACAAGCTCCGCATCGCTGTACTTCATATATGTTTTTACAACCTCCCGCACATGAGGCAGGACAGCGGAGGAAAGCACTAATTTCTTGCGCTTGCGGTTGCTTGCCAACATCATACGGAGCGCCTCTGCAGCTGCTGAAGGTCCGTCATACATGCTGGCGTTGCTCACATCCATACCCGTAAGACGGCAGATCATACTCTGATATTCAAAGATATATCGGAGCGTTCCTTGGGAGATTTCGCTCTGATATGGAGTGTAAGATGTAAGGAATTCTGAGCGGGAGGTAATGTAAGATGCTATTGACGGCACATAATGGTCATAGGCTCCCTGGCCTACAAACACCTTGAGCTGCACATTCTTACGACCGAGATTCTCAAAAAAGCCGCGCACTTCCTGCTCGCTCATGGCGGCAGGAAGCTCATACTCCCTTTTATATTTAAAAGCATCCGGGACGTCAGAATAGAGGTCTTCCAAATCGGAGACCCCTATCCTTTTGAGCATCGCACGAATATCTTCCTCCGTATGGGGAAAATAAGCGAATGTTCCCATATTTTTTACTTTATTATTTCAGAGTAGGCCGCAGCCGTCAAT
>Ga0255345_1000232_pt1 | contig 97552 bp, 89 predicted proteins | sample wastewater_treat_6_FD_192415 | JGI IMG/M metagenome (GOLD analysis project Ga0255345, IMG submission 192415) | Wastewater microbial communities from Lulu Island WWTP, Vancouver, Canada - plant20 | ecosystem: Engineered > WWTP > Wastewater > Unclassified | place: Canada: Vancouver, British...
TCGCAACTATGCGACAGTTGTCCTCGCTGTCCGGGATGCCATCGCCGTCGTAATCCTTCATACACGCGTCGCCGTACCCATCGTCATCGGAATCCTTTTGATCCGGATTGAAAACTATCATGCAGTTGTCGCACAGATCTCCAACTCCATCCCCGTCGAAATCGCGCTGAGCAGCATTCGGATAGTTGGGACAATTATCGATCACATCGGGGATGCCATCTCCATCGGAATCCTCCCCAAGATTTATCTTTGCGCGGGAAAGTGAAACTTTCGGGCTATTATAGGAGAGAACGCTTTCCGGCATGGCTATCTGTACCCTGCCAGTCGCGCTTAGAAATTGTGGGGCAACTCCTCCGGCATTGCTCATATACTTGTCGAGATCTATTTCGCAGGAGATCACGCCCTTGCCATTATCAAAACATTCGACATCCTGGGATTCAAGCTCAGCCCCGGAGGCATCGAAGAGGAGGAATTTCTTGCTATACTCACTCATGCTCTTGGAAAGATTATCGTAATGCATCTTTGATATTGTTTTCGCCAGGTCAAATATCGCAACGAATTCACATGCATACTTATTTCTTTCCTCGCCGATACATGAGATTTCAGCGCTATCCCCTAGGTATGCATGCAAGGTGATAGGAGCAAGATCGGGCATATCCATTGAGTATCCATGGCGCGGTATGGTGGTAAAATCAGTCCTAGACGGGAGGTATATATGCCGCGGCTGGGTGACAGCACTGCCTGACAGTTGGGTTTGGGCAAAAGCGGCTGTAGAGATGAGAAAACCGGCGGTTATTATAAAGATGGCGGATAACTTCTTCATGACCGAGCTCCTTCTTTATGTCACGCTCCCCCGAGCATATCCGTAGTTTGGAAAACCCCTTCCACTGTAGTTATCGGCAATTTTAGAGAAAGGTTGCTAGCTTTTTAATACTGTAAATATCTGACTTTATTTGATTAATTGCGGAGGAAAAAATAATCCCCACAATTCTGCCACCGGATTGTTATAAAATTGATATTATTGGAGATGGTGGATCGATACGGTTTAGAAATGAAGCTCGTTCCAGACTCAAAAATTTTCCGAGGCAGGCAACATCATGCAGCATGTTTTTAGAAGGTGTGATTTACGTTATTTTTTAAGATCTCTCCTAATGCGACTTCTAATTTTAACGGCCGAGAGACGGCTAATAAAAAGTGGCAGGAGAAGGGAAGATAAAAGCAGGACCGCTATAAAATTAAAACCATTCTCCGATCTGATCAGCGTACAGGCGCCCCCTTCGGACATCTGCGCAGATAAATTTTCAGCTGGGTCAACTGAATCAGAAGTGCCGATCTCCGTCGGACACCCATCCAAAACCCCATCCACCGGCGTCTCACCATCGATATCGTAAACTTCAGCCTCGTCGGGGCAGGAATCATCCTTGTTTATAATTCCGTCACCATCCTTGTCACACTCATCGGCATCTGGATTTTTTTCGCAATCGACCACGCAGTGATCAGGATTTACAATGCAATATATCTTACGCAGCTCATGCAGCCGAGCGTAATCGATGCCCAGCGTTTCGATAGCAGTGTGGCCGAGACTGCCAAAACCTGGTTGGCTTCTCAATTCAGGGACAGGTACTGTTATATTTACCTCATTATTGATAGATATAGATAATGCTTTTGATGTTACTGCATTTGTTCCTCCATCTGCCGCTGAAGAGGAAATTGTCATGAAAAAAAACAGGCATGTCAAAAAAACAAATTTTCTAAAAATACCCATTTAAAACCTCCTGTTGAAGCAGCTTCTGACAACTGCAATCTTCATGCCTAATATAGGATATCGTTCAAAAATCTAACTATTTGATATTATTAACTAATTTATTAGGCGGCCCCCTTCGCCCGGTGGAGCTATATTATTTTTAAAAAATGCGCCAAAATGCCTATGAGGGAGGCGGTTTTTCTCTGGCAATAGCCTTTAATCGCATAGTACTAGAGGCGGAGTGAATAAAAAAGCCAAGATACTGATAATCGGCGCTACGGGAAAGATCGGCTCCGCGATAGCAAAGACCCTCTCCGCTAAAGGAGCGAGGCTCGCGCTTCATTATGGAAGCAACAAAACCGCAGCCGAAAGGCTTGTTAAAGCGGTCGAGGCCAATGGCGCCGAGGCAATTGTGATTCATGGCGATCTCTCCGACATCGCCGGATCTGAGAGGGTCGTTTGTAAAGCGGCCAAAAAACTTGGCGGCCTGGAAGCCATGATATTCTGCGCTGCCTATTTCGAACGTTCGCCGATCGAAAAAATATCCGAAAAGATGTGGAGGAAAACGCTCGACATAAACCTCGCCGCACCATTTTTCTGCGCACGACGCGCGGCGGAAATGATGAAAGAAAATGGCGGCTCCATACTTCTTTTCTCTGATGTCGCCGCAAGAATTCCGTACGTCGGCTTTCTTCCGTACAGCATAGCAAAGGCAGGGCTCGAAGCGGTGGTAAAAGGTCTTGCGAAGAGCTTTGCCCCAAAAATTCGTGTCAACGCAATAGCTCCTTACGCTTCGGCGAGCTCCGACAAAGAAGGCCCTGCCGAGTGGAAAAAAATTATTTCACGCACGCTCCTAAAAAAGAAATCCGCGCCGGAAGAACTCGCTGAGCTGGCAAAGTTCATCATAACCGAAAGCAAAACCATGACCGGCGAAATAATCACGGTTGACGGAGGAAGGCTTCTCAAATGACATACAGCGTATCCAAAACATTTCGTTTCTGCTACGGCCACAGGCTTCTAAATGATCCGGGCAAATGTAAAAACATTCACGGGCATACGGCAAAGGTGACGATCCATCTGGAGAGCGATTCAGTAGATGAAAACGGAATGGTGGTGCATTTCGAAAATCTGAAAAAAACGATCGGAGAATGGATATCTGAAAATCTTGATCACACCCTTATCGTCAGCGCGCGAGATCCGATAAAGAAGTATCTTGACGAGAATGGTGAACGATATCTTGCACTAGAATCAAACCCGACTGCAGAGATGATAGCGCATTTCATATTCGATCGGACAAAGTCCATGGGACTTCCGGTGGCGAAAGTCGATCTATGGGAGTCGGAAAGCTCCAAAGCGACGTACAGAGTTTAGCAGAACAAATCAAAATCTAATCAGATAATTATAAGAATCGGTTGTGATAGGATCTGACATTTACTTCCTATTTTGACAGGTTTCCCCTTCGTCGACTGGGCGCACTTCGCCTCCCTATCCGTCGTCATAAATCAGTCGCTTTCATCTGATTTGGATATCCTCCTCTGTCGGCCTCCAAATCAAGAAAGCGATCTGATTTTTAACTTCCGGATACGATCGGTCTCGTAGACGCGCCAATGTCTCCTTCAGGGGAACCCTACCAAAACAGAAGTGAATGTAAGATTGTTAGCCTGTTTTTAAACACGCCTAATCAGATATTGATTTATGGGCACATCTAAAAACTATCTGCGTTAGCCGCCTGCCTCGGAAAATTCACGTATCTTCGCGGATAAGGCTCGCTCCAGACACGTGAATTTTCCGGTCGCGGCGGCTCATCTTATAGTTTTTAGATGTGCCCATATATAGATTAACCCGTAACTACGGCCTTCAGTTCCGGAAATGCGGCTTTGAGTTCCGCCTCGACCCCGGCCTTCAAGGTCATCTGTGAAAACGGGCAGCATCCGCACGCGCCGACAAGCTTTACAACTACGGTATTGTCATCCCTCACATCTACGAGCTCGACGCCGCCGCCGTCCATCGCAAGCTTCGGGCGAACCTTGTCATCCAAAACTTTTTCAACCGCGTTTCTATCCATATATCCTCCTGAAGATGATATCTAATTATCGGCAGGGGTCGTACCATTCTGCGCACTTTATATGCAAGTCAATTCATTGTTGATCGGCATGCTCCTTTTGCATAGTATCCACCCCTCGAAAGGGGGCTTAAGAAATGACGCGCGTGGAGCTCAGAGAAAAAAGATTTTGGTTCGCCATAATGCTGGCATATTTCGGAATCGGCTATATGGCTACCAATTGGATCGCATCGATGGGAAGCCGTTTTTATGACTTCGGGATGTCCTTTGAAAATTCCATCCCATTCGTCCCGGTCTTCATACTCGGCTACGCATGCGTATACGGAGGCGTCTTTCTGGCATACGCAATCATAGACGATATCGAGGACTGGCGCCGCGCCGTCATAACCTTCTTCACGGCAACGACGATATGCTACGCATTCTTCCTTTTTATGCCGGTGAAGATGACGATGCGTCCACCGGTGGAATCACTCACAGGAATCTATGGAGCGATAACATCGGCTATTTTTGCCATCGATCTCCCATACAACTGTTTTCCTTCTCTGCATGTGACATATCCTGTCTTCATAACTCTGGTATCGTGGAGAAATCACAGGGTAATGAGGTGGGTAATGCTTGCGATGGCAATTATTGTTGCTGTTTCGGTCGTACTGGTTAAGCAGCATTACATAGCTGACGCCGTTGCCGGCATATTCACCGCCCTGTTTAGCTATCTCTTCGCATTGAAAACTGAAAAATTCTGGTTCAGGTCAAAAAATGCGGCAACTTGCAAGACGTAAAAATTCCAAAGATAATGATCGTGCGCTGAAAGGTCATCACCCCCGAATGACGATTGACAATGGACTATAGACCATTGACCAACTGCGACCGTTGGTTTTGGTCGATGGTCAATTGTCCATGGTCGAAGTTATTGTTGGAACGGGATCCGGCAACCTCAACAACTCGCCTGTGATGATTTGTCACACTTTAGAATGCACGACTTTCACAACTTCTACTCCATCCTCCAGAACGATATCGATGTCTCTCATCAGATTGGGGGATTCTTCCTTCATAATGCGACACATAGTGATGGCCAGCTCGCGAATTTCGGCATCGGCATGAACAGAGCCGCGCATCTCGAAGAAATGGCGAAGCGCTCTGCCATTTGCGGTGATGAAAATTTTCGTCTCGCAGGAATTAGGAAGAACGGATCTCGCCGACTGTCTCACTATCTTGCGCCTGTCTGTCTTTGGCATATCAGGATATAGCTGTTCGACATAAGGCTCCGCTGCCTCTACAAGCTCTATATATGCCCTGTGAGCATTTTCTATCGCTCCGAGCCATTTGTTATAGAGTTCCGGATTTTCACGATAAAAAGGAGGAACGACGAACTGGGCATCTCCCTCATCGACATAGCGCTGGCTTAGCTGCGAATATCCCCACCCTGCTCTGTGCCTTATGAGTTCATGAGTGAGAGATCGGCTGATCCCTGTCACCAAAAAATTCCAGACACAATGCTCGAGAACGGAGCCGTGATGGCTGGAAATTATCCTGTCGAGATATTCCTGATTGGACTTCCTTCCCCTGCCGAACGACATGTAACAAGTGCGGCCGGCCGATTCCGCCAAGATTTCCGCAGGCACTTCGGTGTCGGTCTGAAAAACCAATCCCTCGTCATCGAGAAAGGCCTTCATCATCTCGTCATCTACGCTCTGCCTGCCGACCAGATAAACCCTCGGGCCGGTTAAAATTTTTTCTTTCTTCATCTTATCTCCAAAAATCGAACTCAGGAACAGCCCATCGAATTTCCACAATTGAGACACTTGTAGCAAGCCCCATTCCTTACAGTTACGTGACCGCACTGGTCGCAGAAGGGAGCATCGCGCATGATGCCGGAGAGCTGCGCATTGGCGCTGGAAGCCGCGTTTTTGGACACACCTTGCCTCGTGGAAAGATTAACGACGACGCTGCTGGTCGATGCCGCCACCTGCAAACCATCCTGCGCCGCTGCGGCTTTGGCTGTGACAACCTTGGCGATTTTGGACAATCCGCTATCGTCATCCTTTTTGGATGCCTTGGACTTTTGCTCCTGCTCTTTCGTCATCTCGATCGCCGTGCTGCTTTCGATCTCCCTTTTTACATCCTCATCCCTTGTAGGCTTTACCTGTACGAAGTCAGTGCGTCCAAGATATTCCATCCCAAGGAGACGAAATGCGTAATCGATTACCGAGGTGGCCATCTTTATATTCGGATGATCGACGACGCCCTGCGGCTCAAATCTCGTAAATGTAAAACAATCGACGTACTCCTCGAGCGGAACACCGTACTGAAGCCCGAGGGAGATAGCTATAGCAAAACAGTTCATCATGCTCCTGAAAGCGGCCCCCTCCTTGTGCATATCGACGAAGAGCTCGCCGAGCGTTCCGTCTTCGTATTCGCCCGTCCTCAGGTAAACTTTTTGTCCGCCGATGCGAGCCTCTTGAGTGAACCCTCTCCTTTTCTTCGGAAGACGGCGGCGCCTGGGCTTCGGAAACTCCTGGGCTGACGCCATCCCATCCACGCTTTCGACGACCGCAGCTTCTTTCTTCTCCCTATCTTTGACAGTGTTTAAAGGCTGCGCATGCTTCGACCCGTCGCGATACAGAGCAACTGCCTTTAGGCCCTTTCTCCAGGACTCGAGATAGAGCTTCTCTATCTCTTCAACCGTGCATTCATTAGGAAGATTTATCGTCTTCGATATCGCTCCGGATATAAATTTTTGTGCGGCAGCCATCATTCTGATGTGCGCCATCGGAGCGAGATATCTCTTTCCATCTTTGCCGCACTTGCTCGCGCAGTCAAAAACCGGAAGGTGATGATCCTTCACATGAGGCGCGCCCTCTATTGTCATGTGACCGCATATGTGCTTGCTGGCTTCATCTATCTGCTCATCAGAGTAACCTATAGCCTTCAGGAGGTTGAACCCCGGCGCCGTGTACTGATCTTCAGTAATGCCGAAGCGAGCCATCGATTCCTTACCTAGAACATGGGAATTGAACGCAAACGTAATATCGAAAACTCCCGGAAGCGTTTTGTTTATTCTGGCGATATCCTCGTCTGAAAATCCCTTGTCTCGCAAACTATGCTCATTTATGTGCGGCGCCGCGTTGAGGGAATTGCTCCCCATGACGTAGGCAATGATATCGTTGATCTGTCCCTGCGTGTAGCCGAGCTTTCTAAGCACCATCGCAACAGAGCTGTTGACGATTTTGAAATATCCGCCGCCAGCCAGCTTTTTGAACTTCACCAGCGAGAAGTCAGGCTCTATTCCTGTGGTATCGCAATCCATCAGAAGGCCGATGGTGCCTGTGGGAGCGAGCACGGTTACCTGGGCATTTCTGTAACCGAAGCGCTCACCTTCCGCCAAGGCTCTGTCCCAAATTTCCCTTGCATGCTTTGCAACGGAAGAGGTCAGGTTGTCGGAAGGAATTTCGTATGAGTAGTCCCTGTGCATCCTTATCACTTCCAGCATCGACTCGCGATTCTTGGCGTATTCTTCAAAAGCACCTATCTGCGATGCGAGTTCGGCGGAAGTCAGATACGCAGTGCCGGTCATTATTGAGGTAATAGCGGCGCAAAGGGCTCGTCCCTCGTCGGAATCGTAGGGCATTCCATTTACCATCAGCAAAGTTCCGAGGTTGGCGTAACCGAGCCCAAGAGGCCTAAACTTGTGGCTATTCTTCGCAATTGGAAGCGTCGGGTATGACGCAAAATCGACGAGGATGTCCTGCGCTATGATGAATATCCTGCAGGCGTGCATGAAGCCATCGGCGTCGAATGTGCCTGTAGCTTCATCGTAAAACTTCATAAGATTTATGGAAGCCAGGTTGCATGCGCTGTCATCGATAAACATATACTCGCTGCAGGGGTTCGACGCATTGATGCGCCCCGAATTTTTGCACGTGTGCCACTTGTTGATCGTGGTATCAAACTGGAGCCCCGGATCGGCGCAACTCCACGTGGCATCCGATATTTTTCTCATAAGATCGCGTGCTGAGTATCCCTCGAGTATTTCGCCAGTGGTACGCAACTTTGTCTGCCATTTGTCGTCGTTGAGAAAGGCATACATGAAATCGTCGGTTACGCGCACGGAGTTGTTGGAATTCTGGCCGGATACGGTCTTGTAAGCCTCTCCGTTGAAATCGGAGGAATATCCCGCCTCGATTAGAGCCGCGACCTTCTTTTCCTCCTTCTTCTTCCACTCTATGAAATCGATAATTTCGGGGTGGTCCGCGTCAAGGATGACCATCTTTGCAGCGCGTCTAGTCGTGCCTCCCGACTTCGTCGCGCCAGCGCCGCGATCCAGTACCTCGAGAAAACTCATCAGACCGGAACTTGTGCCGCCACCTGAAAGTTTTTCATATTTCGATCTCAAACTGGAAAAATTGGTCCCGGTTCCTGAGCCAAATTTGAAAAGCTTCGCCTCATTTTTTGACAGCTCGAAGATGGACATGAGATCGTCTTCAACTGATTGTATGAAGCACGCCGAACATTGCGGGCTGGCGTAGGAATTTTTCGTAAGCTCATACTCCTTCGTCTCATGATTCCAAAACCAGTTCCCCCCGCTCCCCTCGATGCCATAGGCGTGATAGAGCCCGCAGTTGAACCATACCGGCGAGTTGAAGGCGCCGATCTGGTTTATCAGCATATACGAGAGCTCGGCCTCGAAAATATCGGCATCCTCTTTTGAAGCGAAATATTTTCCAATACGCTCTCCCGCATCGCGTATAGTACTTGTTATTCTGCTGACGACCTGAGCCGCGGATTTCTCGCACCCACCCACTGGGACGCCCCTCTTGCGAAAATATTTTGAAACGAGGATGTCGGTAGCAAGCTGGGACCACCCTTCAGGGACCTGTACATCCTCCATTCTGAAGACAATTGAACCATCGGGATTCGTGATGAGGCTGTCGCGCTTGTCGTACTTCAACTCTTCAAGAGGATTTACACCACTTCTTGTGAAGCGCCTGGAGAGGGAAACCCCGCTTTTCGCTACCTTCAAAACTTTTCCCTTTTTAGCGTGTTTGGTAATTTTCTCAGCAGCCTTAATAACCATCTATCCTCCCTGAAAATCCGAAGCGACCCGACCTCGGGCGACAAAAGCACTGTCGCATAATCCTATTTGTAGGACGTTGAAAAGGCAGTTTTAATGAAAACGGCTGTGGATAACAACTTATTAGAAAAGAATTCAATAAATTCCGTACGTTACCAAACTTATCCACAATTTTCCCCGTCTTTATCCACAATATCTAGTGTTGTATAAAGAGAAATAACCACAACATATAGTGGAGTCAAACTAAAAAAGCTGTTTTTTTGCTTTTGCCTTGCTTCCTCATATAAATTGCCGATATAGAGTTTTCCCCGACCGAGGCATCTTGGAAATCAGGAATGCTTCGAAGAAGTGACAGGCGCGTAAAATCCTCGTCAATACAGCAAATGCGCGTAACGACGCCGTCAAAAGCTGGTTTATCAAGCATCTAATCTTTTTAACTAAAAAAATTTTTTATTAATGAACCCTTAGGAAAGCAAAAATCAAAATGGTCATGGATGCAAAGAAAATAGAAGAGGGAAAAGTTCAGACTAGAAATCTCGGCGAAGAATGGGAAGGCTGGAAAGGAGAAAAAAGAGAGGATACCTCCGAGGGGAAATCTCTCTTTCTCGCCATCGGAAGCTTTGTGGTTCTGCTGCTTGACCTCTTGATCATCGGATTCACCTACATGATATCCCCAAGGCTTGCGAGCTGGCACAGCTTCCTTCCGCTTGTCGCATGGACAATCGTCACAATCGTCATCCTGATGACAATCGTATGGATGACCCAAATAATTCTGACTGCCGTAACAGGAAAAAACTTTCTATTCTTGTCAAACCCTCTGAAATACCTGTTCGACATAGTATTTGAAGGATCGTTCAAAATTTCCAAATTTTTAGGGATCTCCAAAGACAGGCTCGGAAACTCATTTGTGAAATCATACAATGAGATGTCTCGCGCTACGAAAAGGCATGAATCGGATGAAAAACTTTTAATTCTCCTTCCTAGGTGCCTCACCAAGGAGCAGATCAAGGAGATCACTTCTCTAAAGGAAAGATATCCCATTGAAATTCACGTCGTTTCGGGAGGGGAACTCGCTCGCAGGAAGATAAAGGAGTCTAGACCGACAGCGGTCATCGGCGTCGCATGCGAACGCGACCTCGTAAGCGGGATACGAGACGTGGGTAGAAAAATTTCTCTCATAGGAATCCCAAACAAGCGCCCTGACGGCCCATGCCAGAACACGGTTATAGAAATAAAAGAGTTGATCGACGCCATTGAGTTTTACGTCGGCCCTCCCTCGCAAGAGGAGGAAAGATCCGAAGAGTTGAAATGGCTATAATCCCATCGTTTCAAGTATATGCATTGCGTCAAAGCATCGTGTAACCGATATTGATTTAAGATTTTGGAACTGCTAGGAGACCGGACTTATATTATGAAGATACGCGGCAAAACCATTTTTCTTCTTTCAACACTAATCGCGCTGATATCTATTTCTGCCTGCAGCCCGAAACATATCGCCACGGGCGTCGTCGCCGACATCGGAAGCTCCGGTATGATATCGATGGAATCCGAAACCAGTGTGGAATTCGCGCGCAGCGCCTCTCCAGCCCTCATAAAAACGCTCGAGGTTCTTCGGTACGGAAACAAGAAAAATTCCACCGCCCTGACGCTGCTTTCGAAGGCATATGGTCAATACGCATTCGGCTTCATCGAAAACGACATGCTCTCCGCAAAAAACGGAAGCCCCGAAAAAAAGTCGCTCCTCTCCGATGCGGAGTTATTCTACAGGCGTGGAAAGGAATACGGAATAGCAGCTCTGATCAAGAACAAATCGATGAAAAAAGCTTTTAAATCGCATGTTTCCCTTTTTGAAAAGGAAGTTAAAAAAATGGGGAAAAATGACGTCGATGCCCTTTTTTGGACCTCATTCAATTGGGCAAATTGGCTTAATTTGAACATCGATGACCCCTCTGCCATCGTCGATCTGCCAAGAATTGAGGCGATGGTCAGGAGAGTTATAGAGCTGAATGAAAATTTCTATTTCGGCTCCGCACACGCGATACTCGGCACGATAGCCGCATCGAGGCCCGAAATGCTTGGAGGGGAGCCCGAACTGGCAAAATCCGAGTTCATCCGCGCAATGGAGATCTCCCCGTCAAACCTGATGACAAAAGTCATGTACGCGACGTACTACGCAAGGCGGATTCAAGATAAAAAACTCTTTGAAGATACACTAAATGACGTCATATTTTCCGATGTAAAACCGCAGGATGGACAGCAGCTCTCCAACGCCTTAGCCAAAATTCGCGCCAAAAGACTTCTGGAAATGAAAGAGGAGGTATTCTGATGAAGAAAACAGCCTTTCTTGTCCTGATGGCGGCCGTTTTGTTTTTTGGAACTTCCGCTGACGCCCTTGAAATCAAAATCGCCATTCTGGCCCCGGAAGGAACTACTTGGCACAAAGTCATGGCCGCATGGAACGAAGAGCTCTCGCAGAAAACATCCGGAAGAGTTTCAATAAAAATATATGCTGGCGGAGTTCTCGGTGATGAAAAGGACGTCATACGAAAGATGAACATAGGCCAGGTTCATGCTGCCGGATTCACCGGCCTTGGCCTTGGGATAATAAATCCGGAGGTCCGTGTTCTGGAACTCCCAACGCTGGTATCGAATTACGCTGAAGCGGACGCCCTGGCCAAAGCGCTTCAGCCGAGATTGAAATTGGGATTCGATAAAAAAGGTTTTGTACTCCTCGGATGGGCTGAAACCGGATTTGTGTACATATTTTCCAACAGTCCGATCGCCTCTCCTTCCGATATGGATGGAAAGAAGATGTGGGCCTGGGAGGGAGATCCTCTCGTCGAAGCGATGTACAGGGAATTTAAAATAGTTCCTATTCCGCTCCCACTCACGGACGTGAGAACATCGCTCCAGACACATCTCATCGATGCGGTATATACGCCTCCTCTTGGGGCCATCGCACTGCAGTGGTTCACTCAAACCAAGTACATAACCGACCTTAAGCTCTCCGATTCGACCGGCGGCATCCTGATAACCAAGAAGGCAATGCAGATGATATCGCCCAAGGATCAGGAAATCCTCAAGGAGACCGCAGAGAAATATTCCAAGCAGTTGGTCGAAAGGACGAGATCGGAAAATGAAAAATCATACCAGACCCTCCTCGAGTCCGGCCTCACGCAGGTGAAAGTCCAGGATGATGAACGGGAAAGAATCACATCCACATGCAGAAAAGTCTGGGATTCACTCGTCGGCAAGCTATACAGCAGAGAATTGTTAAACGAAGCGATATCGGCTGTGGAAAGCCACCGTTCATCGAGCAAATAACCCCTTTTCGGAGGCATTTTGCAGCATCTCTTGAATTTTTTCATATTCATAGACAGGTCGTTCGCAAAGATAGTGCGGGCGCTCCTTATCATGATATTGCTCTCCATGGTGGCCTTCGTCGTTCTTCAGGTCATCTTGCGAAACATATTTCACAGCGGAATATCTTGGGCCGATATCGCATCCAGGCACATGGTGCTATGGATCGCATTTCTCGGCGCAATGCTAGCCACTCGCAGCAGGCATCACATATCGATAGATGCTCTCACAAGACTTTTGCCACACACCTCCAGAAACGTTTTGAGAATAGTGCTCGACATGCTTTCCTGCGCTGTCTCTGTAATACTCACAAATGCCTCATTCGCTTTTGTTATATCAGAAAAGACAGCAGGCTCTGAACTCTTCATCGGCATTCCAACCTGGATAGCACAGGCCGTGATACCATTCGGATTCTTTATAATAGCGATCGAATACGCCATAGGCATAGGGCTCGACATCTACAGAATCAGAAAATACGGCGACAAGCACGTCGCAGGCAGGGGGCGCGAATGAGCACCCTCTACATATTGGCACTGGCTCTGTGCGCCATATGCGGCGCTCCTCTGTTCATAATAATAGGGGGCCTGGCTATCGTCCTATTCACCGCCGTAGGAATAGATCCCCAAGCAGTAATAATAGACATGTATCGTCTCGCTTCGGCGCCGATGTTGATAGCGATTCCGCTGTTTACCTTCGCGGGCTATCTTCTTGCAGAATCAAAGTCTCCAGAGCGAATGGTAAACCTCTACAGAGCCCTTTTCGGATGGATCCCTGGCGGGCTTGCCGTCGTATCCTTTGTGGCCTGTGCTTTTTTTACGGCGTTCACTGGAGCATCGGGAGTGACTATAATCGCGCTGGGAGGCCTACTCTACCCAACCCTCATCAGCGAAAAATATTCGGAAAAATTTTCCCTGGGTCTGCTCACTACAGGAGGGAGTTTGGGACTTCTTTTTCCGCCCAGCCTCCCGCTGATACTTTTTGCAATAATTTCCCAAGTGAACGTAGATGCTCTTTTTCTCGCCGGAATCGTGCCGGGAATAATCCTGGTGCTTCTGTTGTCGCTATTTAGCACATATGTAAGCATCAAACAAAAAACGACACGACAAAAATTCGAGCTTCGAAAGGTATTCAGCTCGCTACGCGACGCCGCCTGGATAGTTCCCCTCCCCTTCATCGTCCTGGTAGGAATCTACGGAGGCTTTTTTACCGCCTCCGAGGCAGCGGCTATATCCGTCGTCTATGTGCTTATCGTGGAAGTCTGCATCTATAAAGATATCAGCATAAGACGAGACATCCCCAGAGTCGCATCGAATTCGATGATTCTCGTGGGCGGCGTCCTCATCATACTGGGGTGTGCGCTAGGGCTTACGAATTACCTCATCGACGAACAGATCCCGATGAAAATTATCGGTCTGATGCGCAACTTCATAACCAGCAAGTTCATGTTTCTAGCAGTGCTGAACATATTCCTGCTGATAGTCGGATGCCTTATGGATATTTTTTCCGCAACGATCGTAGTGGTCCCGCTGATAGTACCGATCGCCAAGGAATTTGGAGTCGATCCGCTGCACCTTGGCATCATATTTTTGACGAATCTAGAAATCGGATATTCAACTCCGCCAGTTGGCCTCAACCTCTTCATCTCCAGCTTCCGATTTAAAAAGCCGATACCCGAGGTTTACAAAGCATCAATTCCGTTTCTAGGCGTCCTTCTTGTTGCCTTGCTGATAATAACCTACATTCCTGATCTCTCCCTGTGGCTGGTAAGGCTGTTCGGAATGAACTAGCCGAGGTGCCGCGCATATCGCATATCGAAATTACGTAAAAATATACGCGAATACAAATAGTTCTACCTCTTATTCAAAATAGAAATATGATGAAAGATGGCTCTCGATGTGCTCTCAGAAGGGCGAAAATGGATGCGATCTGCCCCGATCTACCTATATTCGATAGATACGATTTCAAAGTTGCGCGGACCATTTGGAGTTTTGACCAGGACCTCGTCCCCCTCGGATTTGCCTATCATCGCCCTGGCGATCGGTGATTCTATGGATATCTTTCCCCTGCCTATATCGGACTCGTCGGAACCGACTATGAAATAAGTGACGTGCTCGTCGTTATCTATATCTTCAAGGGTAACAGTAGCGCCGAAGGATATTTTATCAGAGTCGATGCTTTTGGGGTCTATGACCTGAGCGAGCGAAAGCTTGTGCTCGGTCTCCTGAATCTGTAAAGATATCTGCTGCTGTTTTTCCTTTGCGGCTTCGTACTCCGCATTTTCGGAAAGATCGCCCTTTTCCCTAGCTTCCTCTATCTCCTTCACATTCCTGGGTCGCTCAACTTGTTTTAGATACTTGAGCTTGTCCTGCAGAATTTTTTGTCCCTCAGGGGTCATCGGTATTCTTCTGTGCATAGGAGCTCCTAAAAAATAATACCGCCTTCAGCGAACGGATCGTTGAAGGCGGAAACACTTAACCGGGACGAAGCTAGCATCTAAAAATGTTTAGTCAAGATTGTTTGTGAGATTGACAATTCCAGAGTTCATACTAAATAGAAGCTGATGAGCAATGTCTTTCATATCAATTCGAGGCGTACATTCTCTGAAGATGACGCCAGGTCACTCCTTCCAGTCGTCAGAAGAATAACCGACCAGGCCGTCAGATCATCCTCCGAAATTCAGGAACAACTTCGCTGGGTACCAAAGGAAGAGGCGCTCTATCACAGGCTCACGAAACAGCTCGAGAGCATAATCAGAACCTGGGCATCCAAGATATCCAGGCTTGGATGCGGACCCAGGGGAATATGGCTTGTAGACTTCGACGCCGGAAACGGATGGTTTTCATGGCGCTATGGCGATGACGACCTCAATTTTTTCACGTCCAATCAAATCTCCAGAGGCGTAGCTTCGTCGGCCTTTGAAGAACTTCTTTCTTGACCTGTTTTAATTATTGCAGCAGTTCTCTTTCAGCATCCTAAATCCGGAGAAAAGAGATGCCTACCTCTTCCATAATTCAGATACCGATCGGCCCGATGATGAATTTCGCGTATTTAATCGGCGACGCTGAAAGCGGGTTTTGCGCAGCGGTCGATCCGGCGTGGGATGCTCACGCCATCAAGAGGTCGGCTGCTGGGATAGGATGGAAGATCCAAAAGATTCTGCTTACACACGCTCACTTCGACCATGCCAACGCAGCGGCAGAACTGTCGGCGATAACAGGGTCGAAGGTTTTTGTGCATCGCTTGGAACCCGTCGAAGATCTGAAGGGAGTCGCGCTGGAGTACACGGAAGAAGGCACCATAATCAAAATAGGAAAATTGGAAATTGAATGCATTCACACCCCTGGTCACACGCAGGGATCACAATGCTTTTTGGCATATGATAGCGTAATCACAGGTGACACCCTCTTTGTGGATGCGTGCGGAAGAGTCGATCTGCCAGGCGGCAGTCCATCCGACATGACAGAGTCCCTCAAGCGCCTTGCCAATCTCCCCGCCGCTACAAAGGTGTACCCAGGACATGATTACGGAAGAGCCAAGGTCTCATCCATAGGGGAAGAGCGAAGAAACAACATGTGCATGCGAAATCCGGAGGGAAACGTCTTCTGATGAATGACTTCATGAAAAGGCTCCGCGAAGAAGGAATCCTTGCCGACGGCGCGCTTGGAACCGAGATATACAAACGCGGGATATTCATAAACAGGTGTTTCGATGAACTCAACATCTCCAACCCCTCCCTTATAAAAGAAATTCATGACAGCTATATATCCGCCGGGGCTCTTCTCATAGAAACCAACACATTCACCGGCAGCAGGCCTGCGCTCGCAGCGCATGGTCTCGATGGAAAGGTGGCTGAGATAAACAGGGCCGGCGTAAAAATCGCTAGAGAGTCGGCTGGGGAACGCGCCTTCGTCGCAGGATCGATAGGTCCGATATCATGGACTCGCAAAAATTCCGGTGGAATGACCGATTCAGAAATGAAAAGTTTTTTTACGGAACAAATCGAGGCCCTCTCCGATGCCGGATCAGACGTAATACTCCTTGAAACATTCATCCATCTCGATGAGCTTCACATAGCATACGAAGCCGCCAGAGAGGTATCGAATAAACCCGTAATAACCCAAGTCTCCCTAAAACACCTCGGCGAGGGGGAATTTGAAGGGCTTCTGCCGGAATATGCCGCAGCACAGATGGAAAATTGGGGTGCGGACGTAATAGGAGTAAACTGCTGTGACGGTCCTCAGGGTGTATTCGAAGCTATAAAAAGGATGTCGATTGCTACTAAAACTCCTCTTTCAGCAATGCCAAACGCCGGTCTGCCACAGATGGTCAACGGACGCCTGATGTACCTTGCAAGCCCGGAATATTTTGCAGAATACGCAAGAAGATATGCCATGCTCGGAGTCGCCCTCATCGGAGGATGCTGCGGCACTACACCGGAACACATCAAAGAGGCAAAAAAATATCTTAAAACCATGAGACCGGGGCAGCGCTCAAATACCAAGAGCATAGTCGAGTCAATTTCAAAGCCAGTCAGTCCGATTCCGCCCGAACAAAAAAGCCTTTTCGGCGCAGTAATTGGTAAAAAATTCGCAATATCAGTCGAAGTCGATCCTCCCCTCGGTACCGATCCTTCATCCTCCATCGATGCTGCCAAATCTCTGAAGCAACTGGGGGTGGACGCGATAAATATAGCCGACGGACCGCGGGCCATGGCGCGCATGAGCCCGATAGCTCTTGCGTCACTTATAAAAGGCAAAGTAGGTATAGAGACGATAGTTCATTACTGCTGCCGCGACAGAAATATTCTTGGCATGCAGATGGACCTCATCGGGGCATCCGCACTGGGCCTTCATAACGTCCTAGTGATAACCGGTGACCCGCCGAAGATGGGACACTATCCTGAAGCATCGGCTGTTTTCGATGTTGATTCCATCGGATTGATACGGTTCATATCCAACCTAAACCTCGGCTTGGATTTTGCTGGCAGACCGATAAAACAGGCAACAAAGTTCCTGATCGGTTGCGGCGTCAACCCCGGCGCAATCGACATCGACACTGAAGTCGAAAGGTTTCGCAGTAAGATAGCTTCAGGCGCTGAGTTCGCGTTTTCACAACCTGTATATGATCAGAAGATGCTCGCCAGATTCCTCGAAAAAATAAAGGACCTGTCGCACATACCATTTTTTGTAGGGGTGCTGCCGCTGGTTTCTCTGCGAAATGCAGAATTTTTGCACAACGAAGTTCCCGGAATGCAGATTCCAAAGCATATTCTCGACAAAATGGTCTCTGCCAAATCCGGCGACGCACAAAAAAAGTACGGCCTGGAAATTGCGCGAGATATAGTTTCCGCCGCCAAGGGCTCCGGAAAAATATCCGGGGCTTACATATTCCCCCCATTGGGGAGATACGAAACCGTAGAGAAGATCCTCAAGGGAATCATATAAGAAACCTATGAAAAACTAGCTGCAACAATAACTTCGACCATGACCAATTGACCATCGACTAAAACATCAAGAAGCTAGAATCTAGAAGTGAGAAGCGAGATTTCTACAGGCGAGGTTTTTCTGGCTTCTAGCTTCTGTTTTTCCCACTTCACGGCTGTTGCGAGATCCCCGATAGAACCAGTTGGGGATGACAACCTTCTCGTCACTCGGGGATGACAAGCGCATAGTTTTTAGAGGCGCCCTGAATTTGCTGATTTTTCAGAGATTACTTAAGATCGAAACTGACAGAATCCAGTTCGGCGAGAGAGTCCACCACAAGATTCGCAAAGGTCAGTTCGGCCCTCGGATAGGAGTTGGTGACACCTATGCACTTCAGACCGGCCTTGCGGGCGGCCTCTATGCCTTTCGGAGAATCCTCGATAGCTGCGACTTCGTTCGCAAGTATGACAGATGAAGAGAGCACCCGAAGATCTTCGAGGGTTTTGATATATCCCTCGGGATCTGGCTTTCCCTTCTCCACCGACTCAGCCGATATGATGGTACAAAAATAATCAAAGAGGCCGGATTTTTTAAGTATGAATCCTATTTCGCTGCGAAGTGCACCACTGCATATAGCCAGCATATATTTTTTCGAACTCCCTTCTATAAACTCTCTTACTCCAGGGATGAGAGGTATCTCCGACTTCAAGCGCTCCATACATATGGCTGCTTTTATTTTTATGAGCTCTGTTTTTTGGGCATCGTCAAAGCTAACAGAGTTTCTACGACCAATCTCGTACAGAAAGTCCCTGTCGTTGAGACCGATGTAAAAATTTTTATAGTCATTCTCGCTAAAAGAGATGCCGAAGGACTCGAGCGCGGAGAGCCATGCGTTCATATGAATGGGTTCTGTGTCGGTTATCACTCCGTCAAAATCAAAAATTAGGGCTTTGATTGTCATATTTTGGATAAGAATCTGTCAACGCCAATCCCAGCAACTATGCCCTGGGCGGAGGAAATGGCAGGAAGCTGTGGCCTGCCGCATATCACGTCGCCGCAGGCAAAAACCCCATCGGCCGTGGTTGAAAAATTGACATCGACCTTTATTGCGCCGTTTTCACCCAACTCCACGACATTGTTCAAAAACGATGTGGCAGGCTGATATTCATGAACGTATGTGAATACACCTGACACCTCGAGATCTTTTTCATGGCCGGACGCAAGTAGATCGATTGATGTAACATGATCGCTGCCCTTTATCCGCTTAAGACTAGTTGAATAATGCAGCTCGATGTTTTTTGTGGACTGAATCTTCGTTATAAGAAAATCGGGGATATCCAGTTTGCTTGAAGGGATTATGAAATGGACTTTTTCTGCAAATCGCGAAAGGTAGACGGCAGCTTCGGCAGAGCGCCGGTTTCTGCCTACCACAGCAGCAACCCTCCTCGCCACGGAAGGAGCATCCATGATGGCATCGTAAGAAACGCCCTTGGCGAGCAATTCCTTTTCGCCATGGAGATAGTTGCTCCTTGCGGCTGAACCGGTCGCTATTATTAAACTCCTTCCGGTGAATTCACCCGCGTTTTCCGTCATAATCCTGCAAGGCGCATTTTCACTCACGGCTACCGCAGATACAACATCCCTATGAAATTTTACGCCCTCGAGCTCAGCCTGCTTTTTGAGTTTGACAAGAAGGTCGCTGCCGCTAAGCGATTCCGGAAAGCCGGGAAAACAACTCACATTCGCAAGCGTAGAGAGGTATCCAGAAGCGCCATCCCTGTCTATGACTAGAACTTTCCATTTGCATCTGGCGACAAACATTGCGGCGGAACACCCAGCGGTTCCTCCCCCTACAACTATCAGATCGTATTCTGCATGCATCTAGGACCTCGTGTTATTTCGATTTAAAAAAGGGAACCCTGAACCGAAGGAGTTTGTTCATAAGGATGTTCTACAGACCAGTTCACGACTGCCCTCCTCTTCCCATTCCCAAATTTAGAGGTGTAAAACAGCTCTTTATGCGTTGCCCCGTATTCGAATATTTCCTTCGTTATTCTGACATCATCCATGCAATATTTTTTCAACTCTTCGATGCGCCCTTCTCTGAAAAACTTTATGGCATCGAGCCCACTGCCGCTCTTGCTGGATCCAAGGGTGGCCTGCGCCACGCTGTCAAGACTGACCCTGTGGCCAAGGGCGTTTAAAAGCTGTTCCATTATGTCCAGCTGCGGAAGCTTTGAAAGGTTGAAAGGGACATAGTTCTGAAGCACCGGGACATCGAACTTCCTGCTGTTGAATCCTACAAGAAGAGGAGACTTCTGCAGCCTTTCCACGAATATGGTGAGCTCTTTCTCCTCGTAAATTTTGTACTGAGCATCGGCATAATCGTAAAGCCCAAGGACGGATATCCCAAGCTCCTTGAGATTGTTCCTCCCCCCGACATCTGAAAAGGCGTTTTTTGTCTCTATGTCGAATACTACAATGTTTTTCCTCATCGAGCCAGAATTATCATAGGCGCCCCTTTATGCAAGGAGTTTGGAAGTTGTTAACCGCCAATTTAAGTAACCTCTGAAAAGCTAGCTGTAACAATAACTTCGACCATGAACAATTGGCCATCGACCAACATCCAAAAGCTGGAATCTAGAAGTGAGAAGCGAGATTTCTACAGGCTAGGTTTTTCTAGCTTCTAGCTTCTGTTTTTCACAGTCACGGCCGTTGCTGGATCCCCGATTAAAGCACTCGGGGATGACGACCTTCTCGTCATTCGGAGATGACACCATGAATGTCATTCCCACGGTTTTAAGCCGCCGCTACCGCGGGGTTCCGACCGTTCACCAGTCACCAGTCACGGTTGTTGCGGGAGGGGGTCTAATCCTGATCCCTGATCTTTGATCAGCCTTTTATAAGACTAGATTATATCCGCAAATAATAGTTACTAAGATGACCGATCCTTCTGGACAGCAAAAAGACCTAGCGACCATTCGCAACGCACAGCCATTACCGCGGTTATAAGCGGAAATCCCTCGCCGACCTACTACTCAATCATCGCTGGAGCAGATTATTCTGACAGCAGCGAGTCAGTTGCATCCTGCGCGGCATCACCTTCGATAACCTGATACACTTTATCAATGCCCATGATAACGGCACTCATCGGTGCAAGGTCTTTAAGACTCAGCCTAAAAAATGCATCGATCGCGGGTTCTTCATCCCTGATATATAGCTTAGCCATCAAAAGTATTTTATCATACAGGTCAGCAGCTACAGCAGCCCTGGAACCTATAAGTTCTCCCTGAAAAATGGGGTGCACTTTTTCGAGTATGCTAGCAGAGATCGGGTCCATGCTCTGCTCTGTAAAAACCTTTGCATGCCTGAATGATGCATCCGTCGGAAGCTCCTTCATCATATCTTTCTGAGGGCACTTATTTGCAAGAGGAGATGACAAGCCCTTAGCGTGCTTCCAATATCCACGAGTTCCAAGGAATATCGCGTCCTTTCCAAGCTGCCCCATCAGCAAAACTTTATTGCCACTTACATCTACGAAAAATGCCCCATCCTGATCGGCCAAGAGCCTAGTCCATTCAACAGCGTCGTCTTTATAGGCGGTAGCAATGCACTTCTCATCACTCGCGCATTTATCTCCGATGTTGACATCGCTAACATTGTCGCATTGACATGGAGAGCTTGTATCATCATCCCACTTCCACGTGCTCACCAGAAAATCCTTCATGGAAAAACCTGCAGGTAGAACGCCCTTGAATATGATTCCAAAATTTTCACTCCGCGCTATTATACTCTCAGGATCCATATCCCCAGTGTTAGTCCAATTCGGATTAGGTCCGGACGTAAGGCTCTTAGAAGGAGGTGGGTACTTGCTCGCATAACAGATGCTGCTTACGTCCTTTTCTGGATTGGCAAACGGCATTGTCTCAGACAAAAACAGCTTTACTGTATGCAACGCATTAGACAGACCACCATCATCTGACCCCCGTAACAGCTCCGATTCAAATATCCTCTTAGGAAGAACTATTCCCGCCGCATCGGCATCCTCTGGGAAGTATCTCAAGCAATCAGGACACTGGTATTCTTCAACAGCGGGAGGAGGCGCCTCCTCGCATATAAACCTCTCAACGGTCATGGGCTCCGAGGTTCCCTCCCTGAATTCATCGCCAAATTCCGTCGCAAGCTGACCCCCATGACAACCAGAGAAGAGAATTGCAAGCAAAGCGAGTAGCGCCGATATCTTCATAGCATCCTCCTGTTTGATCTCAGGGGGACTTGAAGCAATAAACATACCAACACTTGTCAAAATAACTATTTGATTTTATTAGAATATATAGGATAAAACCTTATCACGACGATAAATTATCGCAGGAACGTCAAATTTTTGGTTTTCCCCGAGGGAAGTATATTGATAGATCGATATCCTCTGAAAAGGAATGGAGATGGCGATAAATCCCCAGATTTTTAAAGAGCTTGAGGCGGAAACCCCTCCAATTCTCCTCGGAGATGAACGCATAGAAAGTTACTGCGAAGACACGATGTATAGGGGTTCGCCGGATGCGGTTCTCCTCCCCCGCAAAGATGAGGATATCCTAGCGGCAATTGAATTCTGCAGTTCATACAAAATTCCTCTCACGATCTGCGGATCACAGACCTCCATGACAGGGGCATCTGTGCCTGACGAAGGATTGCTGCTCTCCACGGAGAAGCTGGAGGGGATAGAGGACATAGTGGATATCGGAGGACAACCGCATGTGGTCGTAAAACCAGGAACCGTGGTATCACAGTTACAGGCCGAGCTGGCCAAGAAAAACCTCTTTTATCCAATCGGTCCGACCTCAAAGGACCAGTGCAGGATAGGAGCCAATATCGCCACGAATGCAACCGGAGAGGACTCATACAAATACGGCACCGTAAGACAATATGTGCAATCGCTTGAGCTCATAACTCCCGACTGCAAGAGCGTCTTCTATTCCAGAGAGCCCGGCGAAGCGGCATCCGGAAAAAGGAACACTGCCGGATATTTTACGGGCTGGGAAAATCCCATCGATCTGATCATAGGTTCGGAAGGAACGCTTGGGTTCATATCCCGCGCGACCATTCGCTTGATCCCGGGAGTTCCATCTTTTTTTTCAGCGCTAATACCATTCGAATCGAACATGGAGGCTCTCTCCTTCGCTGTAAATCTTACGCTCAACGAAAAGGATAAAAAACCAAGGACGCTCGAACTCATAGATTCAGGCGCACTTAAAATGATGAAGACATCGCGTAGCTTTCCATCGATACCAAACGAGATCGCGGCATACCTGTATATAAAACAGGAATACGATTCCGAAAAAGAATTGGGACGATGGGCACAGATATGGCAGGAAAGAATTCAAAAGGCATGCGGATGCGATCTCGAAAAACACAGCATGGTGGCGCTCACACAAAACGATCAGGAAATTTTTAGGCTCTGGCGGCATCGGATACCGGAGGCCGCAAACGAACTCGGAAGACTTTATTGGAAAGATGGTGGCGGCAAAGTCGGAAGCGACTGGTGGGTACCTATCGACAAGCTAATCGAAATGATGGAATTCTTTTACGCGGCCGCGGATCGCTCCGGACTACCGCATATGGGATACGCCCATATAGGCGCAGGGCATCCTCACACGAACCTCCTCGGGAGAACTCCCACCGAAAAAAATCTGGCCCGCGACATCCTCTCGGCATGCTGCAAAAAGGCGGTGGAGCTTGGCGGCGGAGTTGCCGGAGAGCACGGGCTCGGTAAAATTCATACCGACCTGCTGTCGATACAGCACTCCAAATCAACTATAGAGCTGATGAAGCACTGGAAAAATCAGTATGATCCTGACTGGATTTTCGGAAGGGGAAATATATTCGGAACTACCAGCGTCTGATGGGCCCAACATCTATGTGGACAAAGTCGCTGTCGGCATACACGCCAACTCCGCCGGACTTGAGGGAAGCCGCATATGATCCGAGGGCATATTTGCTGACTCCTGGCAGCCTGATATCCACCGCCAACCCCTTCATGTGAAGACTGTTGTGGGCCACGCGGCTTGAATACAAACTGAGTTTGGAATTGTACTCAGGACTTCTATAGCCCGACACTATCTGAATTTCCTCAGCACCGAAATGATCCTGAAGATGATCGATTAGTTCTATCAATTTCAAAGAAATTGGATAATTTTCACTTTTCCCATGGCAACGCAGTGTATGCTCCATCGCCGCGAGCGCTGAGTCCTCATAGATTCCGTCAGCATTTCTGTAGATGATGTTGAGGTTCTCGCCAGTAAAAAGATCGACCATGCGTATTTTGCCATCTCCGCTGAGGCGGAATGGCGACAGACCTTCAGCGACCGACTCAATTCCGCTGATCGGAAAAAGAAGCAGCCCCATAATTGCGAGCAAAAATGAGATACGGGCAAACCTTGCCATTATAATCCCTCGATAATATTATCGACAGAACGATCATAAAGGTTTCGTGTTATTCCACAGGGGAGCGTTCATGAAACTATATGTTATTATTATACTTTTTACCTTAGCCGCACTGCCGTGCCGGGCGTTGGCTGAATATTCTGCGCGTGGAGACGGCAAGCTGGCGCTCTTTAGCTATCATCTTGGCGAATATGCAGAGATTCAATACAGAAACGAAAAAGGATACGACAAGGAGGGCCTGGCAAAAATAGACGAGATAATGCGTTCGAGGGATGGCAAAAAACATCGGATTGAGCTCAGACTGATCGAGCTCATCGATGAAATTCAGGACCATTTCGGCGCTGATACGATTGAGCTGATATCTTGTTACAGAAGCCCTGAAATCAATAGGTCAATAATCGCCAGCGGCAGAAAGGCTGCAGGAGAAAGTCTCCACGTGAGAGGAAAGGCCTGCGATATACACATAGATGAAATTGATGAATCCTCTATTTACGAATACGCAAAAAATCGTCGGCTTGGAGGGGCTGGCTTCTACCCGAGGCATGGATTCGTTCACATCGACGTAGGCCCCATCAGGCATTGGGAAGAACCTCCGTGGTCCGAAAGAGTTCTTGTGGGCTCTGAAAACAACCCGAATCAAAATTGGATAGCTGTAACCGACAAAGATACCTACCATCCTGGAGAAAAAATATCGATATCGATATTCAATAATTCATACGAAAGCAGAAGGCTGTCGATAAAAAGTTCTTGGCTGGAAGGATTCAGAAAAGGCGATTGGTCAGAACATGAAAAGATACCGCACAGGATTTCCAGCAAAAAATTACCCTCTGGAGGAAGATCAAGTGGGGAGATTGCAATTCCGGAATGTCAGCCTCCTAGTAAATACCGCTTGGTAATATTTGTAAAAAATTCAAAAGGAGAGCCGCCGTTTTATTCCAATGAGTTTTACATAAGAAAAAACTCCGGGATGAATAACGTTGAATTCGGCCAAAGATGAGAGGCTAATTATGAAGATAGGCGTAATGAGCGACACGCACGGAAATCTCGATGCGATGAACGAAGCCGTTCGCATCATGATCGGAGATCACAATGTAGAGGCGATAATCCATCTCGGCGATTACTTCAATGATGCCGAAGCGATCGATGCAGCGGGGGTACAAATTTATGCTGTCCCAGGTCTTTTCGAAAATGCCTGGGACGATCCGACAATTCCACGCAGAAAAAAGATCGCCCTCGGCGGAGCAACATTTTTAATAAGCCACACATCTCACAAAACAAGCGAGGACAGACCTGACGACTTCGATCCTATGAGTCCCAAAGACCTTTCGGATGTGGATGCCGTGCTATACGGACACACCCACAAAATGGAGTCCTCCAGAAATGATATCAACGGAACTTTATATATCTGCCCGGGGCATGTAAAATCAGACCTCGACAGAAATATGCCGGCGAGCTTTTGCATAATAGATGCATCGCCCGGCGAGATTATGGTTCGTTTTTACGGATTAGACGGAGAAATGCTGGACAATGCGCATTTCACAATCTGAGAAATTGACCCGAAGGACGAAAAAGCCGTCATCACAATGGCTTAATTACCGAAATGGCCGGCATCATGCTGAAGGCCGCAGAAGCGCTATAAATTCCTCCTGTGATCATGTAATGCGGAGCGCCGTTCACGAAGTTCGTGAGGCTCGGCAAAACCGACAACGGCGATCCAATCGAACATATGATATGTCTTCCGGCAAGCTCTCTCATAAATCGCTCGCCCATTTCTTCAACGGAATTAAGTTCATCTTTTTGCAGCACCGACACCTTGTTGCCCATAAGAGGATATCCATTTAGTTTCAGCGCTTCATCGTAGGCTCCGGAAAAAGCAAAGCGCCTGCCTGCGATATAGATTATGTCGGATTCCAATGCGCGTATGTCATGCAAAAATCTCGCCGCACTGTGAACAAAGCCATCCGAAAATCTCTCGTCATCTATGTCGGCGACAACTACTGGGCTTACCCCGGCCTCCTTCGCCTGCCGCAACCTTTCTAATATCACGGAGGTTTGTTCCTGCCTTAAAACCGCGGGGAGATCTTCAAAATCAAGCCTGTCGATGCCGCCAATGGACTCAAGCTCTCTGGCGAGAAGGACCGGGTCTGTGGTTAAAATTCCATCTCCTATACCGGCAGCGCCCGGAGGCATATCACCCTGAACATGGATGCGTATGCCATTGCCCCCACCTCTAAGCTTGGAATATCCGTTTAGATGATTGGGAGTATTATCCATGAAAGCCACATGCCACACCTCCTTATGACTGGCCAAGTACTCCCTAACCATAACCATCTTCTCCGGCTCCTTTTGAGAACCGGAGCTCCAATCTATCTTGGCGCCCTTATGAAAAAGTGGTTCGCTATTTTCATCCCAGAGCCCTACATAGCGAAGCGCGAGCTCGGCAGCGGAAAGCCCGTTAGGCAGGCTATCATCCTGATCGCTTCTCAACGAAACGTAGACGGTCCTCAATGGAATTCCTTTTTTCTGGAGCCTTCTGCGCAGGAGTTTTACGAGATTGATCGTGCCCCATATAGGATTCGCTCCTTCTACCCTCCTCGAAGGATCGAAAAAATGCTTGTCGTGATGACCTTGCGCAGGCGCAACAATCTCTTCATCAAAAACACCTATCTTAGCTAGTATATCTTTGGCATTCCAACCCAAGAGATCTACTCCCAAATCCTCCTTTTCAGAGATGCTCTTTTTTATCTCCGAAGCGCGAGGTCCATCGTAGCTTGCAAGCCATTCATCGAAAAGTCGCCTGGTAAATCTCCTCACATTGAAAAGGGTTCCGTCTATATCCAAAAACATGGTCGGTATTTTTTTTGCTCTTTCAAATCCCGTTGTCGCAGACCTCTCAAGCCTCTCCAATACATAGGCCGCGCTGACATTTTCCGTGAAACCGCCTGAAAGCTTCACCTCTGTGGAAGTGGGCACGCCGAGCTCCGTCTGACCTGGAGCCCTTATCGAAAAATGCGCCACTACGTTATCGTCACCCGATAGGCTTGAAATGTATATCCTGTAAGGTAGGACCAGCCTTGCGCCGTTGGGAATTACCAGCATGCGCGCCCTCTGCGCAACCATATCCAGAACTTCGTTATCGCTGACTAGGTCCCTCATGCACGTAGCGAGCTGCCCTGTCAGCACCAAAGAGCTGGCACGCCATGACTCCATAGCAACTTCCGCTATGAAAAATTCGTCTCGAGGTTTGAAGCGCTGGAGTTCGACCTGGTGTCTTCCGGTTTCAGGATTGAAAATGAACTGCACCATCGAGTTCTGATTTTTGCCCATCCATCTGCCGACATAAGAAGGAAGGTAATGCTGGGGGTAGGTGGTGATATCTACCTTACCACCCCTGCTTGTGGCGCGTGGCAACTTTTTATTCCCTAGTTCTAAATTGCCGCTGCTTCTACCTTCCAATATAATCCGAGAAATCTTCTGCAAAATCTCCTGAAATTTACCCGGGGAATCTATGCTCTCGACATATTCTTTCATCAGAGCGGGATAGGCTGTTACGGCCCATGTCCAATCCTTCAGCCCTATATCCTCTGAAATGATCCGCTCGGACGCATTGATAAAATTCCGCTCTTCGTCGGAAAGTCCGGCGCCCGCAGATTTGGCCTGGTTATAGGGAATTATCACTATTGGTCTCAAAGACATCCGATCCTCCAAGCTATGATTTATGAAAATTATCTCCGGCACGCCCTTATCGGCGCATCGGAAAAAAGGTTGTGTGCTCCCTTAATGAGTTCCTCCTATTGGTTTCTTTTCTTATTCGACGCGACATCCAACAATCAATAGTTTTTATTCTTTTGACAAATTTTCAGTAAAGTGGCGAAAAATATCCGCTTGATATCCAAGCAAGACAGACAACTTTTTAAAAAAAATGCCGATAACTATAGCGGAGGAGGAGAAAGTCCATATGCTGCCACCTGAGGTGCTGGACAAGATAAGACGGGAAAGGGAAGAAAGAGAGCCTCCCTCTTTCCAAATCCCTCTCTATCTGCCTGAAATAGTTGATGAAGATTTCTATCAGGAGGATGAAAAGTCCGTGATATCCAGAGTGGTGGTAATAGATCTCATGTAAACATCGTAAAAATACAAAAAATGGCAAAATCGATAAGATTTTGCCGTTTTTTTATTATTTGATCAAATTAAGGAACCTCGACCGTGGACAATTGACCATCGACCAAAACATCAAGAAGCTAGAATTCGGAGGTTACTTAGATCAAAAGTGGCGCAATAACGAGGGCAAGCACGCTCATAAGTTTAATCAAAATGTTGAGCGATGGACCGGCGGTATCCTTGAAAGGATCGCCAACGGTATCGCCGGTGACAGCGGCTGAATGCCTCAGGCTCCCCTTCCCTGTATTTTCGCCAGGATTTTGGGGTTCCCCCTCGATCTGTTTTTTGGCGTTATCCCACGCCCCTCCAGAGTTTGCCATAAATATCGCCATCAAGACGCCAGTCACCGTAACGCCGGCCAAAAGACCGCCAAGGGCTGCCAAGTCCCCCCATACCCACTTAGATACAAAGCCCACTACGACCGGAGCAAGGATGGCCAAAACCCCCGGCAAGACCATCTGACGTATCGCCGCTGATGTTGAGATATCGACGCACTTTGCATAGTCAGCCCTAGCATTTCCCTCCATGAGTCCGGGAATTCCGCGAAACTGTCTTCTTACCTCCTCTATCATTCTATTGGCCGCCTTGCTGACCGCCTTCATCGCCATAGCGCTGAAAAGGAAGGGCAACATCCCACCTATCAAAAGTCCGGCAATTACATCGGGACGAGTGATATCTATCGTCTTGAGTCCTGCCTGCTCACGGAAAGCCGCAAAGAGCGAAAGTGCTGTAAGCGCTGCTGACCCTATCGCAAAGCCCTTTCCAATGGCAGCCGTAGTATTGCCCACGGAGTCGAGTAGATCGGTTCTTTTCCTTACCTCTTCACCAAGTCCGCTCATCTGAGCGATGCCGCCGGAATTATCCGCAATGGGGCCATAGGCATCCACAGAGAGCTGGATGCCTGTAGTCGAAAGCATTCCAAACGCAGCTATCGCTATTCCGTAGAGCCCCGCGAAATAATAGCTCGCAATTATCGCGACAACTATCGATGTAAGCGGCAGTGCGGTGGAACGCATACCTACAGCTATTCCAGATATTATGTTTGTGGCTGATCCTGTTCTGGATGAAACGACTATCTCTCTGACCGGAGGCTTGTCCATCGCACAGTAGTATTCCGTAAACAGCCCAACCGCTACTCCAGCCAGAAGCCCGGCAACCACAGCACCCCAAATTCTGAATGCGCTGACTACGCTGCCCTGAAACACGAAGCCTTCCGAGGCCATCGCATTGATTACAAAATACGCCGCAATCACAAAAATTACCGCAGCGAGAAATGACCCGGTATTTAAAGCGCGCTGCGGATTGCCGCCCTCGCTGGTCTTAACAAAAAATGTCCCTATTATGGATGCGATGATTCCTATCGCGGCAAGGACCACGGGAAGAGAAACCGCCACAAATCCAGCGGATACGCCAAGCACCATAGCGCTTACCAACGCACCTACGTATGATTCAAATAAATCAGCGCCCATGCCGCAGACATCGCCTACGTTGTCTCCGACATTGTCGGCTATCGTCGCGGGATTTCTTGGATCATCCTCCGGAATATTTTTTTCCACCTTGCCGACCAAGTCAGCTCCGACATCGGCGGCCTTCGTGTATATACCCCCTCCGACCCTCGCAAACAGGGCTATCGAAGATGCGCCAAAAGAAAATCCGACGAGTATAGGCAGAACCGTATCTTTTAAAGCATCGGGGTGTGAGCCGAAGCAATAAATAAGAATTAAAAAGACTACTCCCAACCCGAGAACTCCCAGCCCAACTACGCTCATTCCCATCACCGCACCACCGCGAAAGGCGATGCCAAGTGCCTTGTTAAGGCTTTCCCTCGCAGCGTTGGCAGTTCTGACGTTTGCCTTGGTAGCAACACGCATCCCTAAATATCCGGCGAGGGCGGAGCAGAAAGCGCCTATCATGAATGATACGGCCACCAGGCGCACAGCACCCTTGTTTATAATCGCAAAGATAAAGGCGACGATTACAACGAATACGGCGAGTGTTTTGTACTCTCTGGCTATGAAGGCCATGGCCCCCTCACGTATAGCGCGGGCGACCTCCTTCATTCTTTCAGTGCCTGGATCTGCTGATGAAACTTGATGAGTCAGAAATGCCGCGTACGCCAGGGCGCAAATAGCGCCGATAACGGCCATCCACACAACAAAGATGCTCTCTGCCATAGACATCTACCTCCTTTGCTGGTGATAGATCCATAACCCGCAAAATATCAGAGTAGAAATAAGCAGACAAAAGCAAAAACAGCGTAAGTCTCCGGCATAACCGCCGCAACTATAGCATTCCCCAGTGTATTTCTTCCTTCTCCCATGGCTCTTACTCCGGCAACGCAGACCTTGCCCTGGTATATCGCACTTACAAAACAAACGATGCCAACCCATAATAGCAACGCACCTATCGACGGGTTTGAAGCAAAGGCGTCTTTTTTAAGAATTCCGCCGAGCAGCGAATATATCCCCTGAGTACTTGGAAGGACTACGAGAGGCACAACTGAAAAAAACTTTTTCTCGCCTATGCCGATGGCCGCCTGGAAGGCTATCGAGAGACCCAACGCCGAACCGACGAGGCCGAGGCATACCCCACCATAAAAGGCCAACTGACTGAAGAAGGACAGATCCATTTAACACCTCCGATTAAGATAATGTTATTACACATTAAAATATAATATCCACCGCATAGTTTATATCTTTTCGAGAGGCTTGTACGGCGCGCCCGACAGCTGCACGCATTTTGGAAAGGCCTCGACAGCGTGCAGTCTGGCAGGGTGAACCAAAGCCCCCATAACCCCCATGGCGAAATTAAATGAATGGCCCAGGAGAAGGACGATTATCGATAGCAGGATTCCTACCACAGGAACCGCGCCTCTGACGTCCACCGCAAGCACGTTGATGACAGAAGCTATCGCACCCGAGGCCACTCCAAGCCCGAAAAGTCTGGCATAGGACATCACATCCCCCAGAAGTCCGGTGAGGCCGTAAACTCCCCAAATCCCAGCGCCAAGCCTCTTGAGGGGATTTTTGGCGTCCGATGAAAAAGTTAATATCAATAATATCCCGGCCCCTGCGATGTACGGCCATATTGAGTATTTGATCATCGCGAGCGCGCCGCCCCACAAGACGAATAAGGTACCCGCTTTTATCATCCTTTCGGAAAAATTATTCGACGATATTATGGAAATCATAAGCGCTATGCTGATATGCAGAACCCCGGCCACGATAGAAATTTTAAACAGCAGCATGGGATCTCCAACGTCCGGGGCCACATCGACCAGTATCCACTCCCTCTGAGCAAATGGAATTCCGAAAATTGATCCTGTGGCGAGACCCCATACGACGGTGGTAAGCCCTAACAAAATGGTCATATTCGACACGAACCTGATAGCGGGAATTTTTGCCGACAACAATTTCTTGGCTACGGCACCTATCAAAATCATGATCGCGCCGTACCCGGCATCGGAAAGACATATCCCAAAAAATAGCATCATCGACGGGGCAAAAAAGAGCGCCGGATCTATCCCTCCGTATTTCGGAAAACCGAGAATGTGCAAAAGAGGTTCGAATACACTGGCGAGCCATGAATTTTTCGTCTTGATCGGAGGGCTTTCATCCTCCATGGGGTCCCTCGCCTTCATGAAAACGCCCGGGAATGATTTGTGCACCATTTCTGCGACATGTTCGATGTTGTCGGCAGGGACCCACCCGGCAAAGGCGGAGACAGACTCATCTTCAAATGCCCTGCCCAGCGTTTCATAAAAATCGCGCTCTTCTGTAAGGGCGGCATTCTTTTTCCTATAGCTTGGCAAATGCACCGTGGCTGAATCAATCTGCGCTGAAATTGATTCGAGGCGTCGCCTCAAATCGGAGAGCTCCTCCTTGAGTGCTGAAAGGCTTGACTTAGGAACCTCTCGTTCGACAGCGAATGGAATCTTCACCGGACCTTTTAATGAGAATGTTGCGAAGCATACATCATCATGCCTGCTTATCACATGAATATGCACTTCCGATTTCTTGGCATACTCCTCAAATTCCTTCTTTGGCGCACCCCATAACTGCAATGACACCCCGCTGCCGGATAGATTCCCAACATCTTCCGGATCAAAATCTCCAAGGCAGGCCTGTTTTTCTATTTCCCTCTCGACTTTGGCAATGCCATCGATGAATTTCTTTTCATCCGAAAGCCATGATTCAACATCCCAAATGCTGGGTAAAATCGCCGAGTCAGATATATGATTTTTTACATTCCTATCCGAGAGTGACTTGATGACTGTATTTTGGACATGGAGTTTGTGCTCCAGATTTTTTAGCTGCTCGCTTTCGGTTGCCCTTTTGAGATGCTCAGGGTGGAGGACTCCGATATCCTGAAGGCCGCGCAAAACGGCCTCCGACTCGCGAACATGCGAGAGGAACAGCACATATTTCATCGCCACTATCGCCATATTTATGCCGTTTCGAACGTGCTCTTTTCGGCGAGCATTTCCGCCTGCGCTATTTTGGCCACCATGACCGTGGCCCGCTCGTTGTCCTCGAGCCTGCCTTTTATGTATCTGATCTCGCCCTTGTACATCGGTATGAGCCTCTTCTCAAACAGGTTAATCCTCTGTGTAGTGACCGAAAGCTCCTCGCCGAGGAGTTCAAGCCCCTTTTTCATGGCGGCGTATTTTTCATTGGCCTCAAGAAGTTCTTTCCTCAGATTTACAAACAGATCAAAAGAGGGGGGCGTCATAAGGACGGAATATCCCCGCACCTCGAAATCGACGCTCTCAACGGAACTTATAATTACGCCCGCTATGTTGAGCGTCGCAAGCGTCTTATCCTTGATTAAGACGAGAAAATCTATCTCCGGATGCGGATTTTGTTCGTAGTGATCCGAAAGCTTCTGACAGAGGCTTTCAAGCTCTGCCATCTTTTCTTCCCATGCCAGTATCTCACGATTGAGCTGCTTTCTGCGCAGGTCGAGCGTCGGCACGGCTCTGGAAAGCCTCTCCGCACGAAGCTTGGACATCCTCATTGCGCCTTTGGTCACAGTCGGCATTCAGATTATTCCTTATAAAACTTATCGAGTATCTCTTTCTTTATCCTGAGAACCCTTCTTGGAAGTATCTTTATCAGTTCCCATCCGAGGTCCAGAGTTTGTTCCAAAGTCAGATCCTGGTCGGCAGGTAAAAATCTTCTTTCAAATTCATCGGCGAACTTCAGATAGGCGATGTCAACTTCGTCTGTGATGGAAAAGCCCATCTCTTTCTGTTCGCGCAACGAGAGAGCGTTCGCATATGCCGAAACGCATGCATCCATGATGGAGCCGTGGTCGGAACGCGTTTCCTTTCCAACGACGAGTCCCTTCAACCTAGAAAGACATTTCATTATGACGAACTTTCCCTTTTCAACGGGAAGCTGCCCCTCCGTTATGTAGCCGGTAAGGTTTGCGACTATGTGCGAGAGGTCATTGTCCGGGACGGAGTTCACTCCTATGATCGTCACCGATCCGCGCTCTCCTCCAAAATTAACGGCGCGTTCGTATATCCTGGCGAGCTTGCTATAGAGATCTCCCGGATATCCGTCGCGGCTGGGAATTTTGCCCTGCGCGTTGGAAACCTCCATCAGCGCATCGGCATACCTAAGCATGTCCGCTATCACCACCAGGACGTGCTGGCCTAGTAACGCGAGTTTTTCCGCATAAGCGCAGCATATGTGCGGAACGTTAAGCCTCTCGATAGGGGATTCGCTCCCGAGATTTACGACCATCACCATTCTTTCTGCCGCCTCCTCAAGGACTTCCCTGAAGAAGATGTATTCTTCGTTGAGCAACCCAAGCCCTCCAAAGACCACGCTGAAATTCTCCTGACCGGCAACTCTTGCCTGGCGTATTATCCTGGCGACTATGTTGTTGATATCTTCGCCCGGCAATTTGTAGATCGGTATCTTCTGCCCTCTTACGATTGTATTTGCTCCGTCTATTGAAGGGATGCCTGTCTCTATGTAGCCTTGCCCCATCGCCCTTCGGGAGGGATTGACTACCGGCCCTTCGACCGGAATCATCTCGCCCTTGACTGCAGGGCGCCCGTCCCTCGGCTTTCCGATTCCGTCGAATATCCTTCCCATTATCAGCTTGGAATCGAATGGAAGTTCGAACGGCTTGCCGGTGAATTCGGTCCTCTGAGTGGTTACGACTCCGAGGCTCCCCTGAAGCGACTGAAGAAAGACCGTGTCCCCTTGAATCTTTACGACCTTTGCCGAACCAAAACCCGGAAGGTGAGCCTCCTCTCCCATTCCGACGCCGGTGACGCCGCGGACCTGGAGGATAGGCCCCTCAATATTTTCTATATCGCAGTAGACGACTTTCACCTCGCCACCTCGCCTTCCCGAACATCAGCCGCAGGTGCGGAAGCGCTCGTGATCGATTCTATGATCCTGTCATATCCAGCCTTGTAGTCGCTGGCGTAGTTGGCCTGAACGATCTCAAAGAGAAGGTCTTCCTGCCGCCTTCTCATCGACCTCTTGTCCTCAAGCGGAAAGATGTCCAAAATATGCACCAGAAATCTCATCATGTCGTAATGCCGCTCCAGTGAACTCGCCCTGTCATTCTCGTCGAATGTGTTCTGATTCAGATATCCCTTCTGGACGATTTCGCCGAGGAGATACCTGCGATATTCCTCATCGCCGATTCCCTTTTCGCCCAGGATTTCCATCTGATCTCTTATGCGCTCTCCCTCAACGACCGAGGACTTCAGCGCGGAAACAAACTTCAGCCACAGCGGAAGATCTTTCTGCTCGAATCGCCTCTGCAAAACTTCTACGGACGTGTCGAGATATTTCGAGTGGCATTCTAGAGGATCGAATGCGGGGAAAAGACGAGCGGCCGCCCTCTTTCTCGAAAGTATCAGGGCAACCTTAGCTGTTTGAATTGCCGCCTGAGTCGGCGGATCTCCGGAGATGTCTCCTCCGTCTGGGGAAAGCGCGGCGATGATAGTCATACTCCCGCGACGCTCCGGCCCCGAGCCCAGGCATGCTATAGATCCGGCCCGTTCAAACCAGCGGGTCAGATATGCTCCTATGTAAGCGGGGAACGCCTGAGGACCTGGAATCTCGCCAAGCCTTCCGCTGATCTCCCTCATTCCCTGCGCCTGGCGGGAAAGGCTGTCGGTGAGAAGAAGAACATCGTATCCCATGTCGCGAAAATATTCGCCGACAGTTGCACCGACAAGAATTGATCCCTCTCTGGCCGCCACCGGCATTGCGCTAGTATTGACGAATAAAACGGTTCTTTCTACGAGAGGCCTTCCCGTTTCCGGATCTATCAGTTTCGGGAATTCGTGCATCAACTCTACCATTTCGCCTGCGCGCTCGCCGCAACCTACGTATATCACAATCTTGACCTTGCTATGCCTCGCAAGATCGTGTTGGCACATCGTCTTTCCGGTTCCAAAATCTCCCGGCACACACGCCGTCCCTCCAAGCATGACGGGATTGAATGCGTCTATTATCCTTATTCCGGTATTCAGCACATCGGAAAGCTGTAGCCTGCTTTTTACGGGGCGTGGCATCCTGATCGGCCATCTCTGCAACATCTTGAGTTCCGAGATCTTGCCGTCATCTGAAACCAGCTCTGCAATTTTATCTTCGATGACGAATTCGCCTGCGGCAATCCCCCTGATTGTTCCGCTTGGAGAATTGGCTGGCACCATTATCTTGTGAACAACGAGTTCAGTCTCCTTCACCTCGCCGATGATATCTCCAGCTAAGACGCGGGCGCCATCTTCGACCAGCGGTTTAAAGCTCCACTTCTTCTTTTTATCGAGCGGAGGGACGATCACGCCCTGAGGAAGAAAATCGCCGTAACCTGAAAGCCTGTTGCCAAGCCCGTCCAGCGTGGCACCTATCAGCCCAGGGCCCAGCTCCATCTCTATAAGATGCCCCGTCAGTATGACGTTGTCGCCGACCATAAGACCCGTGGTATCCTCATAGCACTGAAGGTCGGCGAGGTTTCCCCTGACCCTGATAACCTCGCCGCGCAGGTGGGCCGAACCTATGAAGGCCTCTTCGTTCATCATACAGGGGACGCCTTGACTTCCATGGCCGTGAAGGCTAACGACAACCAGGTTGTCATCCACCATGACTATTTTTACTATTCGCTCTTTCAAAGCCCCTCTCCATGTGTCTAGGTCAAATAGGAAAATTCCCTGTAAGTCATATACTGAGTGACGTAGCTCATAATCTCGTCAAACGTAAATGAATACTCGGGAGCAAGCTCCTTCGCTTTTTTTATGCGAAGAGAAGCGACCATTGCATCAATATCCTTCCACGCGTTGAATCCGCGTTCGAATTTAGAAGAGAGCCCCTCCGCAAGCGACTTGAATTCATGTGACCATACAAAACCTTCATCGTCAAAACGTGACTCATCGCCCTTGGCATACTGGAAAAGGGAAGCTCTTCTATCCGCCATGGCATTTCTCTGCGCCATCTCCCATCTCGAGTACGATACCACGAATGAGCTTCTGCACTGTGAAGCCGTATGAATAAGTCGTGAGTAGTACTCCAACCACACGCTTTGAAAACCTCTTGCGATATTTTGATCGGACTTTTCTAGCAGTGTGGATATCCAAGTGGGACGTTTAGATTTATCAATGACGGACGCCTCGTCTATGACGGCAACTCCGTTCGGGTCGATCCCTAGAGACTCCATCTCCATGGCCCTGATATCGCACCTGTAAAAAAGGGCTCGGGCCACTTTCTCAACCTTTCCCCCTTCAGCGCAGACGAGCTGCCAAAGCTCAGCCGGACTGATGGCGACCTTGTCGCCGATTTTTTCAGGAAGCAGAGGCAGCGCTGAGAATAGATATTCGTACGCCATATCAGTCCTTGGGAAATTCCCTTTTGTCGAGTAGGTAGTGGAAGCGCTCGGTTATAAAAGGTTTGAGGGCATCTACTATCGCATCCGCATCGGTGATGCGCAATCCTCCTCGGTCATCCACGGAAATTTTAAAACCGAACAGGCTTAATTCAGAATGAAGCGTTATGGCGCTGTCTATTCGCTCGCGCATCATATTAATCCACTCGCCTATGAATTTTCCCCGAAGCTCGTCCGGAACTGTCAGGCTGATATGCTTTGCGCCCTGTGCCCCTTCGCCCTTTAGAAAGACATCCATCATTTTGCTTATCAGTTCCTTCAAAAAATCAGCGTCCATCATCACACCCTTAACCTTCTCACGCAGCGGATTGATGGCGATGAGATCCTCCAGCTCACTCTTCGCCTTCAGCTTGAAATCGCGGAGGGCAAGCTCGAGTTGAGTTTCAAGACGCTCCATCGTATCGCTGGATTTTTTGGCAGCCGCATTCATGATCAGTTCTGCTTCGGTTCTGGCCTCGTATATTATTCTGGCGGACTCCACCTTCGCATCGTTCAGAACTTTCTCGGCTTCCTCGCGACCACGCGCGATGCCGTCTTTTTTCAAAACATCGATTAGACCAGCAAGATCATTACTTGGGACTTGAGCTTTGTTTTCCACTTTTGAATCCCCCTTACAGAAGGCCGTTTCAATTTCAAACATACTACATCTTACATCATGAGAGAATCTCCATCCTCCTTTGAAAGATCAGGAGATTTGGAATATCTTGAGAGATCAAGATCGGGTTTCCCTTCGGCACCTATCATGCTGCACTTTCCGTGAAAGATCGCGCCCTCTTCTATCATTATACTCTCAGTCACGACGTTGGCAACAAGACGGCCCCCATTTCTAAGGTCGATCTTATTCTTGACCTCCACTGTCCCTTTCACGCTTCCCTCTATTATAGCGACGCCGACCTGGACGCTTCCTTCCACATTGGCCTCCGGGCCTATTATGAGCGTTCCGTCTGAAACGATGTCACCCCTAAAATCACCGTTGATCTGCACCGATCCATCAAATGCGAGCCTCCCCTCTATGCTGCATCCTTTGTCGATCAAGCCGTTGATCTTGACATTATTCCTGCCTGAACGTCCCATCTCATCCTCCAATATTTTATTTTCGTCTCGCCGCGGCGGGCGGCTATTTATCTCACAATATTTCTGTAGATTCTATCCAGATCTTGAGCATTGTAATATTCGATGACCAGCCTGCCGCCCCCCCCTTGCTGGTGTAACTGAACCTTGGTACCGAGAGCTTGCTTCATCTTTTCCACCAAGTCCGTCAAGTGTGGCGAAAGGCTCCGATCCTTCTTTTTCTGCCTTTTCTTCGCCCCTGTGGAATAGTCATGGACCATGACCTCGACATCCCTTACGGTCGGCATCTCCCGCATGATACGTTCGCGCATCTTCAGCTGATCATGAAGAGTCGGCAGTGAAAGTAAAGCGCGCGCGTGGCCTGCGGAATATCTTTCGTTGGCGATATCCTCTTGAACCACATGCGGTAATTTTAAAAGCCTTATGCTATTGGCGACAGCCGCTCTGGATTTGCCGAGTTTTTCCGCCACATCTTCCTGAGTATAACCAAATTGGGCAATCAGCTCCTGATATGCTCTTGCCTCTTCTATTGGATTCAAATCTTCACGCTGAATATTCTCAAGCAGCGAAAGCGCGAGCATCTGTTCGCTATCCACATCTTTAATGAAGACCGGGACCTCTGAAAGTCCCGCGAGCTTCGAGGCGCGAAGTCTGCGTTCCCCGGCTATCAGTTCATAGCGTCCATCGCTCAAGGAGGACACCGCCAGCGGCTGTATGATCCCCTGCTCCCGAATGGAAGCGGAAAGTTCCTTTATCTTCTCCTCATCAAAAACCGTCCTAGGCTGAAGCCTGTTCGGCATTATGGAATCCACCGGAATCATCCTGAACTTTTTTGAAGCTCCCCCTTCACTCTCAATCGGCGGCGGAATCAAAGATTCTAGCCCCCTGCCAAGCCCTCTTTTTAACTGCATCTGACCCTCCGTAACATCATGATATTATTGACTAATATTGTTTTATTCCGATTGAGCTGTAGCTTCGCCGGGCAAAGCTATTCCAACTCCATCAGGCGAATTAAGCATCAAGACCTCTTTGGCCAGTTCAAAATAACTAAGCGCTCCCTTGGAGTTCACATCGTATAACAAAATAGGCTTGCCAAAACTAGGAGCCTCGCTAAGCCTTATATTGCGCGGAATAACTGAATGAAAAACGACATCCTTGAAATGCCTTTGGACCTCGCTCATGACCTGACGAGAAAGGTTATTCCTGCCGTCGAACATGGTAAGGACAATCCCTGATATTCGCAACTCCGGATTTAATCGCCCTCTGACGAGGGATATTGTCCGCTGGAGATCGGCGATCCCCTCGAGGGCATAATATTCGCACTGCACCGGAACAATGACTGAATTTGCCGCAGTTAAGGCGTTCAATGTTAATAAGCCGAGCGATGGGGGGCAATCTATTATGATGTAATCAAAATCGGACTGAACGGACTGGATGAGATTTTTAAGGCGCATTTCACGTGAAACAACGCCGACGAGCTCCACCTCCGCGCCCACTAGTTCGGTATTCGAAGGGGCTATCTTTAGATACTTCAATTCCGTCGGCTGAAGTATTGATGTGAGATCTATGCCATCGATGAGTGAGTTGTATATTCCCTTTTCTATGGCGTGTTTATTAAAACCGAGCCCGGTCGTAGCATTCCCCTGGGCATCCATATCTATCAGAAGGGTTCTTTTTTCGGCGGCGGCCAGAGCGGCGGCCAGATTTACAGAGGTCGTAGTCTTTCCAACGCCGCCTTTTTGATTACAAACAGCGATTGTCTCTGCCATTACGACCTCCAATGAAAGAAGGACTATCTAATCCCCAGAGAACAAAAGTGCAAGTGGCTATAGATCAAAAATCGCTTTTTTCACGATAAAAAACCTGAACCGGAACTGAAATCGTCACGATGCGCGCAGAGAATTGTTTCACGTGAAACAATCAAGAAGTATGCCAAGCCAAATGGGAAATAAAACCAATTATTTCAAAGGTTTAGGGGTAGGGGTTATAAAATCACCTCTTTTTTAAGGGTGACTATAGCTCTCTTCTCTCCCCCCTTAAGTTCATATTCGTCGACAGAGGTGAGGGCGAGACCAACCCCCGAAAAACGCCCCTTTGCCGCAGCTAGCTCATGCGCCCACCTGGATCCCTTCATGGCAATACACCTTCCCCCTGCATCTATATAGTTCGCGCCGATTACCACATAATCGGATAACGACCATGTCGCCCTGCTTATCACGGCGTCAAATGCCCCCAGCCCACGCATAAGCCCCTCATCCTCAGCGCGCCCCCATATTACAAAAATATCCTTTAAATTCAATGCCCTACATGCTTCGCTGCAAAATGAGACCTTTTTTCTAGTGGCTTCCACCATCGTCAACTCGATATCGGGGCGCATTATCTTGACCAAAATCCCGGGGAGACCGCCACCGGAGCCTAGATCGACGACCCTCCTGCACCCATCAAGCGGCTTTAGGATGTGCTTCACATCGGCGACATGCTTATCGTAAAATTCGGCCTCCCCTGCAACTGAGATCAGATTCATCTTCGCATTCCACTTTTGCAGGAGATCAAAATATTTTTTTATTTTTTCATCTGCGCTCATAGTCTGATTTTGAGTCCCTCCATCGCCATCCTGCATGCGCCACGAGGGGCGAGCTTCGAAAAAAACTTTTTCGCCTTGATGAATGTTTTTTGCAAATACAGATCATCTGCGTTCGGATCGAAATGAAAAAGAAAAACTTTTTTCACACCGGCCTCCGCGGCGACCGACAGCGGATACTTGTAAGGACTGTGTCCCCAGCCGATCTTATTTTTGTACTCCGCGTCGTCGTACTGTGCATCGTGAATCATGATATCGGCTCCGGCGGCAACACTTACGATTTTTTTTCTGAAAATTTTTCCGCCCGGCTCGTTATCGGTAACATGCACGAGCGATTTTCCATTCGGAAAATTAAACCGCCAGCCAAAAGCTCCCTGAGGATGATTCACTGCAAAAGGGATGACCTCGATTTCTCCAACCTGAAATTTTTTCTCTGGTATCGTAACGATATTTAGTTTCGATGGGATGGCGGAGATCGGAATCGGGAAATAAGGGGGCCGCATCACACGACTGATCGCGGATGAAAAACTCCCATTCGAGTTCTTCGGACCTCCGATTAAAAATATGTTTTTGCTGTTGTATAAGGGTCTGAAGAATGGAAATCCAAAGTAATGATCCCAGTGGATATGGGATAACAAAATCGTCGCACTGAAGCCGCCATTCGGATATCGTCGCATAATAGACTCGCCTAAGGGGCGAATCCCGGTCCCGGCATCACATATAATGATATCACCCCCGTAGCTTATCTCCACGCATGCGGTGTTACCGCCAAATTTTATCGTTTTTCGCCCGGGCACTGGTATCGAACCGCGCACCCCCCAAAATCTGATTTCGGCCTTTGTATTTATCATGAATGATCAATATCACATCGGCGGGAAAAATCCCATTCGACATCACAACAGATGAAAAATATATTGCCCCGACGAATCTCGCATCGCCAGCTTGGGGATAGCTGCAAAGAATTTGCAGCTGTGGGAATAGGGTGATCTTGCTATTTCTTGTAGGTGGAGAGAAATCTTTCAACTTCGGGTATTCCTCCCTGATAGACTAGATATCCGTTATGCGGTTCTCGCTCGGTAATCTCATTCGCTATCGGGGTAAGCATAATCCTCCTCACCTCATCAAGATTGCGCGTCTGGCCCAGAGTCCAGCATAGCTTCATATACGCGGCCTCCGGCAGCATATTCTCGCACGGGATGACGCCAAGTTCGAGAAGGTAGCGTCCGGTATCATAAACATTCATGTGAACGTACCCCCACAGCGTCTGAACGGTCATAACTACAGCGATCCCCTTGTCAACAGCGCGCTTCAGCGCCGGGTTTAGTGCCGAATTGACGTGTCCGAGGCCGGTGCCGGCGATGACTATTCCGTGATATCCTCTATCGATAAGGCTGTCGACCATATCAGGAGCCATCCCGGGGTAATAGTACAGTATCGAAACGCGCTCATCGTAATGAGGATGAATCTTCACTTCGCGATCATTGCGCCTGACTTTGTGCTCCCTCAATGGAACTATCTTGTCCGGCCAAACCATGGCGATAGGAATGTCGCTCAAGGTTCTGAAGGTGGAGCGATAACTGGAATGCATCTTTCTCACGCGAGTGCCCATGTGGAGCAACCCGTAATCGTCTGAGGTTGGGCCAAACATGCAGACCATAATCTCTGCCAGATTTGAGTGTGCAGCTGTGGAAACTGCGTTGAGAAGATTTCTTGCAGCATCCGAACTCGGTCGGTCGCTTGACCGCTGCGAACCAACGATAACGATAGGAACCGGAGTGTCCTGAACCATGTAGGATAGAATCGATGCCGTGTGGTGCATGGTGTCAGTGCCATGACCGATCACGATGCCATCGACTCCTTTCTCGATGAGCTTTCCTATCTCTTCAGCCAGGATCTTGTACTGCTCAGGTCCCATATTTTCAGAGAACACTCCAAAGAGCTTTACCGTGCTCAGATTGCAGATATCGGCCAGCTCCGGAACGGCACCATAAAGTTCACCTGGAGAAAATGCCGGCACGACAGCTCCTGTCGTATAGTCCAGCCTTGAAGCTATCGTCCCGCCAGTGCCGAGGAGAGTAACGTTCTTCTTGCGCTTGTCGTACGGAAATTCTTTTTCTGGAATCGCGTAATACCCCTCGCGGTGGCCGATTCGTTTGATGGACTTGATCGAATCTACATGGACGCCGGTGTTGTAGCCGCTCTCCATCTTGATGACGATATGTTCAGCATCTTCCGTCTTGGAACGAGGAAGTATCAGACCCGAAAAAATCCCCTTTGGAGTGTCGATTTCGATCCGATCCCAAACCGCCACGTCATGCTTCTTTAGAATGGCCAGCCCCGGATCCCTGTAACCCTTGTATTTATCTTCGCTCATGATGGGAAGCCTTCTCACTTGGAAAAGGTCCTGTCAACCGGCTTCGCCATGCACTCGACAGCATCCATTTTCCCAACGCATCGACTAAAAGATTCGGCCCTATTTTTTCTTGCCATCTCAAAGGGTTATATCCTATGACAGGGCCGCGATGACGGAAGGGCTCAAAAAATTAGGATTCATGTGCGGCGTTGAAGTCCATCAACAGCTGCTGACCCAAAAAAAGCTTTTCTGCCGCTGTCCTGCCGGCCTCTACAGCGACCGTCATCATGCCGAGGTGCTGCGCCATATGAGGCCGACACTCTCTGAAATGGGAGTCTACGATGCCTGCGCCTTGATGGAGTTCAAAACTAAAAAAGAAATAATCTACCTCCTGAATAAAAACTCTGTCTGCACGTACGACATGGACGACACTCCGCCTTTTCCGATCAACCGCGAGGCGCTAGACATCGCAATTGAAATCGCACTTCTCGTCGGATGTTCCATAGTCGATGAAATACACATCGTGAGAAAACAATATCTCGACGGATCGATACCGACTGGATTTCAACGAACGGCGATCATCGGCATAAACGGGAGCATCCCATTCGAAGGAAAAAATATCGGAGTGCGTCAGATCTCCATTGAGGAGGACTCCTGTCGAGAGGTTCAAGATACGGGTCACCAAATAAAATTTAGAACAGACAGATTGGGCATGCCGCTGATAGAGGTGGTTACCGAACCCTGCTTCGAAACGCCCGAAGAGGCCGGAAGGGCAGTCAAACACATAGGAAGACTTCTGCGCGCAACCGGCAAAGTCCGCCGCGGGATCGGATCTGTAAGACAGGATGTAAATGTCTCTATCAAGGGTGGTTCGCGGGTGGAAATCAAGGGGGTTCCAAGATATCAGCTCATACCCGCCTTGACCGCCACAGAGGCTATGCGGCAGAAAGCCCTGCTTGAAATACGCGACGAACTAAGGCGCAGAAAGATAACCGCTGAAAATCTTGAAACCTGGGAGAGCGATCTCACCGAGGATTTGAAATCCACCTGTTCGCCTCATCTGAAACAGGCCATCGAGAGCGGCCACAGGATTAGAGGAATAAGGCTCAACAGGCTTGCGGGAATACTGAATCATCCGACGCAACCCGGCAGGATGTTTTCATCAGAATTATCAGGAAGGGTGAGGGTTATCGCCTGCCTCGATGGAATCCCAAACATCTATCATACCGACAATTACCCTGAATATCAGCGCAGCCACATCGACAGAAGGGTCATACGCCTTGCACTGAATCTGAAGGAAGAGGATGTTGGCATAATCGCCTGGGGGCCTGAGGCAGACACCATAACGGCGACGACTGAAATCAAGAACAGGATTCTCGATGCGATCGAGGGAGTGCCACATGAAACCAGGCAGCACATGCGGGAAGGACTCACCGATTTTGAAAGGATTCTGCCAGGCGCAGACAGGATGTATCCCGATACCGATCACCCGCCAATCAGAATAACTCCGGAACACGTCGCGAAAATAAAAGAGGACCTGCCCGAAGCAACATATGAAGTTGAAACAAGGCTGGCGTCCTACGGGATTCCTACGGACTCTATAGAGTTCCTAGCCCTGTCGGACAAAGTCGCACTGATCGACCATCTCCACAAAGCCGGAAAGAATATGAAGCTCGTCGGAAGAATTCTTGGACAGGCTGCAAGAAGCCTGCAACGGCAGGGGATAGACCTGTCCGCCATGAAAAATACTAGATGGACGGAACTGATAGAACAGTGCCACTCGAAAAAAATTCAAGCGAAGCATTTCGAAAATCTCATCATAAATGCTGCGGCCTATCCTGAACGAACGATAGCCGAGCTGGCGGATGATCTGGTAGCGGTGAAAGCTGAGGTCTAGGTTAGGATAAAGAGGTTCCTAGTTCGATTTCTTCCTGCAAAAAATCCCAGTCAGAAAAAATACCGCGCCGGTGATGCTGGCTCCGAGAATCCCCGCAAGTAAAGTCGACCAGTAAGCTCCCTTCACACATGGTATTTCATAGTCCGGCATCGGCGCCTTCAAAATAGCTTCGGAGGAGTTGCCGATAAAACCCATCTTTTCGGCAACCCATTCAAGCCCGTCCGGATGCGACGAAGCGTAGGCAGCGGCAAAAGCGATTACTACAGCGCTAATAACGAATATCAGGACGATTCTTTTCTCATCCATATCACGGTCTCCCCGAGCACACCTTCTGCACTCCAACTCTTTCGACGAAAGAGACGACAAGCGCTGTGATCAGCCCTTCACCTATCCCTATAATCGCATGCACCCCTATCATGGCAGGCATGACAATTCTAGCGGCTATAGTACCGGAGGCTGCGAGCTCTATCGCGCAAGCGGCGGAAGCAATAACCATAGAGGACCATGCGCCGATAAAAATCGCTGCCCAGCGAAACCCGCGCCCGGACAAAGCGCTAAGCGATCTGTAGATAGCCCAGCCTCCCCATGTAGCAAAAAGAGCCATGTTGAGCATGTTGGCGCCGAGCGCGAGCAACCCTCCATCCTGAAAGAGAAGGCACTGAACTATAAGAACGACCGAAATTATTATCGTAGCGGCCATCGGTCCGACGAGAACTGCCGCCAGGAATCCTCCCATAAGGTGACCGGATGTTCCTCCCGCTACTGGAAAATTGAACATCTGTGCAGCAAAGATAAACGCAGCCAGCGCTCCCATAGTTGGGATCATCCTGTCCGCCATGTTTTTCTTGAGAGAGCGAATCGAGGCGCCGACTCCTATTGCAGAAGTCGCGTATGAAACCACGCTTACCGGTATGCTTAAAAATCCGTCCGGGATGTGCATTTCCCTCCCCTCCATCAAGAGGCAGCTGGCTGCCATTTGCCGCGTATGAGATCCCTCATCCTTATCCCCTTGTTATAGAGCCACTGCTGAGTAACGCTCATGACGGTGTTGACAAGGATGTAGAGCACCAGACCCACCGGCAGAAACAACATGAAGATACAGAACATGATCGGCATAATCATCATCATCTTCTTCTGAGCAGGATCGGCCGATGCTGATGGGGTAAGCAACTGTTGTGCGGCCATGAAAAGACCTAGCAGTATCGGCATTATGTAGTACGGATCGGGAGCAGAGAGATCTTTATAAAACCAGAAGAAAGGGGCGCGAAACAGTTCGATGGAATTCCAAAGCACCTTGTAAAGAGCGATGTAGATAGGAAACTGCGCCAGCATCGGAAGGCACCCTCCCATCGGGTTTACTTTGTGCGCCTTGAACAGCGCCATCGTTTCCTGATTGAGCCTCTGTTTGTCATCCTTGAATTTTTTCTGAAGCTCTTTGAGCTGCGGCTGAACCCTCTGCATCTCTTTCATCGACTTGAGAGATTTAGCGTTGATCGGATGCAGCAGCAGCTTCACAAAAATCGTCAGCATGATGATCGCGATGCCGTAGTTGTTGATTATCTCGTGAAAAAACTGGAGTAAATATACGATCGGAATCGCAATTATTGTAAACCAGCCGTAGTCTATCGCCTTGTCCATTTCGACACCAACCCCCTTGAGCAGTTCCAGATCCTTCGGCCCTGCATAGGTCGAAAAGAGCGACTTCCCGATATCGCCAGCCGGGATTATCTTCTCCGGCAGCACTGCGGAGGTCCAAAGAGAGGCTACAGCCCCGCTCCCATCGGCACTTTTTATGACTCCGCTTTCCGATGAGAGCTCCTCTCCCTGAATCCTTGGAATGATCGATGCTATGAAATATCTTCCTTCCAGCGCCGACCAGAGAAGGGAGCCCGTCTCTTTTTTCATAAGCCCCAGTTTGGCGATATCGCTTTCGCGGTGGGCTTTCCCATTCATAAAATAAACCGGGCTCATGGCTTCGACAGGCTGCTGCCTTCCAAGTCCCAAAAAACCTCCGGATTTCATAGGAAGGTACCTGCTCCCCCATGCCATCTTGGGCTTTAGCCTGAGAGGTCTGGATGTGAGGTTTTTCATCTCAATGGAAACGTCGGCTTGATAGGTACCTTTGACAAGCTCGATCGTCTTTAAAATTTCAATCTCGGCAGAGCGCCACCTGAACGAAACATGAGAGTCATCCGCGGATATCATCTCGTACCTGGGGTTTTTAGGGAAAAAGATATCAGCATCGACAAATGAAAGCGCGAAGGCCGGGATGACCTCCGACGCGCTCGAAGAAAGGTCGATCAACGGGCTGTTTTTATCGATGGTCGCGTTGTATTTCTTCATTTTCCAAGAAGTAGCAACGCCGCCGTCGTTGGTAAATTCCGCCTCGATTAGATCGTTGGATATCTTCCAGGTTCTGACCTCGATAGCCGTCTGCGGGTCATCTTCGGCCATTTGCGCCGGAGAGGGAGCCGGGGCTTCAGAGGAAACGGAGGTAGGAGCAGCTGTTGAAGCCTGAACACTTGCTGGCGCCTGCTGCTGGACTGCCGTCTCCTGCCTGGCAACCTCTTTGTTGGGATTTAACACGGTGTACCAAAGGATAAAAAATGCCGTGGCAAGTACGATAGCTAAAACCATTCTATGCTCTGACTTCATTTAAACCCCCATTATTTTGAAGGTGGGTGATCAAGGCCGCCGGGATTCCACGGACCGCACTTGGAAAGCCTCTTCAGCGTCAGACAAAACGCCCGATGCGCTCTGAAATTCTCAAAGGCCTCCACGGCGTATTCGGAGCAGGTCGGATGAAATCTGCACCTTCCGCCAAGCGCCCCTATTATCGGAGCCGCAAGAAGCTGATATAACCGTATCAAAAAGATGAAAAATCTCCGCATGTCAAATTCCTACGAAATCCTGGCGACTAGGCGCTCGAGCGCGGCCCACAAATCGTCTCTGATGTCCATGTTGTCTATCTCGCCTGAGTCAGTCCCGAAGATAACCACGGTCTCTCCGCTCGGAAAATCTTTTTTATTGAGCCTGAAAAAATCACGGGCTACCCGCTTGAGTCGATTACGAGAAACGGCATCGCCGCTTTTTTTCGTCGCGATGAGACCGAGCTTTTTTAGATTTCCAGGCAGAAAAGAAAGCGTCACGAAGCGACCGCGCGACCTGACCCCGCTGCACCTGACTTTTTTAAAGTCGTCGCCGCGCCTGATCCTCTCTTTTGGTGAAAATTTTTTCCGGTCATCGGATGTCATTTCTCGCTGCTGACCGACAGGCTGGCTCTCTTTTTCGCGCGCCTGCTGGAGATCACCTTGCGCCCGCCTTTAGTTTTCATTCTCTTCCTGAAGCCGTGTTTGTTAGTTCTCTTTTTTTTGCTTGGTTGATACGTCCTCTTCATGACTTAGACCCTTCCTCAATTATATTAACTATATTAATAAATTCAGATAATTAGACGCCCTGACCGAACATATTTACACAATGACCGACTCGGCAGAAAAACTCGGCGCATAGAGCCATGAATCCCGATTGGAGTCAAGCCTTCGTTTTTCAGTGTTTTTTCGGAATTAATCCACAGGGGAAGGTAACAAATTTTGAGCTTGCAATGTATGGGGGCTTCGCAATAGGAATCATCTCTGTCAGTCGTTTAGTCTCCTAAATAATGTAATTGTCCACAGGTGTGGATAAATATGTGAATTGGTAAGCAATGGACTCAATTTTAGAACAGCTTAAAAGCAAAATACGGTTAAAAATCAGCGAGTTAAACTACAACACCTGGTTTTCCCCAATAGCGGACGGCTCCCTTGACGGTGATGTATTCAGCCTGACTGTCCCCAACAAATTCATCGCCGATTGGATAAACGATTATTACAGCGACATCTTGATGGAGGAATTAAAGGATATCGTAGGCAGGACCATTAAAATATCATTTACCATCGCTCCTCAGGTCGAAAGGGAGGCCTCTGCCGAATCGCTTGCTAGCTCTGATGCCGCACCACAGTACGCTCAGCCGGTGAAATGCAAAGCAACCGAGCAGCTAAACCCCAAATTCGCATTCGAAAAATTCGTCGTTGGGAATTCCAATCAGTTCGCTCATGCCGCCTGTAAGGCAGTAGCCGACCTCCCCGGCGGTCACTACAATCCGCTCTTCATATATGGCGGAGTGGGGCTTGGTAAAACCCACCTGCTTCATGCCATCGGCCTACAGGCTTTAAACGCCAGACCGCACACCCGGATGATCTACATGAGCGCGGAGAGGTTTATGAACGAACTCATCAACTCCCTGCGATATGAAAAGATGAATGAATTCAGGGCAAAATTTCGTGAAAACTGCGATATGCTGCTCATCGATGACGTCCAGTTTATAGGCGGGAAAGAGCGCACTCAGGAAGAATTCTTTCACACATTCAATACACTACACGAATCACAGAGGCAGATCGTCGTAACGAGCGACAAGCTGCCCCGCGACATTCCGGGGTTTGAGGAACGCCTGAAATCCAGATTCGAATGGGGTTTGATAGCGGATATCGCCCCGCCAGACCTGGAAACCAGGATCGCAATTCTGAAAAAGAAGGCTGAGGCCGCCGGCATGAAATGCCCGGATGACGTTGCTATGTTTCTGGCGAGCTCGATCGTATCAAATGTGCGAGAGCTAGAAGGTTCGCTGATACGCCTCAACGCCTTCGCCTCCCTTGCAGGTGCAGACCTTAGTGTTGATTTTGCAAGGGAAGTTCTTGGCAACATCATTCAGGAGCGGGAATCAGCTTGTTCGATAGAAGCCATCCAAAAAACCGTCGCCCGCTTCTATAAACTCAACGTCTCCGATCTCAAATCTCCCAAACGCTTAAAAAGTCTCGCATATCCGAGGCAGATAGCAATGTACCTGTGTAAAAAGCTAGTCCGAGCATCCTTTCCTGAGATCGGCGGTAAATTTGGGGGGAAGGATCATACTACAGTCATGTACGCCTGTAAAAAAATCGAACAGTTGCTCGAAAAAGATCAAAATCTACGACGAGAAATCAGCATTATCGAAAAATCCATTCTCAACTGATTATTTTCCACAGCGCCTATGGACAAACCTGTGAATGCTACTGAATGAAATGTTGACAGTGCGCCGAAGGCTGTTCTAATCATAACCAGATGTTGATAAAACGCTGTTTTGCAAAACTTACACACATGTATCGTTGAATGTTTTTACTTTTATTTTTTAACCGTGTTGATCACTTATCAACATATCAACAGGACCTACTACTACTACTGATTTTGAATTATATTAATAAAACCAGGAGAAGGCTATGGAGATAAAAATATCCAGATCGGAAATTCTTAAAGGTTTAAGTCTTGTCCAAAGTATAATTGAAAGAAAAACTACGATGCCAATTTTGGCGAATGTTTTATTTGAAGCAAGAAATAAACATCTTTCCATCACTGCAACGGATCTTGAAGTAGGGGTTAATGGAATTTTCAAGGCAGATGTTATTAAAGAAGGCAATGTGGCTATCCATGCCAGAAGTATATACGATATCGTCAAGGAATTGCCGGAAGATACGATCAATCTGAAAGTGGTGGACGGAAATTGGGTAGAGATAGCTTGTAATAAGAGCAACTTTAGAATTGTGGGGCTATCGGCGGAAGAGTTTCCGTCACTTCCTGTTAAGGGTTCCGGTGAGACGAGAAAGGTCGAAACTTCACTACTCAGGGAGATGATGGATAAAACGTCATTCGCGATGTCAACAGATGAGACGAGGTATAACCTAAACGGAGTACTTATCGACGAGGCAGGTGCCAATGACGATAAGAAAGTAAGGATGGTAGCAACCGATGGACACAGACTTTCTATAGTTGAGAGGAGTTTTAAGGCCGGTTGGAATCTTCAGAAGGGAGTTATAGTTCCAAGGAAGGGGGTTGCAGAGTTAAAAAGGCTTTGCGAGAGCGGTGATTCAAATATCGAGCTATGGATCGATGCTAAACATCTAATAGCGTACAAGGATAACATGACGCTCGTCATAAGGTTGATCGACGGACAATTTCCTCCTTACGAGCAAGTTGTGCCGAAAAAGATTAAAAGAGTCGTTTCCGTTGAAAAGGATGGGTTGGCTAAGGCGCTTCGTAGGGTTTCTGTACTTTCGACCGATAGAACGCGTGGAGTGAAATTTTCATTTTCACCGAAAAATTTGGATATTTTCGCGTCCAATCCTGATATGGGCGAGGCACACGAGGAAATTTCAGCTGACTACAAGGGAGATTCATTCGAAATCGGATTTAACGCCAGATATGTTCTAGATGCGCTCGGAAGTATCGGAGATGAAAGAGCAGTTCTGCAACTCGGAGATGAGACATCGCCATGCGTGCTTCAAAGCGAAAAGGATAGCGGATTTACTCATGTGATAATGCCTATGCGCCTATGAAGAAAAGGGCGTTGAGATGTTCGTAAAATATTTAAAGTTGTGCAGGTTCAGAAATACCTTCGATCTGGAACTTCATCCAAATCCCAGGTTCAATCTTCTCGTTGGAAAAAACGCGCAGGGAAAGACTAATATAATAGAGTCGATCTATCTTTTTTCGTCTGGCACATCTTTTAGGAGCTCAGAATTCAGGGATATGATCGGGATCGACTGCGAAACTGCTTCGGCTGATATGGTAATCGCCCGTTCTTCGGGAGATGATAAATTAAAATTTTCAATGACCCGCACTAAAAAAGAATTTATCAGGAACAGTAAAAATTCACGCTTTTCATCTAAAACAGGATTGTACGCAGTTATATTTGCACCTGAGGAAATATTGTTGTTGAGGGGCTCTCCAGCGGGGAGACGAAAATATATAGACACTTTGATAAATCAGGTTTCGCCAGCACATTCCTCTCTCGTTAAAAAATATACGAAGGTGATTGCGCAAAGAAATAAACTGCTTCAGATGGCGTCTCTCAGTCGATGTGAAATTAAAAAAATCATTCCATCCTGGAATGGCCAGTTGATTCAACTTGGGGCAAGGCTTACATTTGAAAGATCGAAGTGGATAGCACGGTTGAATAAATTAATTCCGGTCAAGTACAGCGCTATGGCGTCAGGAGATGGCGAGGCACGGTTTCACTATCAACCAAATTGCGGAATCGAAAATATCGGACAAGACATTTCTATCATAGAAGGCCGAATGGAGGAAATGCTTAGCCAGAGGGAGGATGACGAGTTTGCAAGATGTCTAACGCTGGTTGGGCCTCATCGCGACGATCTGGTAGCGATGATGGGTGATAGGCCAGTCAGGGAATACGGTTCCCAGGGCCAACATAGAACATTTATGTTAGCCGTTAAGATGTCAGAGGTCGAATTTATCAAAAATGAAACGGGTGAATTGCCCGTACTGCTTCTAGATGACGTGGCAAGCGAGCTCGATGAAAGCCGTAACGCCTTTCTATTCAACTATCTAAGACACCTCGATGTTCAGGTCTTTATAACATCAACTTCGAGGAAGGATATACGCCTGCCGGATGCGGAAGATGTAAATGTTTTTTATGTGAAGTCTGGGAGGGTATCAGACGGCAAATGCAGTAATAGCAATGTTTGCGCTGTATAGCCTTTCCGATTTCGTCTTTACTTAATACTTCCATTATGATATTCATCTCCGTCCTTTCAGAGGGGAAACCATGGCCAGTGAAGCAAAAAAAATAAAAAAGTCGTCCGCGACCGTCAAAGAAGTAGCTGTCAAACCGGGGGCTTCCTATGATGCTTCCAAGATCAAGGTTTTGGAAGGCTTAGACGCAGTTCGTCGCAGGCCTGCCATGTACATAGGTTCGACCAATATTAACGGAATTCACCAGCTTGTATATGAGGTAGTGGATAACTCGGTGGACGAATCTTTGGCAGGTTTTTGCCAGAACGTGGATGTCGTCATCCATCTGGATGGCTCTGTCACCGTTGAGGACGATGGGCGCGGCATACCCGTCGATATGCATGAAATAGAGGGAGTTTCGGCCGCGGAGGTTGTTCTCACGAAGCTGCATGCCGGCGGTAAATTTGAAAATTCCTCGTATAAAGTATCGGGCGGTTTGCATGGCGTTGGCGTCTCTTGCGTCAACGCTCTTTCAGAATGGCTTAAGCTGGAAATTAGAAGGGATGGAAAGGTCTATGGTCAGACCTACAAAAGAGGTAAACCTGACGCGCCGCTATCGGTCATAGGAACGAGCGATAGAACTGGCACTCGAGTCACCTGGAAGCCGGACTCCGAAATTTTTGAAACGATCGAGCCTTCCTTTGATACCCTTTCCCAGCGGCTGCGAGAGCTTTCCTTTCTGAACAAAGGGTTGAAGATAACTGTCTCCGATGAAAGAGAAGGCGATAAGAAGCATGAGTTTCAGTATGCGGGCGGGATTCAGAGTTTTGTCGAATATCTCAACAAGAAGAAAGAACCGCTCCATAAGGATGTCATATATTTCGAAGTCGAAAAGGATGGCGTAGTAGTTGAAGTCGCCATGCAGTGGAATCAGGGATACCAGGAAACACTTTTTTCATTTGCGAACAACATAAACACGAGGGATGGCGGCACGCATCTTTCAGGTTTCAAGTCCGCGCTGACAAGAACCGTCAATCAGTACGCGCAGAAATTCGATAAATTCAAAAAACTGCAAAGGCCTCCTGAAGGTGAGGATATCCGCGAAGGGCTCTGCGCCGTAGTTTCTGTCAAACTTCCTAATCCTCAGTTTGAAGGGCAGACCAAGGGCAAGCTCGGCAACTCTGAGATGGAAGGGATGGTCAAACAGGTAGTCTACGATCGTTTCAGCGATTTTCTCGAGAGAAATACGCCGACAGCTAATAGAATAATCGAGAAGGTCGTCGATGCGGCACGCGCGCGCGAGGCTGCGAGACAGGCCAGGAACCTTGTTCGCAGAAAGAACGCTCTCGAGGCGGGGACGCTGCCAGGGAAGCTGGCAGATTGCCAAGAGCGCGACCCTTCCGTTTGCGAGATCTATATAGTCGAGGGAGATAGCGCAGGAGGAAGCGCCAAACAGGGGCGCGACCGTCGTTTTCAGGCGATACTTCCTCTCAAGGGCAAAATTTTGAATGTCGAAAAGGCCCGCTTCGACAAGATGCTCTCTTCTGAAGAAATTAGAACGTTAATCACAGCTCTCGGTACCGGAGTTGGAGAAAAGGACTTCGACATATCCAAGATCAGATATCATCGGATCATACTTCTGGCCGACGCTGACGTCGACGGAGCCCACATTCGAACTCTTCTACTCACTTTTTTCTATCGCCAGATGCCCCAGGTGATTGAAAACGGATATCTGTATATCGGGCAGCCCCCTCTTTACAGGGTGAAAAAGGGGAAGAGTGTGAGATATCTCAAAAATGAAGCGGCGCTGGACGATTATCTAGTGGAGTTGGGAGCCGAAGGGATTAAACTTTCACCGAAGGGGAGTGGAAAGTCGATATCCGGCAAGGCGCTTGAAAAACTCACTCGCCAGCTTATGAGATATACCTCTATTTTAAAGCTCATGAAGCGCCGCGGCGACCCGAGGATCATCGACAGCGTCGTAGAGGCCAGCTCTCTCTCTCCGGACATTCTCAGAGGACCAACCAAGCGCATAGATGCCCAGATGGATGCAATAGCGAAATACATCAACGAGATATATCCCGAAATCTCCGATTTCCATGTCGAGCTTTGCGACGACGACGAGCATCATGCAAAATCCATCGTTTACACAACGACCCTGGGAGGATTCGAAAGAAAGACATGTATCAGCGTAGAGTTGCTCGAATCGGCTGAAATGGTTGAACTAAAAAAACTGGATAATTCCTTCATAGAGATAGGCAAGGCGCCGTATTCCGTAGAACACGAAGAACAAAAGTATTCATTCAATACTCTTCAAGAGGTGAAGGAGTATATTTTAACCGAAGGGCAAAAGGGACAGGACATTCAGCGCTACAAGGGACTTGGAGAGATGAATCCCGAACAGCTTTGGGAAACTACACTGGACCCCGAGCTGAGAACTTTACTTCAGGTGAAGGTTGACGATGCGGTCGAAGCCGATGACATATTTACGGTGCTGATGGGCGACCAGGTCGAGCCGCGCCGCGAATTCATTGAGAACAATGCCCTCAATGTCAGAAACCTGGATATCTAAGACATAACACTCAAAATAAAAAGGCGGAGCCAGCTAGCTCCGCCCTTTTGTTTTTGTTCGCGATCTCTACTCGACCTTGAGGCTCTTTAAAAATTCCTGGAAGGGCTTGTAGTACTCCTGAAACTTCTCGGCCGGGAAACTCGCCGTCATGTTGATGGCCATCGTATCTTTCATGAGGGTGACCTGGATTTGTTTCACGAGCTGGCCCGGCTTGATGTTCGGAGCCGGCTGATTTGGATTTTGTTCCTTCATCATTTCGGCCATCGCTGATACGTCCCACTGGCATATCATCATCTTGCCGCGCATACCGGAAATGGCGATATCCTTTTCATCCGATATTTTCAGATCCTTGATCCCACGCTGTTTAATAGATTCCTTGATTCGATTGAAGTAGCTTGCGAGGTCTATCTGCTTCGGCAGATATTCCTTGGTCAAAATGACATTCGGCTTGACGTTGGGGTCTGAAGAGGGCAACGTCAGCGTAAGCATCCCTTGGACATTCCAAGTGTCCGGGATTTCAGCAGAAAGCTCGGCCATTCCTATTTTTAGCATATTTCCTCCCTTAGGCTGTGTGCGAGAGTAGCATGCAAAATGAGGGGCGGCAAGGGGAAAGGGGGCGGCCCCGGTGAGGCTGTATGGAAAAAAAGTTTCAAATTCAAAGCAATGAGGAGGGCGAACGGATAGACAAGGTGCTCTGTCTCAAGCTGCCCAGATATTCCAGGAAACAAATCAAAAATCTCCTCGATGGCGGCAAAGTTTTGGTCAACAATCGCCGCGTAGTCATCGCCGGATGGCAACTCGAATCCGGGGATGAGGTAACTGTTAAAATTGCTGAAAAGCCGCGTTTTGAGAGGGACAAGAACGAGGTCGCAAGAACCGCACAACAGAAGGGCGCCACCAAAAATAAATTTGTGAAAAATAGGCCGCGCTCTTCCCGGGAGTCGATAGAGGTCAGTTCGGTATCGAGGTCTTTGGACAAATTTCTGAGTCAGAAAAAGTCCAAAGCTACATTTACCCGTGGCGAAAAGCCGTTGCCGGAACACGTGAAGGGCAGGCTTAAAATTTACTTCGAGGATAAGGACCTGATCGTAGTCGAAAAGCCGGCCAACATGATAGCCGTTTCTCACAAAGACGGAAGGGGCGGTTCAAAGGGTAAGACCCTTATGGATGATGTTCGCGCATATATGCGTAGAAAACATAGGGGAAGCGGCGGTTCCTTCATCCTGCCACTGCATAGATTGGATGCGGAAACCAGCGGTGTGATGATCTTCGCGCTTTCCAATACCGGCAAGAGATTGGAGCGCGATTTTAGAGACCATTCCATCAGAAGGGAATATTCCGCCGTCGTATGCGGTCAAATAGTTGGCGATCAGGGGGTCATCAAAAAGGCCCTCGAAAAAGGAAAGTTTCGAGGTGGCCACAAAATCCGAATTGTGGATGACGAAGAAGGTAAACATGCAGTCACTGAGTTTTCGGTGATAGAGAGATATGGAGATGCCACGTTCGTCGATATACGGGTCAGAACCGGACGAACCCATCAGATTCGCGTTCACATGGCATCGATTGGCCATCCAATTATAGGGGACAGGGTTTACGGAGAAGGCAAAGGAGCGACTCGTTTTCCGAGGCAGGCTCTTCATGCAAAGATACTGGGATTCAAGCATCCGCGCGGAGGCAAGAAGATGCTCTTTAAATCTCCGCTGCCCCGAGACATGGAAAATCTGATAGATGCGCTTAGATCCGCATGACTGTTGGAATATTGGCTGGCGCCGGCCTATTCAAGAAAAGTTCGTAAAATTTTTATTTCAGATGAGGAGGATATTTTTGAGTCGGCAGCACAGGAGACGATATCCCCGCGCATCATTTTTTCCATGACGTAGTTTGAGACAGAAGAGTCTTTATCCAAGCGCCTGATTTTTCTCAAAACTCCATCAGATCCACACAGGAGAAATTCTAACTTCCCCTTTGATTTTAAAGGGCTGGATATGACTCTGTGCGTAAGGCGAACATGGGGTGTCGAGGCTTTTATAGATTTTTGCACAATCAGATAGGAATATTTCAAATGCGTCCTGTCAGTTCCCACAAGCGCATCCATCGCTTTGGACTTGTCAGTCGATTTCCATCCTGCATAAAAATGGCACCAATCGCGATCATTGGCCGATAGCATCGGACAATTTTTGTGATGAAGGCATGGAGCAACTATTTTGCAGGCCGGCAAGTGAGCCAAAAAATTCCTTTGTTCCATCAGAGCGCGGCTCGTCTTTTTGAGGGCGGGCTCTATGACTATCAAATATCCGTCATCGGTGAGGTTTTTATCCGCAATACGTTGAATAAAATTCGCATACGACACACTTCCAAATTCGTTGAGGAAATTTGCTGCTATTATGATGTCGAATTTTTCGTTCAGATCGAGATCTATCAGAGTTTCGTTGGATATAGTCTTATTGACGAGACGATAGCCGTGAACATCGGTGACGACGTTGGACAAAAATTCCGAAGCATCGTCGAGTATTTCAACGCTGGCATCCACTCCGGTCATTTCCAGTTTTCTTTCAGGAAAGGTGGCAGATGCCGCCGCAAGGGCAGCCGCAGTGCCACATCCGATATCGAGAATTTTAATGGGGGCATTCCTGAATGGAAGTTGTAATTCTTTCAGACAAAGAGAGGTCTTTACGCAGTTGATGAGGGTAAAATGCTCCAGGTAGGCGGTGCGGAAACCGGAACGCGCAAAATAATTTTGGGATATCGACACTCGTTCTTTTGTGAAAAGATCGGAGAGCTTACGAGCTAAAGAGGCGATCTCTTTCCTTTTGCGCGACGGGTCAGGGTATCTTTTTTTGAGAGTCAGCTCTATCGCCGATTCTATTTTTTCGATATCCATTTTGGAGTTGTAATAAAAAGGCGGGCCTGCAAAGAGGCCCGCTATTTTGTGTGCCCAGGGCGGGACTCGAACCCGCATGGCTTGCGCCACACGCCCCTCAAACGTGCGTGTCTGCCAGTTCCACCACCTGGGCCGATCTTCAAAAAACTATTTTTGCCCGGATTCGGAAGCGGCTTCCTTACCCTCTTTTTCCAAATCCATCAAGGGGTTATCTACCTTAGGAACTACGCCGGTTTCCGAGGTCGTTACACTTTCCAGGACGCTTGTCCCGGAGCGGTTTTTAGCTATATGAGCGAGGCTGATCGATGTTACTAGAAATCCGATGGCCACGCCGACCGTAACCCTGTTGAGAAATGTAGTCGGGCCTCTGCCGCCGAAGACGGTTTGGGATGCTCCGCCAAAAAGAGCGCCTATATCGGCACCTTTGCCCGCCTGCAATAGTATTATGACTATCAGGAAGAAGCATAACAGGTAATGAACTACCAAAAGAAGAGTTTCCATGTTTTGAATCCCCTCGTTAATGAGCGCTGCGGATAATATCCGCAAACTGCATTACGTCAAGTGCGGCCCCGCCTACCAGGGCTCCATCTATATCTGGCTGAACGAGGAGATCCCTGCTGTTGGAGGGTTTGACGCTGCCGCCGTAGAGTATTCTTACCTTGGATGCAATGTCATTTCCGTACTTGCTGGAGATGAAATCCCTTATCAATTTATGGACTTTCTGGGCCTGCTCCTTGCTGGCAGTCTTTCCGGTTCCGATTGCCCACACTGGTTCGTAGGCGACGATGAAGGGCTCGGAGGAACCTGAGGCTGCAATTTCTTTGAGGCCCACGGAGAGCTGCTCTTCGATCACGTCCCAGGTTTTTCCGGAATCGCGTTCGGCCAGGGTTTCACCGACGCAAAGTATCGGAATCAACCCGTGTCTGATCGCTGCGTGCATCCGCTTATTTACAGTTTCGTTGGTTTCGCCGAAGAGCTGTCTTCTTTCGGAGTGCCCTATTATGACATATTTGCACCCGATCTCTTTAAGAAAACCGCCGGAGACCTCGCCGGTGAAGGCGCCGGAATCTTCGTAAAAAAGATTTTGTGCCGCGAGAGCGTATTCAGTTTCGCCGAGTGCTATTCCGGTAGAATACAGAGCGGTAAAGGGCGGGGCTATAGCGACGTCGATATTGCCTATGGCCTTTAGCTCTGCCAACAGCTTGGCGACAAATGAGAGGGCTTCCTCAACGGTGTTGTTCATTTTCCAGTTACCTGCGATAAAGGGCTTTCTCATATTCAAACCTCGAGAGCTGTTATTCCGGGGAGCTGCTTGCCTTCCAGAAATTCAAGGGAAGCACCGCCGCCGGTAGAGATGTGTGAAATCCTATCTTTGAAACCGGATTTTTTGATCGCAGAAATCGAGTCTCCGCCGCCGACGACTGTCTTTGCGCCGCTTGAGACCAGGGCTGCTGCGATTTTGAAGGTTCCGTTTGCAAACTGCGGTATTTCAAAGACTCCCATCGGTCCGTTCCAGAATATCGTCTTGGCCTTTGCGATTACCGCTTCATAGGCCTCGATAGTCTTTGGACCTATGTCGAGCCCCATCATCCCTTCCGGGATGGAGGGGCCGTCTGTTGTCTTTGCCGGTGCGCTGGCATCGCATTCCTCGGCTATGACGTTGTCGAGAGGTATCATTATAGGTATGCCCCGCGTTTCTGCGCGTTCGAGAATCCTCTTTGCCGTATGAACTTTTTCCTCTTCGAAGAGTGATTTGCCTATCGAGAAACCCTTTGCAGCGAGGAAGGTATAGGACATCCCGCCGCCGATAATCAGGGTGTCGCACAGGTTCATCAGGTTTTCTATGACTCCTATTTTGTCGGAGACTTTTGCTCCGCCCAAAATTCCAACGAATGGTTTGGCCGGGGACTTAAGAAGCTCCGAAAGAGCTTCAATCTCCTTTTTCATAAGGAAACCCGCCCCTTTTTCGTTTACGAATTTGACCATTCCCTCCGTAGAGGCGTGTGCGCGATGTGCGGTGCCGAAAGCATCGTTGATGTAGAGATCGGCGAGGGAAGCCAGCTGCTTTGAAAATGCCTCATCATTGTTCGTCTCTTCCGCGTGAAAGCGGAGATTTTCGAGAAGCATCATGTGGCCCGATGGAAGATCGGAAGCGAGCTTCTTTACCGCGTCGCCGACGCAATCTTCGGGCATCGTTACCTCGGCTCCGCCGAGGAGTTGAGAAAGTCTCTCGGCGACAGGTTTGAGGGAATATTTTGGATCCCTCTGCCCCTTCGGTCTGCCGCAGTGGGATGCAAGGATGAGGCGTGCGCCGTGGTCAAGCGCGTAGCGTATCGTAGGAAGCGCTGCGCGGATTCTCGTGTCGTCGGATATGACGCCCGGCTCGCTGAAGGAGACGTTGAAATCAACACGCATGAAAACGCGCTTGTCCGAAAGGTTAAGTTCGTCGATATATTTGATGGTCATTTTTTACACTCTTCCTTATTTGGTTACCGCGTATTTCGCCATGCGGATCATCTGATGGCAGAAGCCCATCTCGTTGTCGTACCATGAAAGTACTTTTACCATCTTGTCGCCGATGACCTTCGTGAGTGCGGCATCGACGATCGAGCCGTGCGAGTTGCCTATGAAGTCGACAGATACGCAAGGATCTTCGCAGAACTGCATGGTTTCCTTCATCGTTCCCGAAGCTGCCTTCTTGAGCGCTGCATTAACCTCTTCCGCAGTTACGCTCTTGGAGAGCGTTGCGACGAGGTCGACGACGGAGACATCAACCGTAGGAACTCTTACTGCAAAACCGTCGAGCTTCCCTTTGAGATCTGGAAGGACGAGGCCGACCGCCTTGGCTGCTCCGGTCGTTGTTGGTATCTGGGAAACTGCAGCCGCTCTGGCCCTTCTGAAATCCTTGTGCGGGGCATCCACGACCCTCTGGTCGTTGGTGTAAGAGTGAATTGTCGTCATGAGGCCATGTTCGATGCCGAAGTTTTCGTGAAGGACTTTCGCAACCGGTGCGAGGCAGTTAGTCGTGCAGCTGGCGTTGGAGAATATCGTGTTTTTCACAGGATCGTAGTCCATGTGGTTCACGTTGTAGACGAAAGTTGGGATCTCTCCACCCTTTGCAGGAGCCGAAAGGATAACCTTTTTCGCTCCGGCGGCGAGATGTTTGCCCGCTGTTTCCTGGTTTAGGAAAAGCCCGGTGCATTCAAGGACGATATCACAGCCCCTGTTCTTCCAGGGAAGCGCGGAAGGATCCTTCTCCTTGGTGACAGGTATCTTTCTGCCGTTGATCGTAATTGAGCTCTCATCGCAGGAGACCTCGCCCCTGAACATCCCTTGGGCAGAGTCGTACTTGAAGAGGTGAGCCATGAGCTTGGTGTCTATGAGATCGTTGATTCCGACGCATTCGATGTCGGGATGTTCGAGCATGACCCTGAGCGAAAGCCTGCCGATTCTTCCAAAACCGTTGATTCCTACCTTTAAAGCCATAACCCCTCCAATTAGTTAATTAGTTGTTTTTATTGGTGTTTTTGCGGAATATTCCACAAGGGCTCGCAGTATACACTTTTGCATATCGCCGTCAATATCAGTGTTTAAGCGCACCAGAGCCGTTTTTACAGTCCACTGGGAGGCGAAATGCCGAGGTTGACAGATGGTCGCGCTAGGAAGTAGTTCTCGCCGGATACTATGATATCGAATTTAGATACGATAGCCGCGATAGCGACCCCGCAAGGATTTGGCGGGATAGGAGTCGTCAGGATCAGCGGTCCGAAATCGAGGGAGATCCTCGACAGGCTCTGGAAGGGCAAGGTCCTGAGCGGGGATATGAAGCCGAGAACTTTATATCTCGGGGAGTTGTGCTGCGACGGCGATATCGTCGATAGGGTGATGGCGGTCTATCTCCCTGCGCCCTCCACATACACCGGGCAGGATATGGTTGAATTTTCCTGCCATGGTTCGCCGATAATTCTCGGCAAGCTCGTCGATGCTGCGATCGCAGCCGGCGCGAGGGCTGCGGGTCCGGGAGAGTTTACGCGCAGGGCCTTTCTTGCCGGGAAGATGGACCTTGTTCAGGCCGAGGCTGTGGCGGACTTGATATCAGCCACGAGCGAAGCCTCTTCCAAAAATGCAGCGAGGCAGATGTCGGGAGAGCTTTCGCGAGCGATATCCGCAGTCAGCGAAAAACTCCTCGACCTTCGCAGTTTCCTGGAGGCATCGATAGATTTTCCGGAAGAAGAGCTTCCGGAGCTGATGGGCAGCGACAGAATTGCGAAGATGGGAGAGATCGTCGCGGAGCTTTCAAAACTTTCAGGCAGCTACAAGGAAGGGCGCATCATGAAAGACGGCGTTACCACAGTGATAGCCGGCCCTCCCAACGCCGGCAAATCCAGCATCATGAATGCCATCACCGGTGAAAGCCGCGCGATCGTTCATCACCTCCCTGGTACTACGAGGGATGTGGTTGAATCCATGATCACGTTTGGGGGGTATCTGTATCGCCTGAGGGATACGGCGGGCCTTCGCGATTCCGCCTGCGAAGTAGAAAGGATAGGCGTCGATAGGGCGAGGGGGGAGCTCGGCGGCGCCGACCTTGTGATATACGTCATCGACGGATCGCGGCCGCTAAATGACGATGAACGTAAGATGCTATCTTCACTGGATCCATCTATGTCGATAGTTGTGATAAACAAATTCGACCTGCCGCAGGTTTTTTCGCCGTCCGATGTCGGCGAAATTTTTAACGGGCTCATCTTGAACGTCTCAGCGAAAACTTCAGAAGGCATAGATGGCATCACCTCCGCGATGAGAAATATCGTGACACACAGGAACGTCAGCAGCGAGGGATCTGAAATAGTGACTTCGGCGCGACACAAGGAGCTTCTCGATGCCGCGCTTATGTCTGCGCGTGAGGCTGATGATGCGATTGCGGATGGGATGCTGCCTGTCGAATTCATCGTGGAGAGTATTCGCGTTTCCCACGAAAAAATAGCCGAGATTTTGGGTGAAAATATAGATGACGCACTTCTCGATCGGATATTTTCCAGCTTCTGCATAGGGAAGTAATAAATTCCGCGAATCGTGACTGGTGAATAGTGAATGATCGGAAAAAAGTAGGTTGTAGTTTAATGAAAAATAAATTCGACATCGCAGTGGTAGGCGCCGGCCACGCCGGAATAGAGGCTGCACTCGTCGCGTCGAGAATGGGTTTTTCCGTTTGTGTGATTACCGGATCGATATCCACGATCGGCGCCATGAGTTGCAATCCCGCGATAGGAGGGCTTGCGAAAGGGCATATCGTGCGTGAGCTTGACGCCCTTGGCGGAGAGATGGGGCGCGCCGCCGATGCCACGGGGATACAGTTTCGACTTCTCAACAGGAGCAAGGGGCCTGCGGTTCGGGCGACGCGTTGTCAGTCCGACAGCAAGAGATATTCCGATTACATGCAAAAGGTCCTGCTGAATGCCACTGGAGTCGTAATAGTTGAGGCGGTTGTCGACAATATTAGTACGGAGGATGGTCGCGCCGTCGGAGTCGCAGCGCAGCTAAGCGATGCTTCGATAATACGCATCGAGTCCAAAAAAGTCGTGCTGTCCGCAGGAACCTTCATGAACGGCCTTCTCCATTTTGGGATGGAGCATGTTGAAGGAGGGCGGATAGGTGATTTCTCATCCAAAGGTCTTTCGCGATCCCTTCTCTCTCTTGGCTTTGAAATAGGGAGGATGAAAACCGGCACATGCCCGCGTCTGGATCGCGACACTATAGATTTTTCAAAATGTCAGAGGCAGGACGGCGACGTGCCGCGACCAAAATTTTCATATGATGATGTTACAAACGATCTGCCGCAGCTTTCCTGTCATATTGCACATACGAACATCGAAACTCACAAAGTGATCAAAAACAATCTCTCCAGCTCGCCTCTTTATAGCGGGAAAATATCGGGTGTGGGCCCGCGCTATTGTCCCTCGATAGAGGACAAGGTCATACGATTTGGCGACAAGGAGAGGCACCAGCTCTTCCTCGAGCCGGAAGGGATAGACACGCCGTGGATTTATGTCAATGGACTGTCGACCTCGCTGCCGCTTGAAGTTCAATACGCTATGCTCAAAACGGTCCCAGCTCTGGAGGAGGCCAAAATACTTCAAAGCGGTTATGCTGTGGAGTACGATTTCGTTCTTCCGACTCAGCTGAGGCCGACTCTCGAGACCAAGCTCGTCAGCGGGCTCTATCATGCGGGGCAGATCAATGGCACCTCCGGATACGAGGAGGCGGCGGCGCAGGGTTTTATCGCAGGCGTCAATGCGGCGCGTTCGATTGTCGGAGAACCGCCCGTTATTCTGCGCAGAGACGAGGCATACATAGGAGTTCTTATAGATGATCTCGTTACCAAGGGAACCGAAGAGCCGTATCGAATGTTCACCTCCAGGGCTGAGCACCGGCTTCTCCTTCGCGAGGATAACGCCGATGCCAGGCTCACACCTATCGGCAGGAGCCTTGGCCTCATTTCTGAATCAAGGTGGATTTCATTCGGTGAAAAGAGGGACGACATAGCGGAATTTATGGAATTTGTGGACGAACGGATCATTTATCCAACGCAGGGCACAAATGAAATTTTAGTAGGTCTCGGCAGCGCTCCGCTTAAAAAACCGCAGGCTCTTCGTTCAATTATCTCGCGACCGGAGCTTTCGCTCGAAAAAGTCGTGACCGCGCTTACTCCCGAGAGATCGGCCTCGCTGTCCTATGACCTTGCGGCCGAGATAGAGGTCAACATTAAATATGCCGGATATATCGAATCGCAGAAGAGGCTCATTGCCAAATTTGCGGAGCTTGAAAAAATAAGAGTGCCTGGAAATTTCGATTATTCCTCCGTAAAAGGGCTTTCAAATGAAGTTGTTGAGAATCTCAAGCGAGTCGAGCCTCGCGATCTTGCGCAGGCCTCAAGAATATCCGGAATCACTCCGGCCGCAATATCCATTTTGATGATTTATCTTTCTCAGAGGTAGACGTCGCGCCTGCTGCCATCTTTTATCTGCTCGAGCGCTTTTAAGGTGATATCCTTGACTTTCGGGTCGTCTATTTTAATCAGCTCAGATTCTATCAGAGAAAAACCTTTTCGCCTGGTATCGTCGGAAGCGAAGTCCATGAGATATTCGGCGAAAGTCATGATCGCGTTCGGCGTGCAGAATTTATTTATGAATCCGGGGATAGCGTATTCCATGAATATCTCACCGGTGCGCCCGACCCTGTAGCAGGAGGTGCAGAAGCTGGGCATGAAGCCTCCATCTACGAGTTCGCTTATCACCTGGTCTAGAGTCCTCATATCGCCGAGCTCGAATTGCTCTCTGGCCAAGTCCTGAGCATCTCTTGCCGGATTTGAGTACCCGCCCAGTTCGATGTGGCTGCCAGCGTCTATTTGGGAAACTCCGAACTCCATCACCTCTTTTCTGACCTCGGCTCCTTCCCTGGCTGTCAGAATCATTCCCGTATATGGGATCGAAAGGCGCAGTATCGCGACGAGTTTTTTGAAATCCCTGTCGCTTACAAAATATTTGTTATCGACCGTTGCGCCTATGGCTCGCTTGATTCTTGGAAAACTAACTGTGTGCGGTCCTATTCCGTATTTCTTTTGTAGAAAATCGGCGTGCGCGAGCAGGGCTATGAGGTCGTATTTCCAATCGTATAGCCCGAACAGGGCGCCTATTCCGATATCGTCTATTCCGGCCTCAAGTGCGCGACTGAGTCCATGCAGACGATACATGTAATCGCCCTTCTTGCTGTTTTTTGGGTGCACCTCCGCATATCTCTGGCGATGGTAGGTCTCCTGAAATATCTGGTAGGTTCCTATTCCCGCCTCTTTGACTATCCTGTAGCCGTCGATGTCCATAGGGGCTGCGTTGATGTTCACCCTGCGGATCTCGCCGTTTTTTATCTTGGTGGCATATGCAGTTCTTACGGAATCGGCTATGAAGTTGGCGCCGTATTTTATGTGTTCTCCGAACACCAATATGAGCCTTTTATGGCCGACCGACTCCAGTGCGACAACTTCGGCGACGAGCTGTTCCTGCGACAATGTTATTCTGGATACCTTGCTGTTCGACCTGCGGAAAGCGCAATATGTGCAGTCGTTCACACATTCATTTCCCACGTAGAGGGGCGCGAATATCACGATACGATTTCCATAGACCCTGCGCTTCAGCTCCCTCGCCGTGTTGAAAATTTTTTCCTCAGAGTCCCCGTCGGTTGCGGATATAAGCGATGCCGCTTCCTCGATGGTGAGCGGATGCAGGGATAGTGACTTCTGCAGGATCTCATCGATCCGTGCAGGGTCTTTTTTAGAACCGGATATTATATCTTCAATGTGAGCCGCGGATATAAAATCTGGGTACTTTAGAGATGAAGAGGTCATATGATTCCTTTTAAAATAGCTGACTTTGCAATTTCAGCATGCGATGTGTTTTTTTGTAAAGAGTATTTCAGATTACCTTGTTCCTACCGGATACGTTTATCTTCTCCTTTGGGAGCGAGAGAAGGGCGTTAACGGAATTTAGCAGAGTTTCCCTGCGAATCGGTTTTTCTATGAATGCGTCAACCGGAAGAAATTCACCTTCGGCATCAGGGTTGAGGTTGGCGCCAGGTTTTTGGTTGATCGATGTGAGCATGAGAATTGGTTTGAATTTCATGACATCGTCGGACCTGAAATTGTAGGCTAGGTGGAAACCGGTTGTAATGTCCTCCATCATAAGGTCGAGCATTATGAGATCAGGGTTGAACTCCTTCGTTTTCGCGAGGCCATCCTTTTCGGTTGTCGCAGTTTCTACGCTGTGGCCAGCCTCGGTCAGAAGGAGTTTGCACGTTTCGAGCACATCTATATCATCATCTATACACACTATCTTTGCCATATATTCCTCCCTGATCGTTTTTCCGTACCGCATCGCTTACGAGGTTATTCACGACCATCTTCATCTCCTCTCGGTCGGCGACCATGGTCGGATTTCCTTAGACCAGCAGGTTGACGCCAAACGCTACCTGGGTGACCTTGGAAAAGCCCAGGCTGCAAAGCAGCCCGACGAAAACTATAAAACGATATTCCGGGAATTCTGCCGGGAAGCCGGGCGCTACGCAGGTTGCTGCGTAGCGCTCGCATCCGTATGTATCCCTGCGGCGGCATGCTGCCATACCTTTCCAAAGCTTAGGCGAGAAGTCTTTCGACTTCATTTTTCAGGCTTTCGGCGCGGACAGGCTTATTGAGGAATGCATCTGCCTTGATCCAGGACCTTTCCTCCGGCGTGTCTGTGGGAAAACTTATTCCAGTGCTTGCGTTCACTGACGACAAAAAGATGACAGGCGTTTCAGGGTAGAGTTTTTTCACCTGATGGCTGATTACGAAGCCGGAATCCTCGTGTTCCATCATTATGTCGAGAATGACCAGGTCGGGATGAAACTTGACGAGCTCCTCTTCTGCCCCGCGTTCCCCTTCGGCTATGATGACTTCGTATCCACCGTCCGACAACATCATCGCAACCTGGTGGAGCATGTCGACGTCGTCATCGACTACAAGAATTTTCTTTTTCTGGCTCATAAAATCTCCTTAATCCACGTTTACAGTATAACATCGCGCTTGGTGTAGTGAGTGTGGAGCAGCTTGTGGCTCTTTTCCCCGAGAGGCTTTCCGAGAAATTCATTGTAGAGCTTCTGGATTTCCTTGTTCTTGTGACTGAGTCTGACGGATTCAGAGCTGTCGATGTCGTACAGTTTTTTCATTCTTTCGGCCGCTGCCTTCTTGTCGATGTCGAACGGTTGTCCGCCACCTGCGATGCATCCTCCCGGGCAGGTCATGATCTCTATGAAGTGCAGATCCTTCCTGCCGGCTTTCACCTCTTCCATCAGCTTTCTTGCGTTGCCAAGGCCGCTGGCTACTGCGGCGCCAATCGTCAAATCCCCCACCTGAATCTTGGCCTCTTTGATTCCATCAAAACCCCTGACTGCTTTCACATCGAGGTTTTCGAGTTCCTTGCCGGTCAGCAGGTGATAAGCCGTTCTTATCGCGGCCTCCATGACTCCGCCGCTGGCGCCGAATATTTTCCCGGCCGTCGTTCTTTCGCCGAAAGGATTGTCGGCCGAATCCGCGGGCAGAGCTTTGAGGTCTATTCCGAACATCTTTATCAATTCGCCGGCCTCTCTGGTCGTCAGGACGTAATCCACGTCGGGTATGAAGTCGGATGCCATTTCAGTTCTTGCACATTCGAACTTCTTAGCTGTGCACGGCATTATCGAAACGCTTACGATCTTGGACTTGTCTATTCCTTCCCGTTCGGCAAAGAAATGCTTGATGAGCGCGCCTAGCATCTGCTGCGGGCTCTTGCACGTCGACACATTAGGGAGCAGTTCCGGATAGAATTGTTCGACGAACTTTATCCATCCGGGGGAACAGCTCGTCATCATCGGGAGCGGACCGCCCTTGGTGATTCGCTCTATCAACTCTGAGCCCTCTTCCATTATCGTGAGGTCAGCAGAGAAGGAGGTGTCGAAGACCTTTTTAAATCCTATCCTGCGGAGCGCTGAAACCATCTGGGCGTCGATGTCCTTGCCGGGGGGATATCCAAACTCTTCGGCAAGGCTGACGGAGATGCTCGGCGCGTGCTGTATGACTACGTATTTATCCGGGTCGGCAAGTGCGGCGACGACCTTGTCCACCGAAGCGGTTTCATGAAGTGCGCCTGTGGGGCAAACCGCTATGCACTGTCCGCAGTTTATGCAGCTGGAAAGGTTGAGCCCTTTGTCGAATGCGGTGCCGATGTATGAGTTGCTGCCGCGTTTTACGAAATCTATTGCGGACACGGACTGAACCTCTTCGCAAACTCTTACGCATTTTCCGCAGAGTATGCACTTCTCCGGGTCTCTGGTGATGGAGGGGCTGGAGAGGTCCAGATCGCTGGACTTCCTCTCGCCTCGGAACATGCGTTGGCGTATCCCGAGTTCTGCTGAAAGGTTTTGCAGATCGCATTTTCCGTCCCTCGGGCAATACAGGCAGTCATCAGGGTGGTTGCTCAGCAAAAGCTCCACGATGGTCTTTCTTGCCTCGAGCACCCTTGGGGAATGCGTCTTTATCTTCATCCCATCGGCTGCCGGATAAGAACACGAGGGAACGAGCCCCGGCATTCCGTCGATTTCAACAACGCATATCCTGCATGCGCCTGTTGGAGTCATTCCGTCAAGATGGCATAGCGTTGGGACCTTTATTCCCTCCTTCTTGAGGGCCTCTAGTATTGTCGAGCCTTTGGCGGCCTCGATCTCTCTTCCGTTGACTTCTATCTTTATCATGACTTGCTCCTTCAAAGGGTTCGTTGGTTATTTATTACTGACTTGTGAAATCGAGATCGCATCTCAGGCACCTGCAGGCCTCCCCCCTAGCCATCTCCTCCGATAGTGACAGCTCAACTTCCGAGAAGTTCTTTTTCCTGAGGGAGACGGATATTGCCGGCTGAACTGCTCTGGTGGTCGGGATCGAGTCGCCGCTCTCATCCACAGCAACTGGTTCTATATAGACGGTGGGGAGCTTGATCTTGTCTATTATTTTGAGCTGTTGTCCGGTGACAAATCGGTCGATCATTATGGCTGCGCGCTTGCCGTCGGCTATCGCGTCTATGATTGTGTTGGGACCGCGGACAACGTCTCCGCCTCCGAACACCCCTGCCTTGTCCGTTATCTTTGATTCCGGATTTATGGAGAGGGTGCCCCACTTCGTCGTTTTCAGCCCGCTTACCGCGACGGGATCGGGATCCTCGCTGATGGCAACGATCAGCGTATCGAGAGAAACTTCGTGTTCCGACCCCTTTATTTCAACCGGACGCTGCCTTCCGCTGGAATCACGGTCGCCGAGTTTGTTGGTTATGAATTCCACCGCTTTCAGCTTTCCGCCGTCGGCCACGACTTTGGTCGGCGCGACTAGGGTTTCTATCTTGATTCCCTCCTCGAGCGCGGCTTCTATTTCTTCCGGGTAGGCCGGCATCTCGTTTCTGGTTCTGCGGTAGAATATCGTGACATCGGTTACGTTCTTCTGCCTGATTGCTACCCTCGCAGCGTCCACAGCGGAGTTTCCACCGCCGATGATGCCGACCTTACCTTTGGCCAGTTCTTGCTGGTCGAGATTGTAGGCCTTGAGGAATTCTATTCCAGGCAGGACGCCTTTGGTTTCCTCTCCAGGTATTCCCATTTTCTTACTCTTGTGGCATCCGGTTGCGATGTAGATCGCGCTGTAGCCTTTCTTCAAGAGAGAATCTGCGGTCATATCTTTTCCGAATTCCACGCCTAGATTGATGTCGATGTTGCTGTTGATGAGCGCCTCTATCTCCTGCGAAAGGTTCTTTCTCGGGAGCCTGTATTCCGGGATTGCGCAGACCATCATTCCGCCGGGTTTCTTTTCTTTTTCGAAAATGGAGACTTTGTAACCGAGCAGCGAGAGGGCGTTAGCTGCGGTGAGCCCTGAAGGACCGGCTCCGATTACGGCGATTTTCTTCGCATCCGGTCCGGCTGCTTTGATTTCCTGACGGTACACGCTCGGGTCCACCTTATCGGTGACGAATCTCTTTAGGCTTCTTATCGCTATCGGGTCGCCGCCTGTTGTTCCGCATCTGCAGATGCTTTCGCATGGATGATGGCATACCCTCGCGCACGCCGACGGGAATGGATTGGCCTTGCGTATCGTTCTGTAGGCTTCGTCGTAGTTCCCGTTTGCGATGAGGGCCACATACTTCCACGCCTCCGTATCCACGGGGCAGGCGGTAGCGCATGGTGCTCCGACCAACTCCTTGCAGGATCCGGACGGGCATCTGCGCTCGAAGACATGTGCTTCATATTCGTTCCTGAACCACTTGAGGGTGCTGAGCACCGGATTTGGAGCCGTCTGGCCGAGGCCGCATAGCGAAGTATCTTTGATTATCTGCGCCAATTTTTGCAGCGACATTATTCCCTGCATCCTCAGAAGCGGGGCGTCTCCCTTTTCATTTTTGCGCGATCTGGTTATCGATTCGAGTATTTCGAGCATCCTCTTGGTGCCTTCGCGGCACGGGATACATTTACCGCAGCTTTCGCTCTGGATGAATTCCATGAAATATTTTGCCAGATCGACCATACAGGTGTTTTCATCCAGGACGACGAGTCCGCCGGAACCTATGATGGCGCCAAAATTTTTAAGGTCTTCGTAGTCAGTCTTGAGATCGAGGTGTGCCTCCGGTATACATCCTCCCGACGGTCCTCCGATCTGAACAGCCTTGCATTTTTTGCCTCTTGGTACTCCGCCGCCGATCGAGAATACTATTTCGCTAAGCGGGGTGCCCATCGGTATTTCAACAAGCCCGGTTCTTTCCACCATTCCTGAGAGAGCAAACACTTTCGTTCCCTTGCTTCCGCTGGTTCCGATGTTTGCGTAATTCTTTTCTCCCATCGAGAGAATCCCCGGTACGTTAGCCAGAGTTTCGACGTTATTGATGATGGTGGGCTTGCGAAAGAGGCCTTCTACCGCCGGATATGGGGGCCTTGGCCTAGGCATCCCGCGTTTTCCTTCGACGCTGTGGATGAGAGCCGTTTCCTCTCCGCATACGAATGCTCCAGCACCCTTCTTTATCATGATTTCCAGGTTGAACCCAGTGCCGAGGATATTTTCTCCGAGCAGGCCGTATTTCTTGGCTGTTTCTATCGCTTCGACGAGGTGATCGATCGCCAGTGGATATTCTGCACGGATGTATATGTAGGCCTTCGATGCCCCTATCGCGTAGGCGGCGATTGTCATTCCTTCTATGAGGCGGTGAGGATCGCTTTCGCCGACTGCGCGATCCATGAACGCTCCCGGGTCACCTTCGTCGGCGTTGCAGACGAGATACTTCTGGTCTCCCGTTGCCTGTCTGGCGAAGGTCCATTTCTTGCCCGTCGGAAAGCCGCCGCCGCCGCGCCCCCTCAGACCGCTCTCCAAAATTCTTTTGCAGACATCTTCCGGAGTGTTTTTTGTGAGCACCTGTTCGAGCGAGGCATATCCACCGCGCGCGATGTATTCATCTATGTTGGATGGATCTATGATGCCGCTGTTTACGAGCACGACCCTGTGCTGGGGAGCCATGAAGGGATGCTGGTGCATGTGCGGAACTTCAGGCCACTCAGCGAGCTTGTCATTTTTAAACTGTCCGAGCGTCATGTCAGCGGAAACTTTTCCTACGAACACGGAATCTAGGACGCCTACGACCTTCTCTTCGGTCACGGTTTTGAAGCTCAAGCGCCTTTTGCCCGGAAGCTGAACATCGACTATCGGTTCTTCGGAGCAGAGCCCTATGCATCCAACTTCCACGATCTCCGCATCGATCTTTTTGTCGGAGAGATATTTTTTTATGGCTTCCAGGCTTTTGCCTGCCCCTGCCCCAAGACCGCATGTTCCAGTTCCGACGAAGATGGTGGCTTTCGAAACGTCTTCGCGCCTTAAGGAGGCGATCTTCGATTTTGCCTCTTCAGGCGTTTTCCCTGCCAGCGGACCCGACTTGATTGCCTTAAGGAGTGACGCTGTGGGAGCAGGCGAATTTGCCCAGGACTCGCAGATGCTATTGCTGGTGTTGTTATGCTGTGACATTTGTTTTCTCCATTTCTCTGCAATCGGCTAGGATCTTTTCGATTTTGTTAGGAGTGGCCTTTGCGTAGAAGTCACCGTTGATGTTGACGACCGGTGCAAGACCGCAAGCGCCCATGCAGGCCACGACTTCGAGGCTGAACATTCGATCGCGGGTGGTTTTGCCAGGGGATATCCCTAGAGTTTTTACAACTGCGTCTAGCAACTTTGAAGATCCCTTGACGTGGCATGCGGTGCCGCGGCAGAGCATTATGTGATATTTCCCCTTTGGCTGAAATCGGAATTGATTGTAGAAAGTCGCTACACCGTAGATCTTGCTCGCCGGAATGCTCATGTGCCTGCCTATTTCTACTACCGCATCTTCGGAGAGATATCCGAGCTTGTCCTGCACCTCTTGAAGCAGAGGGATCAGCTTGTCCCTAGACGCGTTGGGATGACGAGAGAGTATCTCCGATACGCTCTGGGAAGAGTTGTTCGACATTTTTTAGCCTCCATTCGAATATCGTTATTGGTGAAAGACGAAAGAGGGAGGATCCCCCTTTGCGGGGCGCAGACTCTCATGTAACGCGGATTTTCGGTATAGGTAGAAACCCCTATTTGTCCGAGAAAAAGTAACTAGATTAACTGCATCATAACAATGACGCTGAAAATGATGCCGAAGGGATGAAGCTGATAAGCGTCAGCTAGGATATCAACCCCTCTTTTATGGCGTATCTGGTGAGGCCGGCTATCGTATGGATATTTAGTTTATCCATTATCTGCTGCCGGTGGGCGTCTATGGTTTTGGTGCTTATGCCAAGTAAGTTGGCGATTTTTTTGGATGTTTTGCCTTCGGCGATCAGCTGAAGGACCTCCCTTTCGCGTTCCGTCAGTATCGAGACCTTCTGTTCCTTAAGCCCGTCGCGATAGTCCTCGATTATGGTGCCGGCGATAAGGGGGCTTATATACTTCTGGTTGGCCTGTACGGCGCGGATCGCCGAGAGAATTTCCTCTATATCACAATCCTTGAGCAGATATCCCGAGACCCCGGCGGCGAAGGCCTTCGATACGAACATCTTTTCGGAGTGCATCGACAGGATTAAAACCTTGATTCTCTCGTTTTCCCTGATGATCTGGCTTGCCGCCTCTATTCCGTTCATATCCGGCATCGCTATGTCCATTAGAATCACGTCGGGTTTTAGCTCCTTCGCAAGTGCGACTGCCTGGCGACCATTCTCTGCCTCGCCTATCACGGAGATTTCCTTCCCTTCGGAGAGAAGGCTTCTCATTCCGTCGCGAACTATCTTGTGGTCGTCAACGAGCAGGAGTTTAATTTTCATTGTTCTTCTCCTCCGAGTATTCTCTCGCATAGCTCTTGAAAGGAGCTATGACGGTCGCCTTTGTTCCCTTGCCTATTTCCGATTCAAGCAGCAGGTTGCCCTCGAAATAGCTGAGCCTCTCCTTGATATTGAACAACCCAAATCCGGCGTTTCCGCCAAGATCCTGCTGGGCGGTCGAAACGTCGAACCCCGATCCATTATCCTCTACCACGCACCTCAGGTACTCCTTGCCGGCCCTGAGCATCACCTGAACCTCGGTGGCTCCGGAATGCTTTATCACGTTGTTGATCAGTTCGCGCGCCGTCTGAAATATTAGAATTGCGACATCTATGTCGACTTTCCTATCCTGCATATCGCTGGAGTAGGAAAATTTGATCTCATGTTTTTTGCCAGCCGTATCGCACAGCCACTCGAGAGCGCTGTCGAGGCCTAGTTCGTAGAGTATCGGCGGACTTATCTCAAATATAAGGGTGCGCGTTTCGCTGAGGGCTTTGTCGATATTTCCGTATATTTCCGAAAGAGCCTCGTCTTTGTTTACGAGGGTTTCGCATTTTCTCAATGCGCCTACCTTCATCTTTGTTATAAAAAGGTTTTGGCTGACGCTATCATGAAGGTTTGTGGCGAGCCTTCTTCGTTCCCTTTCTTCCGTTAGGGAGAGCTCGGATGCCATCGTCTGTAACTGCGTTCTGTAGCGTGCGAACTTTTTTTCGTTTTCCTTGCGCTCGGTGATATCCTTATAGTCGAGCATTACGCTCATAGCCCTATCGCCGTCTTTTCTGAATGGAGACGCTGCCACTATGCAGTGGACCTGACTTCCGTCCTTAAGTGATATTGTAAGATCCCGTTCAAAAAACTGTTCTCCGTCGAAAATCCTTTTGCAGGGGCAAGATGAGCTGTTGCAGTTGATGTTCGGATATATGTCGTAGCATTTTTTTCCAACGATCCGGGAGAGCGATGCGCCGGAGGGTTCGTATCCGGTCATCTTCAACATGGCGTAGTTGGCCTGAAGGATATTGTGATCTTCGTCCACTATGAGCATCCCGTTGGTGGATTTGTTGAATATCTGGTTTAATTCGGAATTGAGGGCCTCGAAGCGAATGTTCATTCTGCGTATCTGATATCCGGCTCCGCCCATCAACGCTATCAGTATTACGAATAACAGGCTGTAGTTTTTATGGATCGCGTAGCAGACAAGGGTCAATATTACAATTGCCGATATTGCAGCTATGGTCTTGAAGTGTTTGCCCATGATTTATCTGTTTATATCCGTTGCTTCCTCAACGGACGGAATTTCCACCTCAGGCATTTCCACCAGCGTCTTTGTTTCGATTTTTCTTGGAGGGAGCATCACGGAAAATCCAAGGTTCATGAGGATGTCAGCGTTAAATGCAGAACCTCCGATGCCGGGAGTAGGGTGCATGTATGAATTTACATCAAAGCGTACGGCAAACCATGGTATAGGAGTGTAAACCCTTATTCCTCCTCCTATTACGAGCAGATATTTCCAGATGTTATTTATCTGGATGCTTCCTCCGCCGAGCGTTGCAAACAGATCGCATTGTATGATCGATTTGCCGGCGCGAAAGGCCGCATCGTTGTTAAGTATAACAGCTCCGAAAACGGAGTGAACATTATCATTCGCCAGGTTTGATTCGAATATGTCGGAGCTGTCTCCGTATATTTTGCTGTAGGCATAGTTAGCAGCAACTCCGAAAGTGTCGTTGAAATAGAATGTGTACATCCCTCCTATATCCCAGCTGTTTCCCCATTTATCTCCCAGATAATTGCCTCCGAAAAAGGTAAGCTCGTTCATGTTCTTTTTGGATGGCTGAATTTTTAGCTTCAGGGATTCGCCCAGGTCGTGTCGGGCAGGAGTTTCCCCCGCCTGTTTCTGATCGCTTTTTTTTGCGAGAGAGTGTGCAGGTAAGGCGAAGAGAGCCGCTGCGATGAGTAATGAAATCACTGTTTTTTTACTGGGTGACATCTGAGGTTATCCCCTCTTGGAGCGTACTTTTCGACTTCATCGCTGCGGCGGCAAGGTCTTTTGCGACCGTCCATGCGCTTCCAGGAAATTTATGGCATTCGCGGGTTACCTGTTCGAATGCAGTCAGAAATATCTCGGCGTGTTTTTCGTTGATGATAAGGGGTGGTAAGAGCTTCACTATGTCGGCATTGTGGCCAGCCACCTGGGTGAGGATCCTGTGATTTTTCATGAGCGGTACTACTATCATCTGGCTGAAGAGGCTCTTGTTTAGGGTATGAATCATCTTCCATCCTATTTTCAAGCTGATGGATTTGGGCTCTTTGAACTCTATTCCTATCATCAGCCCCTTTCCCCTGATCTCTCCGAGCATCTCGAATTTGTCCTGCATCGACTTAAGACCATCCATTATGAATTGGCCGACGCGCGCCGAATTTTCGACGAGCTTTTCTTCTTCGATTATATCAATCGTCGCAAGGCCTGCTGCCATCGCCATTATGTTGCGCCCGAAGGTGTTTGAGTGAACGACCGCATGTTCCATTCCGGTGAATACCTTGTCGTAGATCTCTCTGCGGTAGCATATGGCGCCGACCGGAACGAAGCCGCCAGATAGCGCCTTTGCCATCGTAACTATGTCGGGGGTGATGTTGAAATGCTGATGCGCGAACATCTTCCCGGTTCTGCCGAAGCCGGTTTGAACTTCGTCGCAGATGAGAAGCACGTCGGTTTCACGGCATATCTTTTCCGCCTCCGAGTAGAAGGAATCGTCGGCGATGAAGACTCCTTTCCCCTGAATGGGTTCGAAGAAGAAGGCTGCAACATCCCCCTTTTTTATTTCTGAGCGAAGAGCCTCGATATCGTTCATCGGAATCTTCGTTGCGCCCGGAAGAAGGTCTCCGAATCCCTTCCGGAACTCACCGCCACCGTTGAGTGCAAGTGAGCCTGTTGTCAGGCCGTGAAAAGCGTGATCCCAGAATATGATTCTTTGCTTTCCGGTAAATTTCCTGGCGAACTTGATGGCCCCCTCGTTAGCCTCTGTGCCGGAGTTGGTGAAAAATACCGTATCGACCCCTTTGGGCATATACCCGATGATCTTTTCGGCGAGTAAGGCGGCCGCCAGAGGGGCGTCCATTTGGACCATGTTGGGATATTCCAAATCCAGCGCATCATGCAGCGCCTTTCTTATCTTCGGATTGGATCTGCCGAGGGCGAAGACGCCGTAGCCTGCGAGCATGTCCAGGTATTCATTGCCTTTTTCGTCATAGAGCATCGGCCCTTCGGCGCGTACGTAGTTTTGGTCGAATCCGATGGTGCGAAGCACCCTTACGAACTGCGGGTTGACATATTTGGCGTAGAGGTCGTGCTGTCTTCCGCTGTTTTTCTTCAATAATTCTCTGATATCCTTTGGCATATCGATTCCTCGCAAATTCTGTCCGGAGGCACCCCCGAAGTGGTTGAAGCGCTATCAGAAATGTATGGCATAGGCAAATCAAATAAGGGGTGTTTAAATACAGCGCTGATCAGATTTTGCCGCGTCCTGTAGGGGTGTCGGCATCGCTCAGCGATATGGTTTTCTTTGTAGCGACCCGGTACTCTGAATACGAGGAGATGTCGGAAGCCTTGTCAGTGGTCGCAGGCGTTATTGCCTGTTTGTAGTGAGCCGTTCAGGTAGTCTTTTACGATATCTTCAGGATTTTCTCCGCAGGCGCCGACTACGACCTTTATTTTCTTTTCGGAGAAAAGGTCCTGGGCGCGAGAACCCATTCCACCTGCAATTACTACATCGGCTCCTCTATCCGCAAGCCATCCGGGCAAAAGTCCAGGCTGGTGCGGCGGGGCGGATATCACTTCTTTGCCCAGCACAGATTTGTTGGTCGCATCCACTTTGAAGAGCGCGAATTCTTCGCAGTGACCGAAATGCATGCACAACTTTCCATCGGTTACAGGTATCGCTATTTTCATATTTACACCTTTCATTTTTTGCCGAAGCGGTACTGGCATCATGCCGCCGCTTTTGTCGGCTAGTTTCGGAGTTTAAGTTTTATAGCAGTCCATATGTTTCGAATTTCCGCGGATGAATCTCCATCCGAATATTCAACTATGCTTTTTTTCTTCAGCATCGACTTGGTTACGTTCAGGTCGTATGGAATTTTGCCTAGTACCTCTACGCCGTTGTTGTTGCAAAATTTTTCTATCGAATAGGATAAATCTTCATTGATGTCGTACTTATTTATGCATGCGCAGGCCGGCACCTTAAAATGTGCGGCCAAACCGATAACCCTTTTCAAGTCATGAAGCCCTGACTGCGTCGGTTCGGTGACTATCATCACCATAGAGGCGCCTCCTATAGAGGCTATGACGGGGCATCCTATCCCGGGAGGTCCGTCCACGATTATCATGCTGGTGCCTGATTTTTCCGCCTGCTCGCGCGCCTTCTTTCGCACCAGGCTGACGAGTTTGCCGGAATTTTCACTTCCCGGTTTTAAGGCTGCATGGACCATCGTTCCACATCTGGTTTTGGAGATATACCATTTTCCACAAATATTCTCGCGCATCGATATCGCATTTGCGGGACAGACTATTTCGCATGTCTTGCATCCTTCACATCCCAGCGGATCTATCCTGTACGTATTGTCAGCTTTTGTTACGGCACCGAAACGGCAAACAGCTTCGCACTGACCGCAAGCTATACAGGAATCCTCATCTATCGTGGCCAGCTGCCCTGACTTGAATTCTCCCTGCTCGCTCGCTGCAGGTTCGAGAATTAGGTGCAGATCCGCCGCATCGACATCGCAATCGGCGAGCACCGCGTTTTCAGCCAGAACGGCAAGCGAGGCTGTGACGCTCGTTTTGCCGGTTCCTCCTTTACCGCTTATGATTACCAACTCTTTCATAAATTTTCCTGTGGAGCTCCATGAACTCCAGTTTATATTTTGGATCAGCTTCGGTTATCGGCATGCCGTTGGAATATGCCACGGCTATATTCCGATCGTTTGGTATCTTCATCAACACAGGTATTTTTTCATTCGAGCAAAATTCCTCCACAGAGGAATCGCCTATATCCGATCTGTTGATGAGTACGCCGAAAGGCACTCCGATGAGGCTTACGACCTCGACCGCTGTTTTGAGGTCGTGCAATCCAAAGGGCGTAGGTTCGGTAACGAGCAGGCAGAAGTCACCATGCCTTATCGTTTCAACGAATGGACATGCCGTCCCGGGCGGGGCGTCTATTATCGCTATGTTTTTATCAGCAATTTCTTTTTTAACAGCACGGATAAGAGGAGGTGATTGGGTCTCCCCCACATTTAATTTCCCGTAGGATATTTGTACTTTATTATTTGCGATAGCCGTGTGTATTTCGCCGATCTTCCTTTTTACTTCGGAGATGGCGCCTTGTGGGCAGACTATCTTGCACCCGCCGCAACTATGGCACATTTCGTTAAATACCAGTGCGGTGTTCGGAAATATCGCGAGCGCGTTGTAGGCGCAGAACTTTGCGCATTCTTCGCAGAAATTACACTGCGCCTTGTCTATTTCCGGCACCAGAACTTCGACGTCCCTTTTTTGGAATTCAGCTTCCTTGAAAAAGAGGTGGGCGTTTGGTTCCTCTACGTCGCAGTCGATGTATTGCACGGGCATTTTGTTTTCAGCGAGTGAAAGGGAGAGCCCGAGCGAGACGGTTGTCTTGCCGGTTCCTCCCTTGCCGCTGCCGACCACTATTTTTATCACCAATGCCCCTCTACATTTGCATCGGTGGCGTATGACATCTCGCCGTTTTTGAATTTTGTAGCGGCTTCTTTGACTGTGCCGGTTGCACCTATTACGACTTTAATTCCTGCCGCCGAGAGAGTTCTGAAGGCTTTCGGACCGCAGTTTCCAGTTATGAGTACCTGCGCGCCAGCCGATGCGACATTCTGAGCCGATTGTATCCCAGCGCCGTTTGCAGCATTAAAATTCTGCGCGTTGTCGGCGAAGGAAAATGTGTCATTTTCAGTGTCGTAGATTGCGAAATAAGAGGCGCGTCCGAAACGCTGATCGACCTCGCTATCCGGTGATTTGCCGGATGATGTTATCGCGACTTTCATTTTCACTCCTTCTTTTTAGAGGCCGCTTCAAGGTCGGCCATATGTTTTTTCAGTTTCTGAAGTTCCAGTTCAAGCTCCTTGATATCTTCAGCGACGTACTTTTTTTCCTCTTCAGGTGATATCGGTGCGTATTCCTGCGGGACGTTGTTCGCCCATCTATAGTAATTACGACATCCCATTCCTCTTCCTCCGCGCCCGGCGCCGAAAAAACCTCGTCCATAATTGGCAAAGCCGCCTGTGCGATACCCTCCGCAAAAGCCCATTCCTCTTCCGGTCATAGCCCCTCCTCCCATCGGTCCAGTTCCATCTCCTCTTGGCATATCGTCCTCCTTTTTTATTTTCTGCCGCCCCTGCGGTGCCTCCCCCTGCTTCTGGGGAAATCGGGCGGCATCTGATTCGTCGCTATCTTTCCGCCCTCGATTTTAATCGCCTTGCCGTTGATGAGAGCGTCTGCGATAGTTTTTCTCGCCCGTGCGAGAATTCTGCCGATTGTGGGTCTGGAAACCCCCATTTTTTCCGCTGCCTCCTCCTGATAAAGCCCTTCAAGATCGAGCAGGCGTATGGCCTCGAGTTCATCGTGGGGCAGAACCACTTCGATTAGCTCGGAAAGGGGAGTTGCCCTCGGCTTGAAATAACGCGATTCAGGAGTACACCCTATCTTTCTCAATTTCTGCGGTCGGACCACATCACCTCCATCCAGTTATGATCATATGCTCATAATATGACGGCTGTCAAGTTTTTATAAGTTCTCTTCGATAGTTGGAGAAAAGGATTGAGGGCTAGCACGATCAAGCTGATCGGAGTTTATTCCATCTCCTGCATCCATCCCTCGACGAGATTGAACTCAAGGAGCGCTTCTTTTGCCGCTTCAAATTCCTCTTTGGTGATTTTGCGCCGAAGAATCGGGTCGTCGACAGCGGCGTGAGCAGGAAAGTACTGGCTCATCAGATTTACGGGGATGTCGGTACCAAGTTCCTCCGCGACGAAGCGGAAAATTTCGCGGGAGGATGCAAGTCCATTCGGCAGGACGAGATGGCGTATCAGCATGCCGCGAACTCCTATTCCTTCCTCATCCATCTGGAGAGCTCCGACCTGTCTATACATTTCAATGATCGCAGGGCGCGCATGCCTCCAGTAGTCCGGGGCCGACGAGCAAAATTTCGCGGCCTCTGCGGTAGCGTATTTTATATCGGGCATGTATATGTCGATAACTCCATCGAGGAGTTTTAATGCTTTCATCCCCTCATAGCCGCTTGAGTTGTAAACGATCGGAATGCGCAGCCCTTTCTTTGCAGCGATGCAAAGCGATTCCAAAAATTGTGCGGCCATGTGCGACGGACTGACTAGGTTGATATTATGCGCGCCGCGCCCCTGAAGCGATAGCATCATTTCAGCGAGGCGCTCGGCAGAGACTATCTCACCATTTCCGTTCTGGCTTATCGGATAGTTCTGGCAGAACTTGCAGCGCATATTGCATCCGGTGAAAAAGATCGTGCCCGATCCCTTCGTTCCGGTGATCGGTGGTTCCTCGCCGAAATGGAGATTGTGGCTTGCAACGCCGGCCTTTCTTCCCACGCGGCAAAATCCGATCTCGCCGGAGGCCCTGTTGACTCTGCAGCCGCGTGGACAGAGGTCGCAACGCTCCATCGCCTCAATTGCGGCGGATGCCCGCGATTCAAGCTCCCCGCATCGCGACAGTTCCAAGTATGATGGTCCCTGATTTAAAGTCATAATATATTGAAACTTATACGGTTTTTGAAATTTTTGGCAAATAATTGATTTTTTGACAACTTTAAACTGAAATTGACGATAGTATTGATGAAATGGCACCTCCAAAACCAGTCCTGCCAGCGCCCGTGCCCGTGACGGTTCAGCCTTTCGGCTTTCCCCCGATTGGTTGCCAGCCGGCTTTTGCCCCTGCACTCACGCCAGCGGCCGCTTTTATGCGGAGCAACCTTGCATATGCGCAGTCCGGATATTCAGCGGCTACGCCCGCGGCGCAGCAGCCTCTAACGCAAGCCCCTTCCGGCCACGCATCGATGATGGCTAGGCGCGACTTCCTTATGGCAGAGGCCGCTAGATATGGACTTGTTGAGTCTGAATCGCCGCCATCTGCCGCAGCTCCAAAACGGTCCAACCCGGAAGCGATCTCCGAAGGCGATGGCTCGGATGCGATCAAATCTATGCCCGCTTCCTTCAACGGTTTCCTCAAGGCGATCGCAGCCTTTTTTACATTTCCTGCGCGTGGCGTTCATGAAGCGGGTAGCGTGAATGCTTTGCAGGACATTGGCTTAGGCAAGCTATCTCCTGAAGAGGAGGCGCTTATAGATGAAATATTTCCAAATCTAAAAAAGGCACAATTCAAGCAGGGCTCCGTGGGGAACTGTTATCTATTGGCCTATCTTTATGCTCTAGCGCGTAAGCCTTACGCCAGACATTTATTTGCCAGGATGATCAAACCAGAAGGAAATGGATGGACGGTAAGATTTGCCGATGATGAAACGCCGATAAAAGTGGAGCGATCCGATTTAAAGAGTAGGCTAATTCATAAAAAGGGAATAAACACTCAATTAAAGTCGCTTTCAAGAGGAGATCTCGGATTTCAGATAATAGAGTACGCATATGCAAAGAGAAGAAAGGAAAATCGTAGCTGGTTCGAAACGAGGCAGGACACCTTTCTCGCCGCAGAGGGCGGCTATCAGTCCGAGGTGTCGCTTGCTATAATGGGGAAGATGGCCCGTTCGAAGAGAGTGTATTTGTACACAAAAAAAGAAGCGATGGATTTGCTGGAAGAGTTTAAGGCAAACATAAATTTTTCGATTCTGAATGTGGCTACTAAAATCTACAAACCTTCTAATGCTCCTTCATGGCTCGTAGAAAGTCACATGTACACAGTCGTCGATTACAACTCAAAAAATAAGACTTTGACCATATCGAATCCTCACGACTCCACGGGAAAAGTTTTCAATATATCAGTTGGTGATTTTCTAGAATATTTCGATATGTTCGAATATGAAACTGGGATTGAATCCGAGATTAGAAATACGCTAGGCAATGGTGGAGCCCCTAAGGAAGCGCTGTTTTTTGGTTCAAATTTAATCCCCGGCGTTCGATATGGTGCCGAAATAGAGAATACGGGTCCGTTCAGGCTGGTATTGAACAGAAGCTGTTACGTCGATCTGTTCTTAGATGGCGATTCAATCATGGCTCGAATCGTAGGTAAAAATGGATCACGTATCGTGCAGGTTCCTAGCGGGTCCTCTATCGTGCTCGGTCGAACGGACTTTGGCGATGACAGAACCGTTTCAGCGAGACACCTGAAATTGGAAAACAGGGGTGAAGGTTCGGTAGTCATCACAGACCTGAAATCGACAAACGGGCTTTCAGCGGAATTTGATAACAAGGATTTTTATAGGGGGCGTTTGCAGCCTGGAGTGGAATATCTGTACAATATAAATTCAAATACTCCGCTATATGTGAATTTGGGCGACGGCTTTGCTAAAGTTCAATACGCCCCGTGGTCTGGGGGGTTAGTCGTATCTCTTGGAGTTTTTACTTTCTTCGCCTCGGATGACCAAGGTATCGATGAACAGATATCTAATTATTTTATTTTAAGGCCCGGTGAAAAAAGAATTGTCGGAAGAGAAATATTTGGCGGCGTAACGACCATTTCAAGAGAGCATCTTTTTTTCGAAAATAGAGACGGCAGGCTTGTCCTAGGGGATCTGAAGTCTACCAACGGCACCTCAGTCAGATGACCGACCGAAGTTTTATTCAATACAAAAGATAACCGGAGATTCTATCTGCAAATTCTTGCGGGGTTTCAGATAGTTTTAAGAGGTCTTCCATAGAAGTGTTGTCGATTTTTTTTCTGAATTGCGCAGACCCGGTCAAAAGATCTATCGCAGGGATATCGCCGACGAATTCGTCCAGAAGCGAGAGGCTGGAAGCTAGAAAAACCTCGCCTGTAGAAATCTCGCTTCTCACTTCTGGATTCTAGCTTCTTGATGTTTTGGTCGATGGTCAATTGTCCATGGTCGAAGTTATTGTTACCGCTAGCTTTTCAGAGGTTCCAATGTTGTGCACAGCCCGGAACTTCAACGGCTTCAAGCGTCTCAAATTACATTCGCGGCAGCTTTGGCGATCGGATAGATCCACTCCAGAGCCAGCCCACATCCGAACCATATCGGCGCATCCGCCAACCTTATCAGCCCATGCAGGGAGAAGCTGCCGGAATAGTTCCAGGGGCAGAGCCTGAGCTTGGTCAAGCCAAGGCCGATGACATATTGGAATACGTAAAAGATGAGCATGTAGGCTGCACCGCGAAGATACCAGTCCAGGTGGCTGAGATGTATTGCGACGACCGGATAGATGAATGCTACGAGTCCGTAGACAGGAAACATGACAACAGACGCCTCGCCAGTTAGTTCGAGCTTTCTCTTGGCGATCGTCGAAAACAATGCGGTTATAAACAGGTTAGTGCAGATTCCCAGCATTCCGAATATAACAAATTTTGCGATCATCGCTTCCCTCCGGCTGCCGAAGATTTTACGCGCTCCATGAATGCTTCGAGCCTCACCCTGTTGTGAGCAGGCTTTAACCCCTCGAAGATGAGCGTTAGTTTTGGGATCTTCGGATAATCCCTGTCGATAGATGATAATACCGAAGATATTACAAGTCCATAGGTGCAGTGAAAAGTTATAAGGTTAAGAATCCCATCTGCGCCTGCATGGATCTGCTCGAGGATTCCTGCCACCGATGCGGTAAGCCCCGACGGCAGTTTTTCGCTCATGTATGGACGCATGTATTTTACCGCTCTTTCGTATTCCAGCGGGATGTTGTAGTCGATGCCATCTCCGAATATCTTTCTGACTCTATTTTCCTTTGCATAGACCACTTTTTTAGCGACGAGCTGCTTGATGAGTTCGGCAGGATCCCTGTGGCCTATTGCCCAGACAGGCTTTTGGTGAACATCATATTTCACGAATTCGCACAGCGTGGAGGGGAGCATTACGACGCCGCCCATTTTTTCGATTTCCCTAAACGTTTGATTGTTCGCGAAATCACAGACACGGGTGTAATAGTCTCCGGTAATTCCTATTTTAAATTTGCGCTGTTTTTTATTGGTGCCAACGTCGTTTAGCATCGCAACTGCCTTGGCAAGCCCATCGAGAGGTTTTCCAGTCGAGATGCTTTCTATTATTGCCATTCTCCCTTTTTCGTGTGCGACGTCGGCGTCGCCGGGATGTTTTTCGTACGCTCTCGTTTCGAGAAATTTTTGCATGAAGAAATCCATGCCGCGCATCATCTCCCAGTATGTCGTCAACGCCTTCATGTGAGATGACTTTCCGGCTGTGGAAAGGGTAAGGATATCCTGAATTTTAGTTATCACCGGGAGACGTAGCCCGGTTGCCTTGGCGATATTTCTAATCTGGATGCCGAATTGCCCCACGCGGCACAGCGCCGAGTCAGGTGTGAAGTAAGCAGAGCTCGAGAAGTCGAGGTTCCTAGTAGCGGCCTTTATGTAGTCTCCGAGCATCAGCGTGTACGGATGGCATTCTCCCGATGTCGAGTGCATGGACCCAAGCTTAAGGGATTCCTCATTCGGCAGGTCGAGAAGGACCGGGTCGAATCCGAGCTTCTTGAATGTGGCAGCAAACGCCAGGCCGTGATCTGAAAACTGTGAGAGGAATATCCTCCGGATTTTGCCAGTGTGAAGGTATGCCGATTTCGCAGGCTCATTGGCTGGCTGGTAGTCCTTTGACAGGGAGTCTATGAATGCCTCGATGCGTGTTGCCATTCCCACCGACGAGCTGTGTTCGTCGACCTCGAGGAGGAGAAAGGGCCTTCCCCTTGCGGCTTCGCGCGCCTGGTTTATCGTGAACGAATCTGGGCCGCATCCGAAACTGGTTATCATCACGGGAAATAAATTCGGAATTTCCGATGCGATGTGAGCCGCTGAAATTATTTCCTTTCCGTGGCTCCACACCATGTTGATGTATCCATCCGGATAATTTGCCGAGTCGTCGGTTATCATATCCTGGGTTATGATGGCTTCACCCATCGCTCCCAACAACCCGGCCGCGCCTGAGTTTAAGGACTTGTCATGAAGGTTGTAATCCTTGCCTAGCAAGAGGAAGGCCCTTTTCAGCTCCCCGCTTTTGAGCCTTGCGAGGATGTTGTCGCCGATATTCCGAAGCTTCGATCTGGCTTTTTTCATTTCCTCACAAGCCTGTTCCCATGCGCGATTCGCCGCTCTTTCAGAAACGCCAAGCTCCTTCGATATCCGAACCATCTCGCGTTTATAATCCTGCGGATGCCACTTCCAATTTACGACCGGGTTGAGAAATTTTTTCGATGTCACAGGGGATGCGAATTGTGCTGCAGACTGGACGTAAGGACAGTGCGAATTGTCCTTTCCGAATCTGTCGCGTTCGGAAAAAACCAAGGACGGTACAAATATGGCATCGACCTCTTTATTCTTTTCGAGCCACCACGTGTGCGCGCAGAGGGCCTTGACCGGGAGGCAGGTCTCCGTAGTTATATGTTTCATCCCATCCTCGAGCATAGCCTTGTTCGTGGGAGGGGAGAGCAGAACCTTGAAACCAAGCGACTCAAAGAACGATCGCCACAGCGGGATTTGATCGAATGTGATCAGCGCTCTGGGTATTCCTATGCATCCTCTGACAGACGATCCGCCGGGATTAACTGAGGGGGAGTATCCAAAAATGGAGGCCCTTTTAGAAATTACGGATTTCGAAGTTCGACCGGATTTGAGCTCTCCATCCCACTTGCCGCACTTTCCTCCGAAGATAGCGCCGTTATTTTTTACGGCTCTCGAAATCAGGCATCCGTTTTCGCAGTCCTCACAGTAAAAATGTTCGATCTCCATCGCTGCCGATACGCCTATGAAAGTGCTGCTGGAATATTTTTTCTTCAGTTTATCGCTATGTGCAGCTATCGCAGCCCCTATAGCCCCGGTCACCTTGCCGAGCCTTGATCTCATCACGTATTTACCGAGCCTGTTTTCAAGCGCTGACGCTACGGCATCGTTTTGGGCGACTCCTCCGGTGAAGAGGATTTTATCTCCTATCTCGCTGACAGGCGCGACTTTTTCGAGATAGTTCGTGATCACGCTGTATGCCAGCCCTGCCAGAAGATCATTTTTACTAGATCCGCTCTGTTGATGCGACACGAGATCGGATTCCATAAATACGGTGCATCTGGCTCCGAGATTCGAAGGGGCGTCGCTCAGGGCAGCCTTTGCCGCGAACTCCCTCGAGAGATCTATTCCAAGTCTTGCGGATTGCTCCTGTAAGAACGCCCCGGTTCCGGCGGCGCAGACGCGGTTCATCTCGAAGCGCCTTACCGACCCACCTTCGAGACGTATGAATTTTGCATCCTGTCCGCCTATTTCTATGATTGTGTCGAGCTCTGGCATGACCGATTTGCACGCTGCGACCTGCGCGGTTATTTCATTTACCACAGTGTCGGCCCCGATCAACTTTCCTAAGAAGGCCCTGCCGCTTCCAGTTATTCCAGTTCCTGAAAATTTCAAATTCGGAGATGCTTTATCAAGCTTATCAAATAGCTTGCGAAGGACATCGAGCGGGCGCCCGTCGGAAAACTCGTAGTCCTGATATATAACTCCATCCTCTGATAGCGCGGCGAGCTTGACCGACACAGAGCCGATATCGACTCCCAGAAACACTCCCGAGCTGACAATATTTTTCAGCGAGCTGTCGATTATCCTCTGCGAAGCGGATTTGAGTTTCGGCAGCGCGTGTTTTTGTGTGATCTTGATCTCCGAGATTTTTTCCAGAGATTTTTCTATGCATGATATCCTGACCATGTTGCGGGGAGGGGATCCTCTCGCGGCTATCGCGGCGCCGATGGCCCCCATAGTCAGATGATTTTTTGGTATTATGAGTTCCCCATCTTTAAGGGAGAGCATCTTTTTGAATGCGGCTACGAGCCCGGCATTTTTGGCAACTCCCCCCTGAAAGGATATCGGCCGATGGAGATATCTACCCCTTACCAGATTCGAGATATAGCTGCGAGCCAGCGCCTCGTTTAATCCGGCGATTATATCGGGAAGCGGTCGGCCTTCCTGCTGATGATGGGTCATGTCGGTTTTTGCAAAGACCGCACATCTTCCGGCGATTGCGACAGGGGAGGTGGCTTCGAGTCCTTTGAGGGCGAACTCCTCTATCTCCATCCCAAGCCTTGCGGCCTGCTGATCCAGAAATGCTCCGGTCCCCGCGGCGCAGAGCTCATTCATTCTAAATTCAGATATTTCATCCTCATCGCCAAAGAGTATGAGTTTCGAATCCTGTCCGCCTATCTCGATCACGCTTTTTACCTCAGGATGAAACTCTTTGACGGCGGCGGCGTGGGCGCTGATCTCATTTATCGATGCCGCCTCCTTCAGGATCTCGGATATAAGCCCCCTTCCGCTGCCGGTATAACCGATTGAGCTGAATTCGAGCTCTCCAAAGGATTTTTTGATATCATCTAGTAGAATTTTGAGGGATCCGAGCGGATTTCCCGCAACACGCATCCATTTTTCGAATAAAATATGATTATTTTCGTCAAGAAGGGCGGTTTTCAGGGATATTGATCCAAGATCCAGTCCAAGATTTAATCTCTTTTTATTCATCGGTGCGCGATTGCTATCAACATGAAAGCTTTACAGCAAAGAGATTTTTTGGAGCAAAAGAGAAGATTTTAAGGAAAAAGATCCTCATTTCTAACGGAGGATTCTTTTTATTGCATAAAAGGGGGTAGTTGGTAATATTCCGTGTTCTTAACTCATTAACAATACAGGGTTTTTGCACCAGCCTTCTTTTATGCCTTTTAGGGGATAGGGGGAATCTTGAAGCTGACCGGACGCGGCATTTCGTTATCTTCGGTGGTTGTTGCTTGTCTTCTTTTTGCGGCAACCGCACAGGCCAGTCCGCTGGACGAGGGGTATGCGATGGAGCGAAGCGGCAACCTCGAGGGGGCGGCCAAATTCTTCTGCGGATATTCCCAGACGAATTTATCGGATAAAAAATGGGCGCCGGAGTCACTTGTCAAATGCGCCAGGCTCCTGGATTCACTCGCGGATAGTTTTACCGAGCGCGCCGAGAAAAAATGTTATTGGAGTGGCGGCGGCGATCCGACCTGCATGCAGCGGGAGGCGGCGGCTTTAAACTCTCAGTATGGTCCCGGTTCTTTCGAATATGTTCATGCCATCGTCTATATTCCATACACAGGTGTTCATTATAAAACCTTGATGAGCAAGTACCCGGGCAGCAAATACGCACAGGAGGCCGATTTTTATCTCCTCCTGAGGGAGCTCGTGGGGCATCCTGATAATGTCTTTCCCCGGGTGAAGGCCTATCTGGCGCGTCATCCAAAAGGCGAATGGCACAGGAAGGGGCTTCTGCTCTGGGCTCGCGTCAACGAGGACGTCTGGTACGTGCACAGGAAGTGGAGTTGGGTGCTCTTTAACTATCAGATATCTCCGGAGGAACTCCTGATCAGGTCTGAGCCCTATCGCCAGGAGGCGCTGAGAACATACAAGATTCTGATGAAGGATTCGAATACCTTCGAAGGGCAGGCCGCGGCGCGTGAATACGCGGTCTTGAATGATAATCGGGATGATTCTGTCGTATACAGCATAGTGAACGATTCAAGCCCCGGCACGCTTGCTGCTTGGGGGATAGAGGCTCCTCGGCCGCAGAGGCCCGCCGAGGGAACCTCTGTTCCCCAGAGTCAGATTCCGCAGATTTCAAGTCCGAAGGGAACCGCTGCCCCATCTGCAACGCCCGGAGATGGCAGGGCCTACCGGAAGGCCCCTTCTGTCCCAAAGAGATGGGACTGAGTTTGGCGCTCCTCATCCTCGTTCCGCGAATCCTTTCGCAATGACGGCGGTTGTCGTGTATATGTGGGGGCTGGATGATCGAACAGGTTACATTTTATTTTTTGGCAGGAATTGCAGTGATTCTCTCCCTCATCCTGATCACTCGCACCAGGGCTTTGACCGCCGCGATATTTTTTTCGGTTCTTTCCGTCCTCTACGGCATACTTATGGTGGTGCTTGCTTGTTACATCGAGGCTTCGCTGTTCATTCTGCTGATAGCTATAGGGGTCGCGTTTATGTTCGTATATGCCTCTGTTAAGCTCAACATCTACGAGGAGCAGAGGCGCATCATGAAATTTTTTTCAATAACCGCATCAGTTGCTATAATGTGCATGTCCATCGTTGTCATTGTTGCGATAGCAAAACCCCCTTACATAGAGCTTCCTGAAGCGGGCGATTACTTTACCTCGGCATCCTCCCTTACAGAGTCGCTTTTGGGAGAAAGATTTTTTGAAATAGAAGCAGCAACTCTTATGATTTTTGTATCAGGATTGTGCGCCCGCTATCTGTCTTCGGGGTCAAGAAGGCATAAAGAGGACGGAGGCGCGCTATGATAAGTCTCCAGCATTATCTTATACTCAGCCTGGTTTTGTTTTCGATTGGTGCGATAGGGGCGGTGGCAAGGAGAAATATCCTTATCGTTATGGTCTCTATAGCTACCATGTTTTGCGCATCGATTCTTGCAATCATATCTTTTGCAAGGTGGAACCTACTTCCTTCCGGGAGGGGAATAGTCATCGTTCTGATGGCTTTGGGAGCAGCCATGATTTTAGCAGGATTTTCCATTGTCGCAGCAATCAATGCAAGGACCGGAAGCATTTATTCGGACAGATTTAATCTTTTAAAGGGCTAGCATGCTGGATCTGATTTACAGGAGCATATCACTCCAGGAGCTGATTTGGCTCATAGCGGTCGCTCCGCTTTTTTCCGCATTTGTGAATGCGATAATCTCAGCTGTTACCGCCGGGAGTGAAGTTGCAAAATATAGGGAGTGGTCGGCGCTTTTTGGAGTGATAGCCTCGGCCATCTCCTTTGCAGGGGCGGTTGTTCTCTTTTTCACCATCACCGCTTTCGAAGCGGGCGATCCAGCTGTGATAACGGGACCGCTCTACAGATGGATAGTGTCGGACGAAGTAGTGATCGATCTTTCGCTGAAAATAGACCAGCTTTCTATGGTCATGTCCCTTTTGATATCCGGGCTTGGTTTGCTCACTTCCATATATTCGATAGGGTACATGTGGAAAAATTCGGGTTTTGCCAGGTACTTCGCTCTTCTTGGGATCTTTCTTTTTGCCATGATGCTCCTCGTCCTTGCTGACAACCTGGCCTTCATGTTCATCGGTTGGAGTGCTGCCGGAATCGTCTCGTCGTTTCTTGTAGGGCTGGATTTTTTTGACAGGTCTAAGAGGGTGGTGGCCGTTAAGACCTTCGCATGGAACTCCTTTTCAGATGTCTTGCTTCTGGCTGGAATTTTTCTCGTATATGGCGTTATGAGCGCCGGCGATGTGGATCCTAAAATAGGGATTTTCAGCTTCGAGAGTATGGAACGCCATGCGTTTTACTTTCTTCCGGTTGCTACGACAGTTTCTATTTTGATGTTTGCGGCCTGCGCAATAAAGTCGGCTCAGCTTCCATTCCATACCTGGCTTCTGGATTCTATGAAGGGGCCGACTCCGATATCCGGGCTGGCACATTCGGCGGTGATGGTATGCGCTGGAGCTTACCTGATGGTGAGGCTCAACTTCATCCTGGTGATGTCTGGATCAGCCATGTCTGTGATATACATCTTTGGAATAGTTGCCGCCCTATGCGCAGCGGTCTTTGCTGTAGGACAGCGCGATATTAAAAAACTTCTGGCTTATTCCACTATATCGCAGATCGGGCTGATATTCACATCGATAGGTGTAGGCGCTTTTTCAGCTGCGGTATTTCATCTTGTTGCGCATTCCATATTCAAGCTGTTGCTCTTTTTCTCTGCTGGCAGCGCGATATATGCCCTCGGCGGAGAAAGGGATCTCATGAAGATGGGCGGACTCAAGCGCATTATGCCGCTTACCGCCTGGACCTTTGTGATAGGCGCGGTTGCACTCGCAGGAATTTTTCCAGCCAGCGGTTTTTTCAGCAGGGATGCCATACTATGGCAGCTCTACGAAAGAGACCACCTCGGGATATGGTTTGCAGGCTTTGCCGTTGTCGGAATCACTTCGTTCTACATATTTCGCGCGGTTGGGGCGATCTTCTTCGGCGAACCCAATTTTGAATTCGATCAGTACAAGAAAATCTCGGAATCTCCTGTTTCGATGATAATACCAATGATGATTCTCGCCACCCTGACGATATTCGGTGGTTTTATTGGAGCTTCAAAATCTTTTGGAGGAGGGGACTATTTCGGTAGATGGATAGGTGCGTTGATCGCAGATGAAGTCAGCCGTGCGCCTGCCGCAGCTTCTCGATCTATGGAGCTCATCCTTACAGTTGCTACGATGATATGGTCCGCACATTTTTCAATACTCAGCTGGGTCATATATGCTCAGAAGAGGGATTGGCCAGGCAGGATAACCTCCAGGCTTGGGCCTATCCATGCCCTCGTCGCAAACGGTTTCTATTTCGATGCGCTTTATGAGAGAATTTTCGCCAGAGGGACCATATGGGTTTCGAAAAAAGTTATAGATGAATACCTCGATAGAAAAATCGTCGATGGAGTGCTAGTGGGTGGAATTTCAAAGTTGGTGTGGATGATTGGCATCGTCGCATCGATTATGGGGAACGGGCTCGTTCAGAGATATCTGCTCTATTTTTTGATTGGTGCCGCCGTAGCGGCAGGATACTTGGCGCTATAAATGGATATTTTAAACGATCACATACTGAGTCTAACTGTGCTCGCTCCTATTTTAGGGGCGGCGCTTATAGCGCTTTTGCCGATAAGATCGCGTGCGCTGGCCAGATGGTTGGCCTCAGTTTTTTCTGGGGTATCCTTTCTTTTGGCCTCTGTCATTTTTACTCTGATAGATAAAAGTGGCGAATTTGATTTTCAGGAGCTGATGAGCTGGATTCCGGGCCTCGGTATCAGTTACCACGTTGGGGCAGATGGCGCATCGGCTGCTCTTCTTCTTACCTCTTCAGTGGTTTTAGCTGCGACCCTGTTTGCATCTTTCAGGGAGGAGATAGCGGAGTATAAATTTTTCTATTCGATGATACTGTTGAGCGCTGCCGGAGCGATGGGATTTTTCATATCGATGAATCTCTATCTGATGATCCTTTTCTACGCCTTGGCCATTTTTCCTGTTTTTATGCTGATTGGGATGGGCAGTAGAAAAAAGGGTGCACGAGCTGCAGTTAAGTTTGTATTATTCATGTCCTCCAGCGTTTCACTTCTTTTTGTAGGCACTGCTGCTGTTTCAGCGATCGGGGGATCTTCCGAAATTCTCGACATATATTCTCACAGATTCAGCGCACATGAACAGCTGTTCTTTTTTATGATTTTTGCGGCCGGATTTGGGATAGCTGTTCCCCTGATCCTTCTTCACTCGTGGCTTTCAGATTCCGTTGAAGAAGGCCCGATCGCGGCTGGAATTTTAATTTGCGCCATAGTGGTCAAGATGGGCGCGTACGGATTTTTCAGGCTGGTGCTGCCGGCTTTTCCAGCAGCGACGCTTCATTATAACACGCCGATCCTCGTGATAGCTGCGTCAGGGGTCGTGGGTGGGTTTTTTATTGCCATCGCCCAGAAAGAAATAAAGAGGCTGATCGCATTTTCTACCGTCGCATATATGGGGGTAGCGCTCATAGGTCTTTTCGCGGCGAATCGGATGTCGGTGACCGGATCTATATTGCACATGGTCAATCATGGGTTCGCTGTTTCTGCGATATTCGCACTCTTATCCGTTTTTTGTGCCAGGGGATCCGACACGGATTTGCATTGCCTCTGCCGCATGTCATGCAGGATGCCTGTCTTGTCGGTCCTTTTGGTTTTTTCGTTCGTAGCTTACGCGGGTGTACCATTTTTGAATATGTTCCCAGGTGAGTTCCTGATATTTCTCGGTGCTTTCCAGAACTCAACCTGTTTCGCCATAATAGGGATGCTTGGGTTGGCTGTGGCCGCAGCCCTTATGATATGGACCGCGGCAAGATCGGTATGCGTCAAGGTTTCCAATGAAGAGTTGGGTACGATATCGCCGGTGAGAGCTGGAGAGATGGTGGCCCTGATCGTAATGTCATCCGCAATAGTGCTTTCAGGCCTCTTCCCCGATTTTATAATTTCAAGGGTCGCTGGTTCCGCAGGTGCATTCGTGAAGCTTGCGAACAGGGTGGAGATGATAATTCCGGCCTCCGAGCTTGGCTATACAACTGAGTCGGGTGCGTCGGACGCATTACGGAGAGAGTGAAATTATGCAGGGACAATTGTGCAATATAGACTGGCTGCTGATGGCGAAAATCTTTTCGCCGTTGCTGGTTTTGATTTTAGCTGCTGTCATACTCCTGATCAAGGACGCGATACCATCGGATTCAGATGAGGAAGCAGGTGATTCATTTGCGCTGGTGATATTATCTGCGGCGCTTCTTGCAGCATTTTCCCTTTCATGGATGATGTGGCCGACCGCAGATGATCTTGTCTTCGGCCCGTTTTCCGTAGGTAAATCCTGTCTTGCGATATGGATGATAATCTTCATAGTGACCGGAATTTCTGCCCTTACCGCACTGCCGTCAAAGGTGGCGATAAGGAGAGAGGCCGACTCCTACTTTGCATTTATTCTGATCGCGGCAGCGTCATATTGTTTGGCGGTATCCTCAAACGACATACTCATGATTTTTGTTTCCATGGAAATAGCCGGAGTTTCTTCCTATGCCACGGTTGCCGCGCGAAGTGATAACTCATACTCCCTCGAAGGGGCCCTCAAATATTTCATTTCAGCCGCCTTTGCAGCTGCATTTTTTATGATGGGGATGGCATTCATATTTGGCAGCGTCGCGAGCCTTGCGCTGGGCGAGATAGAGGCCAACTCGAAATTTATAACAGACCCTTCTACGAAGTCTTTTTTCATGTTCGGCGCAGCGATGGCGGTTTCATATTTTGGATTCAAGATCGCGGCTTTTCCGTTTCACGCATGGATGCCCGATGCGGTGGAGGGCGCTCCAGTGCCGGGTGCGTCTTTCATCACTACCGTTGGAAAGATGGTGCCAGTGATCATCCTTGCTAAACTGGCGATCGCGATATCTCCATCCTACGATCCGGTATGGCACCATCTTCTTTTTGGGATTTCAGCTGCAACGATGATATTCGGTGCGGTGGTGGCGCTTCGACAGGAAAATCTCAAGAGGATGCTTGCGTACGCATCGATTTCGCAGGGAGGGTATATGTTGGCTGTTATTCCCTCCATGGTCTTTGACCCCGCCGCTGCGATGAAAGGGATGGTTTTCTACGCCGCTGCATTTGGAATCGCAACAGCTGGAGCCTTTGCAGCGGTCGCCGCTCTTTTACCGGGTTCCGATGTGACGGCCGATATCGGGAGGCTTTCAGGGAGCTCCCAAAGAAGCCCATTTCTTTCCGCATCATTCGCCATTTTGCTTTTTTCTCTGGCGGGCATTCCGATGACCGTTGGATTTGCAGGGCGATATTATCTTTTCAGAACGATATTGACCGGAGGGGATATTTTGCTCGGATTCGTCGCGGCAGTCGTATCGGTGATTTCGATAGCATTTTATGTAAAACCAGTGATGGCGATCTATTTCACAAAGCAGGAAGGCGATATCCGGTCCGACGGAGAAGCGATATATGCAGGTGCGGCTGTGATATCGGCCTTGGCGATAGCCCTGGCCGCCTCGCTTTTGCTGGGCATCCTCCCTGGGAACCTGCTAGAGTTTATCAACGCCTCTTTTTAGGTCAAAAGAGGTCCTCTGCCTCTGGACAGCGCGCCCTTATTTGATATAACATCCTCCTCATGGCGGGCAAAAACGACACTTTCGACATTCCCACTGGCCTCGATGATTTTTTCACCGAGGCTACGGACAAGGGGGAGGTCGTGGGAGCGTGGGGTTTTAACCCGGATGTCGATTTTACATCGATGGGGCATGAGGAGACGAACGTCTGGTTTTTCGAGCAGGTTTTTAATTTCCTCAGGGCTTTTTTCGGCGTCGTGATGCCGGACAACATGGAGATCACGACATACAACGCATCCAGGCAGATCAGGCGTGACAATCTCAATCAGATGACCTTCCTCGATGAACTCATGCTCATCATGAAGGGGCTAACCGAGCCAATCTGGTGCATCAAGCTGAACCTGAATATAGTGGGTTTTTTGCGCACGGAGCGGGATCCCGACAAACAGATAAGGCTGCAAATACAGGAGCCCGCTACATTCGTAGTATGGGGAGGGCCTGATGAAACAGGATTTCAGATCTTCTCCATGGGGTATCGGCTTTTTTCAGAACAGAAGATAAAGGGCGAACATTCGCTTCTATGGTCGGTCAACCAACCTCTGCTAGAGAGGGCCCTTCAAAAATGGGAGCGACAGAGCCGCCATATAATAGATGTCATCGAGAGTAATTCGAAGGACCTCTCCCTGAGCAGGCGCGGGTTTGCAAGGCCAGCTCCATCATTTGCTCGTCCAAAACCTAAGCCGAAGGAGACCGGCCCCATTCAGGATTCCATCCCCGATCTGGACGACCTGCTGCTGTAATTATTTTATCCGGGATCCTATAGCCACATCCCTGAGTGGCGTAAGTATGGAAACGGTATTTTCATCCGATGCCGCCAGGAGCATGCCGTTGGATTCTATTCCGCGCAGCTTGGCAGGTTTGAGGTTGGTTACTACGACTATCTTTTTCCCGATAAGTTCTTCAGGCGAATAGTGCTTCGCTATTCCGGCGACTATCTGGCGCTTCTCGCTGCCGATATCTATGATGAGTTTCAAAAGTTTGTCTGCCCCCTCGACCTTTTCGGCCCCAATTACGGCGGCTACTTTCAATTCTACCTTGGCAAAATCCTGGATATCCAGGAGCTGAACTATATTCCCCGATGCCATTTCCATCTTCTTCTCCTTCTTGGGCGACTCTGTCTTTTTTGCTTCCGGTTTATCCTTTTTTTCCTCTTCTTCTATTCTGGGGAATAGGCCGTTTGCTTTTTTAGCAGTTATTTTTTTGTCGATATTTCCCCAGGGCGATTTCAGGGATGCGGCGCCCTGTTCGGCCAGATCACCGAAGATTTCGAATCCCATGTCAGACCATATTTTTTCAGCCGTCGAAGGCATGAAGGGGAAAAGCGCTGTGGCAACTACGCGTATTGCGGAGGCGAGCTCCCACAGTATCGTGTTTATGCGATCTTTTTTATTTTTCTTCGCGAGCTCCCAAGGTTTGTTTTCATTGACGTGCCTGTCTGCCGAAGCGACGAGCTCCCAGATATTTGCAAGGGCATGATGGAACTCAACTTCTCCGTTCAGGTGATTTAGGTTTGAGGAAAATTTTTCAAATAATCCGTTTGCCGCCGAAGCTATTTCAGATGATGGATCAATCTTCGAAGGAGGGTCGATTATGCAATCCTGATAACGCGCGGCCATCCCGATGGTTCTTGCAACAAGATTCCCTAT
>Ga0255345_1000236_pt1:0-42500 | contig 96947 bp, 85 predicted proteins | sample wastewater_treat_6_FD_192415 | JGI IMG/M metagenome (GOLD analysis project Ga0255345, IMG submission 192415) | Wastewater microbial communities from Lulu Island WWTP, Vancouver, Canada - plant20 | ecosystem: Engineered > WWTP > Wastewater > Unclassified | place: Canada: Vancouver...
TTTATAAGCGGGGTCGAAAAACGGGCACTGGACTGCCCTCTTGGTTACCGGATCGACCAGGGTTGTCGTGCCATCGTCGTTTTCCTGAACTATGTACGACCCGGCCTGGAAGGGTTTTCCTATCCAGCCGTCATTGTTGAGATCTTTGCCGTTTACAAGCTCGTTTTTATAGTTGGCGTCGAGGGTCATTTCCATCTTCTTGGTGTTTTCGATCTCCTGATTTCCACGGCCTATCGCCGCATTCACCAATTCCATGCGTTTGCTGATAAGCGCAATTTCAGAGGCGCCGAGCGTCCCGGAGTCGAGGGCCTGCTTGTAGGAGGCCTTAAGAGTTTCCATGTCGGAGATGAATTTTTCGTATTTCGCCTTTGCAATATCCAAATAGGCAACCGCCCTTTCATCCTTGGCTAAAAGATCGTTGAGGGTAGGCGGGGCGCTTGCGAGCCAGTCCAGCGAATCGGCGCTGGGATCGGATGAAACCTGACCGTTGCTGATATCGCCGCATGTGTAGTCGTCCAAGGGGTTGGAATTCCCCGTGAAGGCGGTGGATCCGCTTCCGTCAGCCGAATATTCGCCACCAAAGGCGTTTTCAAAATAATCGATCGTCGACTGGTCCGCCTCAGCAGTTTTAGAGGCCGACTTGTTCTTATCAGCCTCTATTCGATGCGCTTTGAAAGTTCTGAGATCATTTATATGCATAGTAACCTCACAGTCTTTTTGCCGAGGCAATATATTGCAAATATCTTGCCAAAACCGGAGTTTTCCTTACCTAACTAACATATTGAAAATAAAAGAACTTTTTATAAAAAAGATATCAGACTCTATAAGCATGATCGCATCTTGTGGAGTTTAAACCAGTAAATGGGGGTAGCAGTCCTCAGTGATAAATCAGGATCATTCCTCTTCATCTTTGGCTCTGGCATCGGCTATTTCCGCGCTGTAATAGACCTTGGATAGTTCAAGCTGTTTTACGCAGTCCGCAAGGGTGTTTTTGAGCTCTGCCAAGTGGGCATGCACATCGGGGATTAGAGATGCTGGGAGCTGGCTCATATTTTCGGGTTTTAAAAGCTTTTTCGCCTCATAGATGTGCGATTCTATGACCTTTTTAAGGGCGGAATATCTTTCGACCACCGCCGACATGTTCTTGCCCTCCGTCAGCACCAAAATTTCTCTTTGAAAATTAGGTACATATGGAAGAGTGTGCTCCACGTACTGATCCGGTATCACCAGGCCGTCCAGAATTTCGGCGATTGCATCTTCCCTTGTTATCGTGGGGCCGGAGGAGGAGGCAGTTTTGCCGGATACGAGTGTTTTATACCCCTCCTGTGTCATTTTTTCATATTTATCCAGCTTCGTGGTTTGAATCGAGCGGGCTTTTCCCCCATCTCTCTCCTCAACTCTGTTTCGAAACTCATTCCGGTGGACTATTGAAACTTTAGTTTTTAATCCTGCGCTCATAGTAGTTCTCCAATCAGCAGAGCTTTATTATCTCCTCAAGATCGGCCAGGGCCCTATCGATTTCTTCTTTTATGGGTGCGGCCTCCGACTTATTCAAATAACCTTGTAATTCTAAGATCTTAAAGAGTTCCCTCTTACTTTGAAGGGATTCGTAGAGATCTGTCGCTTCCTCCCTTTTCACCTCCGGGGGTGGCGGAGCCTTTGTATCGGCTGGGGCTGAAATAGATCTCTCATCCGATTGGATGGGAAGGAGCTTGTTCGCTCTTATCTCTGTATCCTTCATCTCTTGATCCTCCGGGGGAGTCGTATCCCCGCGTGAGAGGTATGCAAATAGGCTGCCATAAATGACATAGGTAATAAAATCCTTATTAGTTGAGATGTTATCATGGCTATCTAATGTATTAAGTTAAGCTTTAAATGGTTGGAAAGGGTGCTTTTGGCCACAAACTGAGGGAGAAAGTCATCAGGGTACGAGCTTGGAAGCGAGTTCCCTGAGTTTTTTTATCTGACCTAATAACTTATCGAGCTGTTCGATATCTTCGACAGACCTCGTTCTTTTGCGTTTTTTCGGTCGCGCTATGGAGAGGGCCTGCTGCGTGAGCCTGTCCACCTCTTTGATTATTTCCGATGGTGTAGGGGAGGCGCTCTTCTTTGCCCCGTGATAGGATCTCCGTTTCTTGTGATGCCGCCTACCGCTTGTGGAAAAATGTTTTTTAAGGACGATATGCAGATTTTCTAGGGTCTCCCTCGTCTTCGAAAGATACTCAACCGCTCCCTGCTTGATTATCTCGGCTGCGAACTTTTCATCCCCCATGCCGCTGATGACTATTATCGGAGTCTCCGCGGCGATTTGAACGATTTTTGGGAGATGGATCGTTATCTGACTTCCTGACAGCATACCCGCTGTGATGATTATGTCGTAGGCCGATTGCCCGAGAAAATCGAGGGCGTCTTCTATCGAGTCAACCGCGTTTATGATAATCGGGGAAAAATGCCGATCGAGGACCTCGGTTATGAGCTCGGCATGATGAGGATTTTCCTCAACTATTAAAACGTAACGGGGTCTTCCGAGACTCCTCGAGTTCATCTGAACCTCGATGGTGTTAGATGTTGAGCATGTTTTTCAGCGCTTCTACCTTGTCGGTTCTTTCCCAAGTGAAATCCGGGTCATTCCTGCCGAAGTGACCGTAAGCCGATGTCTTGCTGTAAATCGGGCGCAGAAGATCAAGGTGCTTGATGATGCCTGCGGGCTTCATCGGGAATATCTCTTTGATCGCCACGAGTATTTTCTCGGGATCGACTTTGCAGGTGCTAAAACCGTTGAGCATCACGGAGACCGGTTCCGGATATCCTATCGCATAGGCTATCTGAATTTCGCAGCGGTCGACGGCGCCGGACGCTACGACGTTTTTCGCGATATAACGTGCCATATAAGATGCGCTACGGTCGACTTTCGATGGATCTTTTCCCGAGAATGCGCCGCCGCCATGGCTCCCCTGTCCGCCATAGGTATCGACTATGATCTTTCTGCCGGTCAGCCCGCAGTCGGCATGGGGACCGCCGCGCACGAAAGAACCTGTCGGGTTTATCAAATAGCGGGTACTGCTGTCCAAAAGATTTGTGGGAAGAACCGTACGAACGACCTTTTCGATCAGCGTTTTTTCTATTTCCTCGTGTGAGACGTCGGGCTTGTGCTGGGTCGATAGAACGATCGTGTCTATGTGAGTAGGGCGGTTGTTTTCATATTTTATCGTCACCTGCGATTTTCCGTCCGGGCGAAGAAATTCGATCTCTTTGTTCTTGCGCGCCTCGGCCAGGCGCTTGGTCAGGCGATGAGCGAAGACCAGAGGCATCGGCATCATCTCTTCGGTTTCGTTTGTCGCGAATCCGAACATGAGTCCCTGATCGCCAGCGCCCTGTTCCTTGAATATACCTTTGCCTTCGCTTACTCCCATATCGATGTCGGGGGACTGGCGATCGAGGGAAATTACGACTCCGCAGGTTTCCCAGTCGAAGCCCATCGAGTGATGGCAATAGCCGATGTCGCGGATGGCATCTCTGACCACATCCGGATAATCGATTCTGGCAGTCGTGGTGATTTCGCCGGCGACCATCGCCAAGCCTGTCGTGACGAGGGTTTCGCACGCGACGCGGGCGTTTTTATCCTTTTCCAAAATAGCATCCAAGATGGAGTCGGATATCCTGTCGGCCACCTTGTCCGGGTGCCCTTCGGTTACCGATTCTGAGGTAAAAAGATATGATTTCATTGACATTTTTGTACTTCCTTTCCGCTTTGGGCTGCCGAAAAAAATTGGCGAACTATAAGCAGAGCGCATCCAGGCTGTCAAGGAGGATTTAGCGGCTAACGTTTTGATCTTTTTAAACATTTCGGATCCTAATTACAACTTTTCATCTGAATCTCAGCTGCCGACTATCTGCAGTTTTTTCACTTCTCCGGGCAGGATTTCGCTCGTGTGCCTCTTTAGATATTTCAGGACCTCATCGCCGGTTGAAAGGGTGAGAATTTTTGGAACGAGCTTTTCCAGCTGGGACTTCGATATCGACCTCAGGATCTTTTTCACCCTGGGTATGGAGATGGGATTCATAGAAAGCGAGTCCAGTTCCATCCCCACCATCAGGCTTATGGCAAGAGGATCTCCGGCGAGTTCTCCGCACAGGGAAACTGGTATTCCGGCTTTTTTTGCGGCGCGAACGGTTTTCTGTATCATCCTGAGGACTGCCGGATGGAATGGGTTGTACAGATGTGATACATGCTCGTTTATGCGATCGATTGCGAGGCTGTACTGCACTAGGTCGTTCGTTCCTATTGAAAAGAAATCGACCTCTTTGGCCATTTCGTTGGCCATCATCACGGCTGATGGGATCTCGATCATGATGCCTATCGGGATATTTTTTTCGTAGGGGATCTTATGTTTGTCGAGATCGGCTTTAACCTCGTTGATAATCTCCTTCGACCGAATTATCTCCTCTACGCTGCTTATCATGGGGAGCAGGATCTTCAAATTTCCATATCTGGATGCGCGAAGCAGGGCGCGCAGCTGGGCTTTAAAAATTGGAATTTCTTTTAGACAAAGCCTTATGGCTCTAAACCCCAGCGCCGGGTTAGCCTGCAGGTCATATCTCTGGCCAAGAGGCATTTTATCGCCGCCGAGATCTATCGTCCTTATGGTGACCGGTCGTGGGGCCAGCCTTTCGAGCACTTCGACATAATTTTTAAACTGTTCCTCTTCAGAGGGTTCGTCGAGTCTGTTCAGAAAAAGATACTCTGTTCTATAGAGGCCGATTCCTTCTGCGCCGTGATTGATCAGTGAGGATATCTCTTCGACGAGCTCCATGTTCCCTTCGATGTGGATCTTGAATCCATCTTTGGTTGAGCCGGGGAGATGGGTGTCTTGCATCAGTATCTGTTCTATCGCCAGATAATTTTCCTGTGTTGAAACGTAGTGATCGCGCTCCTTCGCAGAGGGTGAGGCTATCGCTATCCCTTTCATTCCATCCACGATGACGACCTCACCATCAAGCACTTCATCGAAAACACCCTTGATTCCGAACAGAGCTGGGATATCAAGCGCCTTTGATATGATAGCGGTGTGCGAGGTTTCTCCGCCGCCCTCCATGAGGAAGCCCTTCACTTTTTCCTTGGCGAGATTTGCGACCTCGGCGGGGGAGAGATCTTGAACTATGAGGATCAGGTCGCCGTCGGGGAGCTCCGAAAGTGAAATGTTTGTTTCCCCCATCAGGTTGTCCATTATCCTACGTCCGACATAATCTATGTCATGTTGTCTTTCTCTGAAATAAATTTCATCGACGTTTAGAAATGAGAGCTTGAGGTTCGCCAGCGTTTTATCTAGCGCCCATTCGGCATTGATTTTATATTCGCGGATGTTGTTTATGACCGACTGAACGAGCATGTCATCCTGCAGAAACATGCGGTGAGATTCCAGGATTTTTATCTGATCATGCCCCTGGAATTTGCACATCTTTCCCTGTATCGCCTCCAGCTGTTCGCGAGATTTTCTCAAGGAGTTTTTGAAGCGGATGACCTCTTCTTCGACGGACTGATTCTTGATCCAGTATCTGATGTAGGGAATGCTGCGACTTTGCAATCTGAAAGCTTTGCCGATGGCTATGCCAGGGGAAGTAGCAACCGATCTGAACTTGCGTGTTTTCATCGGTTTCCCCTGTATTATTCTTCCCCGAACTTGTTTTCTATGAGGTTGTGGAGCGCTTCGAGCGCTTCCTTCGAGTCGTGTCCCTTTGCGGTTACCGCGATCTTTGTTCCCTTGGAGGCGGCGAGCATCAGGACCCCCATGATGCTTTTACCATTCACCTTCATTTCATCTTTCTGGACCAATATTTCAGATGAATACCTGTTCGCTATTTTTACGAACGCGGCGGCGGCTCTGGCGTGTAAACCCAGTTTGTTTTTGATCTCGAATACCTGTGTCATTGGTTCATCCTATCTGTCGGTTTTTGTTCCGGCCTCGGTTCTTTTGAAGCCGCTCAATACGTTGCTTGCTATGACTATGTTTCGCTGTCCGTACTGGTGTATGAAATGCACCGTATCGTCGAAACCTGCGTCTTCCCTCGCTGCGGCCAGTTTTATGAGCATGGGCATGTTGAATCCTGATATGACCTCGATGCGGTGCGGTTCGAGAAAGGAGAGGCATATGTTGGAAGGAGTTCCTCCAAACATGTCAGTGAGTATCAGAATGCCGTTGTCTGTATCCACCGACTGTATTGCGTCGGCGATCTGTTTGCGTATGAGTTCAGGCGGGTTATCGGATTCCACTGACACGCTGCACATATTGGTCGCTTCGGGAATTATCCTCTTTGTTGCGCTGACCATCTCGCGGCCTATATTTCCATGAGATACCACCACTACGCCTATCATATCACTCCAATTCCCCCCATATCTTCTTCCCCTGACTTTCCATCATTATGTGTTCAGAAAGTTTTTCCTGAAATTTTTGTGCCGAGTGATGGCCGCCCAATTTTAGCAGGAGATTTCTGGCGGCTACTTCTATTATTGCTGAGAGATGTCTTCCGGGGCGGACCGGTATCTGAACTAGCGGCAGCGATACGTTGAGGATCGTGTAACGCTGCTCGTCTATCCCCAGCCTGTCGTATTCTATTTCGGGATTCCACTCAGTGAGCTCAATCACCATTTCGATGTATTTCTTGTCTCTGACAGCGGAGATCCCAAAAAGGTCTCTGATGTTGATTATGCCGAGGCCCCTTATTTCCATGTGATACTTTATTATTTCCGACCCTGAACCGTACAGGCTGGAAGGGGGGCGTTTTCTTATGTTGATGACGTCGTCGGCGACCAGCCTGTGACCGCGTAATATCAAATCCAGTGCGCATTCGCTTTTGCCGATGCCGCTTTTCCCAACTATCAGCACACCGATTCCAAAGATGTCCAGCAAAACACCGTGCATGCAGGAAGTAGCAGCGAGGCTTTCTTCCATGAATCGGGTTATCCTGTTCACGAATGTGGATGTCAGAAGCTTCGTTTTAATGAGAGGGATCTGCTGCTTGCGGCAGAATTCTTTCAGTAGGGGTTGCGGGCTGGCTCCCCTGGTTATAATGATGCAGGCGATGTCGATGCCGCGCATGGCGGCGAGGACCTTCTTTAATTTTTGAGGGGAGAGGCTGTTCAGATAATCCATCTCGGCGCGTCCAAAGATCTGGATTCTTCCCGGATGCAGGTTGGAGCTATCCCCTGTCAGTGCTAACCCCGGTTTTTGAATTCTCGGAATGACCAGCTTTTTGCCAAGTCCGCCCTTGCCGGTTATCAGCTCCATGTGGAGCCTGTGCTTTGTGTCCTTCAGCAAATTGATTACCGGGATATTAAGCATCAGATGTTCTTATCCTCATCCACTAGTAGTTTATACATTTCACTTCCATCGGAGGCATCGAGCAGGGCTTTGCGAATATGCTCTTCTTTAAGCAGCCTCGAAAGACGGGCGAGAACCTTGAGGTGGTGTCCGGCGGCGAATTCAGGCGCTAGAAGAACGAAAAATATTTGTGCGGGTTTTCCATCGTGGGAATCGAACTCTATTCCGCTGGGCTTGGTGCCGCATGCTACTACTATTTTATCCAGTCCGGGAACTTTTCCGTGCGGGATCGCTATTCCGTCCTGGATACCGGTGCTTCCAAGCCTTTCCCTATCCATTAGAATTTCGGCGACCTTCGCCGCGTCGAGGGAAGGGACTATGCTGGATATATTCTCCGAAAGCTCGTTGATAACTTCGGGCTTCGTATTGGAGTTGAGCCCCGGCCAAAACATTTCAGGACGGAGCGCCTCGACTAAATGCATAGGCTATCACCTTGTTTTAAAACAGTTTTGAATGGGGCTAGCTATCGCAGATACCCTTAAAAAGCAAGCCGTTTCTGGGTAGTGGTCATTTCCCTTTGCGGCGCGTGACACGCTCTTTGTCCTTGCTGAGCTGGCTTTCTAGGCGGTGAATCGCCCCCTCGACGGAGGCGTACATATCGGAGCTTGTTTCGGTACCAAAGTACCTCTTTCCTTTTACGTTGAGCGTGACCTCAGCCAGGTGTCTGGGACCCTCCACCTTGAAGACCATGTGAGCGATGGCGTTCTGGTTGACTAAGTATTTGCCGATTTTTTTGAGCTTTTTAAGGGTGTGCTCCTTCAGCGCTTCGGTTGAATCCATATTTCTGAAAGTGAATGTCGTTTCAAGTGGCGTCATGGTAAGTTCCTCCTGGGTCAGTCCCGCATTCTTCTTCTGGAAGAGGGGAGTATGCGAAGCATCTCTCTGTATTTGGCAACCGTTCTGCGGGCTATGTCGATATTTTTCTGTTTAAGAAGGTCGACGAGCTGTCTGTCGGATAGGGGTTTTTTGGGGTTTTCCGCCTCGATGAATTTTTTGATCATCAGCTTTACCGCTTCGGAAGCGACCCCTTCGCCATCGATGTTGTTTATTCCGCTGTTGAAGAAAAACTTGAGTTCGAAGATCCCGCGTGGGGTGTGCATGAATTTATTCGTTGTGACGCGACTTATGGTGGATTCATGCATTTCAACATCTTCAGCGACGTCCCTTAAAACCAGGGGCTTGAGGTGCGCGACTCCCTTATCGAAGAACTCACGCTGGAATTTAACTATGCTGTGAGAAACCCTATACAGGGTGCGTTGACGCTGGTGTATGCTTTTGATCAGCCACATGGCTGCGCGCATTCTCTCCTGAATGTATTCCTTGGTATGCTGACCGACATTGGATCCCTTCATTAGGGCTCGCCGATAAAAGTTGCTGACGCGAAGTTTCGGCATGCCATCCTCATTGAGCGTGACGAGATACTCGTCGCCGATTTTTTTTACGTACACGTCAGGAACTATGTAGTGTGCCGCGTTTTCAGCGAAGGGGCGTCCGGGCTTGGGTTCCAGCTCGGAGATTATGCGTGCCAAAGTTTTTACCTTATCCAGCTCGATCGAGAGTTTTTTGGCAATGGCGGAATAATCGTGTTTTTCCAACTCATGAAGATGATTCGATATCATCTTCATGAGGTGCTCGTCATCGTGCCCCAGCATCTTTAACTGGATGAGCAGGCATTCTTTAAGATCCCTTGCAGCGACGCCGCTTGGGTCGAACTCCTGGATTTTCTTAAGAACTGGCAATACCTGCTCAGGAGATGAGTTGGACTTGGAAGCGATCTCTTCGATCGTAGCCTGAAGATAACCATCGTCGTTTATGTTGCCTATGATCTCCGTTCCGATCAGCCGTTCTTCCTCGCTGAACTGTGACAGATGAAGCTGCCAGAGCAGGTGCCCCTGAAGGGATTCCGTTTGACGCAGCACATTTTCGAAGGGCTGCATATCATCGGCGGAACGGGCCTCGCGTTCCACCTGATAGCCCGGTGCATTATAGATATTGAGGTAGTTTTCCCAGTCGAAATCCTTTGGCTCCTTGAGGTCCCCCTCCTTGGAGCCTATCTCCTCATTCTCATGTTCCCTGTTTTCTTCTCCGGATTGGGTCTCCTCGTGTTTTTCCGATTGTGTTTTCTTTTCCGCCTCGGAGTCGTCGGGAGTGGCCTCCGCATCTTCAAGCATTGGATTTTCAAGCAGTTCTTTCTCAACGAGGCTGGAGAGCTCCATTTGAGAGAGCTGCAGGAGTTTTATCGCCTGTTGGAGTTGAGGAGTTACTACTAGTTGCTGTGCAAGCTTTAAGCTTTGTTTCAGTTCGAGGGGCATGAGCTACCTTTTCTCCCTGCATGATAGTTCCAGAAGAGGTAAAAGTCAATTGCCGACCTCGATTGAGGTTAGGCAGAACTGTCGAGAATTACAGGTAATATGTAATTTTACCGATTCATCTGTGTGCAACTGGAAACATAGGTGAAATTTCATTATGGGGACATGGGTAACATATTTTAAGTGACGATCAGCTTATCGACCGGAGTAAACTTTCGTGTTTTTGCGTCGTAAAACCCATGGTCGTAGTTCATAAAGCTGATTTTTCAGAGGTTACTTAATTCGATTGGGCTCATGGAGTTAGGAAAAACTTCAGCAATTTGTTTGATACGTTTTTTGGCAGAGGAGGGAAAAAGAAGGGAAGCCGGGTGGCTTCCCTTCTCGTCGGATATGCTGAAATTCGAATATTAACGTTTCGAATACTGCGGACGACGGCGTGCCTTGCGGCGTCCGACCTTGCGGCGTTCCTTTATTCTGTCATCTCTGGTGAGAAGGCCGTCTGTCTTGAGGGGTTTTCTCAGGTCGGGATTCATGTTGACCAGCGCCCTGGAAATTCCGTGTCTTACCGCCCCGGCCTGGCTGGAAATTCCGCCTCCGATGACGTTGACAAGCACGTCGAACTTTCCGGCGGTTCCTGTCACCTCAAAGGGTCTGTCCACAGCCATCTGAAGGGTGGGGCGAGCGAAGTAGAGTTTCATCTCCTTGCCGTTGACATCTATTTTTCCTTCCCCTGGTGAAAGCCTGACCCTCGCGATAGAGGTCTTGCGTTTTCCAGTCGCCAGAAATTCGTTTTTCTTTTTAGCTCCTGCTTGTGCTGTTCTTGTCTGAACCATATTTGTCTTCTCTTCGATTAAAGGTTGATTGCCACCGGGTTTTGCGCAGCATGGGGATGCTCTGTACCCGCGTAGATCTTCAGTTTCTTCATCATATTCTTCGAAAGAGCGCTCTTGGGCAGCATTCCCCATATCGCCTGTTCGAGAACCCTTTCAGGGTGCTTCTCGAGCTGCTTTTCAGCGGTTATTTCTTTAATGCCGCCTGGGAATCCGGTGTGGTGGTAGTATTTCTTCTTCTCGAGCTTTTTGCCCGTGAACTTCACCTTCGCGGCGTTTATGACCACCACGAAATCGCCGTTGTCGAGGTGGGGGACGTACTCAGGGCGGTGTTTTCCCCTGAGGATCTGCGCTATCTTGGATGCAGCGCGCCCGACCACCTGATTTTCGACATCCACCAAAACCCAGTTCCTGGTGGCATTTTCCCTGGTCACCATAGTCGTTTGTTTGCTGTAACTGTTCATATTCAACTCTCTCTGTAACTTAACTTATTGAAAAACAAAGAAAAAACCCTTTGCTCGAAGGGCGCGAAAATCTATAGGGAAAAAGGGGGGTAAGTCAAGGGAAATATTGCAGTTAAAAGGGATTTAACAAAATGGCGAAAGGGCTCTGAGGCGCTCTATGATCGAGGGGAGCTTTTCCAGTATGAAATCTATCTCACCGTCGGAATTATAGCGGGATAGCGAAAAACGGATGGATCCGTGCGCCCTTGTAAAAGGAATACCCATCGCGATCATCACGTGCGAAGGATCCAGCGACCCCGAGGTGCAGGCGGAGCCCGATGAGGCGCAGATTCCATGCTCGTTCATCATGAGGAGGATGGCTTCCCCTTCAATTCCCTCGAAACCTATATTGGTGGTGTTTGGGAGCCTGCTCTTCGTATTCCCATGGACGAATGATTTTTTAATCGAGCTGAGGAGCCCTGTTTCGAGGCGATCGCGCAGGAGCTCCATCCTTCGTATCTCGGATTTCATGTCATCCATCGCGAGTTCGCAAGCCCTTCCAAAGGCTACTATAGAGGCGACGTTTTCGGTTCCTCCGCGTCGGCCCTTTTCCTGATGTCCGCCGATGAGGAGGGGATGAAAGGGGGTTCCTTTTCTTACGTAGAGGGCGCCGACCCCCTTTGGGGCGTGAACTTTGTGTCCCGATACGGAGAGGTATGTGACCGGCGTTTCAGCCATGTTGATCGGCAGTTTTCCCAGAGCCTGGACCGCATCGACATGCAGAGGGACTCCGCGCTCGCTGCAGATTTCGGCTATCTTCTTTATCGGAAAGATCACTCCCGTTTCGTTGTTGGCCCACATTATCGAAACTATTGCGGTCTGGCTGGTTATTGCTCTTTCAAGTTCCGATATATCAAGATTTCCATCAGCGTCCACCTTCAGGTAACTCGCCCCGTATCCATCTCTTTCCAATTTTTTTACAAGATTGAGGACGGCAGGGTGTTCGACGCTCGATGTAATGATATGGCGTTTTTCGGGGCTTGCCGCCAGCGCGGATCTTATAGCAGCGTTATCGCTTTCTGTGCCGCAGCTGGTGAAGATTATCTCACTTGGGCTGGATGCCCCAAGTATTGTAGCGATCGAGCCTCTTGCCTCATCTATGTGTTTGGCAACCTGTCCGCCAAAGGTATGTATGCTGGAGGGATTGCCCCAGTAATTATTCAGGAAAGGGAGCATGGCATCTATGACTTCGGGAGCGACTTTCGTCGTCGCATTGTTGTCCACATACACGATGCTCATTCCTTCACCTCCTCGACCTTCATGTACGGTGAGACCTCTTTCCTGATCTCCTTTTCCACGAAGCTACGCAGTGTGTTTGATGACGAGGGACAGTTCTTGCATGCTCCCCGTAGTTTCACCAGTATCGTGTCGTTATCGATGTCGACCAGTTCTATGTCGCCGTGATCCTGTTGAAGGGCGGGGCGAATGCGGTTTTCAATTATTTTTTCTATGAGGTGGAGTCGTTGCAGGTTCGTCATGCCGTCCACGGGAATTTTATTTGGTTCGCTCTTCGCTCTTTTCCCCTTGTCCTTCATCAGATCGGCCTGTGCCCGGTCGATTACCTCCTGGATTTTTCCTTTGCACTGTTCGCAGGCTCCGCCTGCCTTGGTGTAATTTGTAACCTGTTCGACTGTTTCCAGTTCGTTTTCCTTTACGACCCGCCTGATTTCAGGCTCTGTTACGCCAAAGCATTTGCAAACGACTTCGCCTTCGAGTTTGTGCACCCTGTGCATTTCACCGTTGAAATTTTCTATGGCAGCTTCGAGCGCCTCTCTACCCATGACCGAACAGTGCATTTTTTCCTCTGGAAGACCTCCGAGGTAGTCGGCTATTTCCTTGTTGGTTATGGAGAGGGCCTCTTCAAGGGTTTTCCCTTTTATCATTTCGGTCAGGGCGGAGCTCGACGCTATTGCCGATGCGCAACCGAAGGTCTTAAACTTTGCATCGACGATTTTTCCATCGGAGCCGAGACGGAAAGTTAGCCTCAGCATGTCGCCACAGGCAAGCGATCCGACCTCGCCGATTCCATCGGGATTTTCTATTTCACCTACGTTTCTCGGATGAAGAAAATGATCGACGACTTTTTCCGTATAGTTCCACATAATTTACGCTCCAGTTTCAGTTGTGAATTCATCGATACCGACCAACGATGTCATGATTGTTTTGACGCTTTGATCGCCAGAATCCCTCTTGAGCAAGCAATTTTTACAGGAGGAATTGTTCTCCTTTCCCTCGCAGCCCTTGCATTGCGAGAGAAATTCCAGGAGCGCATCTATTTCGGATATTCCATTCGATAGCTTTGTAATCTGCCGTTCGAATTCCTGTTTCATATCGTCGAGGGCCTTTTGAAATGCCGCGATCGTCTCCGGGTCCGCTATGCTGGCTCCGGGGGAGAGTATCCGCTTGATCTCCGATAGCGAGATTCCGAGATCGCGAAATCTGGCTATGAGTTTTAACAGCTCTATATTTTCTGTCGAATAGAGACGGAAGCCGCCATCGCTGCGCAGAGGGGTTATAAATCCGAGCTCCTCATAATACCTTATCGTCCTTTGGGAGAGCCCCGTCAGATTTGATAGCTCTCCTATAAATAACTTTTTTTGTTGCATATTCATGTCGGCAGTGTACGCCAACATTAACGTTAACGTCAATGTTTAAATTGCAGTGCTGGGGGGTGGTTTAAATATTAAAGTCGTTTTTTAGGTGTTTAATACTAATAACTTGATTTTTATATCATACTCTTCTTGCATGTTCGGGGAGAGGGGGGGCTGCCTTATGGCTTACAAATATATCTATCATAGTCTGAGTATATGCCATGACCCCCGGAACGTAGTTCTGAGTCTCCTTAAATGGAGGGATTTTGTTGCCGTATTTTTCTACGTTGTGTTCGCCGGCGTTATATCCGGCCAGGGCAAGGCTCATATCCCCTTTAAACTTATTCAGGAGCCAGCGAAGGTACTTGGTTCCGCCATCTATGTTCTGCTTGGGATCAAAGGAGTTTGTAACCCCGAATCTTTTTGCGGTTCCGGGCATAAGCTGCATCAATCCTCTTGCCCCACAGTGGGAAACGGCCCTGTGCTGAGCACCGGATTCCTGAAGGATTACGCCGCAGATAAGCTCAACCGGCACATTATATTTGCGGGCTGCTTCCTCTATGTGAGGGGCGTAGCTGGCAAGCCTTCTGGCCTGTGTTTCGGTTATTTTTCTGGACTTTGCCAGCCTTGGTGGCTGCTCCCTCCTGGCGGCCCGTATTTTTTCGGAAAACTGAGGTCTTTCTTTGGATTCCTTGGCGGGGAGCTTCTTTACCACCTCTTGTGAGAAGGGGAGTGAGCTTCTCCTGGAAACACGCTTGCTTTCAAGGAAGCTTCCAAACTGCTCCGCTATTCTCTGTGCCTTTATCTGCTCGCTCATCTGCCTTCTCCATGATCGATGGCGCCTGTTATGCCATCTATCCGGGGTGCAGATATGCAAATACCATACCCAAAGTCAGTCTAGATTTGTATTTTCATCTTCTTCGTAAGGCTGTGTATCTAAAGACAAATTTTCAGAATCTTCCGATTCCTCATCCTGTTTTTCTTCGGGTTCCTCTCCTTCTGCCTGATTTGTTGGGGTTGGCTCTTCATCCGATGGGGGCTCTTCTCCCCGGATAGAGCTTTCCTTCGGGGTGACATAGAAGAAGCGCTGTTCCTTGATTTCTTTGCTGGCGTTTCTGTCCCTTATGCTCAAGGTGACCGTATATCTTCCGGGCTGAGCGTCCGCCGGAAGCGCTATGTTATTTTCAAAACGAATGGCACCCGAGCGCTCTAACTCGGAGTTGAACTCGTTTATATTCTCAAGCTTGAGTCCGACATTTCCATCCGGATAAGTGATACTGAGATCTTCCTGAATCCACGCTTTTCCATCGCCGAGCATGTAACCATCGACGTCGAATGTCATGTAGACCGATTCCCCGGGTTGATATATCGAGGGCTGCCTTGGCGAGCGATGTATCCCTTCGGAAAACTGGAAGTCCACGACCCCGAGCTCTTCAAGGGGTTCAGCGCGTGCAGAGGATAGCGAAGCTGTCATGTCGATGGAAGGGAGAAAATTTATTTTGAAATCGGACCTTGTCAGATTGTAGGGGTTGTTTAGTCCGAAGTAGAGAAAGGTTCCGGATATTATCAGCCAGAAGGCAAGGATCAAAAATCCGCTTATCTCCCGCACCGCCTTTATTACAATCGTGTTGGCGGAAGAGTCTCCCGGCCTCTGTTTTCTAGATGAAAAGAGGGCGGTCGCAAATCCCATGAAGTTGTTGTCGAAGGGGCGCCATAAGGTTCTTATTACGACAGAAGGGAGGTCGGCCGCGAAACCTTCTTCGGAGGATATGCTGAGCCCCAAAATCCATTTACCGGGCGAGGAATGTGATATGATCTCGGGGATTGCGAAAAATAGGAAGAGGATTATCGGCAGAAAGAGTATCTGGATCATGCTCGATATGGGAGTTTCCGGGCTAAGCAGGAGCGCATAGCCTGAAAGCAGGACTGCAAGTATCGCTATGTCAATCGCGAAGGCTGCGGTTCGTCTTGTGGCGGATGCTATGATTTCAAGAGAGAGGGCGAACTGTTTTCTGAAACGAGACGGCCTTTTGAGAACCATGGTGCGGGCTGCCAGATCGCCGAGCCTTCTGCTCCAAGGGGTGTTTTCCATTAGCCCCGTCAAAATAAGGGTGGGGAAAAGGATTATATCAAGCGGACGAAGAATATTTCTGGCCAGAGTGGAGAGAAAGGTCATTTCGGCTGCGTCCGTTTTCATGACGGAGAGGCGACAGAGCATTTTTCCGAGAGTCGCTGAGAATATGAATTCCCCGAGTACAAAATAAAGCAGGGCGATGAGTAAAAAGATGCCGTTTAGCAGTATCCCGTGAATCCCCGCGGCTGGGATAGGGCCTGCGGCGCTTCCCAATGCGATGGCTCTATAAAATAACATCAGGGGCCAGTAGGCTGTGTATAGGACCATGAGGTCGATCGAGAAGGCCGCAAAACGATCTCTTAATTCAGCGGGGTAGGGTGTGCCGGGATCTTCCGCGTTTTTACCCGATCCGAAAAAACTGTCGGGAGCTGCGGGCGTGGGAGGCTCGGTCCAGTCATCTCCAAGCGGGGTTTCTATGTCGCCGACGTCTATCAGGTCAGTCTGGTCTGTCCTCTGTATGTCAGGTTCCATCTCTTTTTCCCCCTATGTACTCGGTTACGAAAAGCAAATCGTCGGTGAATATCCCATCAACTTCCAGAGAAATTGATTTTTCAATTTCATCGCAGGTGTTCACGGTCCACGCGTAAAGAGGGCAGCCGATCTGTCGTACCCGTTTGGCTGCGCGGGCTGAAAGAGTTTTTATGTTTCCATGAATCCCCGAAAGATGCGTGAGTCTAGCAAAAGTTTTTGGAATAAAAAAGAGAAAAGCCGGGTAAGCTATGACGTAGGCGCGACGAAGCTTCGGATAGCTCCAGCTGAGCTCGTAGAGCATTCTCACGCTAAACGACGAAGCTGTTATCCTGTCAGCCATCTCAGAATTTTGCAGGATGTCGCCTATCACCCTTGCCGCTTTGGATATTTTCCCGGACTGGATTTTTATTTCAACGATCAAATCAATATTTTTATAACGAATCTCCGATAGAACTTCTTCCAGAGTTGGAATTTTAGTTCCGGCAAATTTATCAGAGAAGTGAATGCCGAAATCCAACTCCCGTATTTCCCGAAAAGTGATATCTCCCACATTTTTTTTACAACCTGTGAGGATGGAGAGATCTTCATTGTGTGTGACTACAGGAACATCGTCCGATGTCAGCATCACATCTATTTCGATGGCGTCAGCGCCGAGTTCAACCGCTCTGGAGATCGCCGGGATGGTGTTTTCAGGAGCCTCTCTGCAGGCCCCTCGGTGGGCTATGATCAGCGGCTTCTTGGACATATTTCAACTGCCTTTCATGTTGCCAAGTTCATACTGCCATATCGTCACTGCTGCTATGGCGGCCGTTTCAACCCTGAGGATTTGCGGTCCAAGCGATACGCTGGAGATCCCGCTTTTGGAGGCCATTTCAACTTCCTCTGGAGCGAACCCGCCTTCCGGACCTATCAGCAGAAGATGTCCTGATTTTTTTTTCGATGACTTGAAATATTCAGGGAGAGTCATTAGCGCCTTTCCCTCGTAGAGCATGGCCCTGTTTTCAGATTTCATCTCCGTGTTGCATAGGGTCTCAAAGGGAAGCATTTTTTCAACGCATGGAATAATTGGAAGCCCCGACTGTTTCGCTGCGGCGATTGCAATTTTGTTCCACCGCTCATTCTTTGAGGCGGAGGACTTTGCCAGATGTGGCAGGCTTCGCTCGCACTTGACCGGAATGATTCGCCTGCATCCCAGCTCCACGGCTTTTTGAATGGCGATTTCAAATTTTTCGCTTTTGAAGATCGAGAGGGCCAGTACGGGCGGTTCTGTCCGAGTTGCTTTTTTGATAGCGCTCCTGACGGATATTCTTACAGCTTTGCTGGATGTGCCGTCTATTTCGGCCTTGAATGAATTCCCGAGTCCGTCGGAAATTTCGATCCAATCTCCGGCTCTTAGTCTAAGCACGTTGCTGATGTGATGCGCATCGCCGCCGAGCAGTTCGATTTTACAGGGAGGGGCTATTTTTTTGTCGATAAAAAAATGTGGCATTATTCGGATTCCTCTGTTGTGAATGTCATCGAACTCCATTCCCCCATTTTGTCGTGCCTCCGGAGCGAAAGAGTTTCCGAGAAAATCTTTAGAATATCATCGGCCTGATCGTGAGTTATTCCGGAGAGTACAATGCTTCCACGCGGTGCCAGGATATTTAACAATTCATCCCTGAGCTCTGTCAGGGTAGATAGGAGTATGTTAGCCACCACGACATCGTACCTTTTTTTCACCATGGAGATGTCGGCTAAAACCTTTATCTCCGGCATGCCGTTTAGCGAAAAATTTTCCGAGGCTATCTCCGCTGCGACAGGGTCGTTTTCGACTGCGGAAATCGGACTGAACGCGAGCTTTCCGGCGACCATCGCCAATATGCCACTGCCTGTTCCGACATCTATTAGGGATCTTCGCTCACCCCTGCGGCTGAGCCTGTGGATTTCTGAAGCGCAGAGTTTGGTGGTGGGATGCAGCCCTGTTCCGAATGCCATCTTTGGATCTATTATTATTTTATTTTCGGACGGGACGGCTTCATCTTCCCATGTTGGAGATATCGTGATCCCTGGGACTATTTCAAATGGCGAAAACCACTGTTTCCAGCTCTCTGTCCAGTCGTCTAGCTCGGCTGTTTCATATGACGCTCTGACTTTGGAATTTTCCGGCAAGATGAGAAATTGGTCGAAGATTTTTTTGAGTTCTATCAAATCAAACCGATCCGGATCATAGTAGGCTGTAAGGAGCGTAGTATCTTCTTTATCCTCCTCCATTATTCCCGCCACTTCGGTGTCGTGTAAAAAAACGGTGAGCTTCTCGATCGTGGTCTTGGGGGATTCAAATTTTGCAATATGCCAAAGCTTTCCCATTATAACCGCCAGTCTGTTTGACCGCCCTCTCTATCATGTGATACTTTTGTCATCAAGAAATATGAGCCCCATTTTGACCTTAAACGTTGCACGGGCTTCTCAAGGGGGAACCATGGAGGAGTTGAAGCAGGCCGCAGCGTGCGCTGATGCCCCTGCGTTGGAATTCGAAAAAGAGGGGAACTGGATCGAGGCCTCTTTGAAAACTCTTCAGCAGATGCTTTTTCACCCCACTTCATTTTTTAAAGGAGTGGGGGCCGGTGCGGGAGTGAAGCGCCCTCTGCTTTTTTCACTGGTTCTCTTCTACATCATGGTGATGAGCGCAGCGGCATATCAGTTGGGCTTTCATGTTTTTTCCGGAGCGGCTAAGCGCCTGACCGAGCATGCGGCAGCCGATGCTGTCGCTGCTATTCTAGGTCTTCCTGTCGGAATTCTCTTTTTGGCTCTGTTCCTCATAGTAGGTCTTCCAATCCTATCCATTTCAGGCAACCTGATAAAAGCGGGGATGTACCATATCTGCCTGTTGATACTCGGCGCTGCCACTCGAGACTTTACGACCACATTTCGGGTGGTTTGCTATTCATCTGGAATTCAGGTTCTGCAGATTGTTCCAGTCATTGGAAGTATAGCTGCTTACATATGGGGGATCGCGTTGGATCTCATAGGGCTGCGTGAGGCACACGGGACGACTACCGGCAAGAGCCTTCTGGCGGTATTTCTTCCCATGCTGCTTTGCTGCAGCTTTTTAGCCATCATCCTGTTTCTGATAGCTGGAGGAGTTTTTGCTGCAGTGCTCAAGGGATGGTAGAGGAACTCAGCGTTCAGCGAATCCTTTGAGTCTCAGTTCACCCAAGAGCTCGGAATTCGCAGGGTTGGAGGAGAGCCTCAGCAGCACGGCCTTCAGTTGGGCAATTCCTTTCCAGCTGTTGTCGAAGCTTACAAGGCTTGCGCTTGGCACCTCCTTTGAGTGAGAAATAAATTTTATCGACTTGCTCCATGCGGAAGGGATTCTTTTCAGGGAGAATGCCTCGGATGGTGTGAGAATTGCGTACCCCTTTTTCTTTCCGCTGCCTATCCGTTGCAGCTCCAGCAGGATTTGGCTGCTGCTCCTTAAGGATATCTTTTTGGGGAGGTTTGGGAAGAGGTATTCGCGGATGAAATTTTCCGATAATGGCTCACTCGTAACGATTTCAGCACCATCTTGTAAAGTTGGCGTGGCCCCTACGAGCGAATACTGTTCCAAGGGCTTGCCGGATGGCTCCGGAAGGGTGGCGAGTATGGTCTCATATTTTCCAAGCTTTGCTCCCTCCTGAACCAGCGCCGGATGGCTTATGATGGCGAGTTGAGGGTGCTCCTTCCAGATGAACTCCAGTCCTCCGGCCACGCTGTTAAAGTATTTCCCGGATACCGAAAAAGGTTTGATCTGGGCATTTATCGTATCGCAGAAAAGATCGATCAACGGCTGGGCCTCTGCGGTGTTTCCAGCTTCGCCTGGATACCAGAAAATTATCTTTGCCTCGTTCGCCGCGGATGCAGGGGTGGCTATCGATGCCAGCAGGAGGGCAACTAACAGCGTTATCGTTTTCATCATAGTAGGAACTCCAGTCTGCCGACTATTCATGGATGGTCGGTCGCTGGATGTGATTGAAAAGAGGGGTTCTTGTCAAGCGCTGTCGACCGCAATTGTTTTTGACAGATATCAGAACCGATGGTAATCATTTGCAAATTTAGTCGGAGGAGCGCCCGATGAACCCGTTTCAGGAAACCGCCAGCAGACCCTATGACGTCTCTGTCATAGTGCCGTTTTACAACGAGATCGAGAATCTTGAACAACTGTACAAAGAGCTTAAACAGGCGCTGGCCCCTACCGGCAGAAGCTTTGAGATTCTGTTCGTAGATGACGGCTCCAGCGATGGCAGCAATGGCTTGGTTGAAAGGCTGGCTGAAGCCGACGATGATGTGAAGCTGATACAGTTCACCAGAAATTATGGACAGACTGCAGCTATGGCGGCCGGTTTTCACTTCGCTAGGGGACGTATATACGTAGCTATCGATGCCGACAACCAGAACGATCCGATGGATATTCCCAAACTCCTGGACATGATCGACCAGGGGTGTGATGTCGTATCCGGCTGGAGGAAAAACCGGAAGGATCGGATTTTCACCAGGAGGATTCCTTCAATTCTTGCAAACAAGCTTCTCTCGAAGGTGACCGGAGTGCGCTTGAAGGATTATGGATGTTCTTTAAAGGCCTACAGGGCGGAGTATATAGATTCCATTTCCCTCTATGGTGAAATGCACAGGTTCATTCCTGCTTATGCCGCGATGGTAGGTGCGAAGGTGGTGGAGGTTCCAGTAAATCATCGCGCAAGAACGCGGGGGAAGTCGAAATACGGCTTGAGCAGGATATTCAAGGTCGTGATCGACCTCATGACAGTAAAATTTCTCTCAAGCTACCTGAATAAACCCGGCTATGTCTTCGGCGGCGCAGGGTTCGCGCTTTGTTCGATGGGACTCCTTTCAGCCGCGGAGGTGATCCTTGAGAAATTTATTGCGGGCACATATGCACACAAAAATCCGTTTCTTCTTCTTGCCGTTTTTCTCTTCTTCCTCGGAGTGCAGTTCATGCTGATGGGGCTGATCGCCGAAATTCAGGTTCGTACGTATCATGAATCTCAGGGGAAAAAGACCTATCTCGTTAAAAAGACCGTCAACATCCAATCCGAGGCGGAGTGAGCAGATGTGTGGAATATGCGGAATAGTTTTTGACGATCCAGGCCGGGAGATCGACATCTCCATCCTTAAAAAAATCAACAGGACCATGATACATCGAGGTCCCGACGATGAGGGATATTATCTGGGGAAGGGCTGTGGACTTGCCATGCGACGCCTATCCATAATCGATCTGGAGGGGGGGCATCAGCCATTTTCTTCGGAGGACGGTGGGATCGTGTCCATATGCAACGGAGAGCTTTACAACTTCAGGGATATAAGAAGTGAGCTTTTGGCCGGCGGACACCTTTTGAAAAGCAGGAGTGACGCCGAGGTCCTTCCTCATCTATATGAGAGGGATGGGGCTGGTCTGGTACACCATCTGAAAGGGATGTTCGCCCTTGCCGTTTGGGACGATAAAGAAAAAACTTTGATCCTGGCAAGGGATAGAATGGGGCAGAAGCCGCTTTACTATCTCTATCATGATGGAGCTTTGCTTTTTGCTTCCGAACTGAAAGCCTTGCTTGAGTATCCAGGTTTTCATCCAGCGTTGAACAAAAAAGCTCTCGCGAAATATTTCGCGTATGAGTACGTCCCTGCGCCCGATAGCATATTCGAAGGGATCAGCAAGCTCGAGCCGGGACATCTTCTTCATTTCAAGGCCGGAAAAATATCAGTAAGGCGTTACTGGGATCTTCCGGTCGGTGAAGAACTCAACATCGGCGAATCGGAAGCGCGCGATAGGTTCATGGCGCTGTTTGACCAGTCGGTGCAGAGAAGGCTGATAGGCGATGTTCCTCTCGGCGTCTTCTTGTCTGGCGGGCTTGATTCATCTTCAGTGGTCGCCATGATTGCAAGACACCGTGAGGCAAAAGAGATAAAGACCTTTTCAATTGCATTCAGCGAAAAATCTTTTGATGAGTCATCCCATGCCAGGTCGGTCGCCAGACATTTCGGGACGGATCACAGGGAGGAAGTTCTTTCTCCTGAGAATTTGATAGCTCTTTTCCCGGAGGTAACGGCGTTGCTCGATGAGCCGCTTGGTGATGCTTCTATCATACCGACCTATGCGCTTTCGCGTTTCACCAAAAAATATGTCACGATTGCGCTAGGGGGGGACGGTGCCGATGAGCTCTTCGCTGGATACCCCACATTTCAAGCCGAGCGTTTCGCCAACTATTACAGAAAAATTCCTCGGCTAATAAGGAATGGAGTTATAGAAAGATTTATTTCCAATCTTCCCACATCGGATGAAAATATAAGCCTGGATTTTAAAATAAAACAGTTCATCAAAGGTGCCGGCAGGGAAGATATTTCTCGTCATGCTACATGGATGGGATCTTTCTCAGAGGAGGAGCTTAAAAAACTTCTTTCTTTCAACCCGTCGCATGGGCTTTATGAAGATACGGCGCGTCATTTCAAAAATTCGATGCTAGCCTCCAAAGGCAACCGCGTTCTTTATTCTTACAAAAAGCTCTATCTTGCCGATGACATCCTTACAAAGTTGGATCGGGCCTCCATGTGGAATTCTCTCGAGGCGAGAGCTCCGTTTATGGATCATGAACTGGTTGAATTCGTCTTCCGCCTTCCGTACACCTTTAAACTGAGAGGCATGACGATGAAGTATCTTCTGAAAAAATCTTTTGAGGAGATCCTTCCAAAGGGAATAGCACGCCGTTCGAAGAAGGGATTTGGAATTCCCCTGGCGAAGTGGATAAAGGGCCCCATCAGGGAGATGACCTGTGATCTGCTTGCTTCTGAAAAGATAGCTCGGGAGGGATTTCTAAATCCAGAATATGTTTCGGAAATCCTCGACAGGCATTTGAGCGGCAAAGAGGATAACAGAAAGAAACTATGGACCCTGATAATATTTGAGAAATGGCTTGAAAATTGGGGTGCTAGGGTTTTTACCAGGCCCGAATAAAAACGGAGAAGATAATGCAAGAGAGAAATTACGATCCGCAAAATATAGAGAAAAAATGGCAACGACGATGGGAGGATGAAAAGTCCTTCAAAGTCGATGAAGGAGGGGAGGGTGAAAAGTACTATCTCGTCGAGATGCTCCCGTATCCCTCGGGACGAATCCACATGGGGCATGTGCGTAATTATACGATAGGGGACGTCGCTGCCAGGTACCGCATTATGAAGGGCGTGAAAGTCTTGCATCCCATGGGATGGGACGCCTTTGGCATGCCGGCCGAAAATGCTGCGATCCAACGTGGGGTTCACCCGGAAGATTGGACCTACCAAAACATAGATTACATGCGCGGCCAGCTCAGGAGGCTTGGATTTTCGTACGACTGGGATCGCGAGATAGCGACGTGCCATCCTGAATATTATAAATGGGAACAGCTAATTTTCACTAAGATGTATGAGAGGGGCTGGGTTTATAAGAAGACCTCGCCGGTCAACTGGTGCCCGAAGTGCCAGACCGTTTTGGCTAACGAGCAGGCCAGCCGGGGTGTTTGCTGGCGCTGCGATTCAAGCGTAGAGATGAGATCGATGTCGCAGTGGTATTTCAAGATTACCGATTATGCCGATGAACTTCTTCGTGATATCGATGAAAAATTGACCGGATGGCCGGAACGCGTCCGGATAATGCAAAAGGAATGGATAGGCAAAAGCGAGGGGGCCAATGTAGATTTTGCCATAGATGGTTCCAGCGAAAAGGTTTGCGTATTCACGACTCGTCCGGATACCCTCTTCGGGGCCACGTTTATGTGCGTTTCCTGTGAACATCCCATAGTTGATGAAGCGATGAAAGATCCTGCGAGAAGGAATGAGATATCTGCATTTATAGAGAGGAGCTCGAAGATAGATCATCAGGCCCGCCTTGAGGACAAATACGTGAAGGACGGGGTTTTTATTGGCAAGAGTTGCATAAATCCTATGACGGGCATGAAGATGCCGATATATGCCGCAAACTTCGTCTTGATGGATTATGGCAGCGGTGCGGTCATGTGCGTGCCTGCGCATGATCAAAGGGATTTTGAGTTTGCCAAGAAATACGATCTTCCTATCAAGGTTGTTATAGAGCCCGAAAATTCGAAACTCGATGCGACTACCATGACGGCGGCCTTTGTCGATGATGGAATTCTCAGGGACTCAGGGGAATTTACCGGAATGAATTCCAGAAAGGCGATCTCAGCGATTTCAGATCACCTTGCCACAATCGGCGCTGGCGGGAAATCGATAACATATCGTCTCAAGGACTGGTGTCTTTCCAGACAGCGCTATTGGGGTGCGCCGATTCCGATCATCTACTGTGATAAATGCGGCGCAGTCGCTGTTCCGGAAGTGGATCTGCCAGTGAAGCTTCCGCGAGATGTCAGCCTCACGGGTGCCGGAGGTTCGCCTCTGGCAAAGGATGAATCTTTCGTGAACGCCAGTTGCCCCAACTGTTCCGGTCCTGCCAAGCGAGAAACGGATACTATGGACACCTTTGTCGAATCATCCTGGTATGTTCTGAGGTACGCCTCCCCCAGATATGATGCTGCTCCGCTCGACAGGGAAAAGGTTGAATACTGGCTTCCTATTGATCAGTACATAGGCGGAATAGAGCATGCGGTGGGGCATCTGATCTACTTCAGATATTTCACCAAAATATTGAGGGACCTTGGCTATATATCCCTCGATGAGCCGTGCAAGGATCTCATGACCCAGGGAATGGTCTACAAAGACGGCGCCAAAATGAGCAAGTCAAAGGGAAACGTCGTCGACCCTGATGACATGATCGCCAAGTATGGGGCCGATACCATGAGGATTTTTTCTCTTTTTGCAGCGCCCCCGGAAAAGGATCTTGAATGGAACGATCAGGGGGTTGACGGTTCGTTCAGATTTCTTGCGCGTATCTGGAGATTTGTCGCCGAGCATATCGACTCCGCATCCGACCCGGATTCATCGGCGGAAGAGAAGCGCTGGATGCACAAGACGATAAAGAAAGTCACCGAGGATATAGAGAGGTTCCATTTCAACACAGCCATCTCCGCGATAATGGAATATCTGAATTTTATCATCGCGCAGGGTGTGGCAAAGACAAGCAAAGAGGCTGTCAGGATGCTGGCTCTTCTGATTTCACCCTTCGCACCACATATGGCTGAGGAGATATGGGAATGGATAGGTAATTCCGAAATGATTGTCAGGCAGAGCTGGCCTTCTTATGATCCGAGCTTGATCAAAAGCGATACGGTGACGGTAGTGGTACAGATCAACGGTAAGCTGCGCGACAGAATAGAGGCCCCATCCGATATAGAAGATGAAGCGCTTAAGAAGATGGCCGTTGAAAGCGAAAAGGTCGCTTTGGCCCTAGCTGGCGTAAATCCAAAGAAGATAATCGTAATACCGAAAAAGCTCGTAAACATAGTGATATAACAATGGCGAGAATGGACGTTACAATATTGGACAAGGAATTAAGGGCCGGCAAGATTCATCCTGTCTATACGATAGTCGGTGAGGAATATCACCTCGTCCGTACTGCTGTTGATATATTAAAAGAAAAAATCTGCGGTTCTGAACGAAACGAATTTTCAACAATCCTTTTGGATGCCGCATCATCCGACGCATCTAGAATACTTCCCTCTTTGCAGACTCCATCCCTCCTTGCGGGCAAAATTCTGGTTCAGGTTAAAAATCTTCACAAACTCGACAAGGAGCTGATTGAAGAGCTTGTTTCATATCTGAATGATCCGTGCGATAGCAGCGTCCTTCTCCTGATTGCAGAGAAGCTCGATGGCAGGACGAAGTTTGCACAGGTTTTGGAAAAGAGGGGAGCGATCATCGAATGTAAGCCGCTTTTTGACAACAAACTTCCCAACTGGTTGAATATAGAGTTCAAACGGCACGGGCGGCAAATCTCTCAACAGGCGGCTTCATTTCTTGCAGATATGGTAGGTAATGATCTTTCCCAGTTGTCGTCCGCCATCGAAAAGATAGTCCTTTATGTAGGTGATAAGAAGCTCGTCGATGTGAGGGATATTGAACAGTCCATCACGGAAACTCACCAGCGCACTGTCTTCATGATGACGGATGCTGTGGGGGAACGTAGTATTTCTCGGGCTATGGCGCATCTGCATAACATAATAGATAACGGTGGGGCGCCTTTGCTTCTTCTCAATATCCTTACAAAGCATTTCAGAATTCTTTCGAAGGCGAAGGAGATAAGCGGACGAATGAATAATCGTGCCGATATTGCGCGATATATCGGAGTCAATCCATTCTTCGCTCAGAAATACATTTCCCAGGCTGCAAATTTTTCGAGGGCTGAGTTAAGGCGCGCTTTCCGGATTTTGCATCGATGTGATCGGGAGATAAAATCAAGCAGGCTGCCAGATGAGAGGCTGCTTGAAAGAGCTCTGATATCCATAATGGGGGATAGGGATAGGCGGGCGGTTTTAAAAAATTGATTTTGCAGGGCCCTCTTTCTTGAAAAAGAGATTTTCGACACCATATATCTCTTCACGGAGGACAGATGCGTTTCGACAAACTTACACTCAAAGCCCAGGAGGCTGTTCAATCTGCGCAGGACCTCGCTGGAAAATTCAATCAGCAGGAAGTTTCGCCGGAACATCTTTTGGTCGCCCTAATAAATCAGGATGGGGGGGTCGTTTCTTCCATACTCAACAAGGTTGGCATCGATCGTCGTACGCTCTCCGATTCTCTGATGGATGAAATTAAAAAGCTTCCTCAGGTGAGCGGTGCGGCTGCAGGTCAACTTTATATTTCGTCTAATCTGAAACGAGATTTTGACGAGGCATTCAGGGAGGCCTCATCATTGAAAGACGATTTCATTTCGTCGGAGCATATCCTGATAGCCATAGCTGAGAATAAATCCTCGAAGGCAGGTGAAATTCTTCGCGCTAGCGGCGTTACAAAAAAGGTAGTCCTTGCTGTCTTGAAAGATATCAGGGGGCCCCACAGGGTGACCGATCAGGATCCCGAGGGGAAATATGAAGCTCTCAAAAAATATACCCGGGATCTTACCGATGCGGCAAGGCAGGGAAAGCTCGATCCGGTCATAGGAAGGGATGACGAAATTCGCAGGGTCATTCACGTTCTTTCCAGGAGGACGAAGAATAATCCAGTTTTAATAGGAGAGCCGGGCGTCGGCAAGACGGCCATCGTCGAGGGGCTCGCGCAAAGAATAATGTCAGGGGATATTCCTGAATCGCTGCGGGACAAACGTCTTCTTTCCCTCGATCTCGCATCGCTTGTGGCAGGCGCCAAATATAGAGGGGAATTCGAAGACCGCCTGAAAGCCCTGCTCAAAGAGGTTTCCGGAAGTGGAGGAGAGGTCGTTCTTTTTATAGATGAGCTTCATACCCTGGTCGGGGCCGGTGGCGCAGAAGGGGCGATAGACGCATCAAATATGCTAAAACCCGCGTTGGCGAGGGGTGAGCTGCGCTGTATCGGTGCAACGACTCTCAATGAGTACAGAAAATACATAGAGAAAGATGCAGCACTCGAAAGGAGGTTCCAGCAGGTCTACGTCGGTCCTCCATCGGTTGAGGAAACTATCGCTATTCTAAGAGGGCTCAAGGAGCGTTACGAGGTTCATCACGGAGTGAGAATTCAGGACTCCGCGATTATAGCGGCTGCAACCCTTTCGGACAGGTACATAGCCGACCGTTTTCTTCCCGACAAAGCCATAGACCTTGTAGATGAGGCCGCTTCAAAGTTGCGCATTGAAGTCGATTCTATGCCGGTGGAGATAGACGAGATAGAGCGCGAGATCATGGGAAAGGAGATCGAATGTACCGCCCTGAAAAAGGAGAGCGACAAGTCGAGCAAGGAAAGGCTTGCCATCCTTGAAAAGGATATCGCGAATCTCAGGGAAAGCTCTCGCTCTCTGAAGGCACACTGGCAGCAGGAACGGGATAAAATAAAGGCCATCAGGGATGCCAGAGAGCGTCTTGAACAGACAAAGTCGGAGCAAGAGAGGGCGGAGCGCAAAGGGGATTTGAGCAGAGCAGCAGAATTAAAATATGGAATCCTTCCATCTATTATAAGGGAAATAGAAGCTGAGGAAAAATCGCTGGAGCTTCTGCAGAAGGATAAAAGAATGCTCACCGAGGCAGTCACAGATGAGGATATCGCTCAGATAGTTTCAAAATGGACCGGAATTCCGGTTTCCAGAATGATGGAAGGAGAAATTCAGAAGCTAGTCCACATAGAGGATAACCTGCGAAAAAGGGTGGTCGGACAGGAAGAGGCGCTCGAGAAAGTCGCATCAGCTGTGAGGCGTTCAAGGGCGGGTCTGCAGGATCCGAATCGTCCTATCGGTTCATTTATATTTATGGGGCCGACCGGCGTTGGCAAAACAGAGACAGCGAGGGCGCTTGCGGAATTTCTTTTCGACGATGAAAGGGCGATGGTCAGGATAGATATGAGCGAGTTCATGGAAAAGCACTCTGTGGCGAGGCTCATCGGTGCTCCTCCAGGCTATGTCGGTTATGAGGAAGGTGGATATCTTACTGAGGCCGTGCGCAGGCGCCCTTATTGCGTCATCTTGCTGGATGAGATTGAAAAAGCGCATCCGGATGTCTTCAATATATTCCTCCAGATCCTCGATGACGGCAGACTGACCGACGGGCAGGGGAGGACGGTAAATTTTACAAATGCCGTGCTCATAATGACCTCCAACATCGGCAGCCAGTACATAACGGATGTGGCTGGCGATGCAGAAAAGGTAACTGAAAGAGTTCTCGCTGCGATGAAGGAACACTTCAGACCCGAATTCATAAACAGGGTTGATGATCTCGTGATATTCCATCCGTTAAAAGAGGAACAGATAAGGGAGATAGTGGATATACAATTGAAAAAGCTTCTCACCATGCTGGCCTCAAGGCATTTAACCCTCGAGGTGAGTGATGCGGCCAAGGGATATCTTGCTTCGAAGGGCTGGGACCCTGTCTATGGTGCAAGACCTCTGAAGAGGGCTATCCAGAAGTACCTCCTAGATCCACTTTCGACCGCCATTTTGGAGGGGGATCTCAAGGAGGGGGATGATATAAAGGCTGACTTTGAGGGGGGCAAACTCATTATTAAATAATTCCTTTAATATCAAGCATATATCCTATAATTATAAAGTGTAGCATTAGATATCTCTTTCCCATCTGAATCCATATAATGTTCTAATATAAGAACATATCCTGTTTTTAGAACATATTTGTGTTTTATATTTAGAACATCTTGGCTAAAATCAATCACAACTGGTTGAATTGAAAAGGCTCGTGATTGCGGCACGGATATTGCTTTGTGCCGGCCAAAAAAAGGAGACCGTTTATGGGAAAGAGAAAGCTGCTCTGCATAGATGACGACAGGGACTTTTTGATAGCGCTGAGGCTCCAACTTCGAGAGCAGTTCAGGCTCTTCGTATCGGAGGGAATAGAGGAGGGGCTGAAAATTGCCGAGGTAGAGAACCCCGACCTCATCCTTCTCGATGTTAAATTGGAATCCGGAAGCGGAATAGATGCGATACCAAAGATAAAGAGCATGATGCCCGACCCCGATATCGTGATGATTTCCGGTGCACGCGATCCCAAGCTCATAGTTCAGGCTATCCGGGCCGGTGCCATAGATTATCTGACCAAACCCTTCGACCTGAACGATCTTCTGGCAATTTTTGAAAAGCAGAGGGAATCAAAAAAGATTAAAGAGCGCTATCAAGCCTTGGTTCAGTCTCAAAACGAGGAGATTGCCGGACAGGAGATCATCTATAAAAGTTCCTCAATGCGTCGACTCTTTGAACAGGCCGCGCGGCTTAAAAATCATGAGGCCAACGTGCTTATCGTGGGTGAAACCGGAACTGGCAAGGAGCTTTTGGCCAGATTTATCCACGATCAGGAGGGGAAGGGATTGCAGCGCCCCTTTGTGGCGGTCAATTGCGCTGCTATTCCGGAACAGCTTTTGGAGGCGGAGCTCTTTGGGGCCGAGGTCGGTGCATATACAAGTCTCCAGAAGAGAAGAATAGGGAAGTTTGAGCTCGCCGATGGAGGAGACATATTTCTTGATGAAATAGGATCGCTGAGGCTGGATCTGCAGGCAAAGATATTGAGAGTTCTGCAGGAAAAAGAGTTTTCGCGTTTGGGGAGCAATGAAACTATCAAAGCGAATTTCAGAGTCATTGCGGCGGCAAATGTCTCACTGGATGAAAAACTCGGGCGTGGCGAATTCCGCATGGATCTGTATCACAGAATAAGGGTGATACAGTTGAATATACCGCCGCTTCGCGATCGCAAGGAGGATATAGCCGAACTGGTTGAGTATGCCATGAATAAATTCAGTCGGGATGGGGTTAGGAAAAAGATCACTCCTCTCGCAATGGTCAAGCTTGTGGAATATCAATGGCCTGGAAACGTTCGCGAGCTGATAAACGTGGTCCACAGCCTGATAATCCTCTCCCGCGGGGATCTGATCGATGAATCATCCTTTCCATCATGGGTCATGAACGGAACAGTTCCTGATTCAAATGGAAAAAGACACGGAGATCGTCCCGTTGACTGTTCATCTATCACATTGAAGGAGTATCTGGCTCAGGCTGAAAAAATTTACATACGGACCGCATTGGAGAATTGTAGAGGGGACAAGTCAAAAACTGCGCGGATGTTGAACATGGGCAGGACCACTCTTTATGCGCGGCTTAAGGATCTGGGAATGATGTGATGTATGTTGATTTTATTCTTGTGATGCCGATAATGCGGCAATGGCTCGGAATGGATTCGGCTTCATAGAGCGCATTGCTGGCTACTACACACCATGCGTGTCATTCCCGCGGTCTTAAGCCGCCGCCTTTGGCGGGGCAGGCGGGAATCCCGTTTCAACCGTTCGCCAGTTGCGAGTCACCAGTCACCAGTCACAAGTCACGGCTGTTACGAGGATGACAAGCGCATAGTTTTTAGAGGCGCCCTGAATTTGCTGATTTTTCAGAGGTTACCTATGAGAAATAAAAGAAATAGTCGCGGCAACAAACCTCATTTCGGAAAGATCCCGTCAAAGGGATCTTATCGAGTCTCTCGAATGTCGAACTCTTCTCAAAAGGAACGTGCTGGAGAACTTTCCATCCATAGAGAGGGATATGGTTTTGTAGTTATGCCCGACCCCGATTCTTCAGATATATTTGTGCCGGCAAGATATATCGGCGATGCGATGGACGGTGATATAGTAGAGGTGAGAATTTTCTCATCCGGCGGGCGGCGTCCCGAGGGTAGGATTTCAAAGATTTTGGAGAGGAAGAAAAAACTACTAATCGGCAGGATCGAACGCCGTCATGAAAAGTTTTGGGTGATCTCCGACGATCTTAAGGTGCGTTATAGAATTCTCATCGACGCTTCTGATCTTTCCAGTGCAAATGATGGAGATAACGTGGTTGTCGAGATCACGCGCTATCCCGCTGGCGATTCTCCTCCAAAGGGGATAGTAAAGGAGGTCTTGGGCAGGCGAGGGGAATACAAAACGGAGAAGCTCGCCCTTATCATCAGGCATTCGCTGCCTCGCAGTTTCCCCCTCTCAGTTGAAAAGGAGGCGGAAAGAACATGCAGGGAGATAGAGAGATCAACCCTGCTCGAATCCGAGGATCGTGCTAATCTCCTTCATCTTCCCTTTGTGACGATAGATGGCGAGAACGCCAGAGACTTCGATGATGCCGTCTATGTTGAAAGGGCAGACGGAGGCTACAGGCTTTATGTTTCCATTGCGGATGTTTCACTCTATGTTCGTCCGGGCTCCGAAGTGGATCAGGAGGCTTTTAGAAGGGGGACCTCCGTATATTTTCCGGATCAGTGCATCCCCATGCTTCCGGAGATATTGTCAAATGAGAAATGCAGTCTGAACCCGGATGAACCGCGAGCCACGGTAACGGCCGAGCTGTTAGTTTCCAATGACGGGCGCGTCAGCCGGGAGAAATTTTACAGGAGCCTTATCAAGAGCAGGGCTAGAATGACCTATACTGATATCAGGAAGATTCTGATCGATAAGGATGAGCAGTCTATTTTTAAGTACGGGAATTTGTACCGGATGATATCCCTTATGAAGGACTGTCACGATTCCTTAAGAGTTGCAAGGCTTGCGAGAGGCTCGGTTGATTTCGACCTGCCCGAGGCCGATATAGTCATGGGCATGGATGGCGGGATATCCTCTATCGTCAAGGCGGAGCGTCATGTCGGTCACATGATGATAGAGGAATTTATGGTCGTTGCGAACGAGGCGGTCGCCAGATTCCTAACTGAGAATGAAAGAGGGTGTATATATCGCGTTCATCAACCTCCTCCGCCCGACAAACTAAAAGAGCTCTCTCTCTTTCTCTACAACCTTGGATATAAATTTCCTTTCTCAAAGACTGTAAAGGCTGGCCACTTTGCCAGCATGATTCGGGCTGCGCGCGGGCGCCCTGAAGAGAGGCTGGTCAATCATTTCATACTGAGGTCCATGGCGCAGGCGGCATACAACAGTGAGAACCTGGGTCATTTTGGACTGGCATCCGAATGCTATTGTCATTTTACCTCTCCGATCAGGCGATATCCAGATTTAGAGGTTCATAGACTTCTGACTTCTGCGAAAAGAGGGATAAAATCTTCCAGGCTTATATCTATCTCTGAGACTTCTTCGCTGAACGAGAGGAGGGCCATGGAGGCTGAACGTGAGATGACGAAGCTATTCTCCGCATTTTTCATGAGAGAAAAGGTGGGGGAGGAGTTCGACGGGATAATAAGCCATGTCACGAAATTCGGCTTTTTTGTCGAACTAATGGATTTTTATGTCGAGGGGCTCGTCCATATAACCTCACTTTTTGACGATCAATTTTATTTCGATGAAAAGAGGATGGAGTTGGTGGGGAAAAAGAGGGGAAGCAGACTTCGCATAGGTGATAAGGTCCGGATCGAAGTTGCCGGTGTAGATATACCCGCCAGAGAAGTAAATTTTGAGTTAGTAGCTCTTCCAGTCTAAAATTTTGCCTAGCATTCCCCTAGCATAGTTAAAGCCCTATATCATGAAATTCCTAAATTTAATTCCAGAACTTCATTGCAACATCCCTTTTTTAAACGGGTTTAGGGTTTTAATTAGCTTGACTCAAATAGAGATGAAGAATTATTATGGACTCGAATTTTCAATGAGGAGGCCGATACAGTGAAAAGAACTATGGAAATATCGATCATGGGCCAGAAGTTCATGATCAAAAGCGATTCTGACGATGATTACGTGACGCATGTTGCGAAATACGTCGATCAGAAGATCAACGAGGTCCTCCAGAACACCAAGTCCGTCGCTTCTCTGAACGTAGCTATATTGGCAGCCATGAATATTGCGGACGAATACTTTAAATTTCAAAGAGATAAGAAGGAGCGATTCAACAAGGTTGAAAAGAAGATAGAGGATCTGATAGAATTGATCGACCTTCAGATATAACTTGATCTTTTACAAGATGGCCAAGAGTTTCCCCTGCGGGATTTGTGCTTGGTATCCGCTATTTTAGAACCGATATTTTAAAATAGGGGATTATCCCTTGCTGCGGTGTGCATGCCTCCACCGTATGGTTTGGAGGAAGCCTAAAGCAGCGATATGATCACCCACCTGTAAAGGTCGGGTTCATAAATACCGATGCCACACGGTTCATGCGGGGGATTTTTTTATGTTTTTCAAACTCTTCGCCGATCTTGGTTGAAAAATTTTATTTCATCCACTATAGGATACCCTGCTGTTTTGTTTTTTGCGTTGAAAATGGTTTGATGGCGGGTTGCTGCGGCCGTAATTGGCTGATTTATATAGGATAATTTGCGATTTACGAATAGTCCATCCCCCGCTATATCAACCCTTCGATTTTTGAGCTTAGACTGGATAAGGGGGAGTTGTGATGGAAACGAGGCTTCAGCTTTACAACAGAATGCTTTCCACGCGCGACGAGCTTTCCTCTGATTTTGTTGAATCCGCCAGCAAGGAAATTCAAAAAAAGTTTTTTATTCTAGAGGAGTACCGCCTTTCCAGGCGAATAGGCCTTTATGCCCCTTATCAAAACGAGGTAAGAACCTCCTTAATTTTTGAGGAGAGCGATAGGAATAGGAAAGAGCTCTATTTTCCGGCTGCGAGGGGAGTTGCCGATGCCGTCAAATATTATCGCATTCAGGATCTAAAAGAGCTGGAGAGACGTGAAAATGGTTCCATGGAGCCGACAGGCAAACAGAGTTCTCTCAGGGATATAAATACCCTGGATATGATAGTGATACCGGGTGTTGCCTACGACCTCGCCGGCGCCCGGATCGGTTTTGGAAAGGGTTTTTATGATACCTGCTTGAACGAATTTTGCGGTGAGAGGATAGCGCTTGCCTACGATTTTCAAATCGTTTCAAAGCTTCCGCATCTCTCCGGCAAGGGCAGGGTCGACTGGATCATCACTGAGAAGAGGATGATCCGTATTGACTGAAATTGTACGGACAGCGCGCTGCGCATCCCTTCTGGTAGTCATGAGGGCTCGGCGTGCATTCACATATAGGAGGTACCTGTGACTGTAGAACTTTGGCAATTTATTATGTTTGTCGTAGCAGCGGTGGTTTTAGGGCTGCTGGTTGGTTCGCTGATAAGAAGAAGGTTTAGCAAACGTAAGATGGAGGAAGCCGAGGCGAAGGCCTCAGCGTTGGTTAAAGAAGCTTCATATTCCGCCGAAAACATAAAGAAGGATGCGGAGCTTGAAGCCAAGGATATCAAGCTAAAGGCCAGAAGCGAGCTTGAGCGGGAAAGTCAGGAAAAACTCAAAGAGTTGCAGGCGATGGAAAAACGCCTTCAGCTCAAGGAGGACAATCTCGAAAAGAAGTTCAATCTTCTTGAGAAGAAAGAGGAGGAACTTCATAGGGCTGAGCAGTCGAATGTCGATCGCAAAAAGCATGCCGAGGCCCTTGAGAAACGCTACATGGAACTTGTCACGGAGACGAGAAAACAGCTTGAGCAGATTGCTGGGATATCCTCGGAAGAGGCGAAACGTCAGCTCATCGATTCGATGGTTGAAGAGGCGAAACAGAACGCCGCACGCTTCATACTGGAGATCGAGGAGAGGTCGAAGGAGGATGCACAGAAAAAATCCAGACACATCATCGCTACGGCGATGGAGAGGATGGCATCCGATTATGTCGCCGAAAGGGCGATATCGGTGGTCCAGCTTCCTAACGATGAGATGAAGGGACGAATAATCGGTCGCGAGGGAAGAAATATTCGCGCACTTGAAGCGGCCACCGGCATCGATGTCGTGATCGATGATACCCCCGAGGCGGTAATACTCTCGGGCTTCAATCCGGTCAGAAGAGAGGTCGCCCGAATCGCAGTATCGAATCTCATAGCCGACGGCAGGATTCATCCTACGCGCATCGAGGAAATGGTTGAGAAGGCCGAAAAAGAGGTTGACGCCACCATCAAGGAGGCTGGTGAACAGCTCTGCCTGGAATTGAACGTTCCGAACCTGCATCCTGAATTGGTGAAGCTTCTTGGTTCGCTTAAGTATCGCTACAGCTTTGCTCAGAATGTCCTTCAACATACCAAGGAGGTCGCTTATATCGCGGGTATGATGGCCTCGGAGCTGGGCATAGATGAAGCGAAGGCGAGAAGGGCGGGGCTTTTGCACGACATAGGCAAGGCTGTGAGCCATGAGGTCGAGGGAAGCCACGCCTTGATCGGCATGGAATACGCAAAGAAATATCGCGAGGATCAGGAAGTGGTTCACGCAATAGGTGCGCACCATGAGGATATAGAGCAGAATACGGTCTTGGACCTTGTCATCGACGCAGCGGATGCTCTTTCAGGGGCTAGGCCAGGGGCGAGAAGAGAGGTTCTGGAGGCCTACGTTAAGAGGGTCGAGGATCTTGAGAAAATTTCTCAGTCCTTCAAGGGCGTAAGCAAGGCCTATGCTATTCAGGCCGGTCGCGAAGTTCGAGTAATGGTCGTCAACGATCAGGTCAGCGATGCCGAGGCTGTTGTGCTTTCTAAGGATATCGCCAAGAAGATTGAATCGGAGATGACCTATCCAGGGCAGATAAAGGTCACAGTCATACGTGAAACGAGGGCGACCGAGTTCGCAAAATAAGTTTGAGCTTAATCAATGTCTAAGATCAGGATTCTTGTTGTAGGAGATATATTCGGAAGACCGGGGCGGCAGATCTTTCACGATTTGCTTCCCGGCCTTATTCATCAACACCGTGTGGACTTTGTCATTGCCAATGGCGAAAACGCGTCAGGCGGGCGAGGTATCACGTCAAAAAACGCCGATGAAATATTGCAGAGCCCTGTTAACGTTCTGACTACTGGCAACCACATATGGGAGCATGATTCTATCAAGCCGTATTTTGAAACCCATCCGATACTTCGTCCGCATAATGTCGATAGTGCGCTCCCTGGCAAGGGATGGGGGGTCTTTACTTCATCCTCAGGCTGCAGGGTCTGCGTCGTCAGCCTGCAGGGATGCGTATTCATGGATGACAAGGGGATGAAGGCGATGAATCCATTTCAATCTATGGATACCTTGTTAAAGGAAATTTCGCCGATTTCAGACATCATCATAGTTGACTTTCATGCCGAGGCGACAAGCGAAAAAAGGGCGCTTGCTTGGCATCTCGATGGAAGGGTAAGCGCCTTGCTCGGAACTCATACCCACGTCCAGACCGCCGATGAAGAGATCCTCCCGAACGGGACCGCCTATATATCCGATATCGGCATGACGGGGCCGCACGCCTCTGTGATAGGGCTTGCCAAAGAGGTAGCAATTTTGAAATTCCTCACCGGTGAGAAGAAGAAGTTCAAGGTTGCGGAGGAAGGTCTGGCACTCAATGCTGTGCTATGTGAATTTTCCATCCAAACAGGCAAGGCCCTCTCCATAGAGAGAGTCAGGGCTACAAACTAGAACCATCATTCAGTGGTATTTCCGCGTTCATCAAAAAAGATTATTCTTGTTTTTTTCCCATCGTGGTTGATCATAGCAAGGTTGGGCATTGATGTGGCGAGCACCTTGTCACCATAAGAGAGATTGTAATTGAATGTGAGCGGGGAAAACTCTAGAAAGTGATTGATCACAGTTCCGTCATTTGCATCCACCACATCCAGGGTAGTTCCCCGGTGTATGGGTGCAGAAACATAGATTTTGTCACTACCGTTTGTTGTCAAACCAAACGGGATGGAGGTTGGCAACCCTCTACTATTTATCTTGATTGGAAATGTAGCCCATGTCATAGGAAGGTCCCATAGAATCATACCGTCGGGGCTAAGGCTGGACACGCTCAACGAGACCTCTTCCTCAAGGTATGTAGCTATGATATTGTCATTAAGGCACTCAAGGGAGTTGATAACGGAGGGATGATCTTTCGAGCGCAGAAGGTCAACGGCGTTGTTGATGAGATCTGGCTCTCCGATATTATCTGGACCTTCTACAGGGATTATGAAGGACATGTAACCATTATCAGTGTCGTAGCTCGCAGCTGCTGCGTAGTACGTGCCATCGCAGTATTGCAGATCCATTATTCCGCAGCTATTATCACCATCGTGAGTCCCACAAACTGGTTTTACCTCAACCTCATTATTAAGGTCGAGATCGGCGACTAGGATGTAAGCACCGTTGCGCTTTGTTCCAGCAGGATCATCAGGCATTTCGACATCTGGCATCTGAAAAGATTGTCTATCATCGGGGCGCTTTGTTCCAGCAGGATCATCAGGCATTTCGACGGTCATTGGGATGTAGAGCTTATCTCCGAATATTCGCATATTTGGTAGGCCTACGAATCCTTTATCATTCCAGGGGGCGTAGGAATGGTTCATACCAACAACTGGAAGTGTTTTTTTGAATTGGAGAGCGTTGCCATCATACTCAAGCTTGTGCAAGTAGTAACTAGACTCATCGCCGCCTTTCTCTCTCTGATGACCGAGTGCATAGATAGCGCTGTCCTTATCTACCACGATTGACGTAATTGAGTTAAATTCATAGTTAATAGGGCCCGGCGCGATAGCAGGTCCGCCAGTGGTATTTTCCGGTTGGATCAGTTGCTCAAGCTTCCACTTGAATGAATTCTCGTCGAATCCAACTATCCCTATCATTGGGGTGAGCTCTTCAGGATCTCTATCAGCATTGTTTCCGGCAACTACGAATTTATCACCTATTGAACTGACCACAGGCAGAAAGTGATTTGATATGGTCAACGCTCCCGCCTTTGCAGCTCTGAAGCTTAGAGTATTTTTCTGTTCTCCAAGTTTTTGATAGATCCCGTCGGCAATGAAGAGAAAATCGGATGTCATTTGCAAATCGTATTCGCGATATGGTTCGAGAAGAGAGAGGGTTTCGATCGTCATCTGATAGGCCCCAAGTTCCTCTCTGTAGTCTATCCCACTCCTAAATGGGATCTCCTCGCCATTGCTCTTTTTGGTAATTTTAATCCCTTCCGAGGAATGATCGAGAAGGGTAACTATCGGTGTGAATGTGATTACCATATGTCCGTCGAGCGTGAGGATGGAGCCATCCGATGGCATGAAGGAGGTCACCAGCTGATCGAAGCTGTACGAGGTCATCTGTGCATTTTCTATGGTGTTCGGAGATGAAATTCCGGAAATCAGCTGACATGATTGGCTAAGCCCTAGCACAAGAAGCGCCACAAGAATTTTTATCGGTGAATATCTCATGATCCCTCCCTTTATCGCTGGAAGAGTATTTTGCAAGATCGATGCCATCGATCTTGTCCTCGCTGCCAACTATAACCTATTAATATTAAAAGGTATAATGATTTTTTATCCCTCTCCGTTTCAGAATAAAGTTGCTGATCCATATACTGGTGACGGAAAAATGACGGCAGCTTCTCAAAATGTGAAGTTGGAGCGCTTTGAACAGTTTTAAAGCCAGCAAAGGGTCGATTGACAAGCTCTTACTGCCATCGATCATCTCCCTCTGGACATGCCCCACCATCTTCTGTAGATTGCGCCAGCTATGAAGATAAAACACAGCGTAGAGGAACAGCTGAAGGTCATAAAGAGAGGGGCTATCGACCTGATCGGCGAAGAAGAACTCATCAAAAGGCTTGAAAAGGGAACCCCCTTGCGAGTCAAGATCGGATTTGACCCTACCGCCCCTGATCTGCATCTGGGCCATACGGTGGTAATGCAGAAGCTTCGGCAGTTTCAGGATTTGGGGCATAAAGTTATTTTTCTTCTGGGTGATTATACTGCGATGATCGGCGATCCATCCGGGAGAGATGAAACGCGCCCGACCCTCTCTGAAGAAGTCGTGAAAAAAAATGCCCAGACATACGTGAAGCAGGCTTCTAAGATATTGAATATTGAGGATGCCGAGGTGCGTTTCAATTCAGAGTGGCTTGGAAAGATGAGCGGGCCGGACTTTCTTAGGCTTTCGTCCAAATATACAATAGCACGCATGATGGAAAGAGATGACTTCAAAAAGCGATATACGCAGGGGCATCCTATTCGTATTCACGAGTTCATCTATCCTTTGCTTCAAGGTCATGATTCTGTGGTACTGAAAGCCGATATCGAGATCGGTGGCACTGATCAGATATTCAACTTGTTGGTGGGTCGTGAACTTCAGAAGGAAGAGGGGCAGAGTTCGCAGATTGTGCTCACCATGCCGCTTCTTGTCGGCACGGACGGCGTGCAGAAGATGAGCAAGAGCTATGGTAATTATGTAGGTATCAACGAGGCTCCGCGCGAAATTTTCGGCAAGCTCATGTCTATTTCAGATGAGCTCATGTGGCGTTACTACGAACTTCTTTCCAATCTTTCAATGAATGAGATAGAGGAACTCAAAAGCGAGTTGGCGCTCGGAAAAATTCATCCAAAAGTTGTTAAAGAAAATTTTGCGATGGAGATCGTCGCTAGATTTCATTCTGAAGAGCTGGCGATCAAAGCGCGAGATGAATTCGAAGAGATTTTCGGCAAGAAGGGCAAGCCGGATGAGATGGAAGAATTTTCCATCTCCCGCCATTCTTCACTCGTCGAAATTCTTTCCGAGCTCGGACTCTGTTCGAGCAAATCGGATGCTCGGAGGATGATCTCCCAGGGAGCCGTGAGGCTCGATGACGCTAAAATAGACGCAATCGATTTCAAGATGACGAAAAAAGGACCCTGCATTTTACAGATCGGCAAGAGAAAGTTCGCCAGGCTGATCGTAAGCTGATTTTTATTTTTGGAGAGTGTTTGTAACTATTTGATTTACATGGATGTCTTAGCTGTCGCCCGCTTCCTTCGTTTTTTTGAAAAAAATGTTTTTTTTATGAAATGTTTGTTGACACAGGGGAACATATTCTGTAGAAGACGCCTCACGCTTTTAAGGCATCCCCAGAGGGACTAGTTAAAAAGCCTGAAATATCAAGAAGTTAAGGCAGTTCCCGACTAGGGAATGTTCCTTTCTGCGGTCTGCTCTTTGAAAACTGAATAGCGAGTCATAAATGGCAAACGTTGAATTATACCGTTTAAATGGGCTCCCATCTTTCGAGATGGGAAGTATCAAGATAACAAACGCATCATTGAAAAATGAAGCGTCTTTATTAACAGAATTTAACTGGAGAGTTTGATTCTGGCTCAGAACGAACGCTGGCGGCGTGCCTAACACATGCAAGTCGAACGGGAATGTTTCCTTCGGGGAACTAGTACCGTGGCGCACGGGTGAGTAATACGTAGGTGACCTGCCTTTCGCTGGGGAATAACTCCGGGAAACCGGAGCTAATACCGCATACGCCCTACACTTCATTGTGCCGGGGAAAGATGGCCTCTCCATGGAAGCTATCGGCGATAGATGGGCCTGCGCACCATTAGCTAGTTGGTAGGGTAATGGCCTACCAAGGCTACGATGGTTAGCTGGTCTGAGAGGATGATCAGCCACACTGGAACTGAGACACGGTCCAGACTCCTACGGGAGGCAGCAGTGGGGAATATTGCGCAATGGGCGAAAGCCTGACGCAGCAACGCCGCGTGAGTGATGAAGGCCTTCGGGTCGTAAAGCTCTGTCAGAAGGAAAGAATATCTTCAGGGAATAATACCCCTGTTGAATGACGGTACCTTCAGAGGAAGCACCGGCTAACTCCGTGCCAGCAGCCGCGGTAATACGGAGGGTGCTAGCGTTGTTCGGAATTACTGGGCGTAAAGCGCGTGTAGGCGGATTTAGTAGTCGGGTGTGAAAGCCCTGGGCTTAACCCAGGAAGTGCGCTCGAAACCATAAATCTAGAGGTCCGGAGGGGATCGGGGAATTCCCAGTGTAGAGGTGAAATTCGTAGATATTGGGAGGAACACCGGCGGCGAAGGCGCCGATCTGGACGGATTCTGACGCTGAGACGCGAAAGCGTGGGTAGCAAACAGGATTAGATACCCTGGTAGTCCACGCCGTAAACTATGTGCACTAGGTGTCGGGGGTATTGACCCTCCCGGTGCCGACGCTAACGCATTAAGTGCACCGCCTGGGAAGTACGGCCGCAAGGTTGAAACTCAAAGGAATTGACGGGGGCCCGCACAAGCGGTGGAGTATGTGGTTCAATTCGACGCAACGCGAAAAACCTTACCCAGACTTGACATCCCAGGAACCTTGCCGAAAAGCGAGGGTGCCCTTCGGGGAATCTGGAGACAGGTGCTGCATGGCTGTCGTCAGCTCGTGTCGTGAGATGTTGGGTTAAGTCCCGCAACGAGCGCAACCCCTGTCCTTAGTTGCTAACGGTTCGGCCGAGCACTCTAAGGAGACCGCCGGTGTTAAACCGGAGGAAGGTGGGGATGACGTCAAGTCCTCATGGCCTTTATGTCTGGGGCTACACACGTACTACAATGGCCGGTACAGAGGGTCGCGAAACCGCGAGGTGAAGCTAATCTCAAAAAGCCGGTCTAAGTTCGGATTGGTCTCTGCAACTCGAGACCATGAAGCTGGAATCGCTAGTAATCGCTGATCAGAATGCAGCGGTGAATACGTTCCCGGGCCTTGTACACACCGCCCGTCACACCACGAAAGTTGTTTATACCGTAAGTGCGTGACTCAATCCCGCTTCGGCGGGAAGGGAGCGTACCAAGGTATGAGCGATGATTGGGGTGAAGTCGTAACAAGGTAGCCGTAGGGGAACCTGCGGCTGGATCACCTCCTTTCTAAGGAGTCTCTGCTCGATCATCATTATAGATGTTCAGCGAGACAATCCCGGTCAGGATTTAGACGGAGATCAACCTAGTCAGATTCGCTATTCGGTTTTGAGAGAGCAGCATTGTTCTTTGTAAATTGGTTCTGTGGGC